>JAEEGF010271030.1_pt1 | contig 56014 bp, 39 predicted proteins | sample 9134171 | NCBI WGS metagenome assembly JAEEGF01 (sample SAMN16246542, study PRJNA631951) | gut metagenome | biome: gut microbiome; feature: rumen; material: AP-attached | host: Bos | place: Iran: Karaj | collected 2018-10 | reverse complement strand
TAACCTATATCAGGTGGTTATTGCGGCGGGGTCCCACCTCTTCCCATTCCGAACAGAGAAGTTAAGCCCGCCTGCGCCGATGGTACTGCAATGCAATGTGGGAGAGTAGGAGGCCGCCACTTTTTCAAGTAGAGGAGCCCTTTCGTCAGCAATGATGAGAGGGCTCCTTCGTTATGTTTTTTAGTACCTTGATTTATGTTAATTAATTGATAATCAATGTTATAAATTAATTATTTGTTTGGCTGTTTAGAAAAATAGTCGTACCTTTGACCGCGTTAACAATAGCATAGCATATAAATGTCTCGTGGTGAGATAGCTGTGCTTATAATAAAAGCTTATGAAAAAGATAGGTATGATTTTATGCCTAGTGTGCATGATTTTGATGTTAGTTCCTATTAGTACATCAGCACAGGGGGCTAAGGACAAGAGCTCAACATTTGATTGGAATCCCGTTATTAATGCGATTATTCAGGTGGAGAGCGAGGGAAATGCTAAAGCCATTGACAAAAGTGGTAAGTCGTGTGGCATTATGCAGATTACTCCAGGACATGTTAGAGAGTGTAACCGCATTCTGAAGCTGCGTAAGAGCAAAAAGCGTTACGAGATGAACGATCGTTTCAGCGTTAGCAAGTCCAAGGAAATGTTTCTGTTGTTCCAGTCATTCTACAACCCTAAGAACAGTGTGGAGCAAGCCATTCGTTCATGGAACGGAGGTATGGGCTACACAAAACGGGGTACTCAAAAGTATTTTGAGAAGGTGATGAGCAAGATGAAGTAGATTTTACATTCTAATTGATAAGAGGGTGGGTCATGTTGACTCACTCTCTTTTTTCTCGGTCCCTTCTGTATCGATGTCACTTAAAAAATATTAATTATTTTGGAATTCGTGTGTTTTGCACTATCTTTGCAGTGTGATTTTTGAATTATAAACTGAATAGGAATATGAATTACAATGAATTAAATTTTCAGGGACTGCAGGCTGAACGTGAATGGGAAGTCTCGCAGGCATTTCCCGTCCTTATGAGAAAAGTATATGTATGGATGACGCTGGCATTGGCACTGACGGGCTTTACAGCTTATGGTGTCGCTACCAGTCCTGGCATTCTTCAGGCCATCTATACCAATCAGATTTTGTTCTGGGGCTTGATTATTGCCGAGTTTGCATTGGTATTTGGTGTCAGTGCTGCTATTAATCGTATCTCACTGACAACGGCTACTCTGATGTTTATCCTCTATTCTGTGATAAACGGTGCACTGCTATCGTACATCTTCCTGGCTTATACCGCATCGTCTGTCGCCACTGTATTCTTTATTACTGCTGGTACGTTTGGAGTGATGGCGTTGATAGGCTATACAACGAAGACCGATTTGTCGTCGATGGGTAAGATTCTGTTTATGGCGCTGATTGGTTTGATTATCGCTACGGTAGTGAATATTTTTGTGAAGAGTTCTGGTCTTACCATGATTCTGAGCTATGTAGGTGTACTGATTTTCGTTGGATTAACCGCCTACGACACACAGAAGATTAAGCAGATGCTGTTACAGGCTCCTGATGCTGGCGAGGCTTCTCAGAAGATAGCTTTATTGGGTGCTTTGTCACTCTATCTTGATTTCATCAACCTGTTTATCTATCTGCTCCGTATCTTTGGTAGAGAGAAATAAGTAATAGTAACTGAATTAAAAAGTGAGATGCAGCACTCGGGAACCTCCCGTGGGCTGCATCTCTTCTATTAATAACTAAAAACCTAAAGTCTGAAAAAGGGTGCGTCTCACGACGTCGGTGTTATCCTTATTACAATCTTTCTTTTTCTACCTAAAAACTCAGACTAACCTTTTGAATTTCCTGAAATCTAAAACCTTAACAATTAACTAACCAATACCTTTATGTCTGTGTTATCCTTAATCTTTATTACCTTTAAGACTAATGCTTCTCTCTTGAAGACGATGCAAAGGTAATACGTTTTTTTGAAAGCTACAATAAAAGAAGCCCATTTTTGACGAAAAACGGGCTTCTTCTTGATGCATGTCAATCTTTTGTGTGCGTACACAATCGATTTGTGCCCGCAAACAGCTCTTTTTCTACCATGTTTGTGAGTTCTACAAACTGCGGTATGGACAGCTGCTCGGGTCGTAATGTCATAAAGGTATGACTAAACAATTCGCTATTTTCCTGATGCTTCTCTAGTGCCTCTTTACTGAACATTTGGCGCAGCGATACCCGCAACATCTTACGACGCTGGTTGAACACCGTTTTGACCACTCGCTTAAATAATTGTTCATCGCAATCCAGGTGCATCGTCTTGTTACGAGTCATTCGGATGACGGCACTTTGCACCTTGGGTGGTGGATTGAATACAGAGGGTTCGACGGTAAAGAGATACTCTACATCATACCAGGCTTGAATCAATACAGACAGAATGCCGTATTGCTTATTGCCAGGTTGGGAAGCCATACGTACAGCCACCTCATGTTGGATCATACCTGTGCAACAAGGGATGAGATCGCGATTATCCAGCATCTTAAAGAATATCTGTGACGAGATGTCATAGGGATAATTGCCTGTTAGTACAAACTGTTGTCCACCAAACACCTGATTGAGGTCCATACGCAGGAAGTCTTCGCCTAAGATGTTTTCGCGTAGTTTTGGAAAATGCTCATTCAGATAGGCTACACTTTCACGGTCAATTTCCACAACCTTTAGTGGGCGGGGCTTTTCTACCAGATATTGTGTCATAACACCCATACCTGGTCCAACTTCCAAAACGGGCAGTTGCGGACAGGCATCCACCGTATCCGCAATGCGCTTGGCGATAGACAGGTCGGTCAGAAAATGTTGACCAAGATTCTTTTTCGGTCTTACTTGTTTCATATTCCTTATTCAGCCTCTAAAAGTAGTACGCGACTGGACCAGTCGTTCTTCTTCGACCATTCGGGTTCGTTGCGATAAGGCATCTCCAGTCCGTGGTTCATCAGGTAGGCACCACTGAACGTCTTGCCTTCGATATCCATTGGTTTGAGGTCAATGCGGTTCAGTTCATGTACCTTATACATCTTTTGTGCATCGAGACCTGCCATTTTGACACGTGGCAGGTGTTCGTTCTGGAACGATTCTGTCTTCCACCAGAAGAATACCGACTTCGACTTCTGGTCGTTCACATACATGAGCGATGCCAGTCCTTGCTTGTCGTATGGCGAAACGAGTCGGTAGAGATTGCCAAACTGTATGATAGGCCGTATCTGCTTATATTCCTTGATAGCCTGACGGCAGAGCGCCTTTTCGTCGTCGCTCATGTTCTTAGGTTGAATCTCCATACCCAGACGCCCGCTCATGGCCACATCAATGCGATACTTCATGGCAGTGGTGCGGAATACGGTGTGGTTTGGAGTTGCCGAGATGTGACTTGCCATCGCGATAGCTGGGAAGAAATAGCTGGTGCCCCACTGCATATAGATACGTTGGAGAGCATCGGTATTGTCAGAAACCCAGAACTCGTCGAAGTAGGGCAGTACGCCCCAGTTGGCACGTCCGCCACCAGAAGCGCAAGCCTGGATAGTAAGATCGGGATATTTGGCACGGATGCGCTGACAAGCCTTCTCCAATCCACGATGATACTCAATATAGAGGTGGCTCTGATCGTTCATCGTCAGATATTGTGAGCCATGATTCAAGATAGGCATGTTGGCATCCCACTTGATATAGTCAATTTCAGGATACTTGGTCATCAAGTCGTCGACAATTGAGAACACGAAGTCCTGCACCTTGGGATTCGACAGGTCGAGCACCAGTTGCGTACCACCACGACCTTGTACAGGAGCTCGTTTGGGAGCCTTGACAATCCAGTCAGGATGCTGCTCATAGAGTTCTGAAACACTATTGGTCATCTCTGGTTCAATCCAGATACCGAACTTGATGCCGTGCTTCTTGGCGTCGCGTAGCAGGCCCTCGATGCCCTCTGGTAACTTATTCTTGTCGACTACCCAGTCGCCCAGACTCGAATTGTCCGTCTTACGTGGATACTTATCGCCAAACCAGCCGTCGTCCATCACGAACAGTTCACCACCCATCGAGGCGATGTCTCCCATCATCTGGTCCATACCCTTTTGGTTGATGTCGAAATAGACACCCTCCCACGAGTTGAGCAGTATCTTGCGCTCCTTATCGCCATGCATCAGCATGTATTTGCGCCCCCATTGGTGGAAATTGCGCGAGACGCCAGAAAGTCCTTCTTGCGAGAAGCTAAGGGCCACCTTAGGTGTCGTGAATGTCTCGCCCTTCTTCAGGTGATACTCTGAATTATCAGGATTGATGCCAGCGAAGAAATAGTGGTATTCCGTATCGTCGGTATCAATCTTGATTTGGAAATTGCCTGAATAGCAGAGGGCGGCACCTATCACGTCGCCAGCATTCTCACGTCCTTTCCCGTCGAGCGAGAACATCACCTCAGCATGGTCGGTATGCGAATTGCGCGTGCCGTCCTTATTCTTGATCACCTTTTCGCCAGGCAGCAATGGCTCCTCCGTGAGTTGTGCCTCGTTGGCCCACGAACCGTAGAAGTGAGAGAGCCACACGTTGCCGCGACGGATGGGCATAGCGATGGATGTAAACTGTGTCAACGTGACGAGCTTGTTCTCGCCATTATTGATTTCCGTCCATGTCTCAATCATGTCCTCATCATAGTAAGGCTTGTAACAAAGTGTGACAGTAGTGGGATAAACAGGATCTTTCATCACGATGCGGATGGTGTTGCCCTGTCGCTCTATATCTGTGACGTAAAGCTCTGTCGAGAGGTTGCCATCAGCATGGCGCATGGCGAAGGCAGCCTCCGCAGGCGTATTCATGCCATAGGCTGGATAAGCATCCATTCTGCCGTTGACAGGCTTCTGCAGATGTTGCAGGTCCATGTTGCTTAACTTCGCACCATAATATACATATTGGGGCTGTTTGCCCTTTTCCACTTCTAACACCAGAGTCGATTTTGTGGTTTGCAGAACCACCTGCTCGCCCCAGCAGACAGCTGCCGTGATACACAGCAAGCTCAGAATCATCAGTCTCTTTTTCATATTATCTTTAGTTTGAATTTATTTCCCTTCATACCACTTTCTAAGCACATAGAAAGCCTTTTTCTTCTCACCCTTGTCGCTCACCAGTCCTTTGCGGTTGTAGTAGTCCTGGATACCGTTCAGTACCCTTCGTGGCGAACGGAAGTCTTTCAGGATCCAGGGTGTGGTGCCTGCCAGCCCTTCAATCTTGTCAAGCATAGCCAGGTTCTCAATGTAGAGATTCTCCTGGAATTCTTCTGTCCATCGTTGATTCTTGGCACCGTGATAGCCATATCTGGCTCCACCGCCAAACTCACTGATGATGACAGGCTTATTATAGGGAATCTCCCATTTCATCTTGGGCGCGTCGTTAACATCGCGATACCAACCAACATACTGATTGAAGCTTACCACATCGACATATTGGTTCATGTTGTCGTTCAGTCGGTTTACGTAGTTAGAAGCCCCTGTTACCTCCATCGCCATCGAAATCAGACGGGTGTCATCGAGACTGCGGGCATATTTGGCCAGTCGCCCAAGGAAGTTGTCACGCTCAGCAGAGTGGGGAGTCTCATTGGCGATACTCCAGATGATAATGTTGGCACGATTATGGTCGCGAGCTATCATATCAGTCAATTGCTGTTTAGCATTCTCGAATGTCTTGGGATTAGTCCATTCTATCGTCCAGTAACAGGGAATTTCCGACCATACCAGAATGCCCATTCTCTCTGCCTCGCGAACCATTTTTTCGTTGTGCGGATAGTGAGCCAGACGCACATAGTTGCAGCCCAACTCCTTGGCCCATCCAAGCAAAGTACGGGCATCGTCTATGGAGTTAGCACGTCCGCCACCATTGGGTTTCTCTTCATGGATACAGATACCCTTCAGGAATATAGGCTGACCATTCAGCAGAATCTGTTTGTCGCGTGTCTCGATGGTACGGAAACCTATCTCGTCGGCAAGTGTCGTCGTGTCGATCGAGATGCGAACCTGATAGAGTTTAGGATTTTCTGGACTCCATAGCTGAAGCTTCTTGGCAGGCACCTTGAGTGTGGCAATTACTTTGCCCTCTGCATCTGTGGTCAGCTGCTGTTCGAGTTTCAGTTCTGGAATGAAGACGCAAACCTTGTGTCCAGCCTCCTTGGCATTCAGCTTAGCAGTAAACGAAATCTCACGCTGCTTGACTTTTTCCGTCGCTTTTTTGAGTTGCAGACTGTAGTCTTCCAGATAGGTCATGGGCATCTTCACCAGTTTTACATCGCGCGTGATGCCACCATAGTTCCACCAGTCGAAACTCAGGGTGGGCACATCTTCCGCATGGCGCTTGTTATCCACCTTGACAATCACCACATTCTCGCCTTCTTGTAGCAGGTTGCTGATGTCATAATGGAATGGAGTGAAGCCTCCCACGTGATGACCAACCTTCTTGCCGTTCACCCATACTATACAATCGTAGTTGACAGCCCCAAAATATAATAAGGTACGATAATCAGGCACGGGGACGGCCTGAAAGCTCTTTTTAAACCATACCGTACCCTCGTAGAAGAATAGACGCTCGTCCTGCGTGTTCCAGTCTGAGGGAATCTTCATGGTTGGCGCCTTGTCGAAGTCGTATTCTATCAGGTCTTCAGGCCTTTGTGGCTTGGCATTTCTGAAGAATCCCCAAGGCGTTGGTTTCATGCGATAGTCGTAATAACCCTCTTCCTGGACGTCGACAATGTAGTTCCAGTCGCCATTCAGCGATGAACTCTCGTAGGTGTCGATATTCTGAATCAATGGCATTGCTTCGTCCTTCTTCAACATCTTTTTAACCTGCTGGAGCAGAGCTCCAGAAGGCTCTGCAGCCTGCTGGAAGGGTTGCAGATACCAACGGACGGTCCATTGTAGCTCTTCCTTGGGTTGCAGCGTCTTATAGGCACCCTGGCTCTCCAACTCGATATGGGCCTTTCCCCTGTTTACGTAAACCTGTATCTCTGCCTCGTCAGGAGCAGGTTGTGAAGCGTTCAGATCGTCGAACTGTTTTACCAGAAGCAGTCCCTTATTGAAATACGCCAGCCATCCTTTTCCATCAGCATTCACCTTGCGGTTCTGGTTGGCTTCGTCCGTCTGATACCAGGCAGCACCGTAAGCCTCCTTGAAGTTCATCATGCCGGCAGGCTTGATACCCTCTACAGGAGCCTCGAAGAATATCAGTCCCCCTTCATTTTGCACACGGGTAATCTCCCAAGGAGCCACCTTTCTCGCCTCGTTGCCCTCATTAATAATAGAATAGGTGATGACAAAGGCCTCGCTCTTCTCATCAACGACAAATGACTTGCGGATTCTGAATTTAAGCCTTTCAGACACCTCACTGGTCATGCTGAGCACGCCGTTTTTCTCTTCTACCTGATAAGGCCGCTTGTCGTATTCAGGCACAGGGGGCCAGTTCCATTCTTTCTGCGGACTGGTCCAGAACGTGCTGCCAAACGCCTCAGGCCATCGCAGTTGTGAGATAACTTCCTGGTCGCCATATTTCAGAGAGAGTATCTTAGCCCCTTTGGCAGCGTCAATCACCATCGTTGTCTTGCCGTTCTTCAGCGTGTATTTACCGTCATTGTCGGCTTCTGCCAATGCTGTCGTTGCTCCTATCATCAGAGCCATGATTAGAAAAGTGAAAAATCGTTTCATGAACGTTTATATTTTGCTGATTATCTTTTTATCATCGTTTTCGGTTGTAAATATACAACTTTTTGATGAATTTGGCAAAAGAAATGTGAAATTATTCAGCAAGAAGGCAACAAAAAGTGTTTATTTCGCGAAAAAGCAACGCATTTAAATCTTTTTTCATATCTTTGCACCGATAATATTTACTTAATCAAATTCTAAAAAGATGAAGCGTCTGGTAATCTTCTTTTTCCTGTCCGTATTTGCCTTTGGTAATGTCATGGCACAGAAGTGCGAGCGTGAGAACATCCTGCTAAACACAGGTTGGAAATTCTCTTTTGGTAATGCTGCCGATCCTGCCAAGGATTTTGGTTGCGGTACTGAGTACTTTAACTACCTTACAAAGGCCAACTCGATTCATAACGAAGGGCCATATGCCCAGAAGTTTGATGATTCTGGTTGGCAGGAGGTCAATATTCCTCACGATTGGGTGACCACGTTGCCGTATGCCAAGGAGGCCAGCCATTCACATGGTTACAAGACGGTAGGCTACGAATATCCGGAAACAAGCGTGGGTTGGTATCGTAAAGTCATAAACATCCCCTCTGAAGACCTGGGGAAACACTTGAGTCTGCGCTTTGATGGTATTTTCCGCAATGCACAAGTATGGTTTAATGGCTTCTATATGGGTACAGAACCCAGTGGTTATGCTACTCAGGTATATGATGTGACAGAATATGTAAACTATGGTGGCGACAACCTGATTTGTGTTCGTGCTGATGCCACTCTGGAAGAGGGCTGGTTCTATGAAGGCGCTGGTATATATCGCGATGTTTGGTTGGAGAAGCGGGCTGCCGTTGGTGTGGCACCCTTTGGCACCTTTGTTTATGCCGACCTGAAGGCCCCGTACGATCAGGCGGTGATTCACATAAAGACGGAGGTGAACAACAGTTCGCTGGAGAAGCAGGAGTATACCATCATGCAGCGACTGCTGGACGCCGATGGGCGCGAGGTGATGAAGGGAGAGACCAACGAGATACAACACGTGAAGGCCAAAGACACGAGGACCACACACCATTTGATGAAGATTGTCAAGCCCCATCTGTGGAGCACTGACGACCCTTATTTGTATCAAGTTGAGACAACAGTCAAAGTAGATGACAAGGTCGCCGATGTGTATACGACGACTTTCGGCATTCGCGATATCCGTTTTGATGCAGATAAAGGTTTCCTGTTGAATGGCCAGCAGCTGAAACTGAAGGGCGTCAACATGCATCAGGACCATGCAGGCGTTGGTTCGGCCATACCCGATGCCCTACAGGCATGGCGTATCAAACAATTGAAGAAGTTTGGATGCAATGCCTATCGTGCTTCGCACAACCCCATGACGCCTGCTTTGCTCGATATCTGCGACCGTGAGGGTATCCTGGTGATTGATGAGAATCGCCTAACGGGTATCAACACCGAGCATCAGCGACTGCTGAAGAATATGATTAAGCGCGATCGTAACCACCCATCAGTCATCCTGTGGAGTGACGGCAATGAGGAGTGGGGCATTGAGAATACTGTTCAGGGCACACGTATTGCCGCCGCTATGCGTGAATATACAAAACTTCTTGATCCCACTCGTCCTTCTACTATCGCCAACGCAGGAGGTGTAGAGATGATTAAGGGTCTCGATGTGGTAGGCTTTAACTATATCCTGCAAAACGATGTGGATAACAGAAAAAAGGCTAATCCCACATGGAAGATAGTTGGAACAGAGGAAACAACGGGCTGTGGCACGCGTGGTGTATATTTCAAAGACCCAGCACAGCCAGGCCGGATGCCATCGATGAATATTGAGAAAGATAAGGATGGAACAGAAAACCGCATTGAACGAGGCTGGAAGTTCTATGCCGAGCGTCCTTGGGGAGCCGGACTGTTCTATTGGACAGGCTTCGACTATCGTGGTGAACCCAACCCTCTTAAATATCCTGCCACTGACTCAGAATTCGGTATACTCGACTATTGCGGTTTCTGGAAGGATGAGGCATGGTATCTGAAATCGTGGTGGACGGATGAGCCAACCTTGCACATCTTCCCCCATTGGAACCTGCAAGGACATGAAGGCGAAGAGATTGATTTGTGGGCATATAGCAACTGTGATGAAGTGGAACTGACAGTAAATGGCAAGAAGCTTGGTCGCCAGAAGATGCCGAAGAATGGACATCTGAAGTGGAAAGCCGTCTATCAGCCAGGCAAGGTTGTAGCCACAGGGTATAAGAATGGCAAGCGCATCATGACTCAGGTTATAGAAACCACCAAGCCTGCTGCAAAGGTTGTTCTGAAAGCTGACCGCCAGCAGATAACAGCCGATGGTCGTGATGTTGCGATAATAACAGTGGAGATTCAGGATCAGAAAGGCAGGATTGTTCCTGATGCCTGTCAGAATCTGAATATCAGTCTTGTTGGCGATGGCCGCATTCTTGGCGTGGGCAATGGAGATCCGTCTTATCTTGGCGCCGACCATCCAAAGACAAAAGACTGCAAGGAATTCCAGATTCCAGCCTTCAATGGCTTGGCACAGATTATCTTGCAAAGCGGCACCACACCATCCGATATGACGCTGGCCGTATCAGCCGATGGATTGAAATCAGGAAATTTAATGATACCAACAAAATGAAGAATCTAAGAATGGTCATCTAATTTGAACTGCCCCCCGAAAGTTGGATAAAACTTTAGGGGGGCAGTTTATATTTCAGACCCTGCTTATTCTTTATGTTTTGTTATATTCAAAATTCTGCCGTTCGGCTTTGCCGTTTTCGACAAGAAAAGTCATATCTATGCATCATCATCTGGTGGGTTCTCATGGTTTAAGCGCAGGTAAAGTAATCATTGACCGAATAAACTCCGAATATTATCCAATTTGGATTATCTTTTTTGGATAATAATTTGGTAGTATAAATAAAAAGATGTATCTTTGCTCCCGAAAAAGTTAATAAAATCGGGACTATACTCCCGAATTTTATAAGAAATTTAGGAATATACTCTCTAAAAATAAGTTTATATGTACAAAAGAATTTTTGATATCGAGAGCAAATTGGATGAAGGAATGTTTCTGTTTGGTGCACGCCAGACAGGGAAATCAACCCTTTTGAAAGATCGGTTCGGGGGGGCGATTTATTATGATCTGCTTGACCCGAATCTGAGAAAAGCGTTTAAAAGGAATCCCAACTCGCTCAAAGAAGCTCTTTGGGACAAGCCTGCTGGCACGCTCGTCATTATAGATGAGATTCAAAAAGTGCCGGAATTGTTGGATATTGTACATACCTTGATGGTTGATAAAGGTTTGTTTTTTATTCTCAGCGGTTCAAGTGCAAGAAAACTCAAGCGTTCAGGAGCCAACACACTTGGAGGTCGCGCCATACCCGAAACACTCTATCCTCTTGTGTGGCCGGAGGTGACAGACTTCCAAATCGATCGTGCCGTCCAGAATGGCATGATTCCTCGTCATTATATGGTAGAGAATGCTACAAAGCGTCTTTCAGGCTATGTTAAGGTATATCTGGATGAAGAGATTCGTGAAGAAGGAGAGGTGCGTGAACTCGATGCGTTTGAACGCTTTATGGAGGTTGCCGCTATTTCCGATGGCGAGATGCTGAACTATTCTAATATTGCGTCAGATTGTGGTGTGTCTGCCAAAACGGTCAAGTCGTACTTCCAGATTCTGTATGATACGCTTATTGGATACGAAATCCCTGCGTTTAGGAAAGAGATTAAGCGGAGGATAGTCCAAGCTCCTAGATTCTACTATTTTGATGTTGGACTGGCCAACTATCTGATGGGCCGTCACTCCCTGAAACGTGGCACCGATGATTACGGGCACGCCTTTGAGCACTTTGTGATACAGGAGATTATTGCCTACAAAGGGTACAACGATAAGCGTGACATTATCTCATATTGGCATACCTACGACAAAAAAGAAGTGGATGTCATAATAGGCGATGCGAAAGTGGCTATCGAGATTAAGTCGACAGAACATGTAGAGACCAAGCATAAAAAGGGCTTAAAAGCTTTTAGTGAGGAACATCCTGACTGTCGCTTGATTCTTGTTTCTCTCGATCCGATTACCCGCAAATCAGGAGACAAAGAACTCATCTACGTCCTGGACTTTCTGAAAATGCTATGGACTGGTGAAATATTTTAAGACAGCCCTATGCGACAAGCATATTGAAAAAAAGATATCAGACTTCTCTTTATTCCTCTTGGAATGACTTGTCCTTGCTGAAGGTCAGGCCATCGTAGAGGGGTTGGGTGCCTTCGTAGCTTTCAGGAATGAAGTGGAGGCGGACACCTCGGATGTGCTTCTTGGCACGGAAGTCCTTGGGGGTGTCCACCTTTTCGCTTTCTATTTCCAGTTTCAGCATGCCCCATTCGGGCAGTCTCACTTTGTCGCCTTCGCGCAGATGGCGGTTGACGACTTCGGCCAGACTGATCAGTACCCCGTGGATGGTACCCTCTGTAGTTCCCATGCGCTGGGCTGTTTCCTTACATATTTGTTTGCTGTCAATGGTCTGATAGTGAACAGCTACGGCTTTGTATTTGCCAAAGGTTGACAGCTTAGGTTTCGTTTCTTTCTTAATTCTGAATTTCATATTGCATTTATACAATTTTGGTGCAAAAATACATATTTTCTAGAGAATTACCAAATATTTCTCAAAAAACCTCATTTTTGTGTTTCTTAATTTATTTTCTGATTTGAAATTTTGCTTTTTACCTATACACCTACACACTATTTTTATAAACATTTATTAATCAACAACTTATATGATGTTTTGCATATAATCTACCTACACATTACCTACACTTTACCTACACACTACCTACACCTTTTAATAGGTTTACCATAAGGTAACAAAAGTGAAGAAGTGTATTTGCAACTTTTTCTATTAATGATAACGATGAAATTCTCTAGAGAATTTTGGAGTTTGCTTACCTTAAACCAGATGCTAGTACGTATCTAAGCGGAAAATTCTCTAGAGAATTTTGTCATTACTATTAATGTCTCGATGCGTAAGTGTGCATTAATGTTTCTGAAACCACCCTTTAAACCCTTTTTTGTGTAGGTATTGTGTAGGTAGTGTGTAGGTAAAGTGTAGGTAACGTGTAGGTAGCTTACGGATAACTTTCCTTTATTTATCGTAGTTTTGGGCGATTTTGTGTAGGTGTGTAGGTAAAATCATGAATTTCATTTCAACATTTCTTTGCGATTTAAGGAATTTATTGTATCTTTGTAGTCCGAAATGAAAAGAAAAATAGCGATATGAACATCACATTACTTAAAAAAACAAGAACGAAAGAAGTCATCAACCGCATTGAATTGGCTGAATTGGCTGGTGCCATTAAAAACGGACAGTATAAGCGGACCGTTACTGAGACTCGCGAGGTGTATCACCTCATGAATCCGCATCGACAGGCTGACGGACAGGTGTCGATACAATGGACGGGTGGCGTCAAGTTGCCAAGACTATGCTTTGCTGCCGACTATATAAACCGCAAAGGTCAGTGGCAGATGATTGCGTATAATGGTTTGGTGGTGCTCGAGGTGAACGACCTGCAGACCTATGAAAAAGCGGTGGAAATCAGGGAGTTAGCCAAGAAACTACCTGAGACGATGATGTGTTTCCTGGGCGGATCGGGTAGGAGCGTGAAGATAGTTTGCCGAGGTGAGTTTTATCCTAGCGGCTCTGCGAAGCTACCATCGGAGGAACAGCTGCCTAAGGGTGAAGAGGCTATCCGCCAGTTCCACCTTAATCTATATAATACTGCGCGCCGAGCCTATCAGAACCAGTTTGGTTTCGACATCGAGTTTCTGGAGCCCCGCTTGGACCGAACGGTCTATATGAGTGCCGATCCAGAGATGGGCTTTAATGCCGATGCGCGCCCGTTCTATGCCGATGCGGAGAGCCACGAGTTGCCTCAGCCAGTCGTCATCAGTCGCGAAGAGGACCATCTGATGCCAGGCCGAACGGTCACCCGCACCTATCATCTGAACTGGACCTTCATTGTCGAGACCGTGATGGGCCATTACTTCGACCTGCCTGATGAGGATAAGGAGGCAATGCTGCTGATGCAGATTGCGTCGATGTGTTTGGACCAAGGCATCCCCAAGGCACATGCCCAGGGACTGACGATGCTGCATCCTGTGCTGAATCGCGACAAGATGCTGGTTGAGAAGATTTTCCAGACGGTCTATAGTGTGGCTGAACAGGCCGACTATCTCGAGAAGCACAAGATCCGCCCATTGAAGAGTGTGCCTGAGGACACCATTCAGGCCATGAAGACAGAGATATTCCTGAACTCCAACTTCGATATGCGCAAGAATCTGCTGACGGGTGTGGCCGAGTATCGCGAGAAGTTCAGCGACGACCAGCGATTCAAACCGTTGACAGAGGAGGTTCGCAACGATATGACGCTGAGAGCCACTGAGTTAGGGCTGAAGGCGTGGGATAGGAACGTGAACCGTTTTATCGATTCGACGCGCATAGAACAGTACGATCCCGTTAACACCTGGCTCGATAAGTTGCCTGCTTGGGACGGGCGCGATTATATCAAGGAACTTGCAATGCGCGTTCCAACGGAACAGCCGCATTGGGAGATGTATCTCCGGATGTGGCTGGTGGGTATGGTGGCGCAATGGCGCGAGAGCGATAAACAGCTGACTGGCAATGCGTTAACGCCACTGCTGATTGGTAGGCAGGGTTGCGGAAAGACGCGTTTCTGCAAAATCTTGTTACCCCCAGAACTGCGCGATTACTATAACGACAAGCTGAACTTCAAGAACGAGTTCGACCTGAACATCGCGCTGACCTCGTTTGCGCTGATTAATATCGATGAATTCGATAAAACCACGAATTCTCAGCAGATTGTGCTGAAGTACCTGTTGTCGTCGAGCGATGTCAAGTTCCGCCCGCCCTATGGCAAGACCATCAAGCTGTATCGGCGATACACCTCGTTTATCGGCACTACCAACCAGTTGAAGCCCCTTGTCGACCCAACGGGCAGTCGCCGCTTTGTCTGCGTAGGCGTCACGGGCAACATCAATTTCGAGGACAACCTCCACCACGAGCAGCTCTATGCCCAGGCCCTCCATCTGTTTAATCATGGTGAGCGCTTCTGGCTGAACGACGACGAGATTAAGACGCTGATAGCGGAAAATGAACCCTATCAGCACTTGAACGACCTGGTAGAGATGATTGGCGAGACATTCTGTCAGCCCATAGACCAGGAGTCAGGCCAATGGTGGAGTCTTGCTGACATCAGCGCTCTGTTGACATCGCGCTATGCCAATTTCGACCCAGAAACACCTTTCAAGAAGATAGGCAATGCGCTCAACGATGTGCAATTCAACTTCCAGAGTCGCCGCACCCGCCAACACATGGAGTACTGGCTGATTGAAAAATGAAAAAGGCTCCCATTTGGGAGCCTTTTTTCACTATAATAGTTTCTTAAACTTACTTGACCTCCTCGAAGTCGGCATCCTGGATGTTGTCATCCTTTGGAGACTCCTGACCACCAGCCTGTTGGTTGTAGAAGGGGCCTTGCTGCTGATCAGCACCTGGCTGAGGACCGGCCTGAGCACCTGCACCTTGGTACATCTGCTGTGAAGCAGTCTGCCAAGCATTGTTCAGGGCTGCGATGGCTGTGTCGATAGCGGCAATGTCACCTGCCTTGTGAGCATCCTTCAGCTGTTGCAGAGCCTGCTCGATGGCTGACTTGTGCTGAGCTGGGATCTTATCACCGAGTTCCTTCAGCTGGTTCTCGGTTTGGAAGATCATAGAGTCGGCCTGATTCAGCTTGTCAACACGCTCGCGCTCTTTCTTATCTGCCTCAGCATTTGCCTCAGCCTCAGCCTTCATGCGGTTGATCTCGTCCTGTGACAGACCTGATGAAGCCTCGATGCGGATAGCCTGCTCCTTACCTGTAGCCTTATCCTTGGCAGAAACCTTCAGGATACCGTTGGCATCGATATCGAAGGTTACCTCAATCTGAGGAATACCACGACGTGCTGGAGCGATACCTGTCAGGTTGAACTGACCAATACTCTTGTTCTGAGCTGCCATTGGACGCTCACCCTGCAGAACGTGGATGGTTACCTCTGTCTGATTGTCAGCTGCAGTAGAGAATGTCTCGCTCTTCTTGCAAGGAATAGTTGTGTTAGCCTCGATCAGCTTGGTCATTACACCACCCATGGTCTCGATACCCAGTGTAAGAGGAGTAACGTCGAGCAGTACGATGTCGCCTACGCCACCTTCCTTGTTCAGGATAGCACCCTGAATAGAAGCACCTACGGCTACAACCTCGTCAGGATTTACACCCTTTGAAGGCTCCTTGCCAAAATAGTTCTTAACCAGAGTCTGAACAGCTGGGATACGGCTTGAACCACCTACGAGGATAACCTCGTCGATATCGGCTGTTGTGAGGTGTGCATCAGCGATAGCCTTCTGGCATGGAGCCAAGCAAGCCTGGATCAGATCGTGAGCCAACTGCTCGAACTTAGCGCGAGTCAGCGTCTTCACCAAGTGCTTAGGTACACCGCCTACAGGCATGATGTATGGCAGGTTAATCTCAGTGCTTGTGCTTGATGACAGCTCGATCTTTGCCTTCTCAGCAGCTTCCTTCAGACGCTGCATAGCCATAGGATCGCTCTTCAGGTCAGCACCCTCGTCGTTCTTGAACTCCTGTACCAGCCAATCGATGATTACCTGGTCGAAGTCATCACCACCAAGGTGAGTATCACCATTGGTAGAGAGTACCTCGAATACGCCACCACCAAACTCCAGGATAGAGATATCGAATGTACCACCACCAAGGTCGAACACAGCTATCTTCATATCCTTGTTAGCCTTATCTACACCATAAGCCAGAGCTGCTGCTGTAGGCTCGTTTACGATACGCTTAACGTTGAGACCTGCTATCTGACCAGCCTCCTTTGTGGCCTGACGCTGAGAGTCAGAGAAGTAAGCAGGTACGGTGATAACAGCATCTGTAACCTCCTGTCCGAGATAATCCTCGGCAGTCTTCTTCATCTTCTGAAGAACCATTGCAGAAATCTCCTGTGGAGTGTACTTACGACCATTGATGTCAACACGTGGGTAACCACCCTCGTTCACTACAGAATAAGGTACGCGAGCAATCTCCTTCTCGGTCTGCTGCCAGTTCTCACCCATGAAACGCTTGATAGAGTAAACGGTGTTCTTTGGGTTAGTGATGGCCTGACGCTTGGCAGGATCACCGATCTTACGCTCACCGTTGTCAACAAAACCAACTACTGAAGGTGTTGTACGCTTACCCTCACTGTTGGCAATTACTACTGGCTCGTTACCTTCGAATACGGCAACGCAGCTGTTGGTAGTTCCTAAATCGATTCCAATAATCTTTCCCATAATTCTTATATTTTTAATTGTTTATATGCATGTTAATTCGGACAAAAATCCAGTGTTCAGATAGCAAAGCATGTGCCAAAACAATTTTTTCTCTACAAAATAATGACATTTTGGCACAAGAATAAAAAAAAATGCTTATCTTTGCACCAAATTATTGATCAATAGCAAAAACGACATCATGATGAAAAGAATGATTTTGTTGGCAGGATTGGCTTTAGCCGTGATGACTGCCGGTGCTCAGGACAATCCATATATCGTTAAGACGAAGAATGTGAAAAAGCCTGAGGTGAAGGTTTCTGCCACAGAGCAGAATACTGAGACTAAGGAAGATGAGCCAGAGGCAACAGACTTTCTGGGTAAGAATTTCCGTTACTACAGTATGTGCGATTGGAAGACAGGTATGCGCTTTATGGTGATGCCTGAGAAATACGACATGCTGGTGAACACATTCCGTGACGCCAATACCAATAAAGAGGTCAGCAGCACCCGTCTGCGCCATAAGATTATGGTATATCAGGGTCACGAGGATATGAGTAATGGTCGTGTGCATGTCAACTTTACTTGTGAGGACGACAACAAGAAATACTACTATGAGTTGCCCAACGGTACTTTTGATGACTACTGCTTTGGTAAGTTAGGTGTTCCAACACTGGCTTATCTGGGTGATGTGGACAAGGCTCGTGAGTTGTTGATGGACCAGGAGTTGCTGACTCGTACAGAATTCTTCCGCGAGGATACTGAATACGATGGTGACGGATTCCGTGAGGTTCGCTTTCCTAAGAATCGTGTGGTAACGGTGAAGGCTATTGGCGTTGGTACCCGTTCGTTCCCAGTTAAGATTATCGTTGAGGATGAAGAAGGCAACCAGTTCTATCAGAATGTGACGATGTCAAAGATTAACAGTGGTATGCGCGATGACGAGTTTATCGTTGACAACGAAAAATTCCTGTTCCAGGGCTCGTTTGAGTTTACTGGTGCCAATATGGCAGTATCGAAAGACATCAAGAGTTATCTGAACCAGACCGTTCATACCAAGGTTGCTACAGCTATGAGCAGTAAGGGTTCTGGTAAGGTTCGCGATATCAAGGTGCCCAAGTATACAGGTTTCATCATCGACGAGATTACCCCTGTGAAGGATAGTCGCTACTACACCTTGACACTTCGTGAGACAGAGACACGCCGTATATATTATAAAGATGTGGCATTCAAGGAGGAAGACGTAGAGGGTGACAAGATGTCAACCGTTCGTGAATATTACTTCGGCTATCTGTTCGGTATGGGCGATGGTGCTCTCCGTAATACGAGCCTGGAAACGCGTACAGCCATTCGTGAAGGTCGTGTCATTCCTGGTATGACAGAAGATGAGGTCATGATGGCAGTAGGTGAGCCTTTCCAGAAGGTTCGCGCCAGCAATGGTGTGACAGAATGGCTCTATAGTCGTTCGAACGGTGTGTTGCTGGTAGTGCAGATGAACAGCAAAGGCAAGGTGATAAAGGCTGGTGGCCGAAAGGGTCCTAAGACTAATGCTGGCACGACGAAGTCGACAGAAAAGCGCAAGAACTACGATGGACCAGAGGGTGGTACTTGGGATAATGGTACACCACTGGAGTAAATAATACCACAATAATAAAAAAGCGAGACCAAAAGTCTCGCTTTTCTTTATCCTTGATGCTTTATCCTTTATCCTTGATGGCCTGCATAATCTTTGCTTCAAGTTCATCGCAGAGCTCAGGATTGTCTTTCAGCAATGTCTTGGTAGCATCGCGTCCTTGACCCAGCTTGGAATCTCCATAAGAGAACCATGAGCCACTCTTCTTGATGATTTCGTACTCAACACCCAGGTCTACAATCTCGCCAATCTTAGAGATTCCTTCACCAAAGGTAATCTCAAACTCAGCCTTGCGGAAGGGGGGGGCCACCTTGTTCTTGACGACTTTCACTTTTACCTGGTTACCAATAATGTTGTCGCCATCCTTGACAGCCTGAGATTTGCGGATGTCCAAACGGACAGAGGCATAGAACTTCAGGGCGTTACCACCAGTGGTTGTCTCAGGATTGCCAAACATGACACCAATCTTCTCACGCAGCTGGTTGATGAAGATACAGGTGGTATTGGTTTTCGAGATGGTACCTGTCAGTTTACGCAGAGCCTGACTCATCAGACGGGCATGCAATCCAACTGCAGAGTCGCCCATATCGCCCTCAATCTCCTTTTTGGGAGTAAGAGCTGCTACAGAGTCGACCACCAGAATGTCGATGGCTGCAGAGCGAATCAGCTGGTCGGCAATCTCCAGTGCCTGCTCACCATTGTCTGGCTGCGAGATGTAGAGGTTGTCGACATCAACACCCAGCTTCTCTGCATAGAAACGGTCGAAGGCATGCTCTGCGTCGATGAAGGCAGCAATACCGCCAGCTTTCTGACACTCGGCAATAGCATGGATGGCCAGAGTGGTCTTACCTGAAGATTCAGGACCATATATCTCAATGATACGTCCCTTAGGATAGCCGCCTACACCCAGTGCAGCGTTCAGGGCAATTGATCCTGTAGGAATGACCTCTACGTTTTCTATTTTCTCGTCGCCCATTTTCATGATGCTGCCCTTGCCGAAGTCCTTCTCAATCTTTGACATAGCAGCCATGAGGGCTTTCATTTTTTCCTGTTGCGGAGTCAGCTGCTCCGTTTTCTCTTCTTTTTTTGCCATAGTTATATTTAATGTTATAGTTCTAAATCACCATCGTGAATCTCATGCCAAGGGAGTCCTTGCTTGTTGAGCTGCTCCATGAATGGATCTGGATCGAACTCCTCTACGTTGTGAACACCTGGCTTCTTCCAGAGTCCCTTGCAGAACATCATAGCACCAATCATAGCAGGTACACCAGTGGTGTAGCTTACGCCCTGCATGCCAGTCTCCTCGTAGGCAGCACGGTGCGAGCAGTTGTTGTAAACATAGTAGGTATGCTCTTTGCCATCATTGCCGATACCACGAATGCGGCAGCCAATAGAAGTCTCGCCCTCATAGTTCTCGCCCAAATCCTGTGGGTTAGGCAGCACTGCCTTCAAGAACTGCAGAGGAACAATCTTTACCTTAGCTGTACCTGAGCCATCAGCCAAAGGTGCCTCATATTCTACCTCGTCGATACGACTCATGCCAATATTCTGAATCACTTCGAGGTGCTTCAGATACTGCTGTCCGAATGTCATCCAGAAGCGTGCACGCTTGATGGTAGGGTAGTTAATGACGAGTGACTCGATTTCCTCGTGGTGCAGCAGATAGCTGTCGCGAGGGCCGATATTGGGATAGTTCAGATCCTTATGAATCTCCAGAGGTTCTGTCTCAACCCACTTGCCGTCTTCCCAATAGAGTCCCTTCTGGGTAATCTCGCGGATGTTGATTTCTGGGTTGAAGTTGGTGGCGAATGCCTTGTGGTGGTCGCCTGCATTACAGTCTACGATATCCAGATACTGAATCTCCTTAAAATGATGCTTTGCTGCATAAGCAGTATAGATGCTGGTTACACCTGGGTCAAAACCACAACCAAGGATAGCTGTGAGACCAGCCTTCTCAAAACGGTCGCGATAAGCCCACTGCCAAGAGTACTCGAAGTGTGCTTCGTCCTTTGGCTCGTAGTTGGCTGTGTCCAGATAGCTGCATCCGCATGCCAGACAAGCGTCCATAATCGTCAGATCTTGATAAGGCAGGGCAAGGTTGATGACCAGTTCGGGCTTGTAGTCATTGAATAGTGCCTTCAGCTGCTCTACATCGTCGGCATCAACCTGTGCTGTCTGGATGTCGAACTTATATCCTGCCTTGTGGATATCCTCCACAATCTTATCGCATTTAGCCTTGCGACGGCTAGCAATCATAAACTCTGTAAACACGTCAGCATTCTGAGCAATCTTAAATGCTGCAACGGTAGCCACGCCACCTGCTCCAATCATTAATACTTTTGCCATATCTTTTAATGTTTAATCTTTAATCTCATCTGCCTTAATACCCAGTGCGGCCATCAGCGAGTATCCCAGTATTTCCTGACGGAAATGGCCTCCTTCCATGGGTTGCATAGCCAGCACGGTGATGCGTTTCTCATCGTCAGCATGACGCAACCCCTCGCGTACCTTATTATATATATGCTCAGCATTGGGCACTACGATGAGGCGTTTCACCTCGGCAGCATTCGACAGCACTTGCATGGAGTCGATGAAAAGATCGTCCATTGTGGTCAGCTCTTCTACCTTGACACTACTGATCAGGAATTCGCCCAGTCTGCCACAGAATGCTTTACCGTCGAGTTCAGCATAGTTGCCAGGTTGGAAATTGTCCATCTCTTTCTGTTGATGCAACAGCACCACTTGTGTCTGATGGTCACCTTCGCGCAATCCTCCATCCAAAGCAATACATTCCAGCCATTGGGCCATATCGGCCTTGGGAATGCGTCGTCCTATCATGCGCTCAAAGTTGACAGTCAAGTCAAACGCAACCTTGTCGACGTAGTCAGCGTCGACAAGGATTACATTCTCACTCCAATTTGTTTCTTTCATACCTGCAAAGGTACGAAATGCAAAACAAATATCCAAAGAAAAACGGATTTTTTTTGGAGCAAATAATTGGTTTGTTGATGACATCTCGTCGCTATTTTCGTCAAAATAGTAACAAATGAGGCGAAATATTTGCGAGTTTCGCAGATAATGCCTATATTTGCAGTCGAAAACGATACTTATTTACTAATTTAAATTATAACATTATGAAGAAAATTTTTACGCTTATTTCAGTTGCCTTGATGGCAATTAGTGCTAGTGCGCAATCAGAGACCCAGGTATTCTCTGTTGGCAATGGCGATTTTAACACAACGGATCCTGGCCAGGCCATTCAGGTGAAGGTTGGAGACAAGGCTTGTGCTAATGTTGCTATTCTGTCTTCACCCTATCCTGATGATATGTTTGCATTTGATAGTTATGATGCAACAAATAAAATTAATGTTTATGACGAATCACAGCCGATTGCACCATGGAGTCTTGAAGGTAATGCAGAATCAAATACTTCGATAGCTGCTCTTCAAGATGGATTTACCAGTTATTTGAAGGGTAAAGGTAATCCATTTATCACTAATGTATTTGAATGGGAATATGATTCAGATAAAACTCGTATGAAGTTGGTAGATGTTAACAGCACTAACACACCTTATACTCCTGATTGTGGAAAACTTCCTATTCGTGGAACCTATGTTAGAATTACTCCTATTGTAAAGGGTACGTTTAAGTTTGGCGCTTTTATTTTTAAAGGTAATCATCCCTTATATGTAGTTGATGAAGCAACTAAGACTCCTATGGCCGCATCAAATATTAAGGTTTCTGGTTTCTTCCAGAACAATTTATGGGAAGGTAACTTTAAGGAAGAGGGCCTAGAGAAGAATGAGGAAGAAAAATATGTTGTTCCTGCAGGTAAGACATGTGCTGATATGGTTCCTTATTTGAAAGAGTGGGAAATGCCTGAAGATTATATTGTTCAGCATCAGTCTTCTGGTAATCAGAATCGTCCCTTTATGGGTGTTTTTGAATTTTCAGTTGAAGCAGGTAAGAGCTATATGATTTTCTGTCCTAAGAGTCAGGTTGGCTTCTATGGTTTCGCTTATACTTATGACAAGTCAGAGTTTGATGCAGCAGATCCTCTGCCCGATCCAGAAACTCCTCAAGGACCTACCACAGACATCACTTCTGTTAAGGCTGCTGACGCTGTCAATGCTCCAATGTTCAACCTCGCTGGTCAGCGTGTGAACAACGGCTATAAGGGTGTTGTGATTCAGAACGGTAAGAAGTTCATGCAGAAGTAATTGCACGAACAATATGATAAAGCAATAGGGGCGGAGCTCAGGCTTTCGCCCCTTATTTTTCCAAAAGAGACGGGTTATGAAAAGAATGATGTTGATGATCCTGGGTTTGATGGCAACCATCGCAGGAAAGAGTCAGACACTGGCCTTCCCCACAGCTGAGGGCTTTGGCAAGTATGCCTCTGGTGGTCGAGGAGGTAAAGTTGTTGAGGTGACTAATCTCAACGACTCAGGTGAAGGCTCTTTACGCTGGGCACTGACTGAGGCAGGACGCGAGAATGCTACTATCGTGTTCAGGGTGAGCGGCATCATCAATATCGGACCTAACCCACAACGAAAGAACGAACGTTCGATACGTGCCAAACTGAAGAATGTGACGATTGCAGGTCAGACGGCACCAGGTGAAGGCATTCTGATAAGAGGTGGAAAACTGAACCTGGGTGGGTCGGAGAATGTCATTATCCGTAATATCCGCTCTCGTTTGGGCACTTTGGGTGATACAGCGAAGTCGAAGAAAGAAAACTTCATAGAGGGGGGAGCTATTGGTATTGAGAATGCTCGTAACATCATCATCGACCATTGCTGTTTTGGATGGAGTGGCGAAGAAAATGTCACGATGTATGACAATCACTATACCACGCTGCAGTGGTGTATCATCCATGAAGGGCTGCATGATGCAGGCCATAAGAAAGGAGTCAGAGGCTATGGTTGTCAGTGGGGTGGCTCGCCAGCTACGTTCCATCATAACCTGTTGGTGAATAACGATAGCCGATCAGCACGTATCAATGGGGCCTCGAATCCGAATGGCGACAAGAATGTCTTTCTGGAGTATATTAATAACGTAAACTTCAACTGGGGACGTCGCAATTCCTGCTATGGTGGCGAGAACGAAGCGGGCGATGGGAGTACACATGAGTGTAACTTCGTAGGCAATTACTACAAGCCAGGTCCTGCCCATCCTCAGGATAATGTGCTGATAGAACTGAGCAATGCCCGTAAGGGTAAGCAGCTGACATCACCTTCTGTCTGGTATATGAAGGACAACGTGATGGAGGGTGTAAAGACAAAAGACAGTTGGCAACTTATCAGCAACAAAACAGGCTATAGCGTGGAACAGCAGAAGTCTGACCGTTTATTACAACCCGCAGATTATTCCTCCTATCTCACCAAAGCCGAATCAGCCAAGAAGGCTTATAAGAAAGTGCTGGCTAAAGCAGGCACTATTCAGCGTGATGCTGTGGAACAGAGAATCATCGAGGATGTGCGAAGTGGACAGCCCAAATATCAAGGTAAGTCAGCCAACAAACCAGGCATCATCGATAGTCCTGCAGATGCAGATGGTTGGCCTCAATATGGTGAGGCGACACCAATAGTCGATAATGATCATGACGGAATGGCAGACGATTGGGAGTGTGCCAATGGTTTGGACCCAATGAATCCTGATGATCGCAATAAAGTTTTGTCGAAAGACGGCTATACAGCCCTTGAGGTTTATCTAAATAGTTTGATGGGTGAGTAAAATAAGTTAATAATGATCTGTATGAAATGTTGGCTAACAATTCTTTTAATAACTGTCTTTGACCTCTCGGCTCAGGCAGAGGAGACTGTAGATATTTCGTCGAGGTTTTCATCTTGTTGGGGTGGCTCGGAAAGTTTTACTCGCAATGCTGACGGCACTATCACTTTTAGAGCACAGCATTGGGGTGGTCTTGCTGCTTGGATTGGTGACGAGGACTGGTCGGAATATAGCCAGTTGGTGTTTGAACTGGCGGAGCCCTCACCTTGTGTCGTCCAGCCTATCGTACTATATCCTGATGGTGTAGAATCAGACCGTCACTATATGGAAGCAGGTACGACCAAAGCCTTTGTCGAACTGTCGGAGAGCAAACGCCAGCATGTCATGAATGTTGCTTTACAAACTGACAGGCCAGCAACGTTAGTCATTACTCGCATTTATCTGGTAAAAGAGCCTTTGCAAGACTATGGTGAGCAGAAGGGACAGTTGCGTATTAACGAGCTGATGCAGTCGAATATTGACTGTATCATGGACGATCTGAATGATTTTCCAGACTCGTGGGTAGAGCTATATAATAGTGGTTCGACACCTGTCAACCTGAGACGTTACAAGCTAGGGTTGACCAACGATGTCAACGAAGCTTGGCATCTGCCTTCCAAGACTGTTGAGGCAGGCCAGTTTGTCATTGTCTATTGTGATAAAGTAGGTAAAAAACTTCATACTGATTTCAGGTTGGATTCTGGTAAGGGTGGTTCTGTCTATCTGTTTTTCAACGACGAGGTAGACGACAAACGAGAAAAGATAGAAAAGCAGCCAGCACCAAATATTTCACTTGGCTACAAGAGTGAGACAGACCTTACATGGGATTATCAGTATCAGCCTACGCCAGGTGCACCTAATTGTGGCACGCTTTGTTCGAAAAAGAAACTATTGGGTGAGCCGATATTCAGCGAGAAGGGCAGGGTGCTGACCAGTAGTACTACTCTGGAACTTCAGCTGTCGCCACAAGCAGACTCACCTGATGGTACTGTTGTCCGTTATACCCTTGACGGCAGTGAACCTACAGCAAATAGTTCTGCTTATACAACGCCTATCACTATCAACAAGACGACAACGGTGAGGGCTAAGGCTTTCTATGACGGATACTTGTCAGCTCGCAGCGCTACTCAGTCGTACATCTTCCTTGAACGAGATATGACACTGCCTGTCATCTCATTGGTTATGGACCAGCGTTATTGGAGCGATGCGAAGTTGGGTATCATAAAGAATAATACGTCAGATAAGCGCAATGACTGGCGACGTCCTGTTAATTTCGAGTATTTTGAGTCGCCCAATAGTGGCAGTAAACTTAACCAATTGGGCGAAACACGCGTTCAAGGTGGTGCTTCAAGAGGCGCTAAACTGAAGTCGTTGGCTATTTATGCCAATAAGCGTTTTGGTGAGAAGCGTTTTTCCTACGAATTCTTCCCAGATCAACGCCCTGGCGATACAGAATTCAAGTCGTTGGTGTTACGTAATGCAGGTAACGATTTCGATTATCTCTTGATGCGAGATGCTGTCATCCAGCGCACTATGGCCCAACATGCTGACTTGGACTGGCAGGCTTGGCGTCCCGCTATCGTATTCAAGAATGGTGTGTATAAAGGTATACTTAATATCCGTGAACGCTCTAATGAGGACAATATTTATACCCATTATAACAAGTTGGAAGACATTGATATGTTTGAAAACTGGGGTGAGTTGAAAGAAGGCGATTGGGAGAACTTTAACCGTTTCAAAGCTTTCTATCAGGAAAAAGGGCATACATTGGCAGAATATGAGCAATGGATGGACTGCACTGAGTTTGCTAACTTGATGATAATGAACCTCTATTATAGCAACCGTGACTTCCCTGGTAATAATATTGTTCTTTGGAGACCACGTGCAGAAGGTGGTCGTTGGCGTTTCATTGCTAAAGATACAGACTTCGGTCTAGGACTTTATGGTCATCCGTCAAGTTACAAGACCATTGAATGGCTCTATGATCATAACTACCACAATGGGTCCAATAACTGGGCAACAGGTGAAAACGAAACTATGTTGTTCCGTCACATGATGGACGATGCAGATTTCCGCAAATTGTTTCTTGACCGTGCAGCCATCTATATGGGTGACTTCTTGAACGAACGTGGAACGAGGGCTATCTGGGATCCAATGGTGGAAATGATCAAGGAGGAGTTCCCCTATCATAAGAAAGCTGTCAATGGTTGGATTAACTATGACGAAGAGTTGAAGAATGCCCGTCGTTGGGTGAAAGAACGTACAGACTATTTCTATCAGCAACTGGCAGACTTCTACCACTGCGGTACTCCCACTATATTGACTATTAATAAAGATATTCCATCTGATAAATTGACAGCCGTGACTATCAGTATGAACAATATTCCGTTGAGTCAGCCAGTCTTCGATGGTAAGTTCTTTGCTAGTAACGAGGTAATACTGAGTGCGGAAGGTGGTGAGCAGCCAGTGAAAGGTTGGCAGATTGTTCAGGTAAACAATGATGGTTCAAAGTCGGAGAGTGTTGTCAATGGTGAGCACTATACTTTCACGATGCCTTCATGTAAGTCGCTCATCGTGAATGCTTTATTCGAGACTTCAGGCATTCATACCATAACACTTCCCGACAAACATTCCGACTCTTGGTACACAGTTGATGGTCGCCGTTTGAATGGGCGTCCGCAACAAAGAGGTCTTTTTATTAATGCAGGTCGGAAGATTGTCGTTAAATAAATAATAATCAGATAGTTATTTCGCCACTGCCGTAGCAACGGTGGTGGCGATTGTCATATATGACACAGAACTGACCAGGGGCTACGCCATGTATTGGAGCATCTGCATGGACCAAATATCTGCCTTCGCCCATCTGTTCTAGTCGTGCTGGCAGATAGTCGGGAGTATGACGTATTTTCAGCGTAATGTCTGTTGGTGGTAACTGCCCGTTGATGCTATGAAAGGCATGGATGGGAAACTCCTGCTTATAGGCACTTTCTGGGTCGTAGCCATGTGACACATAGATGATATTCTTTTCGATGTCTTTCTTGATGACAAACCAAGGGCCACCACCTAGTCCCATACCTTTCCGTTGTCCGATGGTATGAAACCAGTGACCTTTGTGTGGACCAATCTTTTTGCCAGTTTCCAGTTCTATTACGTCACCAGGCTGTTCGCCTAAATAACGACGGATATAGTCATTATAGTTGATTTTGCCTAAGAAACAGATGCCCTGGGAGTCGCGACGATGGGCTGGTGCCAGATGCTCACGTTCAGCAATCTCTCGTACTTCCTCCTTCATCATGTGACCTATGGGAAACAGGGCCTTTTGTAATTGCCAGTCATAGATTTGTGCTAGGAAGTCTGTCTGGTCCTTCACAGGGTCAGGGCTGGTGCAGAGCCACTTACGTCCTTCGGCATCCAATTCCGTCTGTGCATAATGACCAGTGGCGATGAAGTCGTAATCATGACCTCGTTTTTCATGAAATGCCCCAAACTTGATCAGCCTATTGCACATCACATCTGGATTAGGTGTCAGACCAGCCTTCACCTTATCCATCGTATATTTGGTAACTTGGTCCCAATATTCCCTATGGCAGTCGATGATTTCCAACTTGCAGTTGTACTTGTGCGCCACAGCCGTTGCCATCTCCAAATCCTCTTCGCTGGAGCAGTCCCATTCCTCTTCTTCCTCAGGTCCTATCTTAATATAGAAACAATCTGGCTGCAGTCCTTGGCGCACCAGTTCATAGAGCACCACGGAGGAATCGACACCACCAGAAAGGAGTACGGCAATCTTCTTTTCTTTTAAATTCATGCTGCAAAGGTACTAAATTTTTTCGAAAACTCGTTAAATAGCTTGGAAGTTACGTAAAATTCTCCTATCTTTGCATACAATAACCAAACATGCGCGTATATGAAACATAAAATATTCATTGTCGTGGCTACTATCATGTTAGTGCCTATGGGACTTTTTGGACAGACATATCAATCGCTTTGGAAGCAAGTAGAAGAGGCTCAAAAGAAGGATCATCCTCAAACAGCCATGAGCCATCTGGAGAAAATAGAGAAGAAGGCTGAGAAGGAGTTGGCATACGGCCAACTGCTAAAGTCTACTTTGCTATATGCCAGTCTGCAGGCAGAGATAGCCCCTGATTCCTTGCAACCAGCTGTTGCCCGTTTGGAAACAAGGGAAAAGGGAACCAAGGATGTCGCATTGAAGTGTGTCTATGATGCTGTCTTGGCGAAAATCTATGAGCAAAACCACCAGTTAGATATGGACAACTGGTTGGTAAAAGCCCAAGAATACAAAAAGGCAGCTTTGGCTCATCCAGAGGCTTTGGCTCAGGTGCAGACTCCCTCTTACGAACCTTTTGTTGTCAAGGGAAAGGATAGTGAGATTTATGACCACGACTTGCTCAGTGTAGTAGGCCAGGAGTTGAATGCCTGGACGTGGCTAAATGATTATTATGTTAAAGTTGGTAATCGTCGAGCAGCCTGTTTGACAGCACTGAACATGGGTTATAGTATTCCTCAGCTTGATTCTTTGATGACAGTCTATGGCGATCTTCCAGAGGCCTGCGAATTAGCTATCAAGCGTCTGAGTATGATGGGTGTTGAATATACGAATGCCCAGCGGGCTGAATTTATACAGGAATCACTGAAGCGATGGGGTGAATGGAAACGTTCCAATAGCCTGCGTAATTCTTGGAGTTCTCTGACAAATCCGACCTTTAGTATTTCTGCAGAATGGAATGTGATTGAGGTCAACAAACCCCAGACGGTTCAGTTGAATTCCCTGCGCCATCTGGATCAACTTAGCATGCGAGTCTATCGCACTGGTCTTAAAGGTAATACAGATCTCAACCCCAATGTGGAGGAAGACTATAAGAAAATAAAAAATAACCTGACAGAAATAAATGAAGCAGGACGAACGCTGACTTTTAGTGGTCATGAGATCTATGATTATTTTAATGACTCGCTCCAGCTGCAGGCCCTGACTCCTGGTGTCTATATGTTGGAATTTACCAGTCAACCCACAACTAAGGTTGTCCGTTCACTCTATTTTGTTTCCGGCATTCGTCTGCTCACTCAGCATATGCCTAATCAAAAGATACGGTTTGTGGTGGTTGATGCTACAACGGGACAGCCTGTTAGCAATGCTTCTATAACTCTTTCTTTCAATAGATATTCAGGCAGTCGTTTTACAAAGCTATTGCACTGTAATCCTAAAGGTGAGGTAATCTTTGATAACTCTTCTAACGAACGCCTGTATTCTGCTTTTGCCCATACACGCAGCGACGAATATTGTCCAGAATCTAATACTTATGGGAGTTATTCCTATTATGAGCGTGCCTATGGTGTCGAGCATATCAACCTGTTTACTGATCGCAGCATCTATCGTCCAGGACAGACGGTTCATGTCGCTGCTATAGTATGGAAGGAACAATCAGCGATTGAGCAGGAGGCTGTAGCCGACAAACGTGTTAATATGGAGTTGCGTGATGCCAACTATAAGGTGGTAAGCGAAAAGAAACTGACTACCGATCAATTTGGTAAATGCAGTACGACGTTTACATTGCCTACAGGTCTTCTGAACGGACGATATACTATTCGTGGTAATGGTAGTAGCACCACGATTCGGGTGGAAGAATATAAGCGTCCTACGTTCCAAGTGACGTTTGATGAATACAAGGAAACATACCAAAATGGTGATACTGTACATGCTAAGGGAAAGGCCATGAGTTTTGCTGGTGTGCCAGTACAGAGTGCTAAAGTTAAGTATACCGTACGTCGTCAAGTTGCCTTCTGGTGGATGTCTTATTCCTGGTATTGGGAGAGTGGCTATTTAGGAAATGCTCTTGCGAAAGAGGTGGTGAAAGAAGGTGAGGCAACGACTGATGACGATGGTACTTTTGAGGTCCTGATGCCTATGAACCTGCCAGATGATATGGATAGAAGTCCTATGTACTTTACTTTCGTGGTAGAGGCTGATGTTACGGACGTGGCAGGCGAGACGCATAGTGGAACGATGAGTTTGCCATTGGGGTCTAAGCCCACGGCGTTGACCTGTAATCTGCCTCAGAAGGTACGTAGCGACCAATTACCCCAAATGACTTTCCATCGTAGAAATGCTGCGGGTAAACCCATTGAAGGCAAGGTTAAGTATCGTCTTGATGAAGGCAAATGGAAGGAATGTGATGCCAATGTAGCACTCGATATCTTGAATAAGCCGAAGAGTGGTGAACATCATCTGGAGGCTGTTTGCCAAACAGATACTGTTGACATGAAGTTCGTAGTGTTTGGTCTTGACGACAAACGTCCTGCTACCACAACTAGCGATTGGTTCTATGTCTCAGACAACAGATTCCCTAACGATAACAAACCAGTCACAGTACAAGTGGGATCTTCTGACCCTCAGGTGCATATCGTTTATAGTGTTTTTGCAGGTAAAGAGGTCATTGAGAGTGGTTCAGTAGATAAGAATGGTGAGCTGTTTAATCGTAAGTTTACCTATGAGGAAGACTATGGAAATGGATTGCTGCTTACTTTCGCATGGGTAAAGAATGGTCAAAGATATCAGCATACAACTCAAATAGAGCGTCCAATTCCATCCAAACAGTTGACAATGAGATGGGAAACGTTCCGTGACCGTCTGAAACCTGGGCAAGAAGAGGAATGGCGACTGAAGGTGCTGAATCCTGATGGTAAACCAGCCAATGCCAGTATGATGGCTGTGCTCTACGATAAGAGTCTTGATCAGATAGCTCCACATTTCTGGTCATTCAATCCTTATTCCTATATGGGACAGCCATCAACAACGTGGCAGTGGCCTTCTTTCTCTCATTTACGTGCGAATGCTTCTATGTGGTATAAGACATTGAATGTGCCATTGCTTCGTTTCAGTGCCTTCAATCATGAGGTCTATCCTTCTTATCACTATATGTCTTCGTTACGGTTACGTGGCTCTACTCGTATGCTTGCTAAGAGTTCTGCTTCTAATGATATGATGTTGATGGAAGCTCCGATGGGCTCGGCTGCTGTTGCAACAGAAGAATCAGCGGATCGTGAAACAGTAGCATTTGGATTAGCAGAGAAGAAGGAGGTAACACAAGAGTCACAAACTGAAGAACTCAAGCAAGAAGAGGCTCAGGTTCGCGAGAATCTTAACGAGACAGCTTTCTGCTATCCTACATTGGAAACAGACGAAGAGGGAGTTGTCACCATGAAGTTTACATTGCCAGAGAGCCTGACAACTTGGCGTTTTATGGGAATTTCCCATACTACTAATATGCTCCATGGCTATTTGGGTGGAGAAACTGTGGCACAAAAAGATGTGATGGTGCAACCCAATATTCCTCGTTTTGTGCGTATGGGTGACGAAGCTCAGATTTCTGCCCGTATCTTCAATATTTCAGAAAGAAATGTCAGTGGAACAGCTAAGTTGCAGTTGCTGAATCCAGAAGACAATAAGGTCGTATGCCAAAAGGAACTGTTTTTCAATGCTGAGGCTGGTAAGACGGCTCAGGTCACCTTCCCGATGCCTTCTGATGAAGAACTCCTTTCAGCTTATTCTCTTCTTATTTGTAAGGTGGTGGTAATGGGTGACGGCTTCTCTGATGGAGAACAGCACTATCTTCCCATTTTGCCTAATCGTGAGTATGTCACCCGTACCGTTCCTTTCACCCAACATAATCCTGGTGTGAAGACTATTGACTTGACCAAGCTTTTCCCAGTTGGCACTACTCAGCAGAAGCTGACAGTGGAATACACTAATAATCCAGCTTGGCTGATGGTACAAGCTTTGCCTACTGTTGGACAGCCTCATGAACATAGTGCCATTGATCAAGCGGCATCTTACTACAGCAATCTACTGGCGCAGCATCTCATGCAGCAAAGTCCACAGGCAAAAGCCACATTCGAACAGTGGAAACGTGAGGAACGTCAGGAACCCACATTGGCTAGCCAGTTGCAGAAGAATGAAGAATTGAAAGATCTGATTTTGGCTGAGACACCATGGGTATGGGCTGCAGACAGGGAATCAGAACAGCGGCAGATGCTGAGTGAATTCTTTGATGCGAATGCCATCAACAATCGTTTGAATACAGCGGTTGAAAAGTTGAAGAAGCTACAGCTTTCAGATGGCTCCTTTAGTTGGTATCCAGGCATGTGTGGAAGTTTGTATATAACTTTGTCTATTGAAGAGATGATGGCCCGTCTTTCCCAAATGGTAGGTTTGAAGCATGATATGCAGCAAATGCGTGATAAAGCCTTCAAATTCCTGGGTAAGGAGATGGTAGAAATGGTGAAAGAGATGAAGAAGGAGGAAAAACGAGGAGTGAAGCCTACTTTCCCATCGTTCACGGCTTTACGATGGCTTTATGTATGTGCTATTGATCATCCTGAATTACCAAAGGATGTGGCATCGGCTAATGGCTATCTGATTAAGTTGTTGAAGAAGGAAACTCGTCGTCAGACGATATACGAGAAAGCATTGTCTGCTATTGTCTTTGCTCAGAGTGGTGACAGACTCTTGGCTGAAAGTTATGTGAAGAGTCTGAAGGAATACACCGTATATACGGAGGAGATGGGTAGGTATTATGATACGCCACGTGCTAGCTATTCATGGTATGATTATAAGATTCCGACTGAGGTGGCTGCTATTGAGGCTATCCAGAAAGTAGTACCACAGGATCAGCAAACAATTGACGAGATGCGTCGCTGGTTGTTGCAGGAGAAACGTACACAAGCTTGGAACACTCCTATCAATAGTGTTAATGCCATCTTTGCTTTCCTGGGATTGTCGAAGTCTGAAAGTCCTCTTGATGCCAAGGGTGATCCAACCATACTTGCCATTGATGGAAAACCTATGGATCTGCCTAAGGCAACTGCAGGTTTAGGTTATGTGAAGCAAGCTATCAGTCAGCCTCAAGGTGCGACCTTTACTGCAACCAAGACTTCTGAAGGTACTTCATGGGGTGCTGTCTATGCCCAGTTCCTGCAGAATACCTCAGAGGTGGAAGTTTCACAGAGTGGTATCAGCATCAAACGTGATGTGTTGGTAAATGGTAAGCCGTCAGCTACCACAGGTCTTAAGGTTGGCGATCGTATCAAGATTCGGATAATCATCGAGAGCACTCGCGACCTCGATTTCGTTCAGGTGGTAGATCGTCGTGCTGCATGTATGGAACCACTGAAGCAGTTGTCTGGTTATCAGAATGGTGCCTATTGCTCGCCTAAGGACTATGCGACTCATTATTTCTACTATGGCATATCAAAAGGCAAACATGTTATTGAGACAGAATACTATATTGATCGTGCTGGTTGTTATGAAACAGGCACTTGTACAGTGGGGTGTGCCTATGCTCCGGAATACAGAGCTACAGCCCCCTCAATCACTTTTAATATTAGCAAATGATGAAACGAAAATCACTGATAATTCACCTTCTGCTGTTGACTGCACTCCCTGTTGTGGCCCAGAAGTTAGTAGCTGAGAAAACGACTATTGATGTGGGTAAGACAGGCTATGAGATGCCTGTTACGGCCACCTTCGAGTTTCGTAATAAGAGTATGCGTCGATTGAAAATATCGGAGGTGAGACCCGACTGTAATTGTACTCTGATAGAATATCCCAAGGAAGATATAGGAATGGGTGACAGATTCGAGATCAAGATGACATACGATGCTAAACAGCTAGGTCATTTTGATAAGCAGGCTGCCATTATCAGCAATGGTACTAAGAAACCTATTTATATCCGTATGAAGGGTGTGGTGCTGGCAGATTATGTCGACCTTTCAGGGTCTTATCCTATTGCAATGGGTGACATGAATCTAGATCGTAATAATCTGGAGTTTGATGACATTAACAAAGGTGACTACCAAGTTCAGGAATTGCTAATATATAATAATGGTACGCGTGTGAACCAGCCCAATCTGATGCATCTTCCTGACTATCTGACAGCTAAGGTGACTCCAGAACGGTTGGCACCTGGTCGTGCAGGAAAAATTACGGTTACCCTTAATTCTGCGAAGTTGCACGATTATGGTTTGACTCAAACCTCTATCTATCTGGCTTCAAATCCTGGTGACAAGGTTCGTCCTGACCATGAAATCAATGTGTCTGCAGTTCTATTGCCATCGTTTGCTAATATGACAGCCGAACAGCGTCAGTATGCTCCAAAGTTGCAGCTTTCTAAAGAGCAGATAGACATTCAATTTGATGGAAAATCAAAGAAGACGGACGTTATTGAACTAACCAATGCAGGGCATACAGAGTTGAATATCTCCTCTTTGCAGATGTTTACAGGTGGGCTGAAAATATCATTAGGTAAGCGTCGATTGTCCCCTGGCGAGTCTACCAAGTTGAAAGTGACAGCTTTCCGTAACGAACTGCAGAGAGTCCGCATACGTCCCAGAATCCTGATGATTACCAACGACCCTGCTAAGTCGAAGGTTGCCATCGCCATCAATGCAAAGTAACACCCAACAAATTCTTACAACATGGAACATCCCGAAAATAGTTCAGAATATGCCGGACTGCAAGTTAATAGTGGTGTAGCGCAGCCTAGTATCATCAATCCCTATCTGAAGCGTAATCGCTTTCGTCGTCGTGAACTCTCTGCTGCTGAGATGGTAGAGGGTATCGTGAAAGGCGATGTTACTATCTTGTCGCAGGCAGTGACGTTGGTGGAGAGTGTAAATCCTGACCATCAGGCAAAGGCGCAGGAAGTCATTAATATGTGTCTGCCCTATAGTGGTCATTCCATTCGTGTGGGTATTAGTGGTGTACCAGGTGCAGGAAAGTCGACCTCTATCGATGAGTTTGGAATTCATGTATTGAAAGAGAAGGGTGGAAAGTTGGCCGTTTTAGCTATTGACCCAAGCAGCGAGCGTACAAAGGGTAGTATTTTGGGTGATAAGACACGTATGGAGAAGCTCTCAGTTCATCCTGACTCCTTCATTCGTCCTAGTCCTACAGCAGGATCTTTGGGTGGAGTGGCTCGTAAGACGCGTGAAACGATTATCCTTTGTGAGGCAGCAGGCTTCGACAAGATTTTCGTTGAAACCGTTGGCGTAGGACAGAGCGAGACAGCTTGTCATTCGATGGTAGACTTCTTTCTGCTAATCCAGTTGGCAGGCACAGGCGATGAACTTCAGGGAATTAAACGTGGTATTATGGAAATTAGCGATGGCATTGTTATCAATAAGTGTGATGGCGATAATGTGGATCGATGTCACATGGCTGCTACCAATTTTCGAAATGCTCTCCATTTCTTTCCGATGCCCGAGAGTGGTTGGGCTCCTAAGGTAATGTGCTACAGTGGATTTTATGGTACAGGTATCAAAGAAATCTGGGATATGATTTACCAGTATATTGATTTTGTGAAAGCCAATGGTTATTTTGATTATCGTCGTAATGAACAGTCTAAATACTGGATGTATGAAAGTATTAATGAGTATTTACGCCTGAACTTCTATAATAATCCTATGATCCATCAACAGTTACAAGCTGCTGAACGCACAGTGCTGGCAGGTGAGCAGACCTCGTTTACTGCAGCTCAACGTTTATTGGATACGTATTTCGAACAATTAAGACATGTTACAGATTGAGATAGACAACGGTAGTGGGTTCTGTTTTGGTGTGACCACTGCCATACAGAAAGCTGAAGAGGAATTAGCAAAAGGCACATTACTCTATTGTTTGGGTGATATCGTACATAATGGTATGGAGTGTGAACGCTTGCGTGAAATGGGACTTATCACCATCAATCACGATGAGATGCGCCAATTGCATGATGTCAAAGTGTTGTTGCGTGCTCATGGCGAGCCACCTGAAACATATGAATTAGCCCGTCAGAACAATATAGAGATTATCGATGCCACCTGTCCTGTGGTATTACAGTTACAAAAACGCATTAAGAAACAGTATGAGGCAGGTGCAGGTCAGATTGTCATATTTGGCAAGAAAGGTCATGCTGAGGTGTTGGGGTTGGTTGGTCAAACCCATTCAGATGCTATTATCATCGAACATTTCAACGAGGTCAGTCAGTTGGATTTCTCGAAAGATATCTATCTCTATTCGCAGACCACCAAGTCACTTGACGAATTTCATCGTATTATAGAGTATATTCAGGCTCACATCTCACCTGAAGCAACTTTCAAGAGTTTCGATACCATCTGCCGTTCTGTAGCTAACCGTATGCCTAATATCTCGCAGTATGCCTCACGCCACGATCTCATCCTCTTTGTCTGCGGACGTAAGAGTTCTAATGGAAAAGTGCTCTTTGAAGAATGTCGGCGTGTTAATCCCAATACTCATCTTATAGAGGGACCTGAAGAAATAAACCCACAGTGGCTTGAGGGTATCAAGACTGTGGGTATTTGTGGAGCTACATCTACGCCCAAATGGCTCATGGAACAATGTCGTGATGCCATTAGCAAAATGGAGCAATAAAGATATTATTGGACGGCTTCGTTGAAACGATCCATCAGCCACTGTTTTTGTTCGCTGATAGTCATATTAGAATTGTCCAGTTCTATGGCATCGTCAGCCTTCTTCAGAGGTGACACTTCGCGGTGTGAGTCAATGTAGTCGCGTTCCTGGACATTCTTCAATATGTCATCGTAGTTTGCTTCCATACCCTTTTGCTTTAGCTCGTCATAACGCCGTTGGGCACGTACTTCTGCGCTAGCTGTGACAAACACTTTCAACTCTGCGTCTGGGAATACCACGGTTCCTATGTCTCGTCCGTCCATGACCACTCCCTTGTCCTGTCCCATCAGTTGTTGCTGAGCCACCATAGCTTCTCTCACAAAGCCGAGGGTAGCAATGGGACTCACGTGGTTTGATACTTCCATGGTGCGTATCTCCTTTTCTACTAGTTCACCATTAAGATAGGTGTCTGGGCGTCCTGTTTCAGCGTTGAACTTAAAGGAAATTTTGATGTTTGGCATCTCATTGCGCAATTCATCTTCTTTGATGCCATCTGCAGTGAAGAGTCCGTGGCGCAGAGCATAGAGAGTCACGCTGCGATACATGGCTCCAGTGTCAACATATACGTAGCCCACTTCGCGGGCCAGGTCTTTGGCCATCGTGCTTTTTCCGCATGAGCTGTGGCCATCAATAGCTATGGTTATTTTTTTCATAATGCGTAAGTAACGTTTACAAGAAAAGAGGAGGCTGATACATGGTATTTCGCATAAGCTAGATGCAATTTGAATCGCTGTTGCTGAATACCACCTCCTAGGGAGAAGCCTGCTCCGTGGTTTGATTCACCTTCATCATCCGTAATCTTCATTTCGCTTGAGCGACGGAAGTTATAGCCTGCTGCGATATAGATATTATAACCTAACAGAAGATCGCCTCCCACTGCCAGATGTTTGATAAATCCCTTATCCCATTTGTTTAATCTTGAGAGTGTGGCGGACAAGCGCAAAGGCGATCCGATAAGCCGCTTGCTAACACCAATCTGCAAGTCAAGTGGAATGCGCTCGAACTCATCCTCATAGGCTTTAATCTGTCCTCCCAGATTCTTGGCAACAGCAGCCACAGACCATCCTTTTTCTTCGTTATAGTAATGAATGCCGAGGTCGAAACCTACTGCTGCAGAAGAATAACTGCCCAAAGTTGACGAGATGAATCGGGCAGTGATACCACCATATATATGCTTGCCCAATTGATAGGCAAACGAGCCGGCCAAAGCTATATCCCTAGCAGAGAAATCACCTTGCTGAACATTGTCTTCAGTAACCTCCTTCATCTTTCCATAGTCCATGTATTGAGCAGAAACGCCCCAAGTGCCTTTCTTTTTCAGGGCCTTCACAAATGAAGCAGAACCAGTCTTGGCTCCCTCCATATAGGTCATGTAGTTCAGATTTATACTTTTATCCGATACTCCGCAGATGAGAGCTGGGTTATGGAATATCAGGGTGGGGTCGTCGTCTGTCAGAGTGATGTTGTCACCTCCTAATGCGGCAGAATGAGCACTCACGGGCAGTCGCAAGAAGCTGTATACCTCCTGGCTCTCCTGTGCTCTGCTCACAAGAGCAGAAAGGATGAATATAACAACAAAAACACTTTTTTTCATCTAATAATCTCTAAAACCGGTGCAAAGATAACAATTAATTCTTAATTTATTTGTACCTTTGCCAAATAATTAACGTAGCATAGCAGATTTTATTGCGCAGATAATGGAACAAAAGAAGACACAACGTGCTGATATGGAACAGCGACGAACCACAGGATTTCTGTTGGGTCTTATTTTTGTTTTGTCTCTTTTCTACGTTTCGTTAGAGTGGAACTCGTCCGATGTTGTTGATGATATCGACCCCATTGATCTTGACGAACTGACACATGAAAGCGAATTGGTGCCTATGTCCAATGAGGATGTTACCACTCAGTTAGAGGAGCGTCAACAGGTGGAGCAGGCTGAGCAGTTGAACGTGGTCGACGATGATGTGGAGATTGTACAACCCGATGAACAATTGGAGGGAGAAGGCGAAGACGAAGGTGAAGGTGAGGATGACGAAACGCTTCTAAAGGAAATGCAAGAAGACGATAAGGCGTTAGCCTCCCTGAATGTTGACCCAAATAACCCTCTTAATTTCCATGTTGTTGAGGATCTTCCTCAGTATCCTGGTGGTGCAGTCGAGTTTATGAAATGGCTCTCTAAGAATCTCACTTATCCCTCGCAGGCTCGCAGTCGTAAGACACAGGGTAAAGTGGTGGCAGTCTTCTATGTCGAGAAGGATGGCTCTATTACGGGCGTCAGTGTCACCAAATCTCTCTCACCAGAATGTGACAATGAAGCGCTTCGTGTATTGCGTAAAATGCCCAAGTGGCAACCAGGCATCCAGAATGATAAGCCATGTCGTACTAAGGTATGTATTCCCATCGTGTTTAAATTATAGCTAAAGATATGAAACAACTTACTTCCGATGAAATTCTGCAAAAGGTCAATGATTTTCTCGATCATCTGCCTTACGATCGCCGTCCGGCATCGCTCTATGAACCTGTTAAGTATGTCCTCTCTTTGGGAGGCAAGCGCATTCGCCCTGTTCTCATGCTGTTGGGGTATAACCTTTGGTGCGAACAGCCTGAGGATATCCTCATGACAGCTTGTGGTATTGAGACTTATCATAACTACACGCTGCTTCATGATGACCTGATGGATAATGCCGATTTGCGTCGTGGTCATGATACTGTACATCGTCGTTGGAATGCCAATACAGCCATTCTTTCTGGAGACTCTATGTTGGTACTGGCCTACGAACGTGTGGCTCAAGTTCCTGCAGATAAATTGCGTTCTGTTCTCGATCTCTTCACCGTTACTGCTTTGGAGATTGGAGAAGGGCAGGAGTATGATATGTCGTTCGAGACGAGAATGGATGTCACGGAAGAAGAGTATATTGAGATGATTCGTCTGAAGACCTCCGTACTATTGGCATGTGCCTTAAAGATTGGTGCCATTTTGGCTGGTGCTCCTCAGGCAGATGCTGATCGTCTTTATCGCCTGGGCGAACAAATAGGTTTAGCATTCCAATTACAAGATGACTTGCTCGACGTCTATGGTGATCCCGCTGTGTTTGGTAAGGCTATTGGCGGAGATATCACTAGCAATAAGAAGACATATATGCTTATCAATGCTGCTCTGCGTGCCAATGCACAACAGCGAGCAGAGTTAGATCGTTGGATACTCGCCACCAATTTTGACCGAGCTGAAAAGGTCGCTGCTGTGACTCGTCTTTATGATGAAATAGGTATCCGTCAGCTTTGTGAGGCTAAAATCAATTATTATTTCGAACTAGCTCGTCAGACACTTTCTCAAGTTCAGGTACCAGAGGATCGTAAACAAGCCCTTAGTGCCTATATGGACGAATTGTTGCATCGCGATAAATGAAGTATATCGATACACATTGTCATTTGGATGGCGAGGAGTTTAATGACGATCGTGAGACCGTTGTGCAGCATGCCCGAGAGGCCGGCTGTACAAAGATCTTTCTGCCTGCTATTGATACGAAATCTTGTCAGTCGGTACTAGATGTCTGTGCCCATTATCCCGACTATTGCTATCCCATGCTAGGCCTCCATCCAGAAGAGGTGCGTGGTGATTGGCGAGAGCAACTGGCATCTTCAATATTCCATCATCCATCATCTATTGCTATAGGCGAAGTTGGTCTTGATTTCTATTGGAGTCGTGAATTCGAACAGGAGCAGTTAGAAGCTTTCGAAGAGCAGGTTCGCTGGTCTGTAGAAACGCGCCTTCCACTCATGATACATTGTCGCAAAGCTCAAAATGAACTAGTCAGTATATTAAAAAGGTATTGGGATGACCTTCCTGGTGGGGTATTCCATTGTTTTACTGGTAATGAGCAGGAGGCTCGCCAACTATTGGAGTTCCCACGTTTTGTGTTGGGTATTGGTGGGGTTTTGACATTTAAAAAAAGTCATCTGCCAGAGGTGTTGCCTGCCATAGTGCCCTTAGATCGACTGGTGCTTGAGACAGATGCTCCCTATATGGCTCCTGTTCCACAGCGAGGTCAGCGCAACGAACCATCTTTTGTCCGGCATATCATTACCCGTTTGGCTGAGGCGTATAGGGTTAGTGAGGAAGAAGTTTGTGAGAAGACAAATCGTAATGTAGAAAGGATTTTTGGCCTTAAAGCATAATTTTTTCAGATTTCACTTTTCATTTTTCATTTTTTTTTGTAACTTTGCAGCCGCAAATCGCAAAGGAGAGGTGCTCGAGTGGTTGAAGAGGCACGCCTGGAAAGCGTGTAGCCGGCAAAACTGGCTCGCAGGTTCGAATCCTGTTCTCTCCGCATTTCCTTTATTATTTTGCAACACTCTTATCTGAACATAGAGAATATAGCCCGTAATACGGATGATGTGGAGTATCATCCGCTAAGTCCCTTCTTGCCTGAAAATGCAAAGGTTCTGTTCTTGGGTAGTTTTCCACCTCAGCGCAAACGATGGTGTATGGATTTCTATTACCCCAACTTTATCAACGACCATTGGCGCATTGAGGGGCAACTCTTTTTTAGCGACAAGAACTACTTTGTAAACTTCGAGAAAAAATGTTTTAAGCTGGATGAGATTGTTGAGTTCTGTCAACAACAGGGCCTGGCATTTTTCGATACATGTTCTGCAGTTCGTCGTTTACAGAATAATGCCTCAGATAAATTTCTAGAGGTGGTGGAGCCGACGGACATCTTTGCCCTTTTTCAGCAGTTGCCCCATCTCCGCTTCGTAGTTACTACTGGTGAGAAAGCTACAGAAACCATTTCCACTTCACTTAAGATCCCAGTTGTTCCTAAAGTCAATACTTATGTTGACATTCCTGATATATTCAATCATGATGGGAAACTGATAAGTCTCTATCGTCTCCCTTCTTCTTCACGTGCCTATCCTTTGTCATTTGAAAAGAAGGTTGAGGCTTATCGACAAATGTTCCAATTGCTCTAAATTATTTATGAATCAGAAATACGCATTATTTTTCGATATCGATGGCACACTTGTGAGTTTCAAGACGCATGAGATTCCACCTTCCACTATTTTTGCGCTCACTCAGGCTAAGGCTAATGGGTCTCACGTCTATATTGCCACAGGTCGCCCACCTATTATTATAACTAATTTAGGTGCTATTGAACATCTAATTGATGGATATATCACTACCAATGGTGCCTTGTGCTTTGTTGGCGATGAGTTGGTTAGCTGCCAGACTATCCCTAAGGACAACGTGATGACTTGTGTTGATGATTCGCTGGCAAAAGGATACAGCCTAATTATTGTAGGACGTAAGGATGTCGCCGTCTTAGACCCTAAGGGGGATGTTGATCGTATCTTTCGTCAGATGCTGGCTGTTAAGAATCTCGACAAGGCTTCACCGCTTGATGTCGTGCTACAGCAAGATGTTCTCCAGTTGACACCCTTCTTCCCTGCAGATTACGAGTCAGAATTGATGTCTCGTATGCCTCAGTGTGTATCAGGACGCTGGCATCCTGAGTTTACCGACATCACCGCCAATGGGGCTGATAAGGGTAAGGGTATTCTGGCAATGGCACATCATGAAGGATTCGATCCCAGTCGTACAATGGCTTTTGGCGATGGTGGCAACGATACCTCGATGATTCTCCAAGCAGGCATTGGCATCGCTATGGGCAATGCTATCGACGAACTGAAACAGCAAGCAGATTATGTCACGACCTCTGTTGATGACAATGGCATCCTTAATGCCCTTCGCCACTTTAAAGTGATTTAGTCTTTTATTGTTGGATATTTGCGTGTCCAACCATCCCAGCGGAGACGCATCACACCAAAGAAGGCTTCGCCAAAGATTCCACCGGACATTTTTGAGACACCTTCACGACGATTGACAAAAATAACAGGTACCTCTTTAATCTTAAAACCAATCTTATAGGCGGTAAACTTCATTTCAATCTGGAATCCATAACCCTTGAAACGTATCTTGTCGAGTTCTATGGTTTTAAGCACACGACGCTTATAACACTTAAAACCTGCTGTGGTGTCGTGAACCTTAAAGCCAGTGATGATGCGTACATATTTAGAAGCAAAATAAGACATCAGCACACGTCCAATTGGCCAGTTGACAACATTGACACCACTGACATAGCGAGACCCAATAGCCACATCATAGCCCTCATCAGCACAAGCAGAGTAAAGGCGTGGCAGGTCGTTAGGGTCGTGACTGAAGTCGGCGTCCATCTCGAAGATATACTCGTAGTCATGTTCTAGTGCCCATTTGAAGCCTGTTATATAAGCAGTGCCAAGTCCTTGCTTGCCACTACGCTCAAGAATGAAGAGACGATCAGCGAACTCATCTTGTGCTATCATGCCCTTGACGATAGTTGCGGTGCCATCGGGTGAGCCATCATCGATGACCAAGATATGAAAACACTTTTCCAGTCCGAAAACGGCCCGGATAATTTTCTCGATGTTCTCTTTTTCGTTATACGTTGGAATGATAACGATACAGTCGCTTGCGTGCGTCATTTTTTATGATTCTGCTTCTATTTTTCTGCAAAGTTATAAAAATATTGAGAATAGACAATTGAAAATTGATATTTTTTAGTAATTTTGCCCACGAATTCGTATGAATATACATGATTTGCTGAAAATATATGCCAAGTCGGCTCAAGTAAGAGCATTGGCAGAAACATTGGGGAAAAAGTCGGTGAAGACCATTTTCCTCGAAGGACTTATGTGTTCCTCGGCTCCGATGGCGTTTGCTGCACTAGTTTTAAACGGTCAAAAGTTAAAAGCCAATTGTACACTTTTCATCCTGCAAGATGCTGAAGAGGCTGGTTATTTCTACCATGATTTGGTTCAGTTACTAGATGATAAACAGGTGCTGTTTTTCCCCTCGAGTTACCGACGTGCTATCAAATATGGTCAACGTGATGCAGCCAATGAGATTCTTCGTACTGAGGTTCTGTCCAAACTCTCAACTCTCAACTCCAATCTTTCAACTTTTGTTGTTTCATATCCTGAGGCTTTAGCCGAACTGGTTATTTCTAAGAAACAGTTTGATGAAAGGACACTGGTGATGCATCAGGGTGATGTGCTGGATGTGAATACCACACTAGAGAGTCTGCGCTCGCTTGGCTTTCGTGAGGTAGATTATGTGTATGAACCAGGCCAGTTTGCTCTTCGTGGCAGTATTCTTGATGTTTATAGCTATAGTTCGGAATTCCCATTTCGTATAGATCTGTTTGGTGATGATATCGATTCGATTCGAACCTTTGAGGTGGAAACGCAATTGTCAAAAGACAAATGCGAGCAGGTGGAAATCGTACCAGAATTGGGATTGACTGAAACGGAAAAGGTCCCTTTTCTCTCGTTCCTACCTGATGACACAATGCTTGTAGCTAAAGACTTTTTATATGTACTTGATGCTATCGATCGTACTTATCAGGAAGGCTTCTCGCAACAGGCTATGACTGAACGGTTAGAAGGTGCAACTGAGATGGAAGAACAGGCTATCCGTATGGAGATGCAGAAAGATGTGCAACTGATTAGTGGTCAAGCCTTTGCACGAGATATGGTTGAATTTCGCAGAATAGAGATAGGACATCGACCCTCAGGTTTACCTGATGCCACTCTTGCTTTCAATATCTCGCCACAACCTTTGTTCCATAAGAACTTTGACCTCTTGCAACAGTCTCTGGAGCAATATTTGGCTGATGGTTATCGTCTTTGCATTCTTGCAGACAGCAAGAAGCAGTTGGATCGCCTGAAGGATATTTTTGCAGAGAAGGGAACGGTCATGTTTGACTCTGTTGAAAAGACTCTCCACGAAGGTTTTGCGGATAACGACCTGAAACTATGCGTCTTTACCGATCACCAGATATTCGACCGTTTCCATAAGTACAATCTGCGTTCAGACAAGGCTCGAAGTGGCAAGGTGGCTTTGACGCTGAAGGAGATCCAACAGTTTGAGGTTGGCGACTATGTTGTACATATCGATCATGGAATAGGTAAGTTTGGTGGACTGGTGCGTATGCCTCAGGGGGATGGCTACCAGGAGATGATCAAAATTATGTACGAGGGTGGGGGAGCTATCTATGTTTCTATCCATGCTTTATATAAGGTATCGAAATATAAGGCACAAGAGAGTGGTGAACCACCTCGGTTGTCGCATCTTGGTACAGGACAGTGGGAACGCATGAAGGAGCGCACAAAGCAGAAACTGAAAGACATTGCTCGCGATCTTATTAAATTATATGCCACACGCAGACAACAGAAAGGTTTTGCCTATTCGCCGGATTCGTTTATGCAACACGAATTGGAAGCCTCGTTCCTCTACGAGGATACTCCTGACCAGTTGAAGGCCACCAACGACGTGAAAGCTGATATGGAGCAGGCTCGCCCTATGGATCGTTTGGTGTGTGGCGATGTGGGCTTTGGCAAGACTGAAGTTGCTGTTCGAGCTGCTTTTAAGGCTGCTTGTGACTCTAAACAAGTGGCTGTGCTAGTACCTACTACAGTGTTGGCTTATCAGCATTTTCAGACATTCTCCTCACGACTTAAAGACCTGCCTGTAAGGGTGGAATATCTCTCGCGAGCCCGCAGTACCAAGAAAACAACAGCTATTCTGAAAGATTTGGCTGATGGAAAGATTGATATCTTGATTGGTACACATAAACTGATTGGTAAGAGTGTTAAGTTCAAAGACCTGGGCCTGCTTATTATAGACGAAGAGCAGAAGTTTGGTGTGTCGACCAAAGAGAAACTACGTCAGTTGAAGACCAATGTCGATACCCTTACTATGAGTGCCACGCCTATCCCGCGAACTCTTCAGTTCTCGCTAGTAGGTGCTCGCGACCTGAGCATCATCCAGACACCGCCCCCTAACCGCTATCCCATTCAGACTGAAATACATACCTTTGGCGCTGAGATTATTGCCGATGCCATCAATTTCGAGATGTCACGTAATGGTCAGGTATACTTCGTTAATCCGCGTATCAGCGACCTGACGCGCATCAAAGAGATGATTCAGAAATATGTGCCAGATGCCCGTATTGCGGTGGGGCATGGACAGATGAAGCCTGATGAACTAGAACAGATCATTTTCGATTTTCAGAACTATGACTATGATGTGCTGCTGTCTACAACCATTGTTGAAAATGGTATCGACATACCTAATGCCAATACCATCATCATCAATGGTGCCCATCGTTTCGGACTCTCTGATCTCCACCAGATGCGTGGCCGTGTAGGTCGAGGTAATCGCAAGGCGTTCTGTTATCTGCTGGCCCCTCCCTTAGCAGACTTGCCACAAGAGAGTCGGCGTCGATTGGAAGCGCTGGAACAGTTCAGCGATCTTGGCTCAGGCATTCATATCGCCATGCAGGATCTCGATATCCGTGGTGCAGGCAATCTATTGGGAGCTGAACAGAGCGGCTTTATTGCTGATTTAGGCTATGAGACCTATGTGAAGATACTGCAACAGGCAGTGGTGGAAATTCATAATGAAGAAGCACCTCGAGAGACGAGAAACCTTAGTCCTGCCAAGACGCTCTCTCTCTCGAAAGGACTTGGGGAGACTTCCTTTGTTTCCGACTGCTCCCTCGAAAGCGACTTGGAGATGTACTTCCCTGACCAGTATGTGCCAAGCGATTCAGAGCGCATGCTACTTTACCGAGAACTCGATGGCTTACAGACTGACGATCAGTTGCAGGCTTATCGTAAACGATTGGTAGACCGTTTTGGCAAGGTGCCACATGTAGGCGAAGAACTGATGCAGGTCGTGCCTTTACGTCGTTATGGTAAGTCATTGGGTTGTGAGAAGATTGTATTGAAGCAAGATAAGATGACAATGTTCTTTGTATCCAATGCCACCAGTCCTTTCTACCAGAGCGAGGCTTTCGATCGTATCCTGCAGTTTGTTGCCACCAACCCACGTCGCTGCAATTTCCGTGAGGTCAATGGCAAACGCTCGATGGTCATTAGTGATGTTTCCACTGTTGGAGCAGCAGTCCAGTTGTTGGCACAAGTTTAAGTTTATAAAGTTTCTGAAGTATAGGTTCGTCAAAATGGCATATATTTATGTCATTTTGACATCTTTTTATACTTTGGCATCGAACTTGCGATATAGAGGGTGAAAGCCGTAAGGCAATCGGAAAATAAACAACATGTATAACAATTAAAAATAAAATTAGGAGGTAACGATTATGATGCCAATGATGAGAACAAACAACTGGATTCCTGCCGTGTTCAACGACCTGTTTTACAACGACGTGATGCCAAAGACCAACTGCACGGCTCCTGCTATTAATGTGAAGGAGAACGACAAGGAATATATTGTAGAACTGGCTGCTCCAGGCATGAAGAAGGAAGACTTCAATGTACATATCAACGACGAAGGCAACTTGGTTGTCAAGATGGAGAGCAAGCAGGAATCAAAGGAGGAAGATAAGAACACGCGCTATCTGCGCCGTGAGTTTAGCTACTCGAAATATGAACAGACACTGATTCTGCCTGATGATGTGAAAAAGGAGGACATCTCTGCTAAGGTAGACAATGGCGTGTTGACTGTTGAATTGCCTAAAATGGTAGAAGAGAAGGTGAAGTTGTCGCGACAGATAGATATCGCATAAAAGGAGGATTAAGAAACCCCATCCCAAATATGGATGGGGCTTCTTTTTTTTGTATTACTACTTATCTAGTTCTGCCAGATTGTTGGCAATCATCTCGTCGGTAACAGTGTAGTTCTGCAGGTCGCCCTTGATAAATGCTTCGTAGCTTGGCATATCGATGAGTCCGTGACCAGAGAGGTTGAAGAGGATGACCTTCTCTTCGCCGGTCTCCTTGCACTTGTTGGCTTCACGGATGGTGGCGGCAATGGCATGCGTGCTCTCAGGAGCAGGGATGATACCCTCGGTGCGTGCGAACAGCATACCAGCTTCGAAGGTCTCGAGTTGAGGAATATCGACGCCATGCATGTAGCCGTCCTTGATGAGCTGGGAGATAATCATACCTGCACCATGATAGCGCAGACCGCCAGCATGGATGTTGCTTGGCTTGAAGTTGTGGCCCAGTGTGTACATGGGCAGCAGCGGGGTGTAACCAGCCTCGTCGCCGAAGTCGTAGCGGAACTGTCCGCGGGTCAGCTTAGGACAGCTGTCTGGCTCGGCAGCAATGAACTCAGTGTGGCGTTCGCCGCTCAGGTTGTGACGCATGAAGGGGAACGAGATACCACCGAAGTTAGAACCACCACCGAAGCAGCCAATCACAATGTCGGGATATTCGCCTGCCATCTGCATCTGCTTCTCAGCCTCAAGACCGATGATGGTCTGGTGCAGACCTACGTGGTTGAGCACAGAGCCCAGCGTATATTTGCAATTGGGTGTGGTAGTAGCCAGCTCTACAGCCTCAGAGATAGCTGTACCCAGCGAACCACTGTGTGTGGGATCCTTCGTCAGGATGTCCTTACCAGCACGTGTCGACATAGAAGGCGAACCCTCAACGACAGCACCAAAGGTACGCATGATGCTTGAGCGATAAGGCTTTTGTTGCATGGTGATCTTCACCTGATAGACGGCGCAGTCAAGACCATAGATCTTGGCAGCATAGCTCAGGGCAGCACCCCACTGACCGGCACCAGTTTCGGTTGTGACATTCTTGGTGCCTTCCATCTTGGCATAGTAGCACTGGGGGAGGGCAGAGTTGATTTTATGTGAACCCAGAGGGTTGGTTGATTCGTTCTTGAAATAGATATGGGCGGGTGTGCCAAGTGCCTCCTCGAGGGCGTAGGCGCGCACCAATGGTGTAGAACGATAGTACTTATACTTCTCGAGTACGTCCTCAGGAATGTCTATCCAACGGTGCTCCGTGTCCAGTTCCTGTACGCAGCATTCGCGTGGGAAGATGTGTGCCAGGTCGTCGACACCCAAGGGCTGCTTTGTAGCCGGATGGATGGGCGGCATGGGCTTGTTGGGCATGTCGGCCTGAATGTTGTACCACTGTTTGGGAATCTCGCTCTCTTGGAGGATGAATTTCTTCTGTTTCATAACTCTTAATTTTAAAAGTTGTTTATTATTTATTTCATGTACACGTACAATATATGAAAAGAGGCCTGTCGTAAGAACGGCAGACCTCTTTGTGCTTTTATCTCTTTACTCCACACACGGGTAAGCGCCTCACGACTGTTTCTGTCTTGAGCGCCACCACCAATATGTAAAGTTACGATTTGTCATAATTTCAACGTTTACGGCTGCAAATTTATAGCATTTTCCCGAAACGTCCAAATAAAATGGCAGAAAAATGCGATATGCCATTGATTTTTTGTAATTTTGCAACCGATTATGACCATAATAGCTGTTGTTTTAGGATATTTTGCCCTGCTTTTCGTATTTAGCAGGTGGACGGGCAGAAAGGCTACCAATCAGACTTTCTATCGTGCCGATCGTCAGTCACCCTGGTATATGGTGGCTTTTGGTATGATAGGAGCTTCGATCTCGGGGGTGACATTTGTCAGTGTGCCTGGTATGGTATTAATGACCGATATGACCTATCTGCAGATGTGTATGGGATTTATCTTAGGTTATGCGATAGTGGCTTTTTTACTTTTGCCCCTTTACTATCGGTTGAATCTGACATCTATCTACGGCTTTTTGAATCAGCGTCTTGGGCGTCGGTCTTATAAGACGGGAGCGTCGTTCTTCTTGTTGTCAAAGATGCTGGGGGCTGCTGTTCGTTTCTATGTTGTATGCATCATTTTGCAGCGTTTTGTGTTTGAACCTCTGGGCATTTCTTTTGCGGTGACGGCAGTGTTGCTGGTGCTTTTGATATGGCTCTATACCAGACGGGGTGGTATAAAGACGCTGGTATGGACGGACTCATTGCAGACTCTTTGCCTGTTTACTGCTCTTCTCCTTATTATATATAAGGTGGCATCTGGTATCCATTTGACAATGGGTGAAGCTGTTGATGTCATACGAAATAGTGAGTTGTCGCGTGTGTTTGTTTTTGACGACTGGATGTCAAAACAATATTTCTGGAAACAATTCCTGAGTGGCATCTTTATTGTGTTGGTTATGACGGGTGTAGATCAGGATATGATGCAGAAAAATCTGACCTGTAAGACCTTGCGAGGGGCTCAGAAGGATATGTGTTCATACGGAGTGGCCTTTCTGCCAGCCAATTTGCTCTTTCTGTCGCTTGGCGTACTGCTGACATTGTTTATGCAGCAAAACGGAATGACATTGCCTGCAAATGGTGACGAACTGTTGCCGATGTATGTCTCGCAAGCTGGTACATTCGTGTTGGTGCTCTTCGTTCTAGGTATTGTGGCAGCCTCCTTTTCAAGTGCAGACTCTGCTTTGACATCGCTGACCACCATTTTTTGTGTAGACATCAAGGAACGTGTGGCTGATGAAAAGCTACGTAAGCGAGTACATGTTGCCATGTGTGGGCTCTTTGTGTTGTTTATCCTGATATTCCGAGCAGTCAACTCCACCAGTTTAATAGATGCGGTTTATATCATCGCTTCTTACACCTACGGTCCGTTGTTGGGCTTGTTTGCCTACGGACTGCTTACAAAGCGGTCTGTGAATGATGCGATAGTGCCTTATATCGCTGTGGCATCACCTTTGCTCTGCTATGCTATCGATTGGGGAGCAGGGCAGATGACTGGCTATCATTTCGGCTATGAGTTGCTGATTCTGAACGGATTTCTTACGTTCTTGGGACTCAGGTTGACTAGTCGCTGCTGATTCCTCTCAGTTTATCGAAATATTCTTTGGGTTGACAGCCCATGACGCGTTTGAACGAGGTGGCAAAGTATTTGGGGTCTCTGAATCCTACATGGTATGCAATGTCGCTCACTCGGAGTTCCGGATTTTCCTTTGCCATTTTACAGGCGGCCTTGATGCGGGTGTCACGAATGAAACTTGAGACATTCATTCCCGTCAGCTGACGCAATTTGTTATAAAGTGTGCTGGCACTGATATGCATATCGGCAGCAAAGGCGTCGCGGTCATAGTCTGAATCAATCATGTTTTCTTCTATGCACTTGATGGCTCGATTCATGAATTCACGTTCGCTAGGTGTCAGATTGTCTGTCGGCTCACTGTTTTCTGTCTCCGTTGACAGATTGCTTGCCTCTGGCTGTATGCGCTGGCGATTTGCTATCATGTTGTCAATGCGCAGTTGTAGATCGCTAAGTTTGAAAGGCTTGTGGATAATATCATCGGCGCCCTTCATGAGTGCTTGGCGGTCGTCTTCTTCCTGTACCCTGGCAGTAATGAGAATGACGGGCAGGTGTTGCAGGTTGGAGTCTTGCTTGATGCGTGTAGTCAGTTCGTAACCGTCCATTTCAGGCATCATGACATCTGATACAATTATATCGAACGGATTTGATTGGATGATTTCAAGCGCTTCTCGTCCATTGTTTGCTGTCATCACATTGTAGTGATGGTGTAGCAGCTGCTTCATCAGCATGAGCAGTTCCTTGTTATCTTCCACTAACAAGATACGTGAGGCATTCTCATCGGTTGTTTCCATGACTTCTTCCACAATATTCTCCACTTGAGGCAGATCGGCAATGACGTGTTCCGGTATTTCAAAGGAAATCTGGTTCTTTTCATCAATTTCAGATGGCATAAACGCCTCTTTGTGAATGGGCAGGTCGATTGTGAATACCGTGCCTTCACCTACTACGCTCGTACAATTAATACCTCCTTTATGAAGATATACAAGATCTCGTGTCAAAGCCAGTCCCAAACCGGTACCGTAGGTTCTGTTCTTGCGGTATTCACCATCATAAAAACGGGTATACAGGTGTTTCATTTTTTCTGGAGGGATTCCTACACCAGTGTCGGTAATATGGATGATGACATGATCGAAACGTTTATTGGTATTGACTTCTACTGTGACTCGTCCTCCTTTGGGTGTATATTTAACGGAGTTGGAAAGCAGATTAAAGATAATCTTGTCTAGCTTGTCGGTATCAATCCAGCCCAGCATGCTTTCTGGTTTACATTCTATGCTGAAAGTAAGCTCTTTCCGGTCCATCAATGGCTGGATACTTCGGGCTGTCTCTCTGATATACTGCATCACATCACCATTGCTTACCAGCAACTTTAGTTCGCCTGCTTGCGACTTGCTCGTCTCCAATATCTGTTGCAGTAATCGAACGCTTCTTTGAATATTCAGCTCCATCAGATCATACTCTTTTTGTCCTCCAGGATATTTTTTCTGAAGATTGGAAACAGATGCTGAAAGGATGGTAAGTGGGGTGAGTAGTTCGTGGGTGATATTTGTGAAAATAAAACTCATTCGCAACTGGTTTTTGATGCGAGTGCTGCGCTCATATAGCCATCGTCCTATGATAAAACTGAGTATCATAAGGACTACAGTCCCGAAAAAGAAGAGGTCTACAGTTTTCATTTTACTCTATTTTGATTGCGAAGATAGAATATTTCTTCCAATTTTAGAGAAATATTTGGTGAAAAAATGTAAAAACGCCTAATTTTAGTTTGAAAATCGTGAAATTTAGTTCAAAATTTAGCAAAATACCGAATTTTAAACCTTTTATCTTGATTTGTGAACCTTTTTATAACAAGAATACATTATCTTTGCAACAGTTAAAGTTAATGAGCGCATTATTTAACTAAGCTGTGAGTAAGATTCTACTTCTGAAAACATTTATGAGATTTTTTAATGGTTAAGGTTTATGGTTGATTAATTTAGTTTTTTTTGAAAAAGCCCCGCTGTGAAGCGAGGCTTTTTTGATTGCTTATATTTTTTTTGTGGGTCTAGGACTCTAGCAGATAGCGCTCGGCCTCGATGGCTGCTTGGCAACCAGTTCCGGCAGCACTGATAGCTTGTCGATAGGTGGGGTCGGCACAATCGCCTGCAACAAAGATTCCTGGTAGTTTAGTGCGTGGCGTTCCTTCTATCTTCTTCAGATAGCCCGTCTCATCCATATCAAGCCATTTCTTGAATATATCTGTGTTTGGCTTGTGGCCAATAGCCAGGAAGAAACCATCAATCTGAATATCAACCATCGTCTCGTCAGCTTCCCCCTTGCGCTTTACCAGATGTGCTCCTTCTACACCATTTTCACCAAAGAGTCCGATGGTGTTGTGTTCGAACAGGATTTCGATGTTCTCACGCTCTCTGACGCGTTGCTGCATGACTTGTGAGGCACGGAGGAATGGCTTGCGAACGATCAGGTATACTTTCTTGGCCAGTCCGCTCAGGTAGAGAGCGTCTTCGCAAGCAGTGTCACCGCCACCTACTACTGCCACCGTCTTCTTGCGATAGAAGAATCCGTCGCAAGTAGCACAGGCTGACACGCCTTGTCCGTTGTATTTGCGCTCATCGTCCAGTCCCAGGTACTTGGCTGAAGCTCCTGTGGCAATAATCACAGTGTCGGCCTCTATCTCCGTTCCGTCATCTGCCCACAACTTATAGGGCTTCTGGGAGAAGTCTACTTTGGTAATGCTGCCATCGCGAATGTCTGTACCAAATCGTGCAGCCTGTTCTCTCAGGTCCATCATCATCTGATTACCGTCTACACCTTGTGGGTAGCCTGGGAAATTCTCTACCTCAGTGGTCTGAGTAAGCTGGCCACCTGGTTGTAGTCCGCAATATTCGATAGGGCTTAAGTTGGCGCGGCTGGCATATATGGCAGCAGTATAGCCCGCAGGGCCACTACCGATAATCAAACATTTAGTCTTTTCCATATATTATATATATAATAAGGTGTAAACACCTCTGTTTTGCCCTTTATTGATTGATCAGTTCTTCTATTTGCTTGGCGATGTTCTCAATTTTCTCGGTTGGCTCAAAGCGGGCAACGACCTGTCCCTTCTTGTTGACCAGGAATTTTGTGAAGTTCCATTTGATGTCATTCTTCTCCTTATAGTCAGGATCGGCCTTGGTGAGCATATCGTCAAGAATGTGAGCAATGGGGTGCTCCATGTCCCAGCCGGCAAAACCCTTTTGCTCCTGCAGGAACTTGTAAAGTGGCTCGGCATCGTCGCCGTTCACCTTAACCTTCTTGAAACGGGGGAACTCGGTACCGAAATTCAGTTTGCAGAACTCGTGAATAGATTCATCTGTGCCAGGGGCTTGCTGTCCAAACTGGTTGCAAGGGAAGTCGAGAATCTCAAAGCCTTGAGCGTGATACTGCTTATAGAGAGCTTCCAATTCGTCGTACTGGGGGGTAAAACCACATTTAGTAGCTGTGTTGACAATCAGCAATACCTCGTTGGCATACTCTTTCAGTGATACATCCTTACCTTTTCTGTCCTTGACAGAGAATTCATAAACTGTCTTCATTGTTTCTTTTATTAATTATGTGTTGTCTTATAGAGATTTCTATTTTCCCAACAAAGATACAATATTTCTGTGGGACTACCAAATATTTTATGATTTTTTGTGTAGATTGATTTAGGTCAACTTATTGAGCTTTCATTAAAATAAGTTTGGTTTTTAATGTCAATATTACACTATTATTCGTACCTTTGCATCGTCAAAAAGATAATGAATAACTTGAGAGAGAGTTATAATCATAGAGAAAGCAAGTAGGAAATGATGGAAAAGATAAAGACTGCGTGAGCAGTTGTTCAAAATCGGTTTAGTTAGTAGTTTAATGGTTAGTAGTTATTGAAAATCACCCTAACATCGTGCTGATGCAAGGGTGATTTCTTTTTATTACTTCAAGTTCCAATAGCTGTACGTGATGCTTTTTTCTACTTCCTCCTCGATATCATCGGGCAGATTGCAGAAGAAGTCGAGGCCGGTCAGCTCTTCCAGACGGTCGATGGTGATCGCGTAATTTCTGCGGCTGTCATTGGAATGGTCTTCATTTAGGTTTTGCACCCAATAGCCCATACCTTGCCACTTGCTGTTCTTACGGCTCAGCACAGCCATGAAGAAGAATTTCGGGACGGGAATGTGACTGGCATTCACACGCGTAGACTGATGGCTATTGCGGTTGACGTATTCCAAGATATATTTTGAGTCGTCAATGGTGCCACCCTTGCAGACGTATAGTGTATCCGACAGGTTAGCCCAGCTGCGAACATCTTCTTCCATCTTCTCCCAAAGTCCGGCATTGAATGCATTGTATTGTGGCTGCATATTGGTGATGTAGAAGGTCTGATAGTTACATTCCGTAGCTCTCAGACGGTCTGCCGACGGGCAAATATGTCCGTGGTCATAGCCCGAATATTTATAAGGGTCTTCTGCGAACTGGTATTGTGGCGCTAAATCAAGATCGTTCGGATACTGGCAGGATGGCGACAATGTGCCGTCGTTGGGAACGGTGTTGTTGGCACCGTATCGTAATACATTATAATCTTTGTTGTAATTGATGCTACTATACAGCTGATAGCAGCTCCAGCGCTGAGAGTTGAGTGAGGTGTCCCATTCCACGCTGTAGTTGACGCCCTCTGTTTGGGTGTTCTTGTTCAGTATAGCGCGATGAACTACTACCTGATTGTTGCCTCCCTTCAGTTTGGGAAACTCCAGTCGCCAACGAGCCTCCGAAGGTCCGGTCGTGTTACGATTGTTGTTGACGCTAGTCTTGGGCGTGTCAGGCTTGTTGTTGCGCTCAACGACAATATCTTCGCCGTCGCCACCACAGGCAGCCATAGTGATGAGCGTGGTGAGCAGGATAGTTAGTCTTGTAGCTTTCATAATAAAGTGATTTAGCGGTTTTGTGTTGTTTTTACACTCTGGAAGAGAGAGAAAAGAGACGCGACCACAGGCATATGCAACTACCCTGATCGCGTCTCAAATGTCTTGTTCGGCTTGAAATATCTTATTTCTTCGCAGCCTTACCGTAGCGGCTCATGAACTTATCAACACGACCAGCGGTGTCAACGAGCTTGCTCTTACCGGTGTAGAAGGGGTGAGAAGTGCTCGAAATTTCAATCTTTACCACAGGGTAAGTTTCGCCTTCGAATTCTACGGTGTCATTAGTCTTTGCGGTAGAACGCGAAAGGAACATATCGCCGTTGGACATGTCCTTAAACACGACGGGGCGATAGTTTTCTG
>JAEEGF011284065.1_pt1 | contig 56158 bp, 45 predicted proteins | sample 9134171 | NCBI WGS metagenome assembly JAEEGF01 (sample SAMN16246542, study PRJNA631951) | gut metagenome | biome: gut microbiome; feature: rumen; material: AP-attached | host: Bos | place: Iran: Karaj | collected 2018-10 | reverse complement strand
CTTTGACAGGATGCGCATCGATACCATCATACAGTTCAACGGCTATGAACGCGAGACCAGCATGATGTTCACGAAACACCCCGGCGGAAAAGCTATTTTTGTCCATAACGACATGACGATGGAAACGACCATAAAGCGTGCCGTGGAGCCTGATGTCTTAAAGTTCTGTTACAGTAATTATGACAGGGTCGTTGCAGTGACCGATGACATCGTGGAGCCCACCGCTGTATTTGCGGGACCATGCAGAAAAAACATCAGAGTCTGCAAAAACCTTATAGATTACAAGTCTGTGATGGTAAAAGCGGAGCTTCCCATAGAACCCGGAAAGGATACCGTCATCTTCCCGAGCGAGCAGCATCTTAAAAAGGTGCTTCAGTCGGACAGGAAAAAGATCGTGAATGTGGGCAGGTTTTCTCCCGAAAAAGGGCATCTGCGCCTTCTTGAGGCATTTAAAAACATCCTTCCCAAGTTCCCTGACACAGAACTTATCATAGCGGGCGGTGTTTCCCAGTTTGACTATTACGAAAAGACCATAGAAGCGGTCAAAGAAAACGGCTTAAAGGATCATGTGACGCTTGTCATGAACATCCCGAATCCCTTCCCGATCATCAAAAACTGTGACGGCTTCATCCTGAGCTCCTTCTATGAAGGCTTTGGACTGGTGCTCGCAGAGGCTGATATCCTGGGGCTTCCCGTGGTGAGCACCGACATAGTGGGACCGCGCGGATTCTTTAAGGAATACGGCGGGACGCTTGTGGACAGCAGCATTGAGGGCATTGAACAGGGCCTTACCGATCTCCTTTCGGGAAAGATCCGCCCCATGAACGTGGATTACGAGAAATATGATATCGACGCGCTTTCGCAGTTTGAAGCACTGCTCACCGAAATGCGCTCCGGAGAAAAATGAAAACGATAAAAAAGATTTTTAAAATGTTCACCGGCGGCTTTAAGTTCGTAAAGAACTATTTCAGCCTCAACATGGTGAGAAGAACGCTCTATGCGGGAGCTTACAAGCACAGAAAGATACAGGAAAAGACCATACTTTACGAGTCGTTTTTCGGAAGAGGGATGCTCTGCGGTCCTTACGCGCTTTTCCTTGAAGCGCTTTCCGATGAAAGGCTTAAAGACTTTTCGCATATCTGGGCCATAGAAAACCAGAAAGAGTTAAAGCGACTGAAGCAGGAATATAAAGACCACAGGAATGTAAGATTCATACATTACGGCTTTTTTTCCTACATAAAGTACCTTGCCTCCGCAAAATATCTCATAAACAATGTTTCCTTCCCGTCTTTTTTCACAAAAAAGGACGGACAGATATATGTGAACACCTGGCACGGGATCCCTTTAAAGACTCTCGGATATGATATGCCCGATGGCGCGGTCGAGGTCTCAAACGTCCTTAAGAACTTTATGGCTTCGGACTATATGGTGTCTGCTTCCCCGTTCCTTACGGAGATCTACAAAAAAGCCTACAAGCTTGACGGAATGTATGATGGGCGTATCATCGAGGAAGGGTATCCCAGGCTCGATATACTGTTCCGTTTCAAAAGGCAGGAGATATACAGAAAACTCCGGGCTCTCGGGACAGAGATAGACGAAAACAAGCAGATAATCCTTTACGCGCCCACCTGGAAGGGCGTGAACTATGCACACGCCGAAGCCGGAGTGGACTGCTATTTTGAGTTCAAAAAGAAGCTTGAAAGCCTTATAGACACAAGTAAATATCAGATACTTGTAAAGCCTCATCAGCGTGTCTTCCAGCTTGCCGGAGACAGGATGAAGGCCGGCTTTTTTGTTCCTGCGATGATCGACGCAAACGAGATCCTTTCGGTGACAGACATACTTGTGAGTGACTTTTCGAGCATTTTTTATGATTACCTTGCGACAGACCACCCTGTGCTTTTTTACATCGAGGATGTGGAGAGCTACAAGGCCGAAAGAGGCATGTATCATGGGCTTGATCACCTTCCGGGACCCGTTTCCGAGAATATCGAAGGAATCGCGGCAAATATCCGTGATATCGATAAAGTCTGTGACGAATGGCGGGAAAAATACGCTGAAGTCAAGGCTTTTGCCGATGCCGGAAGAAAGGGCGGCATAAGCAGAAAGATCATAGATACGGTATTCTTTGGAAAGACCGAAGGCATGAACCTTATCAAGGTCTCTCACGAAAAGACGCGCATATTCATTTCGCGCGGAAAAATGCTTACAAACGGCATTTCCACAGCCTTTGTGAATCTTCTCGACAATATCGACTATAGTAAATATGATGTCACTGCCATGATCACATCGTGCCCGGAAGACAGAAAGGTAAAGCTCTATCAGAGGATAAACCCTGCGGTGCGCGTGATCTACAGGAACAGCACTTTCAACATGACTCTCTTTGAAAACATCGCGCACCGCATGAGAAACCGTTTCGGCATGAGAACGCCTTTCCATGAGGTATACAAAAGGGAGTGGAAGCGGTGCTACGGCGGCATGCATTTTGACCGCATCGTGGATTTTGAGGGATATAACTATTTCTACCAGCTGATGCTTTTACAGAACAAAGATGTTCCGAAATACATATGGCTCCACAACGACATGTATGAGGAATACCGCACGAAATACGAGTGGCTTTTAAAGATATTCAAGTTATACAAGTATTACGACAAGGTGGTCGCCTGCGGAAACGAGATAATGAAGGTAAACCGCGAGAAGATGTGCGACACCTATATAGACGGGAAAAAGCTCACTCATGCTGACAACCTTATAGATTTCAATCGAGTGATCGAACTGTCTTCGGACGAGCATATTTCGGAAGTGGACAATAAACCCGCATATCTCGTGCATGAAGCTTATTTTACCGAGACCTACGTAAAGGGCGGCGAGATCCTTCGCGAGGATTTTGACGCGGAATATATGAAATATGTCCCGGAGACTGACGAAAACGGGGACAGGAACATAAGATTCGTAACTATAGGCAGGCTCAGCCCGGAAAAGAATCACGAGTGCCTGATAAAAGCATTCAGACGCTTTCATGATGAGTATAAAAACGCATATCTCTATATACTCGGTGACGGCGTGCTGAGAGAAGACCTTCAAAAACTCACGGAAAGCCTTGGTCTTACAGAATGTGTCATGATACCGGGACATGTGGTAAACCCGTACGTCGTGATGAAACACTGCGACTGCTTTATCCTTCCTTCGCTTCACGAAGGACAGCCTGTGGTGGTCCACGAAGCAAGGGCGCTTAAGCTGCCTGTCATCGTTTCCGACTTTTCCTCCGTTTCCGGAGTTATGACGGAAAACGGACAGCTGCTCATAGGGCATGAGGAAGATGACATCTTCAACGGACTTAAGGCGTTTGCCGAGGGAAAAGTGCCCGCAGGATATGATTTCAACTATTCCGAGTTTAACAAAAGAGCCGTAAATGAGTTTTACGACGTATTGGAAAAAGCGGTATGAACATACTCATCTTCAGGGGAAAACCAAAGAAAAACGGGATAACGACAGCGCTTCTAAACCTGCTTAAAAACATCGATCTGTCTGAGCACCACGTGACGCTCCTCCTCGTAAAAAGCAGGAAATACAGCGCGGACTATATAAGAGAGGCTCTTGATGAAAAGATCGAGATCATAGAGAAGGACACATCTCTGTACCATGCCGCGATGGAACAGACTGTGAGAAAGACCGGAATACCCGCGGAAAAGACAGGGCTTTACAAAAAGCTGATCGACCGGGACATCAGAGAGCTTTTCGGAAACAGGCAATTTGACGTATGTATCGATTTTGACGGGTACAATCTCTATTATGCCCACATGCTCCTTGCGATCAAAGCAAAACACCTGATATGGCTGCACAATGACATGTACGGCGAGTATACGAGACGTTCCCCATGGCTGATACGGACGTTTAAGACATACGACCGGTTTGACTGTGTGGTTTCGTGCGGAAAAGGCGTGAACAAAGTAAATCGTGAGAATCTGTCGGAAAGATACGGCATCGCTCCGGAAAAATTCGTATATGTTGACAATCTTTTCGACGGAGAAAAAGTGCTTAGTGAAGCGGAAAAAGCCCCTGCGCTTACGCTTCCCGAGGACACTGTTTCCTTTGTGACCGTCGGAAGATGCAGTGTCGAAAAAAATCACAAAGCGCTGATAAGGGCTTTTTCGGAGTTTCATGAAGAATATCCTGAGACCAGGCTTGTGATCATTGGATCCGGCCCGGACTTTGAAGAAGAGAAAGCGCTTTCCGAAAAACTTTCCCCGGACGGCAGTATTATCATGACCGGAGCGCTTAAAAACCCTTATGCTGTAATGAAGCAGTGTACCTGTTTTATACTGCCTTCTCTTCACGAAGGGCTGCCGATGGTGATCGGGGAAGCAAGAGCACTTGGGCTCCCTTTGATACTCGGGAGATTTTCGACAGTGGAGGGATGCCTTATCGACAAGGGACAGTTTGTGACCGACAGCACCGAAGAAGGCATCGTCTGTGCGCTGCTTGCGTTCATGGACGGGAGAGTGCCTCTCGATTATGACTATGACGAAAAAGAACACAATAAAACAGCGCTTAAACAGTTTTATGAAGTGATAAGCTGATATTTCGTGCTTTACAACAAAGCGCTTTAAGTGTACAATTTAGGGAAAATTCACAAGACACAAAAAGGAGTGAACGAGATGGCTATCGAATACAACCACAAGGAGATAGAGAAAAAGTGGCAGAAATACTGGGAAGAGCACAAGACTTTCAAGACCGACGCATGGGATTTTTCAAAGCCCAAGTTTTATGCGCTCGACATGTTCCCTTACCCTTCGGGAGTAGGTCTTCATGCGGGACATCCCGAGGGCTACACCGCAACGGACATAGTGTCGAGAATGAAGCGCATGCAGGGCTATAACGTTCTTCATCCCATGGGCTATGATTCTTTCGGCCTTCCTGCGGAGCAGTATGCGGTCACCACAGGAAACAATCCCAACGGTTTCACCCAGAAAAACATACAGACCTTCACAAAACAGCTCAAGGAACTCGGCTTTGACTATGATTGGGACAGATGCATCGCAACGAGCGATCCGTCTTTCTACAAATGGACACAGTGGATCTTCAAGCAGCTTTATCTCGCAGGCTATGCGAAATATATCGACATGCCGGTAAACTGGTGCGAGGAACTCGGCACAGTGCTCTCAAACGATGAGGTCATCGACGGAAAGTCCGAGAGAGGCGGCTATCCCGTTATCAGAAAGAACATGAAGCAGTGGGTCATCGACCAGCCCGCATTTGCGGAAAAGCTCCTTGAAGGCCTTAATGATATCGATTGGCCCGAATCCACAAAGGATATGCAGCGCCACTGGATCGGAAGATCCGAGGGTGTCGAGGTGAACTTCAAGATCGTCGGCGGCGGTGAATTTTCCATTTTCACCACCTGTATCGAGACCATCTACGGCATCACCTTCATGGTGCTTGCGCCGGACGGCGAGATAGTGCAGAAGCTCCTTGACAGAGTTGAGAACAGGGAAGAGGCCGAAAAATATATCGCAGAGACCAAGCTCAAGAATGACATGGACCGCACCGAGCTCAACAAGGGCAAGACCGGCTGCCCTCTTAAAGGACTTAAGGCCATAAATCCCGTGAATGGACGCGAAGTAGACCTTTACCTTGGCGACTTTGTTCTTGCAAGCTACGGAACGGGCGCTGTCATGGCTGTTCCTTCACATGACCAGAGAGACTTTGAGTATGCCGTCGCTCACAACATCCCCATGATCCAGGTAATCGACGGAGCGGACGTTTCCGAACATGCGTTCGAAAAGCAGGATTATCTCGGAAAAGGATGCAAGCTCATAAATTCCGAAGAATTCACGGGACTTACGGTAGAAGAAGCAAAGAAAGCCATCACCGACAAGCTTGTGAACATGGGCGTTGCAAAGAGAACGGTAAACTACCATTTCCGTGAATGGATATTTGCGCGTCAGCGTTACTGGGGCGAGCCCGTTCCCGTTGTATATGACGAAGAGGGAAAGATCCACGTTCTTGACGATGACGAGCTTCCGCTTGTGCTTCCCGAACTTGACGACTACAAGGGAAAGAACGGCAAGGCACCTCTTGAAAATGCCACAGAGTGGAAAAAATATGACCACAACGGCATAAAGGGCGTGAGAGAGACCTCCACAATGCCCGGTTCCGCAGGCTCAAGCTGGTATTACATGAGATATATCGATCCGCACAACGACAAGGCTCTTTGCGATCCCGAGCTTTTAAAGCACTGGCTTCCCGTAGACCTTTATATCGGCGGTCCCGAGCATGCTGTGGGACATCTCATGTATTCCAGGATATGGAACCGCTTCCTCTATGACAAGGGAATCTCCCCCGTAAAGGAACCCTTCAAAAAACTTGTTCACCAGGGCATGATCCTTGGCTCGAACGGTATCAAGATGGGTAAGCGTTTCCCCGAATATGTGGTAAATCCCAGCGACATCATCGAGAAATACGGCGCTGACACGCTCCGTCTCTATGAGATGTTCATGGGCGCGCTTGAGGCGTCAAAGCCTTGGAGCGATCAGGGTGTTGAAGGCGCAAGACGTTTCATCAACCGTGTATGGACCTTCTTCACGGAAAGCGCAAACATCACAGAGGGTGAGAATGACAATCTCAAAAAGGTATATCACCAGACCATAAAGAAAGTGACCTACGACTACGAGACACTTGGTTTCAACACTGCGATAAGCCAGCTCATGATATTCATGAATGCGGCCATCAAAGAAGGAAAGTGCCCGAGAGAATATGCGGAAGGCTTTATCAAGATGTTCTCCTGCGTATGTCCTCATGTGGGCGAGGAGCTCTGGAAGATACTCGGACACGACGGTTCCATCGCTCTTGAAAGCTGGCCTGTACTTGACGAATCCGCGCTTGTCGAGGATACGGTAGAGATCGGCGTTCAGGTAAACGGAAAGCTCCGCGGCACAGTGCTTCTCGGTGTGGATGAGGAAAATGATTCCGCTATCGCAAAAGCAAAGGAAGTACCTTCGGTCAAGGGCTTTGTCGAAGGAAAGACCGTTGTGAAAGAGATCTACGTAAAGGGCAGGATCGTAAATATCGTCGTAAAATGATATGAGAACAGAATTCCATGTGCATACATGCGCCTCTAAGGACAGCATCCTTACATGGCCGTTCATACTGGCAGCAGCGAAAGTGCGTCACATTGATTGCATCGCGGTCACAGATCACAATGAGATAAAAAATGCCATAAGATACAGGAGGATACTTTCCCGTTTCGGGATAAAAGTAATTCCGGGCGAAGAAGTTTTCTCCAAAGAAGGCGAGATCATAGGGCTCTTCCTTGAAAAAAGGATCGAGCCCGGTCTTTCTCCCGAGGAGACCGTTAAAAGGATCCGTGAACAGGGAGGAGTCACTTATGTGCCTCATCCCTACGACGAAAAGCGCGCAAAAACTGTGCTGAAGCCGGATGCACTGTCAAGGATATCGCAGGATGTGGACCTTATCGAAATGCATAACGGAAGGAATATTTCCGCATCCTTTGGCATAAAACAAAAGAAGATCGCCGACGAATACGGCATCGTAAAGGTTGTCGGGAGTGACGCGCATACGTTTTACGAACTGGGCAGGAATGTCTGCGTCTGTGGTGACCTTAACAAAGACAACATCAAGGACGAATTAACAAAAGCAACATTCATCAAAAAACCCTGTATTCCATTCTCACACAAACATACAAAGGTCGTAAAGGCTTTAAAAATGCTGCTTGGAGGAAGATCTGATGAATTACGTGGAATTATCCGCAAAAGACGTAAAAGAAAGATGCAGGACACTCAGTGAACAGGTGTCTGCTTCGGGTTTCCGCCCGGATCTCGTGATCTTTATAGCAAAAGGCGCTTTTCAGATCGGAAAGATCATGTCGGATAATCTTTCATGCCCGCTTGCGGAGATAAGCTGCAAAAGAAGCGGCGGAAAGCTCAAAGAAAAACTGAGCCCTGTGCTCAAGCTCATTCCCGGACGCGTGAGAGGTTTCATCCGTGAGAAGGAAATGAACAAAAGAAATAAAAAGAGCAATTCCGAAAGAAGCACTGAATACAACGTTAAACAGTGGAGCGAGTATGACAATGCCGAGAGGGTGCTGATCGTGGATGATTCCATAGATTCCGGGAGCAGCATGAGAGCCGCTGTGGACGCCGCTTCCGAATTCTTCCAGAAGGCAGAGATCAGGACCGCTGTTTTGAATGTCTTTGACGGCTCCGAAGCGATCGTAAAAGCTGATTATCATCTTACGGACAATATGCTGATCTCGGGACCCTGGTCAAACGATTCCAAAGAGCACAAAAAATTCTTAAGCCAGTACAGACGCTGGAAGGAGAGTCAGTGAGCGAAACACAGGATCTGAGAAGGATACAGCTTAAAGAACTGGAACTGCTGAAAGAGTTTGTCCGTATCTGCGACAAATACAGGATCCCATATTATCTTATCGGCGGCACTCTTATAGGTGCAGTGCGCCACAAGGGCTTCATTCCCTGGGATGATGACATCGATGTTGCAGTAGAGCGCGAGGACTACGAGAAGCTTATCGGTATCCTTGACGCCGAGCTTGAACACGGGTTCAAGGCAGAGCATTACTCTCTGACACCGGGATATACGGAATATCTCATGCATATCACGGATCCTTCAGAGCATATCACGGTAGCAAAAGTTAAAAACATAGAATCCGGCATCTTTATCGATATCCTGCCCATAGACGGGATACCGGACGGCAAGATCCCGTTCCTTCTCTACAAGTTCAATATCCTCAAATTCCGGGCGCTTGCGGGACTAAAGAATATCGACAGGATAAGGGACAAAAAAAGGAGCGCTGCGGAGCGCCTCATCATCTTTATAGGACGGCTGATCCCTATTGGAAGACTCTTGAGCCTTAAAAAGATCAGGCGTGAGACTGACAGATATGTAAGACGTTTTAGGGTATCGGATCACGATAAAGTGGGAACGATATTCGGAAACTACGGCTTTCATGAGATAGTCCCCAAAAGGATGTTTGGAAAAGGGAGCAAAGTGATCTTTGAAGGGTGCGAATTCAACGCTCCGGAACTCACGCACGAATATCTCACACATATGTACGGAGACTATATGACACCGCCTCCGGAAAACGAAAGAAAAGGACATCACATTGGATGAAATTATCCAAAATGATGTCCTTGTTTTTATTTGTGTGTTATGGTCACCACCACGGCGCGGGAGTCGGAGTAGGAGTGGGAACGGGAGCGGGACCGTAAATGCCGCCTTCCTCACTGTTTTCCTCATCGTCCGGCATTATCACGGGCTCCGGCGTGGGCATCGGAGTAGGCGTAAAGAACGCGGCTCCGCAGACATTGCAATATTCCTTGGGAACGATGTATTTGGTGTCAACGGTAGTGTATTCCACTTTTTTCTTTACTTCCTTATCCTTGGGCCTTACATATCCTTCGGGTGTGGGAGTGGGAGAAAGCGTCGTGAGGTCTGTTTCCACCGGAGTCCATATTTCGGGCTCATTCTTTAAAAGGAGCACTTCTTCCTTTGTGTTTTCACAATACCTTGTGGCAAGCATGCCCGTATCCACGCAGACGGTGACTTTTCTGTGGATGTTGCAGTATTCGGTGGGAGCGGTTCCTTTTGCGTAGTGTTCGACTCTTACGCATGAGCCGCCCTCATAGCAGTCGCAGATACCGTCCACGGCAAGAAGCCCCGATTTTGAGCATATCTTCACGTCCACGATGTTATCCGGCTGTGTGAAGCCTACATCCTCAAGCTGGTAAAGCTCATGCACCTGTTCCATGATCTTGCGCCAGATGTTAAGATGGTCGCCGGTATCGATAGTATAGGAAATATCAAAGCCTTCCCAGATGCCTGCGGTGTAGTAGGGTGAAAAACCTTCAAACCAGTAGTCGTAGTTGTCGGTCGTAGTACCTGATTTTCCGGCAACGGTCATCTTGTATTCCTTGGGGTTCGCGCTTGAAGCGGAGCCTATTCCGGGCATTACCGTGTCCTCCATGGCAGAGGTCAGGAGATATGCGGTGGAACTCTTCATCACCTGTTTTTTCTCGGTCTTGTGGCTTACGATGGTCTTTCCGTCGTGGTCCACAATCTTTGTGTAATAGTAAGGAGTGTTGTAAACTCCGTTATTTGCGATGGCAGCATAAGCCGCAGTGAGCTCGATGTTTGTGACACCGTTCGTCAGACCGCCAAGAGCAAGCGGAAGACCGATATCGGTGAAGACCTTTCCGTTTGAATCGACCATATAGTCTACGAGCGTTGTGAAACCAAGCTTTTGCAGATATCCGAAAGCAACCTGCGGAGTGACTTTTTCGATGGTCTTTACCGCAAGGACGTTCATGGAATAGGAGATACCGAGCCTTGCGGGAGACAATCCCTGATAGCCCTTGCGGTACCAGTTTGACACCTGCTTGGTCGTACCCGTATAGAAATACGGGCTGTCGTCGATCGCGGATCCGAGAGTCACAAGACCTGTGTCGATGGCGGGAAGATATGCGGCAAGCACTTTGTAAGTGGAACCTACCTGACGGAGCGCATCGGTGGCACGTGAAAACGTACGGTTTCCGGTCTTTTCGCCGCGGCCTCCGACAAGAGCGAGGACCTTGCCTGTGGAATGATCCATCATGACAAAGGAGATCTGAGGCTGAAGCGTGTGTATATATCTCTCGCCGAGTACTGTGTCGCCTTCTTCGACCATGGCGTCGTAATACTCGTCAATGCATTTCTCGATAAAGTCGAGGTCGGTGGTCATGAGATCGAAGAGACCGCCGTAGATACGGCTCATAGCTTTGTCCGTATCGTCAAAGTAGTTGAAATATTTGAGAAAATCGGCAAGCTGATAGTGCTTTACAGTCTTGTCGGCTTTCTGCACGGACAAAGCATATGTGATGTCATAATAGGTACCTTCTCCGAGAGAAGGGTAGTTGTCTGCGTCATTTATCACGCTGTCCGCGATCGCCTGGATCTGACGGTCCTGGGTGGTGTAGACCGAGAGACCGCCGGTGTAGAGCATGTTTGAAGCTTCCGTCTGGGTGTATCCAAGACCCTCAAGATCTTTTAACACCTGATCGATGACTTCATCCGTGAAATAGGAATAATATTTGTCATTCTTGTTCGACTCCACATAGTCGTGGATACGCACATAGACATCCTCTGCGTCAAGTACCGCTTCATCATACTGCGCACGGTCGATGAAGCCGCCTTCGAGCATCTCACGAAGCACCTCCGCACGGCGTTCGTTGTTGTCCGCGGGATATCTGTAAGGATTCATGTTTGTGGGAGACTGGGGAAGAGAGGCGAGGACCGCCGCTTCCGACAAGGTAAGCTCGGACGCGTTTTTCCCGTAATAGGTGAGAGCGGCCATCTGTATTCCGTAGGCGCCCTGACCGAAGTTTATGGTGTTAAGATAGTATTCGAGGATCTGCTTTTTGGAGATCTGATCCTCGAGCTTTATCGCAAGATACTGTTCCTGTATCTTTCTTATGACCTTGTCTATCTGGCTGGGCTCGTTACCGCCGGAAAAGACCTGGTTCTTAAGGAGCTGCTGGGTGATGGTGGATCCGCCGCTGCTGAGAGAACCTTTTTGAAGGACCTCGCTCACTGCACGGAATATGCTTCGGATATCGATGCCGTCGTGCTCCCAGAATCGTTCGTCCTCGATGGCGATGAAAGCATTGTAGACATAGTTCGGGATCACGTCGAGCGATACATATTCACGGTTTCCGCCCGCGCCGACAAGGGTCTGCGCCACGGTACCGTCCGAATAGTAAAACCTGGTGATATAGCCTTCGGGAACGACGTTTATGTTCTCAAGACTCGGGGAAGCGGCAATGATGCCGTTGAAAGCGCCGAATCCCGCAAAGCCGAGAGTTACGACGAGCCCCAAGACTATCACTATACAAAGACGGAAAAAAGAGACACTGAACTTGGTCGTGAAACGGCCGCTCTTTGTCTTCATCTGCTTTAGTTTCTTATTAACTTCCGTTTTTCCGAAATCCATTTGAAAAACACTACCTCTTCATTGTATTACGCTAACTTGGACATTTTATCACAATCGCAAAACAATGGCAATTTTTTTAATGACATTTTGAGATTTATATATTATAATACACCCTCGTAACATTTCCTTTTTATGAAAGTGGAGGACGGGATGAAAAAGCTTATCCAGTTTAAGAACATTGTGAAAAATTTTGACGGTACCCTGGTGCTCAAGGGGATCAATCTCGATATCTACGAGAATGAGTTTGTGACTCTTCTCGGTCCGTCGGGATGCGGAAAGACCACTTTGCTCAGGATACTCGGCGGCTTCCTCGAACCCGATGAGGGAAGCGTTATCTTTGACGGACAGGATATTTCAGGAATTCCGCCCTACAAGAGGGATCTCAACACCGTATTCCAGAAATATGCGCTTTTCCCGCATATGAACGTTTTTGACAATATCGCTTTCGGCCTTAACATCAAAAAGGAGCCGAAGGACATCATAGAGCAGAAGGTAATGAGAATGCTGAGGCTTGTGGGCCTTGAGGACTATTCGAAACGCGGCATACATGAGATGTCCGGCGGACAGCAGCAGCGTGTCGCCATAGCACGCGCTCTTGTCAACGAGCCCAAGGTGCTGCTTCTCGACGAACCTCTCGGAGCGCTTGACGCAAAGCTCCGCAAGGAGATGCAGAAGGAACTTAAAAAGATCCAGCAGGAGGTCGGCATCACCTTCATTTTCGTTACACACGATCAGGAAGAAGCGCTCACAATGTCCGACAAGATAGTCATCATGAAGGACGGTGAGATACAGCAGATCGGCACGCCCGTAGACATCTACAACGAGCCCATAAACCGTTATGTCGCAAATTTCATCGGAGAGAGCAACATCATTGACGGCGTGATGAAAGACGACTACAAGGTCATTTTTGAGAACAAGGAATTCAAATGCGTGGATTCCGGATTTAACAAAAACGAAGAGGTCGATGTGGTAATAAGACCGGAAGACCTTGATATAGTTACACCCGGAAAAGGAAAACTCCGCGGTATCGTAAAGTCGGTGCTCTTTAAGGGCGTACACTACGAGACAATAGTCGAGACCAGCGCAGGTACGAGCATCACCGTTAAGATGACGGTTTCCGAAGACAAGCCCGTAAAGAACGAAGAGGCAAACGAGATGATGTCCGCAAACGATTTTTACATCGACACGCTTGACATCGACGAGCTCACCGACGCTGTTATCATCGATCGTGCGGACGCGCAGGCATGGAACCCCGAGACGGAAGAACGTATCTCCATCACTGAAGTGAGATATGAAGTGAAAAAGGAAAAAGGCTCCTATCCTGTTACATTCTCCACAAGCGCGGGAACAAGCTTTACGGTGAATATGTTCGTTTCCGATGTCAACAAGGTAGTTGATGAGGATTACGGCGAAGAGATCTACGCGGTTAATTTCTTTAAAAAGGTGGATGAGATACAGGAGAGCGTCATCCTCGACACAGACCTTAAGGTATGGGCAAATGCGTACGCATACGATCTTGAGGATGAGACGAGCGTTGCGATAACCGATGTCATCTATGATTTCGATCCTCAGAACATCACTCCGGGTGTCTATGATGTGACATTCAAGACACAGGGTTATGTTTACAAGGTGGACACTACGGAAAAGTCCGAGGCCGGTCAGGCAGTGGGACTTATGTTCGATCCTGAAGACATACACATCATGAGGAAATGAGATGAAAAGTTTCAGAAAAATGACATATCCGTACGTTGTATGGATATCCTTTATAGTGGTGGCACCCATGTTCCTGATCCTTCTTTACGCGTTCACAAAAGAAGGAAACGCGGTAATGGACTTTGTGTTCACCCTTGACAATTTCAAAAAGTTTTTTGTCGATTCCGTATTCATAGACGTCCTTTTAAGAAGCTTAAGGGTCGCGCTCGTGACCACGGTGCTATGCATCCTCATCGGATATCCTGCGGGTTATTTCATCGCAAAATCGAGTGAGGGCGTAAAGATGCGCTGGGTGCTCCTTATCACGTTCCCCACATGGATCAACATGCTGGTGCGTACATACGCATGGGTCGGGATACTGCAGGACGACGGCATCGTAAACAACATCCTGAGCATTATCGGAGTGCGTTCGATCACACTTCTGCACACCGAATTTGCTGTCATCCTCGGCATGGTATACAACTTCCTGCCGTTCATGATATTACAGATATACACTGCACTCACAAAGATGGACAACAGCCTTCTTGAGGCCGCTGCCGATCTTGGCGCCGACAGGGTGAGATCCTTCTTAAAGGTGACGCTTCCATTGTCGCTCCCCGGAGTCCTCAGCGGGATCACGCTTGTTTTTCTGCCTGCGGTTTCAAGCTTTTTCATACCGAAGCTTCTTGGAGGCGGACAGTATGTAATGGTCGGAAATCTTATAGAATCACAGTTCCTTACGAGCGGTGACTGGAATTTCGGAAGCGCGATCTCACTCATCATGGTGATCATCATCATGATCTCGCTGTATCTTACCAAGAAGGTCGACAAGACCGAACTTACGGAAAGGAGGGCGAACTGATTGAAAAAGAGCAGGAGGATAGGCTCAAAGATATTTATGGGCGTGCTTATGCTGTTTTTCTATGCGCCCATAATCTATACGATCTTCTTTTCGTTCAATTCGGGAAGGTCGCTCACACATTTTGACGGTTTTTCTTTACAGTGGTACGGAAAGATGTTTTCCGACTCAAATATGCTGCAGGCCGTGTTCTACACGATCGTGATAGCTGTGATAGCAACCGCAGTGTCTACCATAGTGGGTACCATTACCGCGATAGGACTTTCAAAGTCGCACAGGATACTCAAGCTCATCGTTGAACAGGTCAACAATTTCCCGCTGATGAACCCCGATATCGTTACCGCGATAGGACTTCTCATGCTGTTTTCGGGGCTTCATGCGTCAAAGGGGTTTGTCACCATGCTGCTCGCGCATATCATGTTCTGCATTCCCTATGTGATGCTGAGCGTCACCCCGAAACTCAAGAGCCTCGACTCAAATATCCTTGAGGCCGCGATGGATCTGGGATGCACACCGATGCAGGCGCTGATAAAGGTAATAGTCCCTCAGATCATGCCGGGTGTCGTTTCAGGAGCGCTCATAGCATTTACTATGTCGTTTGATGATTTTGTGATATCATATTTTGTTACAGGAAACGGAGTATCAAACATATCGATACTTGTCTACACGATGTCAAAGCGCGTAAATCCTTCGATCAATGCGCTTTCGACACTGATCATCGTGATAATTTCGGTATTCCTGCTGCTCGTGAACATCGTTCCTTCGCTCTACAATAAGTCAAAAGCAAAGAGTGCGAAGGGTTAAGAAAGGAGAAACAATAAGAAATGAAAAAAAGACTGATCGCTGCCACATTGCTTTTCGGTATGCTCATTCCGATGCTCCTTATGTCGGGATGCGGTAAGAAGGAGGTGCTCAAGCTCTATCTTCCCGGCGAATACCTCGGAGACGGAGTCATTTCCGGATTTGAGAAGGCATACAACTGCAAGGTGATAATCGAGAATTTCGATTCGAATGAGATGATGTACACAAAGATCTCCGCGGGAGATTCCTATGATGTCCTCATTCCTTCGGACTATATGATCGAGAGACTTCTCAAGGAAGATCAGCTTCAGAAACTGGACAAGTCCCTCATCACAAACATCGGAAATCTCGCGCCGGAGGTAACGAATCTTTCGTTCGATCCCGACAATTCCTATTCCGTTCCTTATTTCTGGGGAAATGTCGGCATCGTTTATACAAAGAACAGAGTTGACCTTGCTGATCTTGAAAAGGACGGATTCGGCATTTTCCTTAACGAGAAATACAAGGGTAACATATATGTTTACGATTCCGAGAGAGACATGTTCATGTGCGCTTTCAAGACACTCGGATATTCCTGCAACACCGAGAATGAAGACGAGATACAAGAGGCATACGACTGGCTAGTAAAGATAGGAAAGACCATGAGCCCCGTATATGTTACCGATGAGATCATCGACAATATGCTCCATGAATACGAGGATCTCGGCATCATGTACAGTGGTGACGCCGCTTACATCATTTCGGAAAATCCAAACCTCGGCTATTTTGTTCCCGAGAGTGGTACGAACCGCTGGTTTGACGCAATGGTCATCCCGAAGAATGCGGCAAATCCCGAGCTTGCAAACAAGTTCATCAACTATATGTGCACAGAAAAAGCCGCACGTCTTAACACACAGGGTGTAGGCTATGCATCTCCCGTAGCATCGATCTTAAAGGAGATGACATCTGAGGACGGCGACTATTTTGAGAACGAGGCATATTATCCCAGGACAAATGCCAACGATGAGCTGTTCCATGACAGTGAGTACTTAAGAAAGAGACTTTCCGAACTCTGGATCAAGGTCAAGGCTGCATCTGAGTAAGAGCTTCCTTGTAAGCCTTAAGGACCTGCTCCATGGCAACGTGTCCGGGAGCGCCGATGGTATTTCGCTTATCGACACAGGTCTTCATCTTTATAGCTTCATAGATATCCTCCGTGAAAACGGGGGATATTTTTTTGTATTCTTCGAGCGGAAGATCGTCCAGCGAGCAGTCTCTGTCGATGCAGAGAAGGACAAGGCGGCCTATGATGCCGTGGGCGTCACGGAAAGGCACACCGTGGTTTACAAGCCAGTCTGCCGCATCCGTGGCATTTGTGAAGCCGTTTTTGGCACTTTCGGCCATATTGTCTTTGTTTACGGTCATGGTCGCGATCATGTCAGTGAAAAGGGAAAGGCACTGCTTTACCGTATCTATCGCGTCAAATACGCCTTCTTTGTCCTCCTGCATGTCTTTGTTGTAGGCAAGAGGAAGGCCTTTCATCGTGGTGAGGAGAGCGATGAGCGATCCGTAAACACGGCCTGTTTTTCCGCGTACAAGCTCTGCGATGTCGGGATTTTTTTTCTGGGGCATGATGCTGGAACCTGTGGAATAGGCGTCGTCGATCTCAATGAAACGGTATTCGTTGGAATTCCACATGATGATCTCTTCGGAAAAACGGGACAGATGCATCATGCATATAGAAAGATCCGAGAGGAATTCGAGTGAAAAATCACGGTCCGATACGGAATCCATGGAATTGAGCGTGGGACCGTCAAAATCGAGAAGTGATGCGGTGAGCTTTCTGTCGAGCGGGTATGTGGTGCCCGCAAGAGCGCCTGCGCCGAGAGGGCAGAGGTTCATACGGCATCTCGTGTCAACGAGCCTTGAACGGTCTCTTTTAAACATCTCAAAATAAGCGCCCAGATGGTGCGCGAGAGTTACGGGCTGTGCTTTCTGCAGATGGGTGAACCCGGGCATATAGGTATCCGTGTGCTTTTCCATGAGATCGTATATGGTCTTTAACAGGTCTGTGAGAAGGTCCTTCACACAGTCGATCTCATCACGGACATAGAGGCGCATATCAAGAGCCACCTGGTCGTTGCGGGAACGCCCGGTATGGAGCTTTTTACCCGTATCACCGATGCGGTCGATGAGCTCGGCCTCGACAAAGGAATGAATGTCCTCTGCGCCGTTTGTGAATTCGAGTTTTCCGCTCTCGATGTCGTCATATATGGAATCAAGAGCATTTATGATGCTTTCTTTTTCCGCGTCGGTGATGATGCCGGAAGAAGCGAGCATGGTCACATGAGCTTTGCTCCCTCTTATGTCCTGTTTCCAGAATCTGTGGTCAAAAGACAGTGATTCGTTGAATGAGTGTACAGTGCTGTTTTCTTCTTTTGTGAAGCGTCCGCCCCAGAGTTTCATTGATCGGTATCCTCCGTATATTCGTTGTATTCCTCGTATTTGTTGTCATCCTCATCAGTGTCGCCGAGATCGTCAGGAAGCTCGGGGAGGCCCTTGCTGTCAGGCTTTTGGGCAATGGCATTCTGCTCGGGATTGATAGGCACAGGTTCATCCGACACCTTTGCGGAATAGTATTTTATCATGTTTTCCGAAGACATCTCCACGCGGTTTGCGATCCTGTCCCGGTTGGCAAAGTATTCGCAGTTGTCGTATATGAGATAGTGATTGTTTTCTTCATCGTTAAAAGGAAGAATGGGCATATGATCTTTTTGATTTTTTTCTCCCATGTTTTTGCCTCCGGTAAGTGAAAAAAATGCGTGAACCATACCTGTTGTCTGTTCTTGATAGTTTATCCCAACCTCGTTTCAAATACAACAAAAATCAAAAACTTTGTGCAAAATAACCAAATTTCGGGTCCGATTTTCTACATCCCGGCAAGCGATTTGGGTCTTTACTAATCCGGATTTTGGGTTTATTATCTTCGCGGATGAATCAACAAACGGTTTTCATTATCTTTCTAAGATCTGTTCTTGCAACAAATCCCGGATTTTTATGAAAAAGATCAAAAAGACCAATGCCGCGCTGCATATAGTGTTTGAAGCGCTGGCCGCGTTGCTGCTCGTTTTCTTCGGAGGTCTCATTGTAAACGTCCTTATGCGTGACGCTATTGCAGAGCGTGATGCGCATCTTACCGAGGCTTACGGGAAACTTAAGGATGTGACGGAAGAACTTGAAGAGATGAAGCGCCCCGCGGGAGAACTGCGTGAGATAGTGCTTAAAAAGCTGTCGCTCACGGATCATATCTCCAAAGGGGACGAGGTCGACATACGCACCGTCTGTCCGGACGGTGAAGACAGTCTGCTGATCTCAAAGAGAAAAGTCGTGTCTGCCGAACGGGACAGTCTGGTCCTCTTAATGAGCGAGGAGGAGATACGTACGTGGTCGGATGCCGAGACAGGGCTCATGAACAAAGAACTTTTGCGGATCTATGCAGTGAGGTATCCGTGATGGTGGAAAAGATCATGAGGGAACTGTCCGAACGCATGTGCTATACGGAACTCACGCCCGAAGGGATAGGCCGCGTCATGCACGATGAGATGGGGATAACTACGGATGAGATAACTCATTTTATTTTCCCTTTCGATAACGGCGGTTTCATGTCCGGACGCATGATGCTGAGGATCCTTCTGAAAAAAGACAGGCAGAGGATCGACGAGATGGTGCGCGTAAATGCCGGAAGGACCGTTTCCGAAGAGATGCTGCGTCGCCTTTATGCTTCCATGCTGAAAGAAAATATCACCGGGCTTTCGGAAAATGAGATATGGAAGATATCAACGGAAGAACTCTATGCGGACTATGAATTCGGTGAGTTATCCGCATTGATCGGACTTTCGGACTATGACATCCGCGCGGGCGCGTTTGCGGTCGAGGCAGGTGCCGATGACATAACGGACATATTTGTCAGTACAGACGGGCTGAAACCCTGCAGGCTCGGCTTTCTTAAGTTTGCGTCAAAAAGAGCGCTTGAACGTGTTGTGAGAGTCTGTATGCTGAAGCTCGCGGGCACTGAGATCACAGCGGTGAGGCCTGTATACGGATCGGATGCGATCTTTGCTGTAAGACCTCCGGCAGGCGACTGGGGGATCAGGATCAAAGGAGACAGGAAACAATGGGGAAAAGAATAGGATTTGCGGGGGTGCCGTGTGAGGACATCATGCTGCATATCGCAAAGGTTTTGAGGATCAACGGGAAACAGGTAAAAATGGCCGATGTCTCAGGCTCCGGGTATCTTAAGTCCGCACTTTGTGCCGACAAAAAAGACGTTTCGGAGGATGGATCACTTTATCTGACCGACACACAGGTGATAAGCAGTGTTTTCTTTCCGGAGGCGGCAGGGGACGAAACAGTGCTGTGTTATCTGGGCTTCAGAGAGTGTATCTACGATGAACTGGACTTTCTTGTGGTCGTCACAGACAGGATGCCGGTAAACGCAAAAAGGGCAGGAGAGATACTCAAAGATCACAATACAGAAAAGGCGTTTGTGATCATAAGGGACACGTTTGTCCAGGAGTACGACGACTCTTATGTCCTCTTCCTTATGGGGTGCAAAGGCGACAGATATGCAAGTGTTCCGTTTTCTGACAAGGACATGAGAGTGAGATGCCGTATTCAGAACGGGCTGCCCTACAAGGTGTCGGCGCTTTCGCAGGAGATGACCGCGGCAGTGGGAGCATTGCTCGATCACTGCAAAGAAGGAAGCGAAGAAATGCTTAAGGAAACGGCGAGAAAGGAACGGAGCGGACGATGGGGAAGATTGTGGTCTTTTGGTCACCGGTACAGGGAAGCGGTCGTGTGACAAGCTGCACGGCAGCAGTTGCATGTGATCTCGGTGTTCTACGTGGAAAAAAGGTGGCTCTGACACAAGTCCCGGACGAGGGATGCGGCATTGAAGAAATGTTTGATTCCTGTGTGCCGGAGGAACTGAAAAACGAGATATATCTTAAAAACGGGCTCAAGGCGTTGTGGATGAGATTCAGACAGGAAAAACTGGACCGCGAGAAGATCAGGCACTGCGCTTTGAAAACTTCATCCGAGACAATAGATCTGTTTCCGTGTGGGCGTGGAATGGCTATTGAAGACGAAAAGACAAGACGCGCCGTTACCGCGCTCATTCTGAACGAACTTAAAAAAGCGTACGACTATGTACTGATCGACGCACGCGCAGGTGAGAGGGACGAATGCACAAAAGCGGTGATCTCAGCGTCCGATGCGTTTGTATGCCTTCTCACACAGTCGGACAGAAGATGGAGAGATTATTTCTCAAAATATGATGAAGATTGCGCTCTGGAAAAAACGGTCTATGTGATAAACGGATATATGCCCGAATCGGGAGTGACGATGAACAGACTGAAAAGTCAGGTAAAACCTGAGCTGAAAGGCCGTAAGACAGGAATGATACCGCTTTCCGCGGCTTTTATGGATGCTGTCTCATCGGGGCGCACAGACCTTTTTTTCAGGCAGAACAACAATATCTCTCATGAAGACCATGACCACGAGTTCTTTGAAGGAGTGGCCGCGGTATGCGATCTGATCAATGAGGTGTGCGAAAATTGAAAGGGACATTTGACATCATCATATTTTTCGCGGCGCTTACGGGACTTGTTTTTCTGTTGAAAAAGGTTTCCGGGATGGGGAGGAACATACAAAAAGGGCAAAATGAAACGCTGTATTTTGACGACCTCAAGAACATGGTTTCCGAGATGCTGAACGATTATGTGAGCTTTAGCGACAGGCATCCGGAATTTACCGGGAAACTCAGGGAAAATACGGATATCACGACCTATTCCGTTACGAGATCCATAAGGGAATGCTGTTCGGGAGCGGGAGGAGCACGGGAAGTCGTATGCGAACTCATAAAGGACTATCTAAGGCTTGAGCTGAAACTTGACGCTGAAGCGGTAAGGAACGCTCTGCCTGAAGATGATCCCGTGACTGTAATGTATCACCTGATCCGAAAACTCGACTGTGAGAACGTCGGATACGGCTTTAAGATACTGTGGGATGACTTTTTACGTGGAAGAGTGGGAAACGGCAAAAGCATCGAGAAGCAGGATATCATTGCCGCAAAGGAGTATTTCGGCTTTTCGGCGAGCGATGAAGAAAGAGCTGAGCTTTTGTCGGAACTTCTCTATGCCTATACGGTAGGTCTCGGCGCAGTGGATGTGCTCAATTGGCAGAAGGGCTGCATTGAAGAGATACAGCTCGGCCTTTCCGGAGTGGCAAAAGGCCTCTACGATTACAGAGACGAACTGGATGTCTATTATTCGGGCGGAAAGTCGAGAAAAGTGACATCAAAGGACAGTGTTCACGTTGTCATAGCGGGAAAGCTTTACAGGCTTTCATTCATCACTTTCGGGACGGAGGATGAGGTGATAAGGATATTGAGGAACCTCATAAAGGATTCGGTATCACCGGAACTCACAAGGAAAAACCCGATGATAGTAACGGATACGGCCGACGGACGAAGGATCTCGGTATCGAGACCGCCCTTTACGGATGCGTGGACAGGGCTTATAAGAAAGTTTGACACGGTGAGGCAGACATCGATAGAAGAACTTGTTGAGGACAGAAATGCCGTGGCAGTGCTTAACCGGATAGCATCCGACAACGGAAACGTCGCGATCACCGGAGAAATGGCAACGGGAAAGACCACGCTGCTTCGAGCCATGCTTTTAAAAGTCGGCGAGGAGCGGAGCATACGTGTGCTCGAATCCGAAAGCTTTGAGCTGAATGTCAGAGAATATCTGCCCGATGCCAATTCGCTGACACTAAGGATAAGTGAAGAGTATCCTGAAGACACTGCGCTTGCATTTTCAAAAAAGACCACCGGACAGGTGTTTGCGGTGGGAGAGATATGTTCACCCGCCATGGCGAATCTTGTGATCAATATATCAAAGACCGCGACAAAAGTGCTGTTTACGGCCCATTACAAGACCACCGGCGATATGGTCGCGGATTTTGCGAGCGCAAGGATAAACGCCGGCGGCTTCAGTGACGGGAGGGCGGCCTACGATGAGGCTGTGCATACACTGAAATATGATGTGCATCTCACAAACCGGAAAGGGATAAGGCGTGTGGAATATATAAACGAGGTGGCGGAGGATGGCAGTATTCAATGTCTTTACAAGGCTTCATGACAGCATACGGGAAAAGTTTCTGAGCATTTGCCCGTACCCTGCAAAAACGGCCGAAAAACTGACGGCGGACTGCATAAAGACGACATCGCTCCTCACAGGCGCCGCTGTCCTCGGCATTATAACGATGAATTTCTTTCTGGAAAACAGGATATCCGTCTATTCCTGTATCTGTGCGTGTTTTATAGTCTATATGATGTTTTCGGGCATCCCCTCGGCACTTGTGGAAAAGAAGAGAGGACGTCTTCTGCATGACCTTATGGGCTACTATTCCGCCGTGAAAAGGAAATTCATCTATTCAGGAAGCATTCCGAACGCACTGTATGAAGCAGCTTGCGAGCAGAGTGAAGAGATACGGAGGAACGCCTCGGAACTGTGCGGGATATTGCTGACCGATGACAGAAGAGAAGCTGTAAGGCAATATATAGCAAACAGGAACAAAAACAAATTTCTGAAACTGTTCCTGATACAGGCTTACGAGACCTCGGAAAACGGTGATGAGAGGACTCCCGAAGGGACCTCCGCATTTGCCGACAACATCGAACTGCTGAGGCTTGAACTTATCAATGAGATATATTCCTGCAGGAAAAGAAGATATATGTTTTCAGGGTACCTTTTCGTCGCGCTGTTCCCGGTCTTTTCGATAGCGATAGTAAAAAAGACCGGGCTGGCACTGGCGCCTGAACTGTCATCCTATTACGTTGGCACCGGAAACATCATTATAGCGCTTGTGTTCTTTTCGGCATATCTCATTTTTGACATTCTTTCAGACAACAGCGGAGAGGACGAGGAAAGGTTCGGCTGGATCAAAGGAGAAGTGAAGCTTAAGGATACGGGAGTGGGAAGATATGCCTCAAGGCTCACGGGAAGGATGGAGGAAAATGACGGAAAGGCATACAGCTTCATCAGAAAAAAGATCGGTGATTCGGGCCGGAGGATGAGCGTTTCGAAGGTCGTTTTGAGAATGGCGGCATATTTTCTGGTGGTGCTCCTGTCCGGAGTGATATTTACCGCTGTAAGAAAAAATGCCGAGAGGACGGAGATGCTCACCAAAGTGAACGATATTGACAGAGTGGCGGTCCTTGCAAACGAACGGATCAAGAAGAAAGTCTCAAATGCGATACTTGAAACAGTAAAAACACTTACGGAGAACGGAAGCGTGAAAGGCAGAGATGCTGAGAAAAAAGCGCTTTCGGTATATCGGTCATATATGGGAACGGCGAGGAATTTCGAGGATACGGCGTTAAAAGAAATAGAGCGGAAAATGCATGCGCTTTCCGAATGTTACATACACTGGTATGAATACCTATTCCTCATTTTTATCGCTGTCGTCTCTGGGATGATACCAATCATAAGGCTTGAGATCGACATAGGGCTAAGGCGGAAAAAGGCTGTCGATGAGATCAAAAGATTTCAGAATGTGATAATCATGGAACGGACCTTCAGGACGCTGAGTGTGGTGAATCTCCTCACAGATCTTGAGCTTTTCTCGGATGTGTTCAGGGCGGAGATCAGAACATGCATAAACTCTTATTCGTCGGGACCCATGGAGGCATTAAGAAAGCTTAAGGAAGACGGAGTGAGAAAATGCAGCGATTTTCAGGAGATAGCAGACGGGTTCCTCGCTATCGACGATGTGGGTATAAAGGACGCTTTTTCCGATGCCAAGGGCAACAGGGAATGCCTCGAAAAAATGGACGAACTGGACAGGACGATAAACCGGGAAAGAAAAAAGGAAGTACTGGACATAATCTCATGGATCCCCGGATGCCTTCTTATTTTCGGGTATTTTGTGGCACCGTTCGTAAAAACATCACTTGATGAGCTGGGGAGTCTGTTCGAGAGCATGGAGAGTTCGGGACTTTTCTGAAAGGATCGTAAGGATCTTCGGGGGAAGAGATGAATGTAGTAAAGGAATTTATTTTGCTCGCGGCAGGGCTTATCCTTACAGTCGCTCTTGCGATAACCGGGTTTCAGATATTCAGGAACGCGGACAGAATGGGGCATGCTCTGTCGGAGAGTGGGCAAAAAAGGTTGGAGGAGTTTTCCGAGTATGAACTGAACAAGTATGAAGGGCTTGAAGTCTCGGGAAGCAGGATAATCACTTATGTTAAACAACTGAATAGCGAATATGACGCGGAGATATTGCTCACAGTGAGCAATCCCGCATCCGGAGAAGGGTTCACATATGAGCTTTCCGAGGCGCCGGGGTGGCAGGCCTTAAGGGATACAGGCTCAGTGTACTACATAAACCCATTAAAGAAATACACGGTAACTGTGGTAAAAGACGAAAACGCCGCACTTGAAAGTGTGGTTATCAGACAAACGGAGGAATAAATTTATGGAAACAGCAAAAAGGATCTTATTATTTTCAGTGGGCATCATCCTTACGGTAGGTTTTATCGCGATCGGCATGACGATCTTTAACAAATCAAAGACATCAATTTCGAATACAAATGCGCAGTATGATTCACTTGTGAGCCAGTATTCCGACATCGAGTACGCTTTGTATGAGAGTACGGGAAGCACGGCTTCGGGATCCGAGGTCGCGCGTCTGATAAAAGGACTTGACGATGACAGCATCAGCATCTATGTGAAAAACGGTGCATATCTTAAAAACAATGCGGGTTCGGACAGCAGCGAGGGCGTTAAATATACATACAACAGCGATTCGCGAAAACTCATAAACGACAAAACAGAGTCGGAGCATTACATCAATCCCATGGCAAGTTTTTCCTGCGAGCTGAAGAGAGATGAGAACGGGTGCATTGCGTCGCTCACTTTTACGCAGGAGTAAGATGTGAGGCATTTTGAAGAACTTGACGGGGTATTTGACCTCATACTGTTTACAGCTGCCGTGATCTTTCTTCTTACTGCAACGCATGAGTTCATGGCAGTATATGAGAAAATGATGGCGATGTTCATTGTCTGAAAGGCATGAAAGGAATCTGAAAAATGCACGTGGCGGAAGATTTTATGATGTTTCTGTTCGGAGTACTGATACTTATCGTCATTCCCGTATCGCTTAAACTGACAGGGAACGGATATGCCGAAAAAAGAGCATTGAAGAGAGCGGAAAATGATTTTCTTGAAGCAGTAAGAGAGGAAGGCAGGATCAGGACGGAGGATTATATAAGACTGAAAAAAGCTTATGCGGTCATCTCGAATGACAAAGAGGCAAAGGTCTTTGTGATACATCTTGAGGCTGAAAAAGGCAGTATACTTTCAGATCACTTTTATATCATGACAGATGATGAGATCCGGGAGGAACTGTCAAAAAACGGTTACGTCACGATAAAAGAAGGAATGGCGGTGTTGGTTGATGAATAGAGTGCTCGGGAAACTGTTCTTCTGTGTGGTGATTTTTTTCGGGACCATTCTTTTTGTGAAACTTGAGACCGGGATACTTAAAGAAGAATACAGCAATTTCTGCGATACAAACGATATTTTGGGGGATAAGGATTGATAAGGCGCGGACATCTTCTCATCATATTTTTCTTTGTGTTCATGTGTTCCGTTACAGGTCTTTCTTATGAGCGCAGGTGTCTGGATGAAGCAATGAGGCAGAAGGAAAAGATCGACACGGCTTTCCGGTATGGGACAGAGTGCGCTGCGAAAGCGCTGAGAGACCATGTGTATGAGAAAGGCGCGGACACGCTTGTGAAGGAAACATTCAATTATGCTTTTTCACTGGCGCTGGGACAGACCGAAATGACAGACATAGTCGGAAATTCTACATGCGTAGAACGAATAACCTATTCCATAAACGGGCATATGACAGAGCCTGCGGACCTGAAAAACATCAAGGACGAGGATTCGCTTGAGATTTATATTTCTCTTGAGGACATATGCATAAAAGCCGGAAACAGGATCTTTGTCATATCAAGAAACGCCGCAGTTTCCGTAAGGCAGGAGCAGTGAACCTGAGAGACTTTTTGAATCGCAGAAAAGGGGGAACATGAACAGCAAATGGTATAAAGGGATCATCTGTTTTGTAGTAACGGTGTGCCTTATGTTGGGGGAAGTTCCGAATATCACGCTTGGTACGGATACCAGGGTTATCGGGGAGAGCGGAACGGGAGTCCTTACAGACAAAGAAGGAAAAACAAGAGAAAACTACAGCACCTATGATCCCGATGCAACGATAAAATATGAGACAGATACGTATTTCTATATAGATGGGCTTGACGAAAGTCTGGATGTGTCTCTGACGGATATAGCAGAAGCGACTGGAAAGAACTTCAATTCCGCTGATACGATATCGGGATTTAAATATAACGATCCCGCGGCAACAGATTCCGTAGAGATAAATGACATCATAGATACGCTGGTCTATCTGGGATACGGGCGCGAGGTGAAAAATCTTTACGGCTCCGGAGCAACCTCTCTTCATGCAAGCTCGTACAATACGATACGCGCATATGATGCCGGGACGGGAGATGCTGACAGCGGAAGGACATATGCGGGATATGAGGTTTCTCTTAAATATCCGGATGACCAAAAGACGATCGAGGAACTGGATGCTTTTTTGAACGACATTTCATGGGGAGACCCGGGTGTTGTGAAAAAGACGGCACTCTACAGGATAGACGGCGTAACTGATTATATGCCGGTACTCACGCCAACCAGAGCCCTGTACACGGAAAAACCTCTGCCTACTCCCACACGTGTCCCCGGAAATACAGCGGAGCGAACTCCGACCCCCACTGTGGTCATACCCACAGCCATGCCTACGGCCACACACACTCCGGTCCCGCAGGCAGGCATTATCTACAACGGGAACGGAGCCGACGGCGGAAGCACATGGAACAGCATTGTGCGTTTCGGCGGGACATTTACTGTCTCGGCAAACGGTTTTTACAAAAGAGGTTACCACGATGCAGGCTACTGGTCCGATACGAGAGACGGAAACGGACGGAGATACAGACCGGGCGACACGGTGAACATTGAAGCATCAAACGGAATGGACAGATTTCTGGTGCTCTATGCCGTCTGGTCACCGGACGAATATATAGTGGAATATGACTATAATGCCGACTTTCTTGCTTTCCCGGACGAACTGGAAAAAGGGCCCTTCGGTGATGGCCTGACAGGCGGTCAGACGGTAAATGTCTATTCCGATCCTTATTCCTATACCACATATGTCCTCGGGACAGATTGTGCCGTGATCCGCTCGGGTGACGAGTATGACCTGCCGCTTCCCTCGGCAAGAGGATACAGCTTCATCAACTGGTCGCTTCGAGAAATGGCTTCGGGAAACGGCTTCTGGGGGAACTATGTCGTTAACGGAGACAGGTGTACCATTCCGGAAAATCACAAGCTTTATGCAGTGTGGCAGGCGGAAACGTACAAGGTGAGACTTGAGTACGGGACTGACATTAACAATGCGGTCACCGAAGAAGACACGGATAAGGCGGTATATCCGGATGAGATTGATGTTGAGTTCGGCTCGCCATACGGAATGCTTCCGGAGCCTGTGAGAACGGGATATGTCTTTCTGGGGTGGAGCATACAGGGAAAAGATGGGAAAGACGTAAGGAACGTTAATAAAGACACGATCTGTGATATCGACTGCGATCATACGCTTTGTGCTTTATGGGAACCCCTTAAGGTCAGGCTCTTTTTTGACGGTACGTATGAAGAGTGGGAGCCTGCGGAAGTGATATACGGGAAAAAGATCGGTGATATATTTCCCGGGCCTGAAAAGACCGGGCACAGATTTAAAGGCTGGAATTCGGATATAGGCGGTAAAGGAGAGACCATAGACAAAGATACCGTGTCGGCGTTTTGCACAGATACGCATATCTACGCCATGTTTGAAGCAATGGAGCATGAGGTGGTGCTTGACTATGAGTGGGATGGAAAAAAAGACTTTTTCAGAGTCAGATATGGCGACAATTACCCTGCTTTTCCCACGCCGGAAAGAGAAGGCTATGTGTTCGGAGGATGGTTCAGGAAAGACAAGGGCACGGAGGAGAGGATAACGGGCTCAACTCTGGTGGACAGAGCAACAGACGAGATCCTTTACGCAAAATGGATAAAACTCATCATAAGAGTGATCTATGACCATAACAATGAAGGGGACAGTGACCCGGAGAACGACATCGAGGACACGAAATATACGTCCAGATTCGATCCGGAGCTTGTTATGTATTGATCTATTGGGGGAATCTATGAGACATGGGGGTAAAAGAAGCGCGGGGGTGCTTTTTGCAGTGCTGATCGCTGCAGTATTTGTCCTTTGTACCGATCGGACAGAAGCAAGAGCAGATACGCCTGCGTGCTGTAACGGTAAGCATACGGAGGCTTGTTACGAATACGGTACGGCTTTCCATAAGCATACCGACGCAAAAGGAAAGACCGTGACCGCAACCACTCAGAGTAAAAGGGGAGGCTGTTTTACGGTCTACAATCCCGGATATTCATATACTGAGATATGCGGAGGAAAACTGGAACAGCGGGGCGTCACACCCGGGCATTATCATACTTCCTACAGCTGTGACTGTATCGACAATATTGAATATCTGTCATATGGGGGTGTGGGGATCACTCATACCAGAAAAACGGATACCATCTATCGCGATAGGGGATATACGGAAGTGTGGACGGGAGAATGCACAAGGTGTGGTGCAACAGCCATATTGTACGGAGAATTTGAGTATTATTACCATTGCACAATGTGCGGTCTGGGGACAGAATATCCTGAACTTAACACACCGCATTTAAGGACTTACAGCAAGGCGGCGTATTATTCCGCGGGATGCGGGAAAAGCACATCGACAATGTATTACGACAACGGAGAAGGCAGGGAGGCTAAGCCTGTATGCGACAGGACCGTTACTGCGCTGGTACCTGATGAGGCAGAACAGACAGTCGATATCGCCGATCCTGAGATAGTAAGGAGCGCCACGGCCTATTACCTTGACGGACACAGTGAAAAAGTGATGCTTTCGGTGGAAGGATACTCTTTTGAAAAACTGAACGAACGGCAGGAATTAACGTGCTCATATGGAGAGTATTACTTCGACCGGTCAAAGAAACGCCCTGTAAAAGGATCTGCGACCGTAAAGATAGGTGTGTTCATACAGGGTTCCGGAACTCTTTCGGTAAAGAGCGGGAATAGTTTTGCGGGTAAGCCCGAAATAGAAGGTAAGGGCACCGTTGCAGAGATATTTGCGGGAACAGAGACCGTGATCAAAGGAAACCCCGTTGAGGGGTATCATGTTTCGGAGTGGACTTTTTCGGACGGAACAGGAAGCATTGTGTCAACTGAGGGCAACGAGAAAAAAGAGATAACACTTAAAATGCCTTCACACGATCTGGAAGTGTGCTGCGTCTACGAGGCAAACAGATATCATGTTATTTTTGATGCCGGGGCGGGAAGATTTACAAGTGGAGAAAAAACCATTGAAAAGGTGCTCACATTTGGGCATGTCTATGATCTTTCGGAAGAACCTGAACTGAACGGAATGATCTTTACAGGGTGGAGGATAAGAGACGAGAAAACCGGAAAATTGTCCGACACACTGATAAAGACCGGGTGCGACATTCTGCAGATTCCGGCGGATCATGTACTTGTCGCGGACTATGCGGAACTGGGGCCTAAATGGTTTTATGCGGCGTATGACGATCCGTTTCCTAAGCTTTTTACTCCTGTGATGCCGGGATATATGTTTGAAGGGTGGTTTTTGGAGGAGAGGCCTTGTAATGACGGTTACGGGATGGAAGTGAACGAGAGCGTCACAGTGAGATACGATCATCTGTATGACGGGCGGCTGATCCACAAGGATAAAAACGATTATGTCATTCATGCCGGATGGGAACCGAAAGTGATCACTGTAACTTTTGTATGCCCGGAAGGGGTGTTTCTTGACAGTACAGTGATGATAACCGGGGCGCATGATTCGCTGGTTGAATACGAAACGGTACCGGGAAAAGGCAATATGGCTTACAGAGCCCGAAAAAAGGTCATGTATGACATGTTCTATTCCGAACTTCCCGAACCTTTGAAACAGGATAAAGAAGGAGCCTTGGATAAGGACACGGTCTTTATGGGGTGGAGTACCACCGGGGACGCTTACGGACTCATCCTTCCCGATATGATCGTTGAAGCGGAGCATGATATCACTGTATATCCCGTCTTTTTACAAGGAACTTTTGTAAATGTCACGCTTGATATGAACGGCGGTATTGCAAACAAGGCATTTTCCGACGGGACAAGATCAAATCCTTTTAAGGCAACGGTCGGGAAAGTATACGGAGATACGCTCGGATTTATACCGGCATATGAAGGACATACGTTCAGAGGCTGGAATCTGTACAGCGACGGTTCGGGAAAGGTATCAGTAAACACGACCACGCGCGTTGTGACGGATAAGGATCATACGCTGTATGCAAAATGGGAGAGATATGTCCTGTATAACGCAAATGACAGAGACGTGAGCGGACAGCCTGTAACTTCAAGAGCCGTGGGCGCCACTTCGAGAAATACTTTTGTGAACAGCGATGCCACGCCTCAGGAGGTAAAAAGAAACGGATTTTACAGGACGGGATACACATTTCTCGGATGGAACACCGAAAGAGACGGAAGCGGGGCATGGTATATAAACTCTGAAGAGTCGGCAAACTGTCCGTCTGCAGAGTTCGCGACGCATCTGGGAAATGAATTCCACGAGACCGTGACACTGTATGCGCAGTGGGACAGCAGGATCGAAATCGCCCTTGACGAAAGAGGAGGAAGCGTAAAGGACGACAGCGCCGTAAAGATCGTTTCAAACTACGGAAATACCGTTCCGGCAGCGGTGACCGTTCCTGAAAAGTTTGGATATGCTTTTACGGGGTACTATACCGGAATAAGGGGAAGCGGAGAAAAAGTTTATGACGAAAACGGCGTATACTGTTACGAAAACGCGGTGAGGACCGTTGACGGACGTGTCGCGCTCGTTGAGGAAAACTATGCGTTCCTTGGAAACAACGATCTTTCTGCGGCGCCATATACTGCGATCTCATGGAGCATGATCTAAAAACTGTATGCGGGCTGGGTATATTCGTATGAACCGGATATCACAGATCTTGGTATCGATGTCACATTGACAAACGAATACTATGATGTCCATAGGGCGATACCTTCCACAGAAAAGATCGTTATTACGGGGACGGTGCCTGAACACATAGGCGTTTTTATAAACGAAAGACTTAAGGTGCCTTTTATGATGTCCTCGGATATCGTTTTTCAGAGAGAGGACTCTGAAACCGAGAAGTTAATGATAACAGATATTGACGGAAATCCGGCTGATGCCTATGGGAAAAAGATCATCCCGCTCGCAGGCCGGGGAACGTTTGACATCGTCCGGATCATTTCCGCGGACATAAGGGCATCAAATGAAAAAACGGCGCTTTTTGAATGCTCATGTGTTACGGATGCCGCATCGATCTTTTCGGGACAGGTGTTTCCGGGAATAGAAAGTCCGAACGGAGAATATCAGGTCAGTATAGTGCTCAATACCGATAAGGGAGAGGACATCAGAGTGAAGTCCGGGCAAAAGGTATTGATACACGATCCGGTCGCGGCAGCGGCAAGGATAAGCATCGATGACAGAAACAGTCTTGAGAATGCTGAGATCGAGCTTGTCAGGGGAGTGACCTTTGATGCGGAAAGTATATCGGAGAACGCGATCGTCCTTAAAGAAGGCTGTAATCTTTTGACGATAGAAGTATCCCATGAGGGAGAACATATCAAAGAAAAAGGATACGGAGAAAATGATTACAGCTTTTCTCTTGGTGGCGCCAAGCTTATAAAGCGTGAGTTTGCCGTATTTCCGTTTGATGTATGGACCGAAGGAGAAAACGGACTTGAATTGACCGTGGCCGGAACAAAGACAGAAGTCCGTGAAGGAAAAGTCAGGGTTTATCTTAAAAACGATGTAAGGGCCGGCAGCTATGAGATAGCGGTCTACGTGCAGGCTGTGAATTGCAAAGAAGCGGGGGGACCCTATGCTCCGGTAAATGATGTGCCATACGGGATAAACGTTAACCGCGGGATCGGAGAATACGGAGCCGTAACATCGGTGAAGCTCACCGTCATCCCTGATATGTTTGATTATGGTGCAGATATGATCAACAACGAAACTGTCAAAAATTTCGATCCCGACGGCGTGCCCGTAATGTATTTTGGGAACAAACTCGATCTGTATGCCGGAGAGGGTGCCGAAGGGTATAAGGTCAATGCCGTTCCGGAAGCGGTGCTGATCGCAGACGGAAAGGTTAAGAACGGCAGGATCTATGTTACTGTCGGCATGGACGAAAAGGTTAAAGCCTATATCGATCTTTTTGAATATACCGGATCGGTGGATATCAATAATGACCGGAGAGGAAGCTTTGTGATGCCTTATCTTTCGTACTGTGTGCTCGAGGAAAATGTTGAAAGTCTTGACGTTATGGCTTCGCAGAACACATTGAACGGGGACGAGTGGTTCTTTGAACGCGAATGTGATGTGGAACTGATCTTTTACATTTTTGCGGAAGATGAAGCCGGAAATGTGTTTAAAGGAAAAACTCCCGTCAGGGTGAGGGTCAAAAGGCCGGGTTGACATAAGCGAAGTTAACAGCTATCATTTACGCGACTTTAATGTGTACAAAAAGGAGCGAATATGGCTTTTGACGGGATAACCACAGCGGGACTGGTCGCTGAACTGAACAGAAAGATCAAAGGCGGAAGGATCACAAAGATACAGCAGCCGGAAAAGGATGAGATCATCCTCGTCATAAAGGCGGATGATACGTACAGACTGTTCATATCCGCAAATGCATCGCTTCCGCTGATCTATCTCACGGATGACAATAAAACATCTCCTGCCACCGCGCCTGCTTTCTGCATGCTTTTAAGAAAACATTTCGGAAGCGCAAAGATCAAGGAGATCAGGCAGGGTGCAGGAGATGAGCCGTCTCTTGAAAGAATGATAGACATAACTGTCGAGCATTTTGACGAGATGGGAGACCTTAAGGAGAAGCACCTCATCACGGAGATCATGGGAAAGCACAGCAATATCATTCTCTGCGATGAGTCATACAGGATAGTGGACTCGATAAAACGAGTATCAGGTTTTGTGAGTTCTGTGCGTGAAGTGCTTCCCGGAAGGGACTATTTCCTGCCGAAGACCGTGGACAAGCTTGAACCTTTAAACATCGACTTTGAAGGCTTTGAGAGGGCTGTCTTTTCAAAAGCCATGCCACTTTCAAAAGCGGTCTATACAGGACTTACCGGCATAAGCCCTCAGGCAGCGGAGGAAACGCTTTTCAGGGCAGGCATATCACCGGACATCACGCCTTCCGATCTTTCCGAGGACCTCAGGATACATTTGTTCAAGACCTTCAGCCGTCTGATGGAAGAGGTGAAAGACGCGGAGTTCAGGCCCTGCATGATCTTTAAGGACAAGACGCCTTACGATTTCTCGGTGCTTGATTACAGGCTGTATGATGAAAACATAGATTGCGAGAAAGTATTTAAGGACTCTGTTTCCGAAGTCCTGCGTGATTTCTATGCTCAAAAAAGCGCAAATACCGTGATGAGGCAGAAATCGGCGGACTTAAGGAGGATAGTTCAAACTGCGGTAGAGCGTGAAGCAAAGAAACTGGAACTTCAGACAAGACAGCTTGAAGACACCGAAAAACGTGACAGATTCAGAGTTTACGGAGAACTCATCACCACATACGGGTATTCTGCGGAACCGGGCGCGAAGACACTTAAGACCACGGATTATTATACCGGAGAAGAGGTCACGATCCCGCTCGATCCTGAACTTGGCGTTATAGAAAACGCAAAGAGGTATTTTGACAGATACTCAAAACTCAAGAGGACGTATGAGGCTCTGAACATTCAGATCGTGGAGACAAAAGAGGCCCTGGAATACCTTAAAACGGTGCTCCTGTCTCTTGACATCGCCGTGACCGAGAACGATCTGAACCAGATAAAACAGGAACTCACCGACTGCGGATACATCAAATTCCATCTTCGAAAGGAGGACAACGGCAAAAAGAAGCAGAAGAACATAAAGAGTGAACCGCTTCGCTTTGTTTCTCCTGAAGGGGTCAGCTTTTATGTGGGAAAAAACAACATACAGAACGAAGAACTGACCTTTGGTTTCGCGTCGAACAACGACTGGTGGTTCCATGCAAAAGGCTGTCCCGGCTCTCACGTCATCATGAAATGCGACGGAGAGATCCCGGACTGCGCATTTGAGGATGCGGGAGCACTTGCCGCTTATTTTTCGTCGGCGGCGTCGAACGGAAAGGTCGAAGTGGATTACGTGCGCATAAAAGAAGTGAAAAAGCCTGCAAACGGTAAGCCCGGCCTTGTCATATATCATACAAATTACTCTCTTGTGGCCAAGGCTGACATTTCGAGGCTTACCAGGATAAAAGACAAGACCTGAAGAGGCAAACGGTCTTTACCCCCGGCGTGATCCATGCATCACTCCGGGGGCTTTTTACGTCTAAAACATTACTATGAAGGGGCAATGAACATGGGGAAAAGAACGAGCGAAACAAAAGAAAACTTAACAGTGACGGAGACCAAAGACATGAAAGATTTTACGGAACAGGTAAGGACGATACTTTCCGAAAGATATCCCGAGTGCGAGCTTGAGACAAGAAACGTCATAAAGAACAATGGGATGGTCTACCATGGGGTCATGATAAAAAAACAGAACAGCAATATATCGCCGACGATCTATCTGGACGATTTTTTTGAAAAACACAGAGCCGGGATGAGGGTCGAGGATGTCGCAAACATAATCGCGGAAGTGTACGAGGCAAACAAATGTCCCGAGTCTTCGGAGTTTGACTTTGTCACAGACTATGAAAAGGCAGGGAAATACATATGTTTTAAACTGATAAATACCGAAAAGAACAGAGAAATGCTTTCGGATGTGCCAAATATTCCGCTTTGCGACCTCTCTGTGGTGTTCTATATCCTTTTTGATCAATCGGACGGTAACGGCTCGTCGTCACTCCTTATAAGGCAGGATCTTATGGAACAGTGGGGAGTAGGAGTTGAGGAGCTGTACAGAGCAGCATCCGAAAATGTCGGGAGGATGCTTCCCTCATTTGTCAGACCGATTACCGAAGTGGTGCGCGAGATGGCTCACACCGCCGGAATGGAGCCTTTTGATATCCCGGATCTTGGTGAGGAGAAGGTGTTTGTGGCGTCAAACATAAGAAAAACGTTCGGCGCCGGAGTCATATTGTACGACGGCCTGCTGCAGAGCCTTGCCGACGATCTGGATGATGATCTGTATATCGTGCCTTCGTCCGTACACGAAGTTATCTTTATGCCGAGATACAAGGTGGAGGACAAGGATACGCTTCGGCGCATGGTGAACGAAGTGAACACAACGATGGTAAGGCCGGAAGAAGTGCTTTCGGACAACCTGTATCTATACGACAGAAACAAACATGAGATAAGTGTGGCTTGACAAAAACTTGCTTTTTTTCAAATTGCGGATATAATAATAGATTGGTTTTGTATGAAGCAGAATGACCCTGAAGGGTCGATCGAAAGGATGTGCATTTATATGACAAAGATAGACATTATATCCGGATTTCTCGGGGCAGGAAAGACCACGCTCATAAAGAAACTTCTTGAAGGAGCGTTCAAGGGCGAGAAGGTCGTGCTGATCGAGAATGAATTTGGTGAGATAGGTATTGACGGCGGATTCTTAAAGGATGCCGGTATCGAGATCACAGAAATGAATTCGGGCTGCATCTGCTGCTCACTTGTAGGTGATTTCGGCGAGGCTCTCAAGAAGGTGGTCGACAGGTTCCATCCTGACAGGATCATCATCGAGCCTTCAGGCGTCGGCAAACTTTCGGACGTCATAAAGGCTGTACAGAACGTGGAGGGAGAACTCGGTGACGCGGCGCTTAATTCTTTCTCTACAGTAGTTGACGCAACAAAGGCAAAGGTGTACATGAAGAACTTCGGAGAGTTCTTCAACAATCAGGTGGAGTCCGCAAAGACGATAGTCCTTAGCAGGACCCAGTATATATCCGACGAAAAGCTCGAAGCTGTGGTTCAGCTGCTCCGTGAACATAATCCCAACGCCGCGATCATCACGACTCCCTGGGATTCACTTGATACAGAGATCGTACTTTCCGCGATCGAGAAAAAAGAGAACTTTGCAGAGCAGATGCTTGCTGAGATAAAGGCAAAGGCCGCCGAAGAAGACGACGATGACGAGTGCGACGATCCGGAGTGCGAGTGCCATCACCATCATCACCATGATGACGATGATGAAGACGAGCACGAGCATCATCACCACCATCACCATGATGACGACGATGATGACGATGAAGACGAGCACGAGCATCATCACCACCATCACCATGATGACGACGATGATGACGATGAAGACGAGCATGAGCATCATCACCATCACGACCATGACGAAGATGAGCATGAACATCATCACCACCACCATCATCACCATCATCACGGACACGATGCGGACGAGATATTTACCAGCTGGGGCAAGGAAACACCTCACAAGTATGACAGGACAGCTCTCGAGGAGGTTCTCAAAAAGCTTGCGAACACCGAGGAATTCGGTAAGATCCTCCGTGCAAAGGGCATGGTAATGGGAACTGACGGAACATGGATATATTTTGACCTCGTTCCCGAAGAATATGAGATAAGGACCGGCAGCCCGGATTATACTGGAAAGCTTTGTGTTATCGGTTCGGAACTCAAGGAAGACAAGCTTGAAGAGGTATTTGCGTAATGACCCCCGTGTTTTTGATATTGGGTTTCCTGGATGCAGGTAAGACCACATTTATACATGACACCCTGGCCGATAAGGATTTCACCGAAGGAAGGCCCACACTCCTTATTGTCTGCGAAGACGGCGAAGTGGAATATGACGACAAAGAGCTTGCGGGTGAAAAAGTCACGATAATCAGGGTGGAAAAGGAAGAAGATTTTAACCCCCGCTTTATGATGGACTGCGTAAAGAATTACAAGGTCGACCGTGTCATGATCGAGTGGAACGGCACATGGAGCGTTCAAAAGCTTCTCGATACAGGATTCCCCAGAAGATGGGAACTTTCCCAGATCATCACCATTGCCGACGCCGGGACTTTTGAGACATATATGGCAAACATGCGCCAGATGATGAACGAGATGATAGCTTTTACAGAGCTTGTCATCTTTAACAAGTGTGTCTCGACCACAAAGAGAAACACCCTGAAAAAACTCGTCAGAACTCTTAACAGAAGGGCTCAGTGCGTATTTGAGGCACTTGACGGGGAGACGGCAGGATATGATGACGAGGTGCCGCTTCCGTATGACCTGAACGCTGAGATATGTGATATCCCGGACGATGACTACGGCATTTTCTACCTCGATGTACTTGACAATATTGACAAGTATGTAGGTAAGACCGTGAGATTTCTCGCAATGGTATACAGAGGCAAAGAAACTCCCAAGGGAACATTTGTGCCCGGACGTTTTGCCATGACCTGCTGTGCCGCAGATATCGCTTTCATTGGATTTTTGTGTTACGGAGATACTCAGTTCAAGACACGCGACTGGGTAAAAGTGACCTGCAAGATTGAAAAACAGTACCTTCCCGAATATGAAGGGGACGGTCCCGTTTACAGGCTTGTTTCGGCAGAACCGGCGACAAGACCGCAGGAACATGTGATAACGATGAACTGACGAAACACCTGAAGGGAGACCATACCAATGATAAAGAGCATGACCGGTTTCGGAAGAAGCGAGTATTCGGACGGAACAAGAAAGATCACTGTTGAGATGAAGTCCGTGAACCACAGATATTCCGAGATCACGATCAAGATGCCCAAAAAACTCAATTTCTTTGAGGCAGGGATAAGAAACGTTCTGAAGGAATATATAAGCCGCGGCAAAGTCGACGTTTTCATCACGTACGAAGATGAGAGCGAAGGCGGACAGTGCGTGAAGTATAACGAGGATATCGCAAGAGAGTATGTGGAAAGCATCAAGAAGATTGCAGACACGTTCGGACTTGACAACGATATCCACGCCTCCACCATAGCGCGTATGCCTGAGGTCCTTGTAATGGAGGAACAGACCATCGATGAGGAGGATCTCTGGAAGGCCGTTGAAACTGCTGTAAGACAGTGCTCCGAAAAGTTTGTGGAGACAAGGATAGCGGAAGGTGAAAAACTTAAAGCAGATCTTTTCCAAAAACTTGACGGGATAAACGAAATGGTGGAAAAGATCACGGAAAGAAGTCCGGAGATCGTTAAAGAATATCGTGAGAAGATCACCGCAAAGGTTGCGGAACTCCTCGGCGACAACCAGGTATCGGAGCTTGTGCTCGCAAACGAGATAATACTTTTTTCCGACAAAATATGCACCGACGAGGAAATGGTGAGACTCCGCGCGCATGTCACAAACATGAAGGATACGTTGAACTCCGGAAAGGATGTCGGAAGAAAGCTTGATTTCATAGCTCAGGAAATGAACCGCGAGGCAAACACCACGCTCTCAAAATCAAATGACCTTGAGGTTTCCGACATAGCGATAAACTTAAAGACCGAAATCGAGAAGATAAGAGAGCAGATCCAGAATATCGAATGATGTTTTTATAGGGTTTTTTGTTTATTTTTGTCACACCGACAAAAAATGCTCGATTATTTTGACATAGTGTGTTATAATACCTGTCGCACATAATTTATCAGAGAGGAAGTTTGAAATGATACATCCATCTTACGCTGAACTCAGCCAGAGAATAAACGAAAACGCAGAAGGAGAGCACAAGGTCATCAATTCCCGTTATTCCATCTGCATTGCTACCGCAAAACGCGCAAGGCAGCTGATCGACGGTGCGGAGCCTTATGTCATCCCCAAGTGCAACAAGCCCTTGTCGATAGCCATTCAGGAGCTTTACGAGGGAAAGGTCAACATCCTTCCCGATGAAACGGTTGAGCAGTAAAAAAATATCTTTTGGCGGATCGCCGTCAGACGATATTGACAAAAAATAAACAATGTGCTTTAATACCCCTCGGAGCCTTTTCCGGCTCCGGGTGAACATCCGAACCCCGGCAGGGCAACCTGCTTAAAGGATAATCCGTAAATACGGATAACAAATATGCGCAGATAATGCGTGATCACAGGAGGATACAAAAATGGCAGTTAAAGTTGCGATCAATGGTTTCGGTCGTATCGGACGTCTTGCTTTCAGACAGATGTTCGGAGCAGAAGGCTACGAAATCGTGGCCATCAATGATCTTACAAGCCCCGCTATGCTTGCAAACTTACTTAAGTATGACACAGCTCAGGGCGGTTATTGCGGAAGGATCGGTGAGAATCTTCACACCGTTGCTTCAAAGGAGCCCGTTTTTGCTGAAGACGGCAAGACGGTAGTTACCCCCGGTTCAATCACGGTTGACGGAAAAGAGATCACCATTTATGCTATGCCCAAGGCTGCAGATCTTCCCTGGGGTCAGCTCGGTGTAGATGTAGTTCTTGAGTGCACAGGCTTCTACTGCTCAAAGGAGAAGTCAATGGCTCACATCCAGGCAGGTGCAAAGAAGGTTGTTATTTCCGCTCCTGCAGGAAACGATCTTAAGACCATCGTATTCTCCGTAAACGAGAATACACTTACAAAGGACGATCAGGTTATCTCTGCAGCAAGCTGCACGACCAACTGCCTCGCTCCTATGGCTAAGGCTCTCAACGATTATGCACCTATCCAGTCCGGTATCATGAGCACCATCCATGCTTACACAGGCGATCAGATGATCCTTGACGGACCTCACAGAAAGGGTGACCTTCGTCGTGCACGTGCGGGCGCTGCAAACATCGTTCCCAACAGCACAGGCGCTGCAAAGGCTATCGGCCTTGTTATCCCTGAGCTCAACGGAAAGCTCATCGGCTCCGCTCAGCGTGTTCCTGTTCCGACAGGTTCCACCACCATCCTTGTTGCTGTTGTTAAGAAGGCAGGCGTTGACAAGGATTCCCTTAAGAAGGGCATCAACGAGGCTATGAAGGCTGCTGCTTCAGCTTCCTTCGGCTACAGCGAGGAGCCTCTCGTATCTTCTGACGTTATCGGCATGAAGTACGGTTCACTCTTCGATGCTACTCAGACCATGGTTACCGCTCTTGGTGACGACCTCTATCAGGTACAGGTTGTTTCATGGTATGACAACGAGAACAGCTACACAAGCCAGATGGTTCGTACTATCAAGTACTTCGCAGAGCTTGATGCTTCTCTTAACGACTGATGATCGTTAACCCATATTTATGACCTTGTACGGGTCCGGTCTATATGATGGACCGGACCCGTTTTTGAACAGAAAGGAAAAAGATCATGTTAAACAAAAAGACTGTAGACGACATTAATGTTAAGGGCCAGAGAGTCCTTGTACGCTGTGATTTCAACGTTCCGCTCGCTGACGGTGTCATCACCGACGATACCCGTCTCGTTGCGGCACTTCCTACCATCAAGAAGCTCATCAATGACGGCGGTAAGGTCATCCTCTGCTCACACCTCGGAAAGCCGAAGGGAGAGCCGAAGCCTGAGCTTTCACTTGCTCCCGTTGCCGTAGCTCTTGAGAAGCTTCTCGGACAGCCTGTTAAGTTTGCGGCAGATGCCACCGTTGTAGGCGACAATGCAAAGGCAGCCGTTGCGGCAATGAAGGACGGCGACGTTGTTCTTCTTGAGAACACACGTTACAGAGCAGAAGAGACAAAGAACGGCGAGGCATTCTCAAAGGAACTTGCTTCTCTTGCAGATGTTTTTGTTGACGACGCTTTCGGTACCGCTCACAGAGCTCACTGCTCAAACGTAGGCGTTACCCAGTTTGTTAAGACCTCTGTTGTCGGATATCTCATGGAGAAAGAGATCAATTTCCTCGGAAATGCGGTTGACAACCCGAAGCGTCCCTTCGTTGCCATCCTCGGCGGTTCCAAGGTTTCTTCCAAGATCTCCGTTATCAACAACCTTCTTGACAAGGTTGACACTCTCATCATCGGCGGCGGCATGGCTTACACATTCATGAAGGCTCTCGGTGAGGAAGTTGGTCAGTCTCTTCTTGAAGAGGACTATCTCGATTATGCAAAAGAGATGATGGAGAAGGCTAAGAAGAACAATGTCAAGCTTCTCATCCCCGTTGATACCGTTGTTGCAAAGGAATTCTCAAATGACGCTCCTTTCCATACAGTAGGCCGCGGACAGATCGCTGCAGACGAGCAGGGTCTTGACATCGGTGAAGAGACCAGAAAGCTTTATGCAGACGCTCTTAAGGATGCAAAGACAGTCGTTTGGAACGGACCTATGGGCGTATTCGAAATGCCCAATTTCGCAAAGGGTACGATCGCAGTTGCAAAAGCTATGGCTGAGATCGATGCCGTTACCATTATCGGCGGCGGTGACTCCGCAGCAGCTGTTAACCAGCTCGGCTTCGGTGACAAGATGACCCACATCTCCACAGGCGGCGGTGCTTCCCTTGAATTCCTTGAAGGCAAGGAACTTCCCGGCGTAGCAGCAGCTAACGACAAATAGGACCGATCCCGGAAAACGGGATCATATAACAAGTTTTAAGGAGCTTAACAAATGAGAAAAAAGATCATCGCAGGCAACTGGAAGATGAACAAGACTCCCAGCGAGGCAGTTGCTCTTTGCGCAGAATTAAAGGACCTTGTTAAGAATGATGAAGTTGACGTTGTTTACTGCGTACCTGCCATCGACATCGTACCTGTTGCCGAGGCTGTAAAGGGAACAAACGTACATATCGGTGCAGAGAATTTCTATATCGAAGACAAGGGCGCATTTACCGGTGAGATTTCCGCTCCGATGCTCAAGGATGCCGGTGTTGAGTACATCATCATCGGTCATTCCGAAAGAAGAGACATCTTCGGCGAGAATGATATCCTCATCAACCAGAAGGTCAAGAAAGCTTTTGCTTCCGGCTTAAAGCCCATCCTTTGCTGCGGCGAGTCCCTTACTGTCCGCAAAGCGGGCACTTATGCCGAATGGGTAAAGAGACAGATCACCTGGGATCTTGACGGTGTTACGGCAGATCAGGTTAAAGAGCTTGTTATCGCTTATGAGCCTATCTGGGCCATCGGAACGGGCGAGACAGCTACAGCGGATCAGGCACAGGAAGTTTGCGGACTCATCCGCAAACTGATCGGTGAGCTTTACGATGCAGCAACTGCTGAAGCAGTACGCATACAGTACGGCGGATCGATGAATGCAGCAAATGCTGCTGAGCTTCTTTCAAAGCCTGACATTGACGGAGGTCTCATCGGCGGAGCTTCGCTGAAACCCGATTTCGGTAAGATTGTTAATTATAACAAGTAAGCATCTTGACTTCGGGCTCGTGGTCACGAGCTGTTTCCGAAGTCAAAGCAGATGCTTACCTACGTCGGGAGAGGTTCATAGCCTCTCCCGGCGATTTCTGAAAGGAATATTTTTATGAGCAAAAAACCTACAGTTCTGCTTATCCTTGACGGATACGGCCTCAATCCCAAAACAGAGGGAAATGCCATCGCGCAGGCAAAAACACCCGTCATGGATAAACTTATGAAGGAATGCCCCTATGTACAGGGACAGGCTTCGGGCCTCTTTGTCGGACTTCCCGACGGTCAGATGGGAAATTCCGAAGTCGGACACACCAACATGGGCGCCGGACGCATCGTATACCAGATGCTGGTAAAGATCAGCAAGGATATCGAGGACGGCACATTTTACAAGAATCCCGCATTAGTGGCATGTATGAAGTCAGCCGCCGAAAAGGGAAAGAAACTTCACCTTATGGGACTTGTCTCTCCCGGAGGCGTACACAGCCACATCACCCATATCTACGGACTTCTCAACATGGCAAAGCAGTTCGGTTTAGAGAAAGTATATCTGCATGCTTTCCTTGACGGACGTGACGTTCCGCCCGCATCGGCAGCCGACGACATGGAAGAAGTCGTTAAGAAGATGAAGGAGATAGGCACGGGCTCCGTTGCCACCATCTGCGGAAGATTCTGGGCGATGGACAGAGACAATCTCTGGGACCGTGTCGAAAAAGCATATTCTGCGATCGTTTACGGAGAGGGCGTTAAAGAAAGCGATCCCGTACAGGCGATCAGGAATTCCTACAAAAACGGTAAGACCGATGAGTTCATGATCCCTGCTGTGATCGACGAAAACGGTATGGTAGAATCCGGTGATTCCGTTGTATTCTTCAATTTCCGTCCCGACCGTGCGCGCCAGATCACAAGAAGCTTTGTGGATCCTGATTTCAAAGGATTTGAGAGAAGAAACGGTTTCTTCCCGCTCCACTATGTATGCATGGCGCAGTATGATGCCGAGATGCCTAATGTCACCGTGGCTTATCCTCCCGAAGAATTAAAGATGACCTTTGGCGAGTTCCTTTCAAAGCACGGACTTAAACAGCTCAGGATCGCCGAGACCCAGAAATATGCCCACGTTACCTTCTTCTTCAACGGTGGTGAAGAGAAGCAGTTTGAGGGTGAGGACCGTATCCTTGTGGATTCGCCCAAGATCGCGACATTTGACCAGAAGCCCGAGATGAGCCTTCCCGAAGTTTGCGAGAAACTCTGCGGAGCGATCAGATCTCAGAAGTATGACGTGATCATCTGCAACTTTGCAAACCCCGACATGGTTGGCCATACAGGCATCATGGAAGCCTGCATCAAGGCAATCGAATGTGTTGACGAGTGCGTAGGAAAAACAGTTGACGCCGTAAAGGAAGTAAACGGTCAGATGTTCATCTGCGCAGACCATGGAAATGCCGAGATGCTGATCGATGAAAACGGTGATCCCTGGACAGCACATACAACCAATCCTGTTCCTTTCCTCATCGTGAACGCAGATCCTTCCTTCTCGCTTAAAGAGGGCGGATGCCTTGCAAACATCGTTCCCACAATGATCGAGATGATGGGCATGGAAAAGCCCGCCGAGATGACAGGAGAGTCTCTGATAGTCAGAAAATAGTAAAACACAAGCTCCCGCAGGGTACACCTTGCGGGACTTTTTTTTATAATGTGTAAAGTGCCGTGTTTAATTGCCGATAACAATAACAGTGATATATGCTTTTTTAGTTTTTGACCGCACAGGACCGGAGGAGGTACTAACACATGGCAATGGTAGTTCAGCACAACATATCATCACTCAACACAAACAGACAGCTTGGGATAACGACAGGGAACCTTTCAAAAAACATGGAAAAACTGTCGTCAGGATACAGGATTAACCGCGCCGCCGACGATGCTGCGGGTCTGGCCATTTCGGAAAAGATGAGGAGCCAGATAAGAGGCCTGAACCAGGCATCATCCAATGCGAATGACGGCATTTCCATGATACAGACTGCTGAAGGCGCCCTGGCTGAAACACATTCCATTTTACAGAGAATGAGAGAACTTGCCGTTCAGGCAGCCAACGGAACCGAGACCGACAGCGACCGCGGAAATCTGCAGGATGAGATCTCACAGCTCCAGGAGGAGCTTGACCGCATATCCACCGATACCGAGTTCAATACCATGCCGCTCCTTGACGGTTCGCTTTCCGCGGCATCAACAAACGTTACTTCATCCGGCCCTAAATTCGGCGTTTACGACACCACACTCAAGGGTTTTCTAACATCCGATGTAAAGGGCGTAAAGATCGCAACAAAGAATAATGCCGTTGCGGGTTCTGAATCTGCGATATGGTCCAACGACGGAAAAACGCTTACCTTAAACCTTGCGGAAAATGCGACATATACGCAGGCTGAGATAGACGACCTGATAGAAAAAGCAAAACAGGAAGATTCTACTGCGACCGCTTCCCCGGCAAATGTAAAGCTTTGCCTCACTTACGGCTCATATACACAGGGAACAGCGGACTATAATGGCATTGACGGCGGTACGGTCGAAGGAATAAAGGCCTCGTCGCAGACCGTAGAGATCACGGCTTCCGGCTTTGTGGGAGCAAACAAGATCCAGTTCATCGCAAAGAAATACGGTGAAGACTTTAATCTTCACATCATCATGAGCTTTGACGCAAAAGAGGGGCAGGAGGAATTTGAAGAGATCGATGCGCCGACATATGATGCGGACGGAAAGATCACTAGGGCTTCGACATTTGAACTTCATCTGATGTCAGGCAAGGAATACTCCGAGCAGGATCTTGAGACAATCATCGCAAAAGCCGGCGTTCCTTTGGAAATAAAATTAAGCGGAGAGGACCCGGATGAACCCAATACACTTTTTGTCACGAGTAACTTTTCGGTCGGATGCCACAGCGGAATGACATCAAGTTCAAACGGCGCAGTTACCGTGGTAAACGGGATGAACATGACCGGAGGACAGGGGCTTGGCGATGAAGACGCATATCTCGGACAGCCGAAATATAACGTTGCATCGGGCGGGAACGGCGTGATACTTCAGGTCGGAGCAAACGAAGGGCAGACAATGAGCTTTTCGATAGACGATATGTCCGCAAAGGCGCTTGGAGTGCACACTGGACACGTGGATCTTTCGAACCAATCGGCTGCGTCAAAGTCGATCGGCGCGATAGACGGAGCCATCGCAAAGGTTTCTAAGCAGAGAGCGCTTCTCGGTGCCGTTCAGAACAGACTGGAGCATACGATAAGCAACCTCGACAACACCGCGGAAAACATGCAGGCCGCAGAGTCGACCATACGTGATGTGGACATGGCTGAGATGATGGTGCAGTATTCAAAGAACAACATCCTGCAGCAGGCCGGCACATCGATGCTCGCCCAGGCAAATCAGGCGACTCAGGGCGTGCTTTCACTTCTTCAGGGTTAATGATATACACAGGATCGGAGGGTTTTATGAGGATCGAGATCTATAACGAATGGGATCATGTACCGAAGGTGTCTGCAGAAGGCACAGACCGGGCGGTGCTTGCGTGGAACGGTGAATACAGAAAGGGCGACGTGATAAGTTTTTCAGGACTTGAGGAAGGACGCTATTACGTTGTGAGAGTCGATGCAGCGATGCAGGAGGCACTTGTGCTCATCACAAAAGACACGGTCACATACCCTGTTCCTTTTTACGAAAAAAAGGAAAACCTGAATCCCCTTGCTTTTTCGGGAAACAGGCACTATCTGTCCATACGTTTTGCAGAGGATTTTGAGATATCCGCATACAGGAATCTGGCTTTAAACACTTTTGACCGCCATGAGGCCGCCGGTGTATTTCCTCATGCACATGCAAATGTAGAAACAAGAGGAGAGTCGGTATTTGCCGCTCAGAACGCGATAGACGGCATCCTTGCGACTGAGTCCCATGGTGAATGGCCTTACGAATCCTGGGGGATAAACCGTCAGGACGATGCGGAACTCACGATCGAGTTTGGCAGAAAAGTGGACATAGACGAGATACGGCTTTACACAAGGGCCGATTTCCCGCATGACAACTGGTGGGTGACCGCTGTTTTCACATTTTCCGACGGAACGAAAGAAACCGTTAAAATGGAGAAAAAGTCCGGCGTACCGCACATATTTGACATCAAAAAGCAGGGCATCGAGTGGGTGAAACTCTCGGACCTCATAAAAGCCGACGATCCCAGTCCTTTCCCCGCGCTGACTCAGATGGAAGTGTACGGAAAGAACAGCGATTGAACGTGTACTTTTCACCCTTTTGGGCTTTCCCGGAAGGGTGGATTATTTTTAAAAAATTTTTTTAACCTCGCATAACAAATGTCAGAACACAAAGACTATATGTGTGAAAGCATTGATCAAGCGCTTTGAAAGGACAGCCGCTGTCAAAGAGGCATCGGCAAAAACACTTAATGCAGAAAAAAGAATTGCTTAAAAACATTGATGACGCTTTGCTTGAAAAGCTGTACGGCTTTTGCTATTCGCGTACGGGCGACGGATACGAAGCACAGGAACTGTGCTCGGACATAGTTTTTGAGCTTGTGAAGTCTTCCGGAAGTGACGGAGAGATAAAGGATCTCTGGCCGTTTGTGTGGAAGGTCGCAAGAAATGTCTATGCCGATCATTCTGTGAAGAAAAGCAGGCAAAACATGATGTTTGCGGAGGGCGATCCCGAGGAAATGATGGAAAACATCCCTTTTGAAGAGGAACCTCAGGATGACGGGGATGACCTAAAAAAGATCTATCGGAGGATCGCATTTCTCACAAAAGCATACCGTGAAGTCATGATAATGTACTATCTTGACTCTCTTTCGACGGCAGAGATCGCAAAACTTCAGGGAACGAGCGAGGTTTCGGTGCGTCAGAGACTTTTTTCTGCAAGAAAAAAGATCAAAAGCGAGGTAGAAGAAATGAAAGAGACATATACCAAACCACTGGCACTGGACAAGACCGAATTTGTGATATGGGGGACCGGCAACCCTGCGTGGAGCGATCCGAGAGAGGTCTGCACGCGCATGTTTTCAAAGCACATCGTGAGACTTTGCAATAAGAAACCTAGAACGGCCACGGAGATAGCTGAGGAGCTGAACGTTCCCACGGCTTATGTGGAAGAAGAACTTGAGATCCTTAAGAACGGCATGAACGGCGAATACGGAATGCTGAAAAAAACAGACGGCGGGAGATATGCGATCAATTTTATCCTTCTGGAAAAGGATGTGATCGACAGCGCGCAGCAGGCCTACATTTCCGAGATCCCGGGAGTCTGCGACACGGTTATCGGATTTGTGAAAGAGCATATGGAGGAATATCTGGCTTTTCCTTACATCAATAAAAAAGTGACACCGGACCTCATCATGTGGCAACAGGTGAAGCGCATTTCCGAGGCCTTTGGCAATAAGGTGTACAGTATATTAAAAAGCAGATATTTCTCTGATGTAGCCGTTTCCGAAAGACCTTTTACCGTCTATGGCTATATCGATAACGGAACGCATTACGGAAGTGGTCTTGACGGGATATTCGGCAGTAATGTCTGCGGGTATGATACGGTACACGTGGATAATATCTATTGTTCAAGAATTGCCCCCCACTTTCATTGTGCACATAATCTCGCACAGGACGCCCTGTTGCAGCTTGCCATCCGTGCGATATATGGGCTTGATATTTCCTCACTTTCGGAGATCGATAAGGAGCATGCGGCAAAAGCGGTGGAATGTGGTTATCTTTTTAAAGAAGGTGACAAGCTCTATACAGCGATCCTTGTGAATGAGGCAAAAGATGAGGAAAATCTGTTTGCAGTAAGCAAAAAACTCATGGACGAGCCTTGTTTTGAAGAAGAAGCGGAGCGGGTGGCGGAAAAGATCGCGCACATTATCAGGAAAAACGTGCCGGAACATCTTCTTCCCGACTGGCAATACGCAAACGACCTTGCAAGTTTTCCGGTATTTGATTCCGTGGTTGAAGCACTGACAGAAAAAGGAATATTAAAGGCTCCCGAGAACACACCGGGCACAGAAGGATGCTGGATGACAGTTTATAAACAGGCGTGATCCTTGTGAAAAACAGAAAAATCCCTATTGCATTTCTTTTTCCTTTGTGCTACTATTTGTTCACGATAAAAGCAATGACGGAAAGAGTAAGATATCTGAAGCATCCAGAGAGAGCGGCGTTTGGTGCGAGCCGTTTATGACAGGGATATCCGAAGACCACTCCTGAGCCGCGGGCGATGAGCCCTGCCGCATGGCAAGCGTTACAGTGCCGGGGATACAAAGTGCGTAAAAGCGCATAGAGCGTCCCATGAGTGAAACACAAGGTGGAACCGTGCATGATGCACCCTTGAGGCATGTCCCTCGGGGGTGCTTTCTTTATATCATGTTTTTGCAAAATGCATGATAAGTCCAGGGAACGGCCGAAAATACTCATTAAGAGAAAGACAAGGAGAAACACTATGGTAAACTTCAAAGAAGACGAAAAACTGAACACGTTGAACCATTCCTGCGCTCACCTTATGGCGCAGGCAGTAAAGAGGCTCTATCCCAACGCCAAGTTCTGGGTGGGCCCGGTAGTTGCCGAAGGCTTCTACTATGACATGGATCTCGGCGATGAGGTCCTCACTGACGAGGATATCGCAAAGATCGAAAAGGAAATGAAGAAGTGCGCGAAGGAAGGAAAGTACATCGTGCGCAAGGAGATCTCAAAGGCCGAGGCTCTTGAGATGTTTAAGGGCGATGAGTACAAGCTTGACCTTATCAATGACCTTGAGGACGGAAAGATCACTATCTACGAGCAGGGAGATTTCACGGATCTCTGCCGCGGACCTCATGTTGAAAACACAAAGCTCTGCAGGAACTTTAAGCTTGTAAAGCATTCCGGCGCATACTGGAAGGGCGATGCCGAAAACAAGATGCTCCAGCGTGTTTACGGCGTATGCTTCCCGACACCCGAAGAACTTGAGGCTCATTTAAAGGAACTTGAAGAGGCAAAGGAAAGAGACCACAGAAAGATCGGTAAGGAAATGCAGCTCTTCATGACGGACGACCTTATCGGACGCGGACTTCCCATGTTCCTTCCCAAGGGTTATACGATCTGGCGCGAGCTCGAAAACTATATCCGCGACAAGGAACTTGCGCTCGGGTACGATCACGTGCTCACGCCTTGCGTAGGTACGGTGGATCTTTACAAGACATCCGGCCACTGGGATCATTACAAGGAAAACATGTTCCCTGCAATGGAAGTCGAGGATGAGACATTTGTGCTCCGTCCCATGAACTGCCCTCATCACATGATGATCTACGCAAACCGCCCTCATTCCTACAAGGAGCTTCCCATCCGTATCGGTGAGATCGCTCACGATTTCCGTTTTGAGGCGAGCGGCACGCTCAAAGGCATCGAGAGAGGACGTCATTTCTGCCAGAACGATGCGCATCTTTTTGTGACACCCGACCAGATTAAGAGCGAGGTCGCAAGCGTAGTACAGCTCATAAAGGACGTTTACAAGGATTTCAACATCACAGATTACCGCTGCGTTCTTTCACTCCGCGATCCTGCGGATACAAAGAAATACCATCAGGACGATGAGATGTGGAACAAGGCTGAAAACGCTCTCCGTGAAGTGCTGAACGACCTCAAGATCGACTACACGGAGGAGATCGGTGAAGCCGCATTCTACGGACCGAAGCTTGATATCAACGTTAAGCCCGCTGTGGGTAACGAATATACACTGTCGACATGTCAGCTTGATTTCTGCCTGCCGATGAAGTTTAATCTCACATACATCGATGCCGATGGCTTAAAGAAGACACCTGTGGTGCTCCACCGCGCGATCCTCGGTTCCCTTGACCGCTTCATGGCTTACATCCTTGAGGAGACAAGAGGAAACCTTCCTTTGTGGCTTGCACCTGTTCAGGTTAAGGTATTGCCTGTAAAGAACGACGATCCCGAGCTTTGCGCTTATGCCGAGGAAGTAAACGATCTTATGTATGAGAATCACATCCGCGTAGAGTATGACGACCGTTCCGAAAAACTCGGATACAAGATGCGTGAGGCTCAGATCCAGAAGATCCCTTACATCCTTGTTCTCGGAAATAACGAAAAGGAAGCCAGGACGGTTACGTTCAGACTTCACGGAAAGCAGGAGAGCGTGACTGTTCCCGTTGACGAGTTCATCAAAAAGATCAAGGAAGACATCGCGACAAAGAAATACGATCTGTAAGGCTTTTAAAAGCAAAATCGGGCAAAGATTTAAATTTGATATTTACAAATCGGAGTATTTTAAGTATAATATTATCCGTTGCATTTGATGCGAGGGTTCTCGCATGACAGTAAAAAACTCTCGCGTTTGGAGGTGTTAAAAGTGGCAGCTTTAAGAGTGGCAGTTACAATCTTGTATGTTCTCATATGCCTTGCTCTTGTCATCGTTGTATTGCTTCAGGAGAGCAGAACTCAGGGTCTCTCGGGAGCCGTAAACGGTATGGCGGAAACCTATTGGGGCAAGAACAAAGGACGCTCGATGGAAGGAAGACTTGAGATGATCACTAGGATCGTCACGGTTCTTTTCATAGCTTTGTCGGTTGTTTTAAACCTTAACTGGTGATCGATAATGATTTTAAGGGCGCAGCATATGCGCCCTTTTATCGTTTTTGGAGTATTTCCGGGGTGGGATGATATGGCTGAAAAGGAAAACAGAAAAACAGAATATGAACTGACAGGAACCTTTTCGGCAACATCAAAAGGTTTTGGTTTTTTTACGCCGGAAACCGAAGAAGCCGAGGAAGCACCGGCAGATGTCTTTATCCCGGCAAAGTACAGGAAAAATGCGTTTGACGGGGATACGGTAGTGGTAAAGGTATATAAACCTGCCACAAAGACCGCAAGAGCTGAGGGAGAAGTGGTACGCATACTGAAACGCGGCACCACCGACATCATAGGCGTTTTTAAAGCAGCAAAAGACAAGTCGGGGATGGTCGTTCCCGATGACCGAAAGATAGAAGCTCTGTTCAATATCCAGCGCGAACACACAAAGGGCGCAAAGGACGGACAGAAGGTAGTAATGCACATTACCGATTACGGCGGGGACAAGCGTCCGAAAGGCCGTGTCAGTGAGATACTCGGCGATGCCGACGATCCGAAGACGGATTTCAAAACAGTGCTCAGGATGTATGACATCATGCCGCAGTTTACGATGGAAGTCGCAAACGAAGCCGAGGCGATACCGGACAAGATATCGGAAAAGGATATCAATGGGCGGCTTGACCTGAGGAATGAAACGATAGTCACGATAGACGGCGCCGATGCGAAGGACCTTGACGATGCAGTGGCGGTAAAACGCATTGACGGCGGATATGAGCTTTCGGTACACATTGCTGATGTTTCGCATTATGTGACCGAAGGATCTGCGCTCGATGAAAGCGCGTTAAAGCGCGGTACCAGCGTATATCTGATAAATAAAGTGGTGCCTATGCTGCCTCAGAGACTGTCAAACGGGATATGTTCGCTGAATGCCGGACAAGACCGTCTTGCACTGTCCTGCATCATGGAGACAGATGAAAACGGCAGGATTCGCGGACACAGGATAGCAGAGACCGTGATAAACGTCACCCGCAGGATGAACTATGATGAAGTCGCCGAAATCTTAAAAGATCCCGATGGAAAACGCGCCGAGTACGGTGGGCTTACGGACATGTTCCTTCTCATGAAAGAACTGTCGGACAAACTTCGCGCAAATAGACGTTCTCGCGGCGCACTTGATTTCAATTTTGAGGAATGCAAGATAAAACTTGACGAAAACGACGCGCCTGTCGACATTTTTCCTGATGAAAGAAATGACGCGTCAAAGCTCATAGAAGATTTCATGCTCGCCGCAAATGAGACAGTGGCGGAGGATTATTACTGGCAGGATCTGCCGTTCCTTTTCAGGACGCATGAAGCACCCGACGAGGACAAGATAAACAAGCTTTCGATGTTTGTGAAAAACTTCGGATATGTCATAAAAGGGAACAAGGAAAACGTGCATCCCAAGGAACTGCAAAAACTCCTCGATTCCATAACGGGCACGGATGAAGAACCGCTCATCTCAAGGCTCACATTGAGATCGATGAGACAGGCACGCTATACTACCGAGGCTCTGGGACATTTCGGACTTTCCGCGCAGTATTACTGCCATTTCACGAGCCCCATAAGGCGGTATCCTGACCTTCAGATCCACAGGATAATAAAGGAAAACCTGCACGGGACTCTTGATGAATCGAGGAAGAACCATTATAATACAATCCTCGGGGAAGTCGCGGCCGAGACCAGCAGGCTTGAAAGACGCGCGGAAAATGCGGAGCGCGATCTGGAAAAGTGGAAACACGCGGAATATATGGAAAAACGCATCGGAGAAGTCTACGAGGGCGTTATCTCAGGGCTTTCCGCGCGCGGGATCTATGTTGAGCTTCCGAACACGGTCGAGGGCGTCGTGACCATGGGAAATCTCAAGGATGATTTTTATGTTTTTGATGCGGAGCATTTCCTTATCGCGGGTGAAAAGAAGCACAAGACTTATTCTCTGGGGCAGAAGCTTTTCGTAGAAGTCATAGATGTCGATAAAACTGAAAAAGAAACACTTTTCACGATAATAGGCGAGAAGCGTTACCGCGCCGCATTGGAAAAACAGACGGCAGAAACCGCAGCAAGGTGAGAAATGGCTGAAAAACAGGAGTTTGCTCTTAAAGCAAACAATAAAAAAGCATATTTCGATTATTTTATCGAGCAGAAATACGAGACCGGAATAGAACTTTTCGGAACGGAAGTGAAATCCGTGAGACAGGGAAAAGTCTCCATAAAGGAATCGTTCATAAAGATCGAACACGGAGAGGTCATCGTGTATGGGATGCATATAAGCCCTTATGAACAGGGGAACATCTTTAACCGCGATCCTTTAAGACCGAAGAAGCTCCTTATGCACAAGGCTGAGATAAGAAAGCTGAATGCCGACGTCATGCAGAAGGGTTATACGCTTGTGCCTCTGCAGGTATATATACGGGGACGTCTCGTGAAGGTGGAGATAGGACTTGCGCGCGGTAAGAAAAACTATGACAAACGTGAGACCACCGCAAAGAAGGAATTGAACCGCGAGATGGAAAGAAACTTTAAGATTAGAGTGTGAGAGGTCTTTTTGATATATGAAGAGCGATGTGGTTATCGTATTGCCCTCCCTGAATCCCGATTACAGGCTTAATCTGGTCGTAGACGGAGTGATAAGACAGGGCTTTGACAAAATAGTGATCGTAAACGACGGGAGCGACGAGGCTCATATGGCGCCTTTTAAAGAGGCTGCCGCAAAGCCCGGCGTAGTCGTTCTTGACCATGAAGTTAACAAAGGCAAGGGCAGGGCGTTAAAGACAGCTTTTTCATATCTTCTGGAAACAGGAAAGGCCGGGAGCGGCGTCGTAACTATCGACGGCGACAATCAGCATGCGCCGTTTGACATTGAGGCATGCGCCGACAAAATGAAAGAGACCGGAATGGTGGTGCTTGGCTGCCGTGATTTTTCCGATCCCACCGTGCCCTGGAAATCAAAAGCCGGAAACAATATCACAAAGTTTGTTTTCCGAGCTTTCTGCGGTATAAAGATAAGCGACACACAGACCGGACTTCGAGCGATACCCGCGAAGTATTTAAAGGACATGATCGAGATCAAGGGCGAGCGCTTTGAATATGAGACCAACATGCTCCTCGAGATGCAGACAAGGCAGATACCGTTTTCCGAAGTAAAGATCAGAACGCTTTACGAGGACAAGGAAAATTCGACCTCGCATTTCCATCCTTTCAGGGACTCGTTCATGATCTATAAGGTGATATTCAAATACCTTTTCAGTTCGGGCGCGTCATCGGTGATCGACCTTTTGATGTTTTTCCTGCTCAGCATGATCTTTTCGCATATCCTGACGGGCGGAGTGACCATGTTCGGACATGCCTTTTCAAAGGACTGGCTGGTCGTATACATTGCTACGGCCGGGGCCCGCGTGGTGTCATCGGTGTTCAACTACAAGATGAACAAGCACGTCGTGTTCGGATCGCATTCAAAGGGGACACTCGGCCGTTACTATATTCTTGCGGTGATACAGCTTTGTTTTTCCGCTGCGTTTGTGGCATTGCTTTCAGCATTGTTCCTCGCGAACAATTTCTTTAAGACACTCATAAAAGCAGTAGTTGACGTGTTCCTGTTCTTTATCTCGTTCAGGATACAGCGCGCGTGGGTGTTCAAAAAAGACGACGAATGACACTGAAATGACTTGTTTTTGACATTTATTTCTGTTATCATTCAGATACAATATCATATGCATATGGGCTTGCTCCGGTTTCGACGGGGATCTTGAACCTTTTGCAGCCATCCGTAGAGGCGATACGTTAAAACACCAAATTAAAATTAAACGCTGAAGATAATTTAGCACTCGCTGCCTAATGGCGGCGCGTCGGCCTTGAAGCACCTGCGCTTTGAGTAACCGGCGTCATCCTCGCAGGAAACGACACGGGCAAAGCTTTGAGCCCGCGGGCGTACCATGAAGCTACCGAGATGTACCGCGTGTCTGCTTGCGATACACCGAGGGAAATGCGAAAGCACAATAACAGACTGTGATGGGAGAAACGAGAGCGGATGGGTTTTCGGACAGGGGTTCGACTCCCCTCAGGTCCACGAAAAAGTGACGACCATGGATATGCATCCATGGTCGTCACTTTTTGATGGTATTGAAAAGAGCCGAACCCAAACCGAAAGCCCAAGCCGAACCCCAAGCCGAACCCAAACCGAAAACCCATGTTTTTATTCTCATATCGATTATCCGCAAGATTTGAGCAATAAATGGGCAATAACGGATTGACTTTTTTTTATGGATTTTTTATCATTATCCCTTGTATGATTCCCATAATATGTTTACATTCGGAGAATTATCAATGGCAAACAAGAATCCAAATAAAACCATACATCGCATAACATCCCTTCTTTGTGTTTTTGCCCTGACTGCCGGCACTCTGGCTTGCGGAAAGGAAAAGCAGGAGGAGATAGTCCTTGTCGAGGACAAAAAGGAAGCACATTATTCCCTTACTGAAGCTGAGCAGACCGATGTTGTGCTCTCTGACAAACTGACTCTCAGATATGTTCAAAAGGAACAGGCAGACCAGTTTTTCAAGCTTAACGGGTACCTTGTAAAGAAGATCTATGTGGAAAAAGGTGACACAGTTAAAAAAGGCGATCTTCTCGCAGAG
>JAEEGF010495254.1_pt1 | contig 56177 bp, 42 predicted proteins | sample 9134171 | NCBI WGS metagenome assembly JAEEGF01 (sample SAMN16246542, study PRJNA631951) | gut metagenome | biome: gut microbiome; feature: rumen; material: AP-attached | host: Bos | place: Iran: Karaj | collected 2018-10 | reverse complement strand
TGAGTGGTGTCAACATCGTTCGTGACGCTTGCAACCACGAGGTCATCTCTAAGTACATCCACAAGGTACAGTTTGAGGAGCTGATGCAGACCCTCGACCTGCCGATGGAGGAGCTGGAGAAGTTTGCCGGCGACGTGCTGGAGCGCTTCGACAACCCGTTCGTAGACCACCAGGTGACCAGCATCATGCTGAACTCATTCCCCAAGTTCCAGGCTCGCGACCTGCCCGGCGTGAAGACTTACTTGGAGCGCAAGGGCGAACTGCCTAAGGGTCTGGTATTCGGTCTGGCTGCCATCATCACTTACTACAAGGGTGGCAAGCGTGCTGACGGCGTAGAGATTGTTCCCAACGACGACCAGAAGATTATGGACCTGCTGAAGGAACTGTGGGCTACTGGCGACACGCAGAAGGTGGCCGACGGCGTACTCGGTGCAGAGTTCATCTGGGCTGAGGACCTGAACAAGGTTGCTGGTCTGAACCAGATGGTGAAGCTGTTCCTCGACCTGATTCAGGAGAAGGGCATGCTGGAGGCTGTGAAGACCATTCTGTAAAACAAACTACTATAACGATAAAGCGGGTTGCCATTGAGCAATCCGCTTTTTCTTTATGGTAGGTCAGAGAAATGTTTCACGTTACGGAAGGTCGGAGAAATGTTTCCGTCCCTTTGCGTAATATTGCCAGAGCAATGAGAAACGGCGCTGCTCTGGTATTTCTTTCGCCACGCGCGAAGCCTGTATTTCCTTGCGGTCGGCATCGAAGTCCCTGCGCCAACGCTTAAAGGCACGACGGGCACGATAGATGGCCTTGAAGTCGCCCCAGTTGCGTTTCAAAATAAGCGTTTCCCAAGCAGCCAAGTAGTCCAGGAACCAGCGCCAACGCATGACGTGCCGCAGTTCGCCGTCGGGCAGACACTTGTAGAGCATCGTCAGGTTGTTGCGGAAATTCAGGAACGTCTTCATGGGGTTTGACTTAGGCAACGTGCCACCACCAACATGATAGACGTAGCTCTCTGGCAGACAATAGAGCTTACGACCACGGATGCGCAGTCGCCAGCAGAGATCTATCTCCTCATTGTGGGCAAAGAAACGACCATCCAGTCCACCGACGCTCCAATAGTCCTCAGCACGAATCATCAGCGCAGCACCTGTTGCCCACAGAATCTCCGTCGCATAGTCGTACTGACCGTTGTCGTTCTCTACGGTATCGAAGATGCGACCGCGACAGAACGGATAACCATAGCGGTCCAGGTATCCCCCACTCGCCCCTGCATATTCGAACATATCCTTATTATATATAGAGAGCAGCTTGGGCTGACAGGCGGCTACCTCCGGATGAATATCCATGAACTCAATCATCGGTGTCAGCCAATGGTGCGTCACCTCGATGTCAGAGTTCAGCAACAAGTAATACTCGGCCTCGATTTCTTTCAGCGCCTTGTTATAGCCCTCAGCAAAGCCCCAGTTCTTGTCCAGCACAATGGTCTTCACCTCTGGAAACTCGCTACGCAACAGTTCCATCGAGTTGTCCGTCGATGCATTGTCGGCCACATAGACCGTTGCCTCGTCGCGCGAGTAGTTCAGCACCGTGGGCAAGTACTGAGCCATCATCTTGGCTCCGTTCCAGTTCAATATGACGATTGCTACCTTATCCATTATCAATTATCAATTATCAATTATCAATTATCAATTAGCGAATGCGTCAAGAGTGCCGTTTTATCGTGATTCCATTCTCCCAACAGAACCGTCATCAGCTGGTTATCGTATTCCTCACGAGCCTCTGCAGCAGGCAACTCCACGCGGATATAGTTCTTCGTGAATCCGTGCATTGCCTTGCCACGTGGTGCTTTCTCAAAGAGCACCTCAGCCTCCTGACCGATATAGTGCTCATAGAACGCTTGTGTCTTCTCGTCAGACAGCGTCAGCAGTCGCTGGCTGCGAGCCTTCTTGTCAGCATCCGACACCACATAGGGAATCTTCAGCGCCGACGTACCGGGGCGCTCAGAATACGGGAAGACATGCAGCTGGGTGACATCCAAGTTGCGCAGGAACTCGTAGGTTTCCTCAAAACACTCAGGTGTCTCACCACGACTGCCCACCATTACATCGACTCCGATAAAGGCATCGGGCGTCATCTCCTTGATACAATGTATCTTGTCAGCAAACAACTGACGATCATAATGGCGGTGCATCAACTTCAGCACCGTATCGCTACCGCTCTGCAACGGAATATGCCAGTGAGGCATGAAAGCACGGCTTTGGGCACAATAGTCTATCAGCTCGTCACTCAGCAGGTCGGGTTCCATACTGCTGATGCGATAGCGCTGCACACCCTCCACAGCGTCCAGTGCCTTCACCAGGTCCACAAAACTTTCGCCTGTCGTCTTGCCGAAGTCACCAATGTTCACACCTGTCAGCACAATCTCCTTGCCACCCTCACGAACAGCCTCCTCGGCTTGTGCCACCAGCGAGGCAATGGTCGGATTACGGCTGAAGCCACGGGCATAGGGAATGGTGCAATAGGTACAGAAATAGTCACAGCCGTCCTGCACCTTCAGGAAGTAGCGTGTCCTGTTACCACGCGAACAGCTGGGCGCAAAGGTCTTGATATCCTTCGTCTTCTCCGTACAGTGGGTTGCGTTTTTATCGCGACCAATGAAACCATCAGAGAGGTATTGCACCAAGTTCGCCTTCTCGTTGGAGCCCAGCACCAGGTCCACACCCTCAATCTTGCTAATCTTCAACGGCTCCAGCTGCGCATAGCAACCCGTCACCACCACAAAGGCACCAGGGTTCTGGCGCACCAAGCGATGAATGGCCTGCCGACACTTGTGGTCTGCCACCTCAGTCACCGAACAGGTATTGATCAGGCAAATGTCTGCCTGCTCCCCTTTCTTGGCAGGTTGCACACCCAATTCACTAAGCATCTTACCAAAAGTAGAGGTCTCTGAGAAGTTCAACTTACATCCCAGCGTATAATATGCGGCTTTTTTCCCTTGAAAAGCGGAAGTATCTATCATATATAATAAGGTATATCTATTATATCAAATCTTGCTCTCTTGTTTACGAGCACAAAGGTACACATTTTTATCGTATTTTGTTCCATTTTTAGCAAAAATTCAGTATAGTGTAATTTTTACATGATTTTTAACATTTCATAATTTATTGATTTTCAGCATCTTGTAAAAAAGTTACAAAAATACCCTAAAAAAAAACGAAAAAAATGATACGTCGTATTAAAAAAATGCCTAACTTTGCAGCGTTTTAATAAACAAATGATTGTTTTACAGATTTAAAAAGCTTAGAAAAATGAAGAAATTAGTATTTATGTTCGTAGCTGTTGCAGCTATCTCTTTCGCTTCTTGTGGTAACAAGACCGCTCAGGCTGACGCTGTTGATTCAGATTCTATCGCTATGGTTGATAGCGCTGAGGTTGACACTGTTGCTGCTGACACTGTTGCTGCTGATAGCACTGCTGCTGAGTAATTCAGGCACGAACTCAAAAGAAATTGAGAGAAAAACCGTCGGATGTGAATCCGGCGGTTCTTTTTTTTATCCTATGAATACTTCATGAAGTCTATTAATGAGGTCTTACCCACCCCATTAATAGAATATCAACGAAAGAATATATGCTACAATTGTCGATGTGGTGACACAGATGAGTCCTGGCATCATGAACGAGTGGTTCAACAGATACTTACCAATAACCGTAGTACCTGAACGGTCGAAGTTCACCGTTGCAATATCACTGGGATAGTTGGGGATAAAGAAGTAACCATAGACGGCAGGCAGCACACCCAGAAGAACTGGACCAGGAATACCCAGATTATAAGCTAATGGCAACATGGCTACCACTACAGCTCCCTGAGAGTTGATAAGCACAGAAACCATGAAGAACACGAAGGCAATGCTCCAGGGATAAGCCTTTACGACATCGGCCAGCATATCCTGCATCTCATCCATGTAGTTCGAGAAATAAGTATCTGCTAGCCAAGCGATACCATAGATAGCTACGACAGCCACCATACCCGACTGCCATACTGGACCAGCCACGGCCTTCTTGGGAGCAGCTTTGCAGAAAATAATCATTAATGCAGCAGCAGAGATCATCACAATCTGGATGACAAGGTTCATCTTCAGGGCTACCGAACCAGTCTCTGTCAGACCTGTAGCGACAACTCCTGCCTTAGCGAGTGCAGCCGCAGATATCTTGGTTCCGCCGACAATCATCACGTCACCAGCTCCCTTGACAACTTTAATGGTAGCATAAGAGGGTAACAGCTGTGGCAGGGCGGCGAACAGTACAATAACACCCAATGCAGCAAGGAAGATAAATACAGCATTCTTAGCCGACTGGGGAATCTCCTTGTCAAGCGTGGTAGCGTTAGAACCGTAGATGTAGTTATACTGCTCAGGATCTTTCAACTTAGCCTGGAACTTCGGGTCTTTGTCGAGGTCGAGACCACGACGATAGGAAGCCGTAGCTGCTGCCATCAGTCCACATACACAGGCTGGAATGGAAATCATCAGCACACGGGGAATGGTGATGTCGAAGCCATTGGCATTTGAAATAGAGACGAAGGCTACAACGGCAGCAGCAATAGGTGAACACGTGATACCTACCTGTGAGGCGATACTGGCCACACCGCAAGGACGCTCTGGACGAATACCCTTCTTCAGCGCGATATCACAGATGATAGGCATCAGCGTGTAAACCACGTGACCCGTACCCACAAGCACCGTCAAGAAGAAAGTTGTTAGTGGTGCCAGGAAAGTGATACGGTCTGGATGTTTTCTCAGCAACTTCTCCGCAATCTGAATCAACCAGTCCATACCACCCGATGCCTGCATGATACCAGCACAGGTGACAGCTGCGATGATGATGTAGATAACGTCAGTAGGTGGTGTACCAGGCTTCAGGCCAAAGCCGAAGACCAGCAACGCAAGACCGATACCGGAAATGGCACCCAGTGCCAGACTTCCATAACGAGAGCCAACCCATAGTGCACCCAGCACTATCAGGAGTTGAATAATCATTGTAATTGTCATGTAATATCAAGTTTTAGTTATGAAATGTCAATATTTGTCTGCAAATATACTCAATTCTTTTGAATTTGCAAACAAATTGACACTTTTTTTTACGAATGGATTAAAAACGGTTGCCAAAGCCTCCCCCAGCACCACCAAAACCACCTGGGCCGTCGCCAAAACCACCAGGTCTGCCAGGACCGTCGGAACCACCAGGGCCATCGCCCCAGCGTCCGCGTCCTCGACCGTTGTTGCCACGTCCATTATTGCCACGACCGAAGAAATTCAGACGGTAGCTGACGTGCAGCATAGCGTAACTGGTGATGGCATTAACCTCCTGATCGCGCCAGCCGTTGGCATTGACGGTTCGAGTGAAGTTGGTCTGTTCGCGTAGAATATCGTACCATTGCAGCATGACAGTAAGCACCTTGCCTCTGAGGAAGCTGTGCGACAGCTGGGCATTCCACAGCAGTTCGTTGGTATTGAGCGTCTCGTCGTCGTAGCCTCGTCTGCTAAAGCAATGGAAGTCGGTAGAAAGGCTGGAACCCCACGGGAAGGTAATGCGTGTGTTGCCGCCGTAGTTGTAGTTCCACGTGGTGAGGTTGTTCGAGGCTTGCAGGCGATTGTCGGTATGCGCATAGGTGACGCGACAGTTCAGCGATAGGTAAAGCCACGAGTTGCGGAAGCTGAGCGACACATCGGGTGACAGATTATAGGTATGTGTAACGTTGCGTTCAGCAGTGGCTGTACGGTTCGGGTTGACATAACCCACCTGATGGCTGTAGCTGGCGTTAAGACCACCGCTAAAGTCCCAGCTGTTCAGCGTATCGAGGGCGACGTTGAAACTCATGCCCAGATTAGCGCTCCAGTTGCCGTTGATATTATCAGGGCGTGTGGTACGGGCACCGGTCTTCTCGTCGTAAGTAACAATGTTTCCGATGGCATTATAGGTGTTTCGCAAGCCTGCGTTGACGTTGAAACTCCAATGGCGCTGCGCCTTGGGAATCTGCATACCCAGACTGTCGGTAACGAACGTTGGTTGGCGCATCATTTGGAAGTTAGTGGTGAGGTTGGTGGTAAACGAAGGCTTCAGGCCAGGATTACCAATGGTGATGTTCAGCGGATTGGTATTGTCGTAGATGTCAAGCAGTTGCGTGATGTTGGGTTGTTGGCTCTGTCCGCGGAACTGTACCTGCAGATTGGTCTGCTGATTGAAGCGATAGCGCATGTTCAGCGTCGGCGATATGTTAGTAACGTTACGTACAGTGTCAACCTGTCGTCCCAAGTAGTTCTGTATGAAGTGGGACCTCTGCGGCTGGACGGAAAGGCCAATGTTCATGTTCATCTTGTTACGAACATAGCGCAACTGGACGTCAACCTGATGATTATATTCGGTACGCTCAGAGTAGCGGCTCAGTTCAGTACTCAGGTAGCTCTCGTAAGGGTTGTCGAGATAGCCGAAGAGTGCAGTCCATTCGCGATAATCCTGCAAAACAGCGTTGAAGGCCTCGTCACTGAAATCAGGGAAATCATAAGTGGCTGGATCGCTCTTCTGGCGACTATAATTATAGCGGTAGCTCAGTTGCAGGAAAAGGCCCTGCTGACCGAACGAGCGGCGCTGATTGCCACCACCAAAGGGACCTCTGTTTCTTTGCTGGCGACCAGCAGAGCGCTCGGTGTCGTTTTGCTGTTGAGTCTTGAAGGTGAGAAGGGGTTCGGTATAGGTGATGCCTAACGAGTAGTTCAGACCATCGCTAGCCGACTTTGTATAGCGGTTGGTCTGATAGGTGGAGTCGTTGCCGAAGCGGTCTTTCTCCTGATAGAGGTGCACCCTTGACAGGTTGGCGTTCTGGTTGTTGCCGTCGCTGTAACGGAAGTCAGCGTTCAGGGCGATGTTACGACCATTTCTGCCCAACCTGCGGTGTAGCTGCACCTGTGTATTGATGTTCTTGCTGTCGCTGTAGCCAAGCGATTTGTTAGGACGACTGTTTACTGCCAGACCACGACGGTGCATCTCTTCCAGTCCTTCGTCGCTCAACGGATCGGTGACATAGTCATAAGGATTGGCATTGAACGAGGCCGACCGAGAGTAGCCTCGGTTATCGTTCTTGGAAAAGTTTATGTCTGGACGGAACGATAGTGTTGTCACGGAGTCTATCTTCCATTGCAGATTCATGTTACCCGTCCAACTGTTGTTGCGCGAGTAGTTCTGGCTGACGCTATTCGAGAAGGCACCACCACGGGTGATAACAAAGCTCTCGCTACCTGTTTTGTTCCAGTTGTCATTGTCGCCGTGGTTCCACGTCACGCGACCGCTCAGCTTCAGTTTGTTCTGCTTCTCGTAGCTGATGTCCAGCGCAGCCGTTTTCGTCTCTCGCTGTCCATTGTTATTGCCACGTCCACGACCACCACGTCCTGAGAAGTTACGGTCGTTCACGTTGTTGGCGTTACCCATGAACGTGTAGCGCATATCACCAAAAGGTTTCATGGCTGTCAGTCGGATGCCGTAGCGTCCCTCCGTACCGTAGCCAATGTCTGGGTTTGCCTGCACACCACGACGGGCACTACGCTTGGTGACAAACTCCAGTACGAAGTCATCGTTGCCGTCGTCAATACCCGTCAACTTCGACAAATCGCTCTTCTCATCGTAAGCTTTCACTTTGTCTATCACGTAGGAAGGTAGGTTTTTCATTACCGCATCATTGTTGCCTGTCATGAAGTCACGACCATCCATCTTAAAGCGTTTCACATCCTTGCCATTGATGCTTACCTTGCCATTGTCATCAATCTTCGCCCCAGGCAATACCTCGACAAGCGCCTCGATGACAGAACCCTCAGGCACGCGGAAAGCATCGGCATTGTACTCTACGGTATCGTCCCTAACAACCATTTTCGGTACGTTAGCCGTCACCACTGTCTCTTTCACTTGCATGGCATCGGGCTTCATGTGGATGTTTCCCAAAGCCGTAGGACGATTGGTAACAGTCACCTGGCGCGCTGTAGTTTTATAGCCGAGGAAAGAGATGCGAAGCAGATAGTTGGCAGGCGATGGGTTTAGCGCAAAGTGGCCATTGCCATCGGAGTAGGTTCCTGTGACAAACGTGGTGTCGCGGACACCTCCACGTTGGCCCAGTCGGTAGAGTTGTATGGTAGCGCGGTTAAGGGGTTCACCAGTGTCGTTATCGGTAATGCGACCGGTGATTGAGGCGGTTTGTGCTGTTGCTCGCAAAGTGCCGAACAACAAGAGGAGAAACATCGTGAGTCGTATCATGAAAGCCTTTGTGTTCTTTATACGATTATAAGACACATACGACACGCAATGGTTCAAATGCTTTTCGATTATTTAACAAAGATTGGAGATTAGATGTAGAACTCGGAGGAGTCGACAAGACCTGCGCGAAGGGCATATTTGATGACTTCGTGAGCTGTGTTGACGCCAAGTTTACGGAAAATATTCTTGCGATGGGTGGTGATGGTATGCACGCTGGCAAAACGTTCTGCAGCAATCTCCTTGGTGGTCTTGCCCTGAGCAATGGCACGTACAATCTCTGTTTCGGTATCTGTCAGAATGCTGTGTTGCTCCTCGTCGTTTTGCTGTTGGTTGATGATAACTTCCAGGGCACGCTGACTGATGTAGCGCTGGTGATTGCTGACAGCTTTCAACGCTTCACGGACTTCCTGCAAGGGACCGTCCTTGAAGACGATGCTGAACTGGTGGGACGAATAGACCACACGGCGCAAGAACTGAGGTGTCAACTCGTCGCTGATAAGTATCCAATCTGATAGTGAGAAACGCTCAGCGACAATCAGCAACTGGTCTTCGTCAGAGAAGTCGAACAGTGTGTAGTCGAGGAGTACGACGGCTGCCTCATGCTCCTTGAGCAAGGCCACCAACGAGGCCTTGTCGGATGCGCGATACACGGTTGCCTCCTTGTCCTGACGGAGCAGGCTCTCCAAGGCGAAGCGCGTCAGTTCCTGATTGTCTGCTAAGATAAAGTTTCTCATATCGGGTGCAAAGTTACGAATTTATTCGTGTAATTCGTGCAATTCGTGTTCTTTTTTAAATCTGGTCAAGAGCCTGCGACAAATCGTCGATGATGTCGTCGATATGCTCCGTACCAATGCTCAGACGAATGGTAGCAGGTGTGATGTGCTGCTCCTTGAGTTCCTCTGGCGACAGTTGTGAGTGGGTGGTGGTGTAAGGATGAATCACCAGACTCTTCACGTCGGCAACATTAGCCAGCAGCGAGAATATCTGCAGGGCATCGATGAACTTCCAAGCCTCTTCCTGACCACCCTTCACCTCGAAGGTGAAGATGCTACCACCGCCATTGGGGAAATACTTCTTGTAGAGGGCGTGGTCATGGTGGTTCTCAAGAGCAGGATGATGAACTGCTGCTACCTTCGGGTGCTTGTTGAGGAAATCAACGACCTTTAGGGCGTTCTCTACATGACGCTCTACGCGCAGGCTCAGCGTCTCTACGCCTTGCAGCAGAATGAAGGCATTGAATGGTGAGATGGCTGCACCAGTATCACGTAGGATGACGGCACGGATGCGGGTAACATAAGCAGCAGCTCCTACAGCGTCGGCAAAGACGATGCCGTGATACGAGGGATCGGGCTTGGAGAGCGTGGGGAACTTATCGTTCTGCTTCCAGTCGAACTTACCACCGTCAACGATGACACCACCCAGAGAGGTTCCGTGACCGCCGAGGAACTTGGTAGCAGAATGAACGACGATGTCTGCACCATGTTCCAGCGGACGAATCAGGTAAGGCGTGCCGAAGGTATTGTCAACGATGAAGGGGATGCCGTGCTTGTGAGCTACTGCTGCCACACCTTCCAGGTCGAGCACATCACTATTGGGGTTGCCGAAAGTCTCGGCATATACTACTTTTGTGTTAGGCTTAATAGCAGCTTCCAGGGCATCGAGGTCGTTGACATTAATAATGGTGTTGCTAATACCCTGAGTAGCTAAAGTATGGGTGATCAAGTTGTATGAACCACCGTAAAGGTTGTCAGCAGCAACGATGTGGTCACCAGCCTGAACAATGTTCTGAAGGGCGTAGGTAATTGCTGCAGCACCAGAGGCAACGGCCAGACCAGCTACACCACCTTCAAGGGCAGCAACACGATCCTCGAACACACCCTGGGTAGAGTTGGTCAGACGACCATAGATATTACCTGCATCGCGAAGGCCGAAACGGTCGGCAGCATGCTGTGAGTTACGGAACACATACGAGGTGGTCTGATAGATGGGCACGGCGCGAGCGTCAGTTGCGGGGTCAGCCTGTTCTTGGCCTACATGGAGTTGAAGGGTCTCAAACTTGTAATTCTTTGTACTCATAATCTTATCCTTTCTTTTATTTGTTAATGTTTAATGTTTCTTGTTTCTGGGTGCAAAGGTACTACACTTGGAAATTTCCACCAAATTTCTTGCGTAATTCAGAAAATATCCCTAATTTTGCAGTCGAAAAAGAAAATCTTTTCAGAAAGAGACTATTCAACCGCTTCTAACAGAATAAAATTCTAAAAACATATATGAAATACGCTATTTCCTGGATTGTTGCCCTTGCTGCCATAGCCTGCGGACTGCTCATTTACGAGAGTGATTTGCTATGGAAGGTGCAAGAGCTGAACCTATTTATGAACACCCCGCTATTCTTCCGACAGCAGATGGTGGTGCCCGCTGGCATACTGACCTATGCGGGAACGTGGCTGACCCAACTGTTCTACTACCCGTGGTTGGGTGTGACTGTGCTGAGTGGCTGGTGGCTGTTGCTGTTGTGGCTGTTGAAACGCACCTTTGCTGTTCCTGCCCGTTGGACAGCACTGTTGCTGATACCCGTGGCCCTGCTGTTGCTGACGAATGTGGACTTGGGCTACTGGATATATATGCTGAAGCTGCGTGGACAGTTCTTCCTGACCACCCTTGCAACAGTTTCGGTGGTAGCTCTGTTGTGGGGCTTCCGTTCCTTGCCCGACAAATATTGGTTGCGCACCGCTTGGCTGGTGATGACAGGTGTGGTTGGTTATCCGCTGCTGGGCATCTATGGTTTGGCTGCCACCTTGCTGATGGGTATCTGGTCGTGGCGACTGATCTCTCGCGGACGAGCTGCCATCCATACGGTGATAGCCGTAATCCTGACGATAGCCGTTCCACTGTTCTGCTACCGTTATGTTTACCACGAGACCAATCTGGCCAATATCTACTACGCCGGACTGCCCTTATTCTTCATCACCGAGGAGTATCCCTGGTACTATACACCATATTATATAATAGCACTCTTTATGCTGGTGATGGTCTGCTTGCCACTAAACATCAGCCATCAGCCGTCAGCCATCAAGAAAGCATGGTTGCCTTGGGCCGTACAAGGTGTGGCACTGGCAGTTGTAGCGTGGGGTGTCGTACACTTCTGGTACAAGGATGAGAACTTCCATCACGAGGTAAAGATGATGCACCTGATAGACCAAACCGACTGGGAGGGTGTGCTTCAGGAGGCAGCCCGACAGAACGATGAACCCACACGAGCCATTGTGATGATGCGTAATCTGGCTTTGTCGCGTTTGGGTCGTCAGGGCGAATTGATGTATGAATACCGCAATGGTTCAAAAGAATACGATGCCCCCTTCGGTATGCGCCAGATGCTGGTCAACGGTCCGCTCGTCTATTACCAGTATGGACTGCTGAACAGTTGTAGCCGTCTGTGTACGGAGATGGGTGTAGAGTTCGGTTGGCGCGTAGAACACATCAAACTTCTGGCGCGATGTGCCGTGCTGAACAAGGAGCAGGCAGTGGCCCGTAAATATATCAACATCCTAAAGAAAACAATGTTCCATAAGGATTGGGCTGTAAAGACAGAATCGATGTTGAACAATCCCAAGCTCATTGCCCAGGACAAGGAGACGGAACCCATTACCCACATGCTCCACTTTACGGACGAGTTGAATAGCGACAACGGCTACGTGGAGCGTTACGTGATGAGACAGTTGGTCAATTACAGCTACTCCAAGGACCCCATTTTCCAGGAGCAGTCGCTGCTGGCCTCCCTGTGGTTCAGAGATTCGAAAATCTTCTGGTACCACTTCAATGTCTATACAAGTCTGCATCCCAATGGTCCTATTCCTGTGGCTTATCAGGAGGCCGCCTACCTCTATGGTAAGGTAGAAGGTCGCCCGGACCTCGACAAGATGCCGTTCAATGCTGGTGTGAAGGACAGCTTCGAGAAGTTCTTCCAGGTGTTTGGCCAGTATGAGGGCATGAAAGCAGAGGACATTCGCAAACAGACAGGGTTGCCATACAGCAATACCTTCTATTATAATTATTACATCATGGCAAACCTTCCAGAATACTAAACGATATGAAAAAAATTACATCACATATCATCCATCTTACATCCGCCATCCTGCTGGTGGCTTGCGGTCCGTCAGTTCCCACGGATTACACGCAGTCGAACAAGTTGCCCGCTATCTATCCTGACTATGCGCAGGTGACCATACCCGTGAACATGGCGCCGCTGAGTTTTGAATACGACGGTGAGGTTGACGAGATGGTGGCCCGCTACGCTGTTGGTGACGATGACATCGTCTGCAACGGACAGCCCGATATCGACAAGTGGCACGCACTGGCAGCGAAAGCCAAGGGCAAGTCCATTACCGTTGATGTCTATACACGCAACGGTGACCAATGGACCCGCTTCAAGCCCTTCGACATCTTCGTGTCGCCCGACTCCATCGACCCCTATATCAGCTATCGTCTGATAGCCCCTTCATTCATCTCCTACGAGGCGCTGACCATCAACCAACGTTGTCTGGAGAACTATGACGAGAGCGTCATCTACGACAATATCCTCTGCGGTTTCGAGAAGGATGGTCAGTGCATCAACTGTCACCATTATCAAAACTACAATCCCAACCGCATGCAGTTCCATGCCCGTCAGAATCTGGGTGGCACGGTTGTCGCCTATGACGGCAAACTGAAGAAGGTGAACATGCGCAATGACTCCATCCTCTCTGCCGGTGTCTACCCTGCCTGGCACCCTTGGCTGAATTTCATCGTCTATGCTACCGACAAGACCAGTCAGAACTTCCATACCGTCGACGCCAACAAGATAGAGGTGTGCGACGAGGAGAGCGACATCATTGCCTATGACGTGGAGACCGACGAGGTGATGAACCTGGAGAACAGCGACACGGAGTTTGAGGTATTCCCGGCGTGGGCTCCCGATGGCAAGATGCTCTATTACTGCAGCGCCCACTTTGAGCGTCAGGACACCACGGGCCATAAGAGTTCCGAGGTGTATAAGCGCTACAAAGAAGTGAAGTACAGCATCTATCGCAAGTCCTTCGACCCTGAGACGCGTCAGTTTGGTCCTCGCGAGATGGTGTTCGATGCTGCCGCCATCGACAGCAGTGCTACGTGGCCTCGCATCTCGCCCGACGGTCGCTACCTCTTGTTCACCATGGGACACTATGGCTACTTCCACATCTGGCACCACGATGCAGACCTGTGGCTGATGGATTTGACGAACGGTACTGTGCGCCCCTTCACGGAGGTCAACAGTCCCGATACGGAGAGCTACCACTCGTGGTCGAGCAACGGACGCTGGATCATTATCAGCAGTCGTCGAAACGATGGCAACTTTACGCGTCCTTTCATTGCCCATGTCGACAAGGACGGCCATGCCACGAAGCCCTTCGAACTGCCTTGCGAGGACCCCAACTATCATCGCGAGTTCCTGCGCAGCTATAACATTCCTGAATTCATGAAAGGCCCTGTCACCATCACTCCGCAGACCTTTGCCGATGTGTTCAAGGGAAATGCTGTCAACGTCAAGTATAAACCATCAAACTCCCAACAACAATGATGAAATTAGACGATGTAGACCTGCAGATACTGAAAACGCTGCAGAAGAATGCCAAGCTGACCACGAAGGAGTTGGCAGATGCCGTCCACCTGACGCCCACACCCGTCTTTGAACGTCAAAAACGGTTGGAGAAAAAGGGTTTCATCAAGAAATATGTGGCTATCCTTGACCCAGAAAAGCTGGACTTGGGCCTTCAGGTGTACTGTAAGGTGAAGTTGAAGCAAATCAACCACGAGATAGCCGATGCCTTTGTTCGTCGTATCCAACGCATCCCCGAGGTGACGGAGTGCTATAACACGTCGGGTGCCTACGACTATCTGCTAAAGGTACGCGCACGAGACATGAAGCAGTATCAGGAGTTTGTGCTCAACAAACTGGGCGAGATAGAGAGCCTGGCATCCATTGAGAGCACCTTCGTCATGAGTGAGGTGAAGCAGAGCTACGGCATCAACATCTGATTTTTCTTACCTTCGCAATTCCCAGAAAGTAACAGCCGCTGCCGCCGCAACGTTCAGCGAGTCGACACCGTGGGCCATCGGAATCTTGACGGTATAGTCAGCTTCCGTGATGGTCTGCTGTGGAAGTCCGTCACCCTCCGTTCCCATGATGACGGCCAGGCGCTCCTCGGCTTTCAGCTGTGGATTGTCCAGCGAGATGCTGTCGTCACTGAGTGCCATCGCCGCCGTCTTGAAACCATAGTCGTGGAGCGTCGCAGCACTGTCTATCCACGTCCATGGAACGAGGAACACGCTGCCCATAGACACACGCACGGCACGACGGTTCAAGGGGTCGCAGGTGTCGCGCGTCAGCAGCACGGCGTCTATGCCCAAGGCCGCTGCCGAACGGAAGATGGCACCGATATTCGTGGTGTCCGTCACGGCCTCGATGACCACCACACGACGGGCGTCTTTCAGCACGTGGGCAATGGCAGGAAACGGTTTGCGGCGCATGGCACAGAGCACGCCACGTGTCAAGGTATAGCCCGTCAGTTGGGCCAACATTTCGCGCGAGCCGGTATAGATGGGTATGTCCCCCACCCGCTCCACGATGTCGGCTGCGTCGCCAGTAATGTGCTTATGTTCGCAGAGCAAGGCCGTGGGCTCCCAACCGGCATCCAGCGCCACACGAATCACCTTCGGACTCTCGGCAATGAACAGTCCCTTCTCAGGTTCCAGTTCCATGCGCAACTGTGCTTCGGTCAGCGTGCTAAACACCTCTAAGCCTTCTTGCCGAAGTGACGAAATCTCGATGATATTCATTTAAATAGTAAGAAATTGCGTTTTTTATTTTGTACTTTGCCAAGATATTTGTACCTTTGCACCCGAATTTTGCAATTCGGCTGCGAGGATGGGCTGCACCTCGGCAAAGAACGAGTTCTCTGCACTCGGTTTGCACCATCCTTGTCACCCTGTTTGGTCTGGTAGCTCAGCTGGATAGAGCAACAGCCTTCTAAGCTGTGGGTCTCGGGTTCGAATCCCGACCGGATCACGAAGCGGTCATCAAGGCCGCTTTTTTTATTTCTTACCCCTCATTGTTGCCCCTTCATTTCATTCCCTTCATGCTGAGCGAGATGCGCTGGCGGCGCAGGTCGACGGCGATGACGCGGACACGGACGTGCTGGTGCAGGCGGACCACCTGTGTGGGGTCGCTGACGTAGCGGTCTGCCAACTGCGACACGTGTACCAGTCCGTCCTGGTGGACACCGATGTCTACAAAGGCACCGAAGTTGGTGATGTTGGTCACGATGCCCGGCAGTTCCATGCCTTCGCGCAGGTCGTCGATGGTCTGTACGCTGCTGTCGAATTCAAACTCCTCAATCTGTTCGCGGGGGTCACGGCCGGGCTTCTCCAGCTCCTTCATGATGTCTGTCAAGGTAGGCAGACCGACCTCCTCGGTGACGTACCGTTTGATGTCAATCTGCGAACGCTTGGTGGCGTCCGTTATCAGGTCGCTGACCGAGCAATGCTGGTCTTTCGCCATCTGTTCCACCACGTGGTAGCTCTCCGGATGAACGGCCGAGTTGTCGAGCGGATTCTTGGCATCGGGGATGCGCAGGAAACCGGCACACTGCTGGTAGGCGGCAGGTCCCAGGCGCGGCACCTTCTTCAGTTGCGCACGACTGGTGAAGGCGCCGTTCTCCTTGCGGTAGTCCACGATGTTCTGCGCCAGCACGGGGCCCAGTCCGCTGACGTAGGTCAGCAGGTGTTGCGAGGCGGTGTTCAGGTTGACGCCCACCAGGTTGACGCAGCTCTCGACGGTCTGGTCGAGGGTGTGCTTCAGCTGCCCTTGGTCCACGTCGTGCTGGTACTGTCCCACGCCGATGCTCTTCGGGTCAATCTTCACCAGTTCGGCCAGCGGGTCCATCAGTCGGCGACCGATGCTGACGGCACCACGCACGGTGACGTCCTCGTCGGGGAACTCGTCGCGGGCCACCTTCGAGGCACTATACACCGAGGCACCGTCCTCGCTGACCACGAAGATTTTTGGTGTTGGGTGTTGGGTGTTAGGTGATGGTTGCTTGCTATTATCCAACACCCAACACCCATCACCCATCACCTCTATTACGAATTCTTTCGTCTCGCGGCTGGCCGTACCGTTACCTATGGCGATGGCCTCCGTCTGGAACTTCTTCACCATGTCCTGCAGGTGCATGGTGGCTTGCATGCGGTGGTTGACGGGCGGATGCGGGAAGATGGCTTCGTGGTGCAACAGGTTGCCCTGTGCATCCAGACAGACCACCTTACAACCCGTGCGGAAACCGGGGTCGATGCCCATGACGCGCTTCTGACCCAGTGGTGCACCGAGCAGCAGCTGTCGCAGGTTTTCAGCAAACACGCGGATGGCCTCTTCGTCGGCCTTCTGCTTGCTCAGCGTCATGAACTCTGTCTCTATCGACGGCAACAGCAGACGCTTGTAACCGTCCTCGACGGCCTCGCTGACCAGTCGCTGACACGGTCCGTTGCCACGAACGTAGTTGCGCTGCAGACGCTCAACGGCCTCGTCGTCGTCAATGGTGATGCTGACGCGCAGGATGCCCTCGCTCTCGCCACGACGCATGGCCAGCAGTCGGTGACTGGAACAGCGCTTCAGGGGTTCTTCCCACTCAAAATAGTCGCTGAATTTCTGTGCCTCGTCCGTATCCTTCTTCGCCTTCACCACCTTCGACTCGATGAAGGCCTCGCGACGGAACGCCGAGCGCACCTGATTGCGCGACCGCTCGTCTTCGCTCATCTGCTCGGCAATGATGTCCTGGGCACCGCTCAGAGCCGCGTCGACGTCGGCGGGCAAACCGCCGACCACAACAAAGCGCTGGGCGGCGCGCTTGGGGTCCTGTTCGCGCTGCATCAACAGCAACTGCGCCAGCGGCTCCAGTCCCTGTTCGCGGGCCACCTGTGCACGAGTCCTGCGCTTGGGTTTGTAGGGCAGATAGATGTCCTCCAGCACTGTCGACTCCCAGCAGTCGTCAATGCGCTTCCTAAGTTCCGGCGTCATCCGCCCCTGCTCCGTAATCGTCTTGACCACCGTGTCCTTGCGCTTGGCAATCTCCTGCAACTGTTCCAGCCGATTCGAGATAGCCGTTATCTGCACCTCGTCCAGTCCACCCGTCCGCTCCTTGCGGTAGCGCGAGATGAACGGTATGGTGCAACCCTCGTCCAACAGCTTCAGCGTGTTCTCCACAGCATGCTCCTGCAGGTGCAGCTCCGTGCTGATGAGTCTTGTGAATATCTTGATATTTTCCATCGTCGCTAGTTTTTCTTTCTGCAAAGGTAGCAAATATTCTGCGAATAGCCAAAAGAAGCCCCGCCATTCTGCTGGCGAGGCTTCTATTTTTATTCTAAGGAATTAAGGAATTTAGGAATTTATTCTACGGACACTTAGGACTCTGAGGACATTCCTTGATTCCTAGATTCCTTAGACAAAATACTTAATTGGTATCCCCGGCGTCATCCTCGTCACCGGGATCGCTACCACCTCCAGGCGTGTCACCGCCGCCCGTTCCCGGGTCAGGCGTAATCGTGCCGGTGCCGCCACCTCCAGGAGTGTCACCGCCAGGGGTATCACCACCCTGTTCGGTTCCTCCTCCTTGCTCGGTGCCTCCACCTTGTTCGGTGCCTCCGCCTTGTTCAGTACCTCCTCCTTGCTCGGTGCCACCACCGTTATTGGTCGTGCCACCGTTACCGCTGTTGCTGCTGCCGCCATTGCCTGACGACGTTCCGCTCTTGCGGTCCAGCATGTCCTGGTAAATCTTCAGCGTACCGTTCCACAGTTTGATGAACGCCTCGTAGGGCGCGGGGTCGTCGGCCGTCAGCGTGAAGGCCTCGATGGTGTACGTTATCTTGTCGTACAGCGTGTCGCACGCCTGGCGGGCAGCCTTCAGCGCACCCGTCACCTTCTCGCTCTCCTCAGCACCCTGCTCCAGACGCAGCGACTTCGTCAGCTGGTGGGCAGCCACCATCTGCTCGAACAGCCACATCACGCCCAGCGCCGTCAGGTTCTGCTGCATGGCACTGGTCGACAGGTCCGTAATCAGGTTGTCCAGCTGTCCGCTTTCCTCTTCCAGCTGAGCGCTGGTCTTCACCTTGTACAGCTCGAAGGGCTTCTTCACCGCCGTGGCTATGGCGTCCAGCGTGGCGTGACCACTGCCGGCCCAGGCACGGACGATGGCGTGCAGTCGGCTGTACTTGTCGTCGCGGTCGCGGTCAGCCTCGTCGCGCTGGGCGATAATCTCGCTCGCACGGGCTATCATGTACAACCGGTTCTCCTCACCAAATGCCGTCTGCAGCTCCAGCAACAGCGCCGCAATCTTCGCCGACGACAGGCCTGCTGCCGCCAATACCGTGATGAACGCATCGATGAACTCGAAGTGCTGCGAATTCTTCAATTTCGATTTGTTGGGTCTCAAAAATGTTGCCATAGTTAATAGTTTTTTAAGGGTTAATAATCTTCCGCCAGCTGGCGATTTTATTCTTTTCTGAAAGGAGCGTTTCCGCCAGCTGGCGATTTTATTCCTTTTTGAAAGGAGCATTTCCGCCAGCTGGCGATTTCATTCCTTTTCGAAAGGAGCGTTTCCGCCAGCTGGCGATTTCATTCCTTTCCGAAAGGAGCATTTCCAAGAGCCGGCGGAGGCCGTCCACTATCTTTCTGGTTCGACATGTTTATCATAGTCTCTAGATTTAAATTGTCATTGTTTTCTATACGCAAAGATACAAAAAAATCGGCTAACGCGTTCAATCGTCAGCCGATTTTATAAAATTTTAGCACAAGGCGATTAGTTCGCGTCCTTCACAAGGCGGACGGAACAGCCCTGGTTTATATAATTAATTCCCCATGGGAAGACGATATATTCCTGGAATGTTAAGGAATAGGCCGTTTCGGAATACGAAAGAACAGAGCACCAGTAATAGCCACTTACTTCACATTCTTGAACAATATTACCGGCAGGGCGGAAGCCCGCAGCGGGAAGGAACACCGCACCAGCAGCCTCCATCTTACCCCATTCGGTGGCATTGTAGCTGTTGCTGTCGTAAGCAGCACCTGCGGCATTGACACTTTCACTTTCAGGAGCATCCACATCGCCGGGGTGCGTATAGCTGTCGGGGAAGATGATAAGGCCAGCCTTGCCAGCTACCCTAGCTCCGGCATAACGGGCGTTTTCTACGCCATTTACTGTTGATGATGTGCGGCAGTTTGTACCCGGATCGGGGTCTTCTACCAACGGTCCCAAGACCCAAAACCACTCGTCCTTGGTCAGCGTGCGCCAGCCCGTGCCGATGACGTTGCCCCAGTCCTGGAAGGTGCCGCTGTAGTCGCTGGCATCATCACTGTCGTGAATGCCATAATAGGTAGCGTTAGTGCTCCAGCCAAAGAGGTCAACGGTACCATTGGCCGATAATGTACCGTTGCCGCTGATGTAGTTGTTGCCAGTCTGCGGTTCAGACCCGCCAAAAGAGCATCCACCGATGTAATCATACTGGTGTTCAGCGAACTGCCAAGTCCAACCGGAAGTAGGCGAGGAAGATGTGGTTCCAACTGCCTGCAGGTTGCCCTTTGAGAAGTACACTTGCTTGGTGCTGCTGACGGAGAACTTGCCGGCAAGGGCGCCGGAAGGAGCTGGATAGGTATACGGACTGGTGGTGATAGCACCAACTACGCCGCCGATGGTCACCGTGCCGCAAGTGCCGCCATTGCCAGCGCCAATGCTGTTGGTGGCATATTCGCCTTTCGTTGCCGTTACGCTGGTTACAGTATTGTTGATGGTGATAGTACCACAGCTGGCTGAACTACCACCACCGATGCCGGCAGCACTTCGACCGCCAGTAGCTGTGATGACGCCACCTTGAATCTCGATGTTGCCGCAGTTTATATTGAAACCTCCTCCAATGCCGGCACCATAGCCGTTGCTGCTTGCTGTAAGTGAACCGGTACCCTGGATGATGAGCGTTTTGCTTGAGGGCACAAAGATACCAGGATAATTCTCGTAGAATCCCTTCACAGTGTTCGTTCCACTGAGAATGATGGTGGCATTGCCCAGACAGGTGATACCGGCATAGTTGCCACCCTTCCAAGTTCCCGCTGCATTGATGCTTGCATTATCGAGCGTCACCGTGGCACCGTCAGCAATTGAAATCTGGTGCTTTGCAGCGAGCGTACCAGTTAGCATGTCGCCATTCTGAGCCGTATAGTCGTCAGCAAGGGTGGCAAGGTTAACGACTTTGTACATCGTCACATTGATAGGATAGATTTTGCCTGCCAAGAGGTCTTTATCTTCTGCAATAGTGATGGACTTTGAGTAGTTGTTCGTGCCGTCGGTGGCGGTGACAGTAACTGTAGAGCCTGCATATACGGGCTGCATAGCCACCCAGATGGGGTCAGAGGTAAAGGTGGAACCAGTCGGAGTGATTGTATAGGTATTGCTTCCGTCGCTGATAGTCACACTAGTAAGGTCGTCGTTGATGGCAGTGCCACTGGGGTTCTTGATGATAAACTTGCCGATGGTAAATGCATTCGTTAAAGTGAGTGCGGGTAAATTACCGCTACTTCTCCATTCCGGATCATATCCCCGGCAGGCATCCAGGTTGCTGGCGAGAGAGGTCAGTGTGCCGTCCTGCGTGCTGAGTTGAGAATTATCGACATAGCCGTCAGACGTGGCAATAGAGGCGGGATAGATATATGTCAAAGGAATTCTACCCTCATGAGGTGCTTCCGTAAACGTCACGGTGAAAGTTGCGGTCTGGCCGTCGAGACTGATGTTGCCAGCCTTCAGCTCCTCGGTCTCAACCTTCGTCATAGTGCCACCTTCATTCATATAGATAACTGCCAACTTATCGCCTGTAGCGAAGGTCTTCACACCACCTTCAGTCAGTGCACGTGTAGTTTCACCGAGGCTGACGGTCAGCGTCTTGGTCACTGAGTAGTTTGCAGGCTGTTTCGGAGCCTCTTCGTCGCTAGAGCAACTGGTCATTACTGCGCCCACCAAAGCGAGGACAGCCATTGAAAGAAATTTCATTGTCTTTTTCATTGCTTTCTTCATTTTTGTGGGTTCGTTTACCAGTCCTGTGACTCTTCAACGGTGTAGTTCTGCACACCAGCTTGGCCCGATTCGCTTGCCATCAGCAGCCCTCTGTGTTGTAACTTGACGACTTTGATCGTCGGTTCTTGATAATCTTTTCGTTTCATCTGTTAGTAAATTTTGGGTTGGTTATTTAAAATTAGGATTACATATTCGGCCGGCAAAGTTACTGCTTTTTCCCGTAACCCCCACACATTTCCCGAAAAAAAAATATGTTATTTGTTTTTAAAAGCGAGGGGGAAATGGTGAAGAAATAAGAGTTTTTTAGTATTTTTGTAGTCGAAATTGACAACATATAAACTAACAGATATGAAGAAAGCTTTGTTTATGGGTGTTCTCACGGCAGTCTGCGGCGGACTGCTGGTAGCGTCGTGCGGCCAGCAGAAGAAGCGGGAACAGGGCGCCCAGCAGTATAAGACAACGGTGGTGACGAAGAAGGACATGACGCTGGAGCGACAGTACTCGGCGCGACTGACGGGTCGGCAGATTGTGGAGATTCGTCCGCAGGTGAGCGGCTGCATCACCCGCATCTGCATCAACGAGGGCGAGAACGTCCGCAAGGGTCAGCTGCTGTTCGTCATCGACCAGGTGCCCTACCAGGCAGCCCTGGAGTCGGCCATCGCAGCACGCAAGAGTGCGGAGGCCCGACTGGAGACGGCACGCATGAACTACGAGAACGAGTCGCTGCTGAAGGAAGGGCGCGTGGTGAGCGACGTGTCGGTGAAGACCGTGCGCAACGCACTGCTGGAGGCCGAGGCTGCCATGGCACAGGCCAAGGCACAGGAGGTGGCCGCCCGCAACAACCTGTCGTACACCGAGGTGAAGAGCCCGGTGAACGGCGTGGCATCGATGATTCCGTGGCACGTGGGGTCGCTGGTCGGCAGCAACATCAGTGAACCGCTGGTGACGGTGGCCGACGACGCGGAGATGTATGCCTACTTCAGCATCAACCAGCGCCAGGCCTTCGAGCTGACCAGTCGCTACGGTTCCATCGCCGCGTTCATCGAAAAGGCTCCGGCCGTGGGGCTGCGCCTGATAACCGGCAAGGACTACGACCAGCAGGGCCGCATCAGCGCCATGAGCGGTACGGTGGATGCCTCGACGGGCGCCATCATGCTGCGCGCCACATTCCCCAATCCGAGCCATCTGCTGCAGGACGGCGGATCGGCAACGGTGGTGGTGCCCACAGACGTGAAGGACTGCGTGGTCATTCCGCAGGAGGCCACCTACGAGTTGCAGAACCGCTCGTTCGTCTATCGTGTGGTGGACGGCAAGACGAAGGCCACCGCCGTCACCCTGTTTCCGCAGAACAACGGCAAGGAGTATATCGTGGAGGAAGGTTTGCAGGTTGGCGACACCATCATCGCCGAGGGTGCCGGACTGCTGAAAGAAGGAATTGAAGTGAAGTAAGCCATGAACGTAAGAACATTTATTGACCGCCCGATATTATCCGGAGTCATCAGCGTGCTGATGGTGCTGGTGGGCATCATCGGACTGAGCCGTCTGGCGCTGGAGCAGTTTCCTGAGATAGCACCGCCCACCGTCCGCGTCATGGCCTCGTACACCGGCGCCAACGCCGAGACGGTGCAGAAGAGCGTCATCGTACCCCTGGAAGAGGCTATCAACGGCGTGGAAGGCATGATGTACATGACGTCGTCGGCATCGAACAACGGTACGGCCAGCATTGGTATCTTCTTCCGCCAGGGCACCGACCCGAACATGGCGATGGTGAACGTGCAGAACCGTGCCGCAACGGTGCAGGGCCGACTGCCCAGCGACGTGGTGAAGAGCGGTCTGACGGTGCGCAAGCGCCAGACCTCGAACATCAAGCAGATAGCCGTCTATAGCCCGGACTCGACCTTCGACCGCTCGTTTCTGGCTAACTATACGAAGATTAACATCGAACCGCGACTAAGCCGTATTCCAGGTGTCGGCGAGGTGAACGTGATGGGTGCCGACTACTCCATGCGCATCTGGCTGGACCCGCTGAAGATGGCGCGCTACGGACTGACGCCCGCCGACGTGACGCAGGTGCTGAACGAGCAGAACGTCGAGGTGGCTACGGGTACGCTGGGCGCCGAGAGCGACAATACGTTCCAGTATGTATTGAAGTACCGCGGTCGTTACGAGGAGGAACAGGAATACGAGAACCTGGTAGTGCGCTCGCTGCCCGACGGTGACGTGCTGCGCATTGGCGACATAGCCCGCGTGGAACTGGGTTCGCAGAACTATAACATCATCGGCGAGACCAACGGCAGTCCGGGCATCAACATCAGCATCAACCAGGTGGCAGGCTCGAACGCCAACGAGATTATCAAGCAGATAGACGCGGAGGTCGAGGAGATACGCCACTCGCTGCCCCCGGGCATCGTCATTGAGGACCTGGAGTCGAAGAAAGACTTCCTCGACGCCAGCATCGCCAGCGTTGTGGAGACACTGTTCGAAGCCCTCGTGCTGGTCATCCTTGTGGTGTGGCTGTTCCTGGGCTCGTGGCGCGCCACCATCATCCCCGCCATCGCCATCGTAGTATCATTGATAGCCACCCTGGCCGTCATCTACGCCATCGGCTTCTCGCTGAACATGCTGACGCTCTTCGCCCTCGTGCTGGTCATCGGTACGGTGGTGGACGACGCCATCGTAGTGGTCGAGGCCGTGCAAGCCAAGCTGGAGCAAACCAGTGTGGGCGGCGGTTTGCCCGCCGCCAATATGGTCGCCGACGCCATGCACAACATCACCTCCGCCCTCATCACCACCACGCTGGTGTTCATGGCGGTCTTCGTGCCCGTCTGCTTCATCGGCGGTGTCACAGGAACGTTCTACACGCAGTTCGGACTGACCATGGCCATTGCCGTTGCCATCTCGCTGTTCAACGCCTTGACGCTCTCTCCCGCCCTGTCGGCCATCATCATGCGCGACTCGAAGCTGAACAAGTTCCAAGAGCGTTTCAACGTGGGCTTCACGGCCATCGCCACGCGCTATAAGGGTGTTGTCACCGGGTTCATCAACCGCAAGAAGCTGGCTGGCGTCCTCGTCATCGTGGCCATCGCCGTTCTTGGCTGGATGATGAAAACCACCAAGACGGGACTGGTGCCCAACGAGGACATGGGAACGGTGTTCATCAATGTGCAGGCGGCGCCAGGCAGCAGTCTGCAGCAGACCTACCATATATTAAAAGAAGTGGAGGAACGTATCAAGGACCTGCCGCAGCTGCGCATCTACTCGCTCATTGCCGGCAACTCGAACAGCTTCGAGCAGTCGTCGTCGAACGGTAACTTCACGCTGAAGCTGAAGAAGTGGAACGAGCGCACGGGCAAGGGCGACGACGACCAGAGCATTGTGCAGGAGATATACCGCAGGACCGCCGACATTGCCAACGCGAAGATTCAGGTGAACACGCAGAACATGCTGCCAGGCTTCGGACGCATCAACGGTTTCGAGCTGCACGTGCAGGACAAGCACGGCGGCACCATTCAGGACCTGCTGGGCTATACAAACAAGCTGATTGCAGCACTTGGCGAGCGCCCGGAGATTGGTCGTGCCTACACTAACTTCTCGCTGAAATATCCGCAGTACCGCGTGGAGGTCGATGCAGCCTTGTGCAAGCGGCGCGGCGTGTCGCCCAGCGACGTGCTCGCAGCCCTCAGCGGTTATGTCGGCGGCACTTATGCTTCGAACTTCGTGCGCTTCACCAAGCTCTACCGCGTCATGGTGCAGGCCTCGCCGGAGTACCGTCTGGACACGGAGTCGCTGAACAACATCTTCGTCAAGAACAGTCAGGGCGAGATGTCGCCCATCGGTCAATACCTGACGCTGACACGTGTCTATGGTTCTGAGACGCTGTCGCGCTTCAACCTCTTCCCGTCGATACAGGTGGGTGGCACGGCTGCCGAGGGTTACAGCTCCGGACAGGCCATCAATGCCATCCGCGAGGTGGCTACCGAGGTATTACCCGAAGGCTACGGCTATGAGTTTGGCGGTATGACACGCGAAGAAGCTTCGTCGCAGAACACCACAGCGCTGGTCTTCGTGCTCTGCATCGTCTTCATCTATCTGATTCTCTGTGCACTCTACGAGAGTCTGTTCATCCCGATGGCAGTCATCCTGAGCGTGCCCTTCGGATTGGCGGGCTCGTTCCTCTTTGCGTGGATGTGGGGACTGGAGAACAACATTTACATGCAGACGGGACTGATCATGCTGATAGGACTGTTGTCGAAAACGGCCATCCTGCTGACAGAATACGCCTCGACGCGTCGCCGTCAGGGTATGGGCATCATCGAGGCAGCGCTGGATGCTGCGGCCGTCCGTCTGCGACCCATCTTGATGACATCGCTGACCATGGTCTTCGGACTATTGCCGTTAGCCCTGGCCACAGGCGTAGGTGCCAACGGTAACCACTCGCTGGGCGTGGGCACCATCGGCGGTATGGTCATCGGAACCATTGCTCTGCTGTTCATCGTTCCCGTCCTCTTCGTCATCTTCCAGACGATAGAGGAACGTGTCATGCATAAACGATAACGGCAGCGCGAATAAAAGCGTAAAGAATAGACAGGCAAAAGATACCAATAGGCACCCAAAGATAGCGCATGTCGTAGCGGACAGGTGTGGTGACGCGACAATAGAGACGATAGACACCATAGCCCACCAAAGCACCCCAGAGGAGTCCGACGGTAATGTCGCCCGGATAGTGGACCCCGAGATAGAGGCGCGTCCAGCAGTTGATGAGCGACCAAGCCACCATGAAACAGACAAACAGGCGGTGGCGCATCAACAGCGAGAAGAAAAGGGCAATGGAAAACGTGTTCGCCGCATGTGCCGAGAAGAAACCGTAGTTGCCACCACGATAGTCATTGACAACATCGACCAGCGCACCAATCTGAGGGTCGTGGGTAGGACGCCAGCGTGCCACCAAGGGTTTGACAATGGTGTCGTCGATGGTGCCAGCCAGCAGTACACACAGTCCGGCAGCAGCCAGAATGAGCAGGATGTCGCGCCAGTTGGGTTTGTGCGTCATCACCACCACGTAGAACAGTCCCAGATAGAGAGGTATCCACGTCTTGGCATTGGTCAGCGTCAGGACAACATAATCCAGAAGCACTGAGTCGCTGCCATTCACCATCAGCAACAGTTGCTTGTCAAACTGAATGATTTCTTCCATTATTCTTCGTAATACCGTTATCTCGTAATACCGAGATTATATTTTCTCAATATCCTTTGTCTGCAGCCAACCTTCCTTGCCGTCGGCCACGCGGATTTCCTTCCAGTCGTTCATGGAGTCGTCAGTAATCGTCACCTTCGTACCTTCATGCAGGATAAACAGGTCGGTACCGTTATGGGCGGGCGTACTCTTCACATTCACGGCAGAATGGATGATGATGGCGCCTGAGCGGTGCACCAAGGCCTGCTTCTGCTGATAGGCAAAGAGGTTGCTCAGCGCAAACGTCAACAGCAACAGGATGCCGCCAAAGAATCCCAATTTACGAAGCCATATTCTATCGCTGAACAGATAGAGCAGCGCCAGGATGAGGGCTACAACAAGCGACACAATGGCAGTACGCGCCCATCCGTCAACACTCATCAGGTTGACCAATGAGCGATACCACGTGACGAAGAACATCTCTGACTCAGGAACAATCTTGTCGATAGTCTTCGAACGTGCCAACTGCAGATTCAGACGCACATCACGATCGCCGGGCGACAACAGCAAGGCACGCTCGTAGTTCAGCACGGCACGTGTCATATCGTCCATGCGGTAGTAGCAGTTGCCAAGATTGTAATAGATATCCGACGAGATGCCCTTCTTCAAGAGTGCCTCATACTCATGGGCTGCCTGCTGGTAGTGCTCAGCGGCATAGAGACTGTCGGCATTGGCCTTCGTCACCTTGTTAGCAGCCATGCCTGTCATAGGCAGAAGCAACAACAGCAGCAACACGGCCATATGCGGTGTGGTATTCTTTGATTTCTTCATCGTATTGGCTATCTGCGTAATGGCAGAGATAGCTGCATCATAGACCTTATTCATATTTCCTGTAGCATCACCTGGAGCGTAACGGGCAAACTCGCACTCGTCGAGGGCACCGATAAACTGGCTGATGGTTTCTTCAGAGACGTTATACGCCGAGAGCTGCTGACTGATATTGTCGCGCGACAGCTGGTCGACAGGCATGTTCAGCTTGTCACCGACATAACCCCACAGGGCACGCAGCACTTCGTCATAGAATTCGCCAGACTTGCCTATCTTCATCAACTTGGCAGCCTTCTTCAAACGTTTCACGGCCACCTTGTTAGCCTTGCCAGCACGCTGCTTGACGAGGTTGGCATTCTCGATAGCACGATGGCGGAAAACAACAAACAACGAGATAAAGATGAGCAGCAAGACACCCAGTGAGACGCCATAGGCTATAGAGCCGAAGAAGAACTCGTCAACACCATGCTGCGTGGTGTTACCCGTATGGATATAACGAATATCGTTAGCCAATTCTTTGACATCTTCCTGTCCGGCAAACGACGATACGGTGGTCTGTCCGTCACCCTTGGCCACCTTCAATGTGAACGGTTCGGTACGCAACGTTTTATAGGCGTTGGCCTTCGTATCGAAATAGGTATATTCGATAGCCGGAATCTCAAAGGTTCCCTGATGACGGGGAACAGCGAGAAAATCATAGACGATACTACCCTCCAAGCCATTAACTGTCAACTTGGTCTTGTCGGTCACCTTGGCATCATAGCTGTCGAAGTCCTTCGGCATCTTGACAACAGGTTGTTTGAGCAGTTTCATATTACCCACACCCGACACGACAACACGCAGATTGACAGGGTCATTGGCCTTGACTTCTGTCTTGTCTATCTGCGCAGAAATGTTGAATGAACCCACACCACCAGAGAAATTGGCAGGACGCTGAGGCAGCGGGTCAACCTGAATGGTAATGGCAGGCGCCTTGATCTGCTTCTTCACTTCAACATAGCCGGAACCGCCATTGAAGAAAGCCTCGAAGGGATCGACGTTGCGGTTCTGCTGGACGACAATACCATCGTAGGTAATAGCGGGAATCTCCAGCTTGCCGGTAGCCTGCGGGAACATGACATACTGTTGCCACGTGACGGTTCGATACTGGCGACCATTGAAGGTCTCTATCTTGAAACTCTTCTCCTGAGGCAGAGGAACTTCACGAGTATAAAAGCTCTTCAGGTCGGGCATCTTACCACTCAGCTGGGTCAGTCCGACGAGCGTATAAACCTTATAGGTCAACAGGATAGGTTCCTGTTCACGAACGTGCTGCTTAGAAGCGCTGACATGAATGAAGAGATCGCTGCCTGAAATCGCACTACCCGCTGGACGCAACTCGCCATTACCCCCGCTCTGCTGACGACTCTGCTGACGCCCACCTTGCTGGGCCTGACCACTAACCTTGATGTGTATCTCGTTAGACGTAACAGTCTTGCCATCGACGGTGCAATGAGCAGGAGGAATGGTGAATGAACCATTCTTCGTGGCCACAACAATATAAGTATAGGTGACGGACGACGTGCTCGACGTGTGACCGTTGACCATCTGGAAACTCGACTGTGTCGATGTGCTGGGGCCCATCAAGACCTCAAACTCCTCAGGAATATTGCCTGCACGGAATCCACGCACATCCTGGGTGTTGATAGTATAGGTCAAACGGAACTGCTCACCCACAGCAACCTGTGAGGGAGCACGACCAGTAAGTGTTTGCGCCCCTGCGGGGCTAATTGATAATTGATAAATGATAAATGATAAAAACATTATCATCCATCTATTTTTCATTATCGTTTTATTATATCTCATTATATTATCCGTTATCATTTAGCATTTATCATTTAGGGCTTTAGCCCGCTATTACCAGTTCTTATCCAACTGACGACGATTCGGCTGTTGCTGAGCCTTCTTCATGCGCTGTTGTGTCTGTTTCTCCTCCTGCATAGCAGCATTGAGCATCTGTTCAGCATTCTCACGACTCATCTGCTGTTCCTGCTTCTGTTGTTGCTGCTGCTCCTGCTTCTGTTCTTCTTTCTTTTCTTCTTGTTTCTGCTCTTGCTTTTGATCTTGCTTCTGCTGCTGTTGATTCTGCTGTTGCTGCTTCTGTTGACGCTTGCAGAGCGCTAAGTTATAGCGGGTCTCATCATCGGCAGGATTGTTGCGCAGGGCTTCCTTATACACGTCGATAGCCTCGCCATACATCTTCTTACCTTGACAGATAACGCCAGCATTATGATAGGACAAAGCACGACGCAAGGGATTGGTCTCCAACTTACCAGCATCCATAAACTGCTGAACGGCAGCTGAGTCCTTCTGCTGTTTCATCAGCGCCAAGCCAAGGTTATAAACTGCCTGCGGATTGCGGTTATTCTTTTCAATAGCCTTACGATACAAGACCTCAGCATCAGCATAGTTGCCGGCACGATATTGCTTGTTGCCCTGATGCACCAGTTGACGGTCGCTCTGGGCTGTTGCAGCACCAGCAACCAGCAACAGAAGCAACAGAGTAGCTACCTTCTTGCGCTTGAACAAAGAGACGTTTCGCAGCAATGGGTTCTTCACCTCCATGAGACAAGCCTCAATGATGAGCAACAACAAGGCGATGATGCCTACAGCCTGGAACTGTTCGTCATAGTCGCTATAGATGGTTGTCTCGGTCTCTTTCTTCGCCAACTTATCCAGCTCTTCGTCCAACTTCTCCTGAGCACTACTGTTGTTCTCCACATGGATATAAGCGCCACCACCAGCCTGGGCAATCTGGCGACACATCTCTTCGTTAAGACCCGTCATGACAGTCTGACCGGTATTGTCTTTCATAAAGTCACCATTGCCAATAGGAATGGGAGCACCCTTGGGAGAACCGACCCCCAGCACATAGACACGGTGGTCGCGGTCCTTGGCTTCCTTGGCAGCCTCCAGCGCACCACCTTCATGATCCTCACCATCAGTAATCACAATGATAGCCTTACCAATGCCTTCCTCCTGCGTAAAACTACGGGATGCCATCGAGATGGCAGTAGCGATATCTGTACCCTGCGTAGCCATCATTGACGGGTCAATACTCGACAGGAACATCTTTGCAGACACATAGTCGCTGGTGATAGGCAACTGGATGAATGCGTCTCCAGCAAAGACTATCAGTCCTATCTTATCGTTGGTGAAGTTATCCACCAGGTTCTCTACCATCATCTTCGCACGGTCCAGACGACTGGGCGTCACATCCTCTGCCAGCATGGAGTTACTGATATCCATCGCAATAATTGTCTCGATACCAGTACGCTTCTCATGACTGATCTTCGTACCAAACTGCGGACGAGCCAACATGACAATCAGCAGAGATAGCGCCATCAGCAACAAGCAGAACTTGACCAACGGACGGAAACGCGACACATCGGGCATCAGTTCCTTCACCAGGTCTGGATCACCGAACTGGCGCAGACGCTTCTTCTGTTGACGAGCCATCAGCCAGCGTATCACAGCCAATACTGGTATGACAGCTAATAAATAGAGATATATAGGGTCTTCGAATCTAAACATTTTACGGTAACTTTCTAAATACGGTTATTCGCAGTAACATCTCAAGCAGCAACAGCAGGGCGGCAGCGATGGCAAACGGCTGGTAAGCCTCGTAGCGCTTGCTGAACTTCTTGACATTGAGCTTCGACTTCTCCAGTTTGTCAATCTCCTTGTATATCTGCAGCAATTCCTTATTGTTGGTAGCTCGATAGAAGTCACCATTGGTAGCCTCAGCGATACCACTCAACGTCTTGGTGTCAATCTCAACAGGGATATTGACATATTGCACGCCACCAGCAACAGTCATTGGATAAGGAGCAACCTTGTTGGTACCCACACCAATGGTATAGACGCGGATGCCAAAACTCTTGGCAATCTCTGCAGCCGTCATAGGCGACAGGTCACCACGGTTGTTGCTACCATCAGTTAGCAGGATGACTACCCTACTCTTTGCCTTGGAATCCTTCAGACGCGAGACGGCATTGGCCAATCCCATACCAATGGCAGTACCATCTTCTATCAGTCCACGCTGTGCAATATCAGTCCGTACATTCTGCAATAGGTTTAGCAACGAGGCATGATCGGTGGTCATCGGACATTGCGTGAAAGCCTCACCAGCAAATATCGTCAGTCCGATATTATCATTAGGACGCCCCGCAATAAACTCTGCAGCAACCTGCTTAGCAGCCTCCATACGGTTAGGCTTCAAGTCCTCTGCCAACATGGATGTCGATACGTCCATAGCCAGCATGATATCGATACCCTCCATAGTCTTGTTCTTCCAAGAGTTCTGAGTCTGCGGACGAGCCAGTACCAGCACGACCAGTACGAAGACGGCTATGCGCAACAACTGCTGGACGGGCATCAGTGTCACCTTCCATGAGCGTGGTGCATAACGATAGGCCATCGTGTCGCTCATGCGCATCGTGGGCTCGCTCTTCTTCCTGTACATCAGATACCATATCAGATAAGGTATCAGCAGGAGCAGCAGAAACAGGTATTCTTTATTCGCAAATTCCATATCAGTACAGCAGTTGATAAACATTATAAACCACATAGCCGAAGAGGGCTACAGACACTGCCACCAACGACCAGATAACGGTCTTCAGCACACGACGCTCACTCTGTGAACGCAAGTCGGCCTCCGATAGTTGCGGTTTCTCAACCGTCTCTGTAGGCTGGTTCTCCTGCTTCGTCTGGTTGATGAAGTCGATGGCATTGACAAGGTTGGCATCGTTCTCGTTAATCATTGTCGAGTACTTGGCAAACTTTACAAGGTCAGCCGTCATAAAGAGCTGACGCAACTCGTCAAGCGACTGCTGGTCGGTCTGCATGAGGCGTTCGATAATCTCTGAACTCGTCATCTCCATGGCTGAGAAGCCGTAACGTTCCTCGATATAGCGACGCAGGGTATCGGTCAGTTTGGTATAGTACTCTTTTGGATTCTCCGAGCTCACCATCTTGTCGGCCTTGATCTGCTCAATCTCCTTCATGGCCTTCTGGTGGGGCAAGAGACGCTTCACTATCTTTATATGTGTGATGATTGGTTTGTTGTCACGCAAACGCAGATAGAGATAGTAGTTAAGAGCAATCAGAACCAACAGTAGAACACTCAGCCAGAAACTCAGCGAGAGATCACTCCACTGGAAGGGAACATCCTGCACATCCTTAGGACCATAAAACTGATCCATCTTCGTGGTGTCCACCTCTACCTCGACAACTTTCAGCGCGAGATCAGCAGTCTTCAACTCCTTACCGTTGACCTTCACCTTGAAAGGAGGCAAGTGATAAAGGTTGCCGTCGAAGCTGGTAAGAATTAACGTCAAGATATGATCGGATGAACGTTGAGCATCGAGAACTTCCACACCAGGAACCAACTCCTGACGAGGCTTGAAAGTGGGGAATTCCACCTTGGCATTCTCGTCTGCCTGGACACTGATGGTCACCTGTGCCTGCTCGCCAATCATCATCTCAATGGGCGAAATCTTAGCCTCAACACTTGCTTGCGCAAATGAAACTAAAGCACTGGCTATCAGATATATTATAAATAATATTCTTTTCATTCAACTACGTTGTTTAAACAACATCAGCAGAGCCTTCACATAGTCTTCATTGGTTGCAATACTAACCAAGTCGACATTGCTTCTGGTCATCGTATCACGCAACTGCTGCTGACGATTTTTCCAATAGCGTTCATGCGCTTGACGAAGGCTACGACTGCTGGTATCAATATACTGTTCGTGACCTGTCTCGGCATCTACCACACGCATCAGTCCAACATTTGGCAACTCACGGGCTCGCAAATCATACACCTGCAGAGCAACGACATCGTGCTTGCGGTTAGCAATCTGCAGCGGCTGCAGGAAGTCTTGATGTACATAGAAGTCACTCAAGACGAATGCCGTACAGCGACGTTTAGCAACACTAGTCAAAAACTCCAAAGCCTGCTTCACATCCGTTCGTTTGGATTCAGGATGGAAGTCGAGCATCTCACGGATGATATACAGAATATGCTTACGACCTTTCTTGGGTGGGATATATTTCTCGATACGGTCTGAAAAGAACACCACGCCAATCTTGTCGTTGTTCTGGATAGCTGAGAAAGCAATCGTAGCAGCTATCTCCGTCACCATGTCACGCTTCATTTGGCGTTGCGTACCAAAGTCCAGCGAACCACTGACGTCGATGAGCAACATCACGGTAAGCTCACGCTCCTCCTCAAAGACCTTGACATAAGGACGATGAAAGCGAGCGGTCACATTCCAGTCGATATCACGCACATCGTCGCCATACTGATACTCGCGCACCTCGCTGAAGGCCATACCCCTACCCTTAAAAGCAGAATGGTATTGCCCAGCAAAGACGTTCGAGCTCAGGCCACGGGCCTTGATCTCTATCTTCCGTACCTTCTTTAATATTTCAGAGGTTTCCATTTTCTAGTTTTACTAGTTTAACTAGTCACACTAGTTTAGGGTACTTCGACCTTATTGATAATCTTAGAGATAATCTCCTCGCTGGTGATGTTGCTAGCCTCAGCCTCATAGGTCAGACCAATACGATGGCGCAACACGTCGTATGCAACGGCACGCACATCCTCAGGAACCACATAACCACGACGCTTGATGAAAGCATAGGCACGGGCAGCCTTGGCGAGGTTAATAGAAGCACGGGGTGAACCACCAAAGGAAATCATATCCTTCATATCCTTCAGTCCATAACGGTCGGGATAGCGGGTAGCAAAGACGATGTCAGCAATATACTGTTCAATCTTCTCATCAATATATACCTCACGAACCACCTCGCGAGCCTTGATAATCTCAGCAGCCGTAGTCACCGGAGTAACGGTGGGAAGGGCACCTGCAATATTCTCGCGGATAATCTTCTTCTCCTCCTCAATGGTAGGATAGCCAATGACTACCTTCAACATGAAACGGTCCATCTGTGCCTCAGGCAATGGATAGGTACCCTCCTGCTCAATGGGGTTCTGAGTAGCCATCACCAGGAAAGGATTAGGCAACTCAAAAGTATCAGCACCAATGGTTACCTGCTTCTCCTGCATAGCCTCCAGTAATGCACTCTGCACTTTGGCTGGTGCTCGGTTGATTTCATCTGCCAATACGAAATTAGCGAATACCGGACCTTTCTTTACCTGGAATTTCTCTTCTTTCTGCGAGTAGATCATCGTACCTGTTACGTCGGCAGGCAACAGGTCTGGGGTAAACTGTATACGACTATACGTAGCATCTATCAACTGGGAAAGCGTCTTGATTGCCAATGTCTTAGCCAATCCAGGAACACCTTCCAAGAGGATATTTCCGTCACTCAGCAAGCCAATCAGCAGAGAGTCTACCAAATGCTTCTGACCAACAATTACACGATCCATTCCCGTCACCAAATTTGTGACGAATCCACTCTGTTGTTCTATCCGTACATTCAACTCACGGATGTCAATAGCTTCAGCCATATTATTACGAATTATATTTATTTACTTTTTACAACGTGCAAAAGTACTCATTTCCCCTCTTATTACGCGCACTTGCATACCTAAATTATATTAAAAAAGTTTCCTAAAACTTACATTTTAAGAAACTTTTTAAATATGAACTCAAAAAGGCTTGGGTTATTCTTCTATATCTTGTACTAAACGAACAGCCATTCCTCTATCCAATTTATCCCAGTCTTCTGAATTGGGACCCATGGTGTTAGACATACCTGTCCACTTTCCAAATGTATAACACCATACACGATAGGCATCTATGCGCTCTGCTGTCCAGTAACGGCCAACCTCCTCCTCGACATACTGACCTTTCAGACGATAACCAGTAACAGGAAGGAACACCGCACCATATTTCTCAGCTATTTTCCATTGATCAAGTGTATAGAAAGTCCGGAAACCAAGAGCAAAAGCCCCAGATTTTAATTCGGGCACTCCATTGGGCTGTACCCAGTTAGTGGGAAGCAAGACAAAGCCTTTCACATCTCCTACCACAGCCAACCCTCTCGAGCACTCTAACTGTATCCATTCATTTCTGGTCATGGTACGCCATTTTTTCGACTTTGAATTGTCATTCGAGAACTTATTGTACACGCCCCAGTCGCATAGCGACCATTCAGGGTCGTTCAAATTATAGTTTACAGATGGCGTATAAATATCATGTCCCCATCTCCAGTAGTCTGTCCAATCCACAGAGTTTGACCATGGCTCATAACATACTGCGCCACTTGACCATCCACTAGTTGCCCATCCAAAGAGATCAATCCAACCATCATATGATGGAGAAATATTTATATTGTCAGCACCAACTGTCTCCCACTGATTGGGAGCAAAACGCCATGTACGCAATGCTGCATTATACTGAATATTACCTGGTGCAAAACGGATTTTCTTCTGTGTTTCCTTACTCCAAAAATAAGGTTCCTCAGTCATCGAAGGATTATCAGGATTATCAGGATTGTCTGGAGCACCGTCAGAATCATCAGAATCTCCACCACCACAAGCGGTGAACATAAACACACATACTGACAATGTCAGGATTCGTGCCAACTCGTTCAAAATTGATTTTTTCATAAGCATATAATCTCGTTAGGGTGATATGTATCTCCTCTATTACTATTATTATTTTCTACGCTTCTTCACTTCCAGCTTAGGAATTTTCAGTACCTGACCGGCCTTAATCTGCGGATTCTGGGGCAAGCCATTATACACTTCCACATAGCATTGCATATCGGGACCGAGGTGGGCACGACAGATACTATAGAAAGTCTGGCCCTCCAATACAGTCACCTCATGCGACGTGCCAACGATACGATAGGCACCCAAACGGACACGTTCATCCTTGGCCGACCATTGGTCAACTTCCTCTTTCTTGGGTTCCACCTTAGGTTCAGCCTTAGGAGTTTCCTTGGGTTCTTCTTTGGCAACGGGTGTAGCAGCAATTTCGTTGACGATGGTCTCTTCAGATGCTCCAGCTTCCACAGAATCTTGCAATTCTGCCATATAAACGGTGTCTCTTACAAATACTGTATCAGGTAGTACTGCCGTCTGCTGACGACCATATTGATATCCGCCATAGCCAGCAGCAATCACCAAAGCCAAAGCTACCAAGCCAGCCAACAACCAACGTCCCCAATGACTCTCCTCTGGTTGTTCTTCTTCATAGAAGTTGATTAAATTTTCTGGTTCCTCAGCAGCTGGTTCCTCAGCAGCAGGTTCTTCAACTGCAGGCTCCTCGATAACGGCAGGTTCTTCAACGATAATGGCAGGTTCTTTAGCAATAACGGCGGGTTCTTCAACGATAACGGCAGGTTCCTCAGCAACAGACGATTCTTCCTCTGCCGCTTCGTCTGGAATATCTTCGAATTCTACACCATCGTTCAACACAACGGTTTCAAACTGTGAGAAAGGCTTGTTGACCAATTCCTTCATTACAGTATCTGGCGTAAACGACACCTTCGAGTGGCTATCGATAACCACACGTTCGCCAGTACGCACGCTTACACTTTCACGGGCTTCGACATTGATAATCTTAAAAGTACCAAGTCCTTTCACCTTGACCGTTTCGCCATCCTGCAGACGACTCAGGATGACAGAAAAAAACTCTGTCGCAAACTGGTTAGCCTCTCGCTGGCCCAAGCCATTCTTCTCAATGAGAATCTTGGCAACCTCTTGTATTGTCAGTTTTCCCATAGCTTACTGTCCTCCTTTCAGTTTATCCTTCCACGTCTGGTTGGGTTTGAAGTTCAGCACGAGTTTAGGTGGCACCAGCATACGCTGTCCTGTAGAAGGATTCACCATAACACGCTCCATCTTCTTCTTGGTTTCAAAGACACCAAAGTTTGGTACCAGCACAGCGTTATCCTCCTGAAAGGCGTCACCCATAGCATCAATCAGGTTCCCTGCCAGCTTCTGAGTATCTTTGGTGCTATAACCAGTACGCTCAGCCAATTCAGCTATAAATTCCTTGTTATTCATATCTTTGTCGTCGCATATAAGTCAAACTCTTCCGCATCTGTAATGCGTGCATCATAGAACTCGCCAATAGTCAGTGCTTCGTCAATGGGTATCAGCACCTCAGGGTCTACCTCTGGAGAACAGAACTCCGTACGACCGATATACCAATCACCTTCCACATGGTCAATGATGACGCGCATAATACTGCCAACCTTCTCAGCTTCCAGTTCGGCACTAATATTCTGCTGGATACGCATCAGCTTATCCAACCGTTGTTGTTTTACTTCAGCAGGGACATCATCCTCATAGTGATTGGCACTATAGGTACCGTCCTCTTCCGAATAGGCAAAAGCACCCATGCGTTCAAAGCGGGCCCACTTAGTAAACTCAATAAGTTCACGGAAGTCTTCTTCCGTTTCACCTGGGAAACCCACCATCAACGTAGTACGGATATGGATGCCTGGTACTTCACGACGCATACGGCGTATCAACTCATAGGTCTCCTCCTTCGTCACATGACGCTTCATTCGGTCAAGCATGTGGTCGCTGATATGCTGCAAGGCAATGTCCAGATAATTGCAGACATTCTTCTTCTCGCGCATAACACGCAACAAGTCCCAAGGGAAATGTGCCGGATAGGCATAGTGCAAACGAATCCACTCAACACCCTCTATGTCGGCCATCTTTTCAATGAGTTCGGCGATATGCTGCTTGCCATCGATATCCACACCATAATACGTCAGCTCTTGAGCAATAACCTGAAACTCCTTAGTTCCCTGACTCACCAGATAGCGAACTTCGTCAAGAATCTCCTCCATCGGACGACTCTGGTGTTTACCAGTAATGATAGGTATCGCACAATAGGCACAATGGCGATCGCAGCCTTCAGCAATCTTCAGATATGCATAGTGCTTAGGCGTCGTGACGTGGCGGCGGGCTTTCTCTAGATTATCTAGTTTCTCTAGATCTACTAGCAGTTGCTTATAGTTAAACTTGCCGTACCAGCCATCCACCTCAGGAATCTCTTTCTCCAAGTCTGCAAGGTAACGCTCTGACAGACACCCCATCACAAAGAGTTTCTGCAAACGTCCTTCTTCCTTAGCCTGCACAAATTCCAGAATGGTGTCAATGCTCTCCTGCTTAGCATCCTCAATGAAACCGCAGGTATTGATAACCGCGATGTCACCTTGTGGATTATCAGAATCATGAGTAACACGATAACCGTGAGCCTCAAAGAGTCCCATGAGGGTCTCCGAGTCTACCAGGTTCTTCGAGCATCCCAGCGTGATGATATCTATCGCAGGTTTCTTATTCATGCTTAAACAACGAGTCAACAAACTGGCGCTTATTAAAGAGTTGAAGGTCTTCCATCTTCTCACCCAGTCCGATATACTTCACGGGTACCTTCAACTGGTCGGAGATACCAATAACGACACCACCCTTAGCGGTACCGTCGAGTTTTGTGATAGCCAGACTAGTGATATTGGTAACTGCTGAGAACTGCTTGGCCTGCTCAAAAGCATTCTGTCCGGTAGAGCCATCCAGCACAAGCATCACCTCATCAGGAGCCTCAGGCATCACCTTCTTCATGACGTCCTTAATCTTCTTCAACTCATTCATCAGCCCCACCTTGTTGTGAAGACGACCTGCAGTATCTATCAGCACCACATCAGCACCATTGGCCTTGGCACTCTGCAAAGTATCGAAAGCCACCGAGGCAGGGTCGGAACCCATCTGCTGCTTAATGACAGGAACGCCTACACGCTCGCCCCAGATGCATATCTGTTCTACGGCAGCAGCACGGAATGTATCGGCAGCACCCAGATAGACCTTCTTGCCAGCCTGCTTGAACTGCCAAGCCAACTTACCAATTGTCGTGGTCTTACCCACTCCATTGACACCGACAACCAAAATAACGTAAGGCTTGTGGTCTCCTGGCAGGTCCCAGTTGTCGTTATCCTCAGAGTTATTCTCTGCCAGCAACGAGGCAATCTCGTCACGCAGTATCTCATTCAACTCACTGGTTGAGACATACTTATCGCGAGCCACACGCTCTTCAATACGCTCAATAATCTTCAGCGTAGTCTCAACACCCACATCAGAGGTAATCAGCACCTCTTCCAGGTTGTCGAGTACATCGTCATCCACCTTCGACTTACCCGCAACAGCACGTGCCAGTTTGTCGAATACGCTAGTCTTGGTCTTCTCCAAGCCTTTATCCAGCGTTTCTTTCTTTTCCTTACTAAAAAAACCGAAAATACCCACCTCGTTAATTTACTATTTGACTATTTACAATTTACTATTCTCTTATACATGGAGCTCCAATACGAAGCGCACACCTTTCGTAAACTCAGGGTCAATATCCAAGTCACCATTCATCTTCAAAGCCATCTGCTTACAGATTGGCAGTCCCAAGCCATCTCCCTCGGTGAGATTACGAATCTCCAAGAAAGGTTTGAATACATCGTCGCGCTTCTCCTCAGGAATAGTAGAACCCGTGTTCGATACCAGGAACTGAAGGGTATGAGCACTGCGTTTCTTGAAGTCGAGCCAGATAGTGCCACCTGCAGGTGTATAGATAGCAGCATTAGCCAGCAGGTGCGACAGAATATGCGACACATACTCCTTGTTAATCGTTGCACTCATCTTGGGTGCATTGGTTGTCAACGTAACATCAGCGTTCACCTTAGACTGAATCTGAGCCATCAGACTCTCGCAGAACGGTGGAACAGAAGTTTCTTCCAACTCTACCGCTTCATCCATAGAATTCTCCAGTGCCGACAGTGTCTGAATATGCTCAGAGAAAGCCAAGAGCGCCTTCACCTCAGGAACACTGCTATCGAGCTTTTTAAAGGTCGGTTCCAACTGTGCAGCGATATTACTAATAAACTGCGCCTTCAGAGCGTTGCTTTCTGTCAACAGCTGAATATTCTTCTTCTGCTTACGTGTCATCAGGATAAAACGCAACAGGATAATGCCGCCAATCACCAATGCGGCTGCCAATGCTGCAGCTAGCACACCCAAGGCAATGATAAAGCCCATGCGGGTCGTCAGCGAACTGTCCTTCTCGGCTATCGATGCCTCATTGTCGCTAATCTGTTTCTTCAGAGCGGCTATCTCGTCAGCATATTTCAAAGCAGTGGTAGAGTCCTTCCATGCCATATAGCCCTTATACGATTGAGCCACGAGATTAGCGCTGTTGCTCTTGCGACCATTGGCAATCAGTGTTTGGTAGACCTCATCAACCTTGTCGTACTCCTTCTGCTTAGTCAACTTGTCAGCCATTTCCTTGAAGGCAGCATTACCCTCAGCAGTCTGACCAAAGGCATAGTAATAAATGGTCTTATTGTAGAGCAGGTCGTTCTTCACCTGTTCATCACCCGACTGATTGGCATAATTCTCCATGGACTTCAAGTGTTCCAGGGTGTTTGCAGGACGACGCATCTTCATATACATCTGCATGCGCTCACGACTGGTCATATAGTGAGCTGCCGCTTTCTCCGTACCCGACGAATTGCTACTGGAATTGATAGTCTGATCTATGTTACGCAGCAGGTCAAAAGCCTCCTGATACATATTCTCCTTGTAATACAAGGCTGTGGCCTTGGCACCACACTCAGCAGCCTGTCGAATATGGCCTTTGGCTGCATAGTCTTCAAAAGCACGAATGTAAGTAGAACGCGCAGAAGCGATGTTCTTATTGGCATCTATTGCCTCAGCACGCTGCTGGAGTTCACTCTTTTGGACATCTTCTGCCATAGCAATGCCACAGCCGAGAAGCACACAAAATAATAGGGTTAATGTCTTTTTGTTCATATCCGTTTTCGCTTGTTTACCATTCAATCCTGCAAAGATAGTGATTATTTTCCGAAAAAGCAAACAGATTGCAAAAAAAATAAGGCTGCAACATGTATTTGCAGCCTTATCATCATATTTCAATAGTACAATTAGTTCTTGAAGAAGTCCTTAACGGCCTCGTTGGGAACCATCTGCTCGTCAAAGATGTAAGCACCAGTCTTGGGGCTCTTAACCATCTTGATAACCTTTGTGTAAGCGCGACCATCCTTTGAGCCTTCGTGGAGGGTAGCAACGGTTTTCTTTGCCATGCTTTAAACAGATTATTTAATCTCCTTGTGCACAGTCATGCGCTTCAGGATGGGGTTATACTTCTTGAGTTCCATTCTCTCAGGGGTATTCTTACGATTCTTGGTCGTAATATAGCGGCTTGTTCCGGGCAGTCCACTCTCTTTCATCTCAGTGCACTCCAGAATCACCTGAACGCGGTTACCCTTTGCTTTCTTACCTGCCATGATATTAGTCTCCTATAACTTTAATGTCCTTCCAATCTACGAAACCTTTAGCAACAGCCTGCTTCAGGGCAGCGTCCAGACCAACCTTATTAATCATACGCAGACCAGCAGCGCTGATCTTCAACTGAATCCAGCAAGCCTCCTCTACGTAGTAGAACTTCTTGCTGAACAGATTTACATCAAAGCTGCGCTTTGTGCGATGCTTTGAGTGAGACACGTTATTACCAATCTGTGCCTTCTTTCCTGTAATCTGACAAATCTTAGACATTTCTATCTATTTTTTCTTGTTACTTAAATATAACTTACTCCAAACAGGGTGCAAAGGTACAAAAAAGTTTAGAGTTAAGAGTTTAAAGTTCAGAGATTTCTCTTTATATTAATGTTTTTTAACCTTCTACCTCTATTTTGTTCTCTGTTTTGAGGAAATCGAGGAACAATTGCATCACTTTATTGGTTGCAATGGCAAGGTTGATGTCGCGTCCGTGGTCTTCCTGAATCATCATTGTTACCTGCTTCTCTTGATTGCCGCAAGCCAACCAAATGGTACCGATGGGAATGTCTTTCGGGCCACCGGTAGGACCGGCGTAACCGGTTGATGCCAATGCGAAATCGGTATTTAATGACTTGCAGGCGCCTTTCACCATCTGGCAGGCAACTTCCTCGCAGACAGCTGTTTTTTCTGCCAGGACCTGCGGATCTACGCCCAGCAGTGCCTCTTTGGTTTCATCGACATACGAGATGATGCCACCCTTGAAATATTTCGACGCACCAGGAACGGCGATGATGGCCTCGGCGATGCGTCCACCCGTACAGCTCTCGGCTGTACCTACGGTCTTCTCCATTTCCCACAGCAGCTGACTGATTTCTCTGCTGATAATTTTGCTTTCAAAATCCATATTGTTTTGTTTTATTCGTTATTTTCGAGGTTTCGATATTTCGAGCTTTCGAGGTTTTCGAGGTATCGACTATTTGAATGTGACCTTGGAGAATGCGGGAGCATTGATGTCACAGTACTCCTTGTCCAAGAACTTGTAGTAGCCCACGATGCCAATCATGGCGGCATTGTCCGTGGTGTAGCTGAACTTGGGGATATACACCGTCCAGCCATAGCGCTTGGCATGGTCGTGGAAGGCGTTGCGCAGTCCGTTGTTGGCACTCACGCCACCAGCCACGGCAACATGCTTGATGCCTGTCTGCTTGACGGCCAGCTTCAGCTTCTTCATCAGGATATCGACGATGGTCCACTCCAATGAGGCCGCGATGTCCTCCTTGTGGTGCTCTATGAAGTCAGGATCTTCCTCCACCCACTTGCGCAGATTATAGAGGAACGACGTCTTCAGACCCGAGAAGCTGTAGTCGAGACCTGGGATGTGCGGTTCGGAGAACTGGTAGGCCTTCGGATTGCCCTGACGCGCCAGACGGTCGATGATAGGACCACCGGGATAACCCAGTCCCATCACCTTCGAGCACTTGTCGATGGCCTCGCCGGCAGCATCGTCGATGGTCTGTCCCAACACTTCCATATCGTTGTAGGCATTCACCTTGACAATCTGCGAATTGCCACCACTGACCAGCAGACAGAGGAAAGGCAGAGGCGGCGGATTGAAGTCACCCTCGCCACCATCGATGAAGTGTGCCATCACGTGCCCCTGCAGGTGGTTGACGTCAATGAGGGGAACACCCAGCGAACGCGCAAAACCTTTGGCGAAGTTGACACCCACCAGCAGCGAGCCCATCAGGCCCGGACCGCGGGTGAAAGCGACAGCCGACAGTTGTTCCTTCTGGATGCCGGCCCGCTTGATGGCCTCATGCACCACTGGCACCACGTTCTGCTGGTGAGCACGCGACGCCAGTTCAGGCACCACACCGCCATACGACTCGTGGACGGCCTGCGATGCCGTCACGTTCGACAGCAGCACGCCGTTTTTCAGCACGGCGGCCGATGTGTCGTCACAGGACGACTCTATACCTAATATATATATATCCTTCGACATTTCGATTTTTCGATGTTTCGATTTTTCGATGTTTCGATTTTTCGATGTTTCGACTTTTCGATGTTTCGACTTTAATAAGACAAGATTTCGACGCCGTGCTCGGTCATCAGCAGGGTGTGTTCCCACTGGGCGCTGGGCAGCTCGTCGTCGGAGATGACCTCCCAGCCGTAGGGGTCTTCGGAGTCGATGAAGACCTTCCACGTGCCCATGTTGATCATCGGTTCGATGGTGAACACCATGCCCGGCACCAGCAACATGCCCTCGCCACGCTGTGCGAAGTGGGCCACCTCGGGTTCCTCATGGAAGTGGCACCCTACCCCGTGACCACACAGGTCGCGCACCACGCCGTAGTGGTACTTATTGGCATGCTTCTGGATGGCACGTCCAATCTCGTTGACGCCATGCCAGGGCTTGGCGGCCTCCATGCCGATTTCCAGACACTCCTTGGTGACGCGCACCAGCTGCTCCTTCTCGGGCGTCGTCTTACCTATAATAAACATACGCGAGGCGTCGGCGTAGTAACCGTCCAGGATGGTGGTGAAGTCCACATTGATGATGTCACCCTCCTCCAGCACGTCGTCGGCCTTGGGAATGCCGTGACACACCACCTCGTTGATGCTGGTGCAGACGCTCATGGGGAACGGCTTCACATCCTCGTCGCCGCCATAGTTCAGACAGGCCGGTATGGCACCGTGTTTCTCACAATAGTCGCGACAAATCTGGTCAATCTCCAGCGTCGACATGCCCGCATGAATCTGTCGGGCCACCTCGTCGAGCACCCCCGTATTCACCGCACTGGCACGGCGGATGCCCTCCAGCTGTTCCTGTGTCTTGATGAGGTCGCGCGTAGGCACCTCCCATCCTTTGTTTTCCAAGTACATGATGCGCTTGTCCAGCTCCGTGGGTTGTTCGCCCGGCTTGCAGCGCCATCTTCTTTTTACCATAGTATTTCTGAATTTGACTGCAAAGGTAACACTTTTTTTGGAAAGTGGCACGGTATTTGCAAAATAAAGGTCAGAATTTAATATATAATAATAATTAAGGTATATGCAAAAAGGTAACATCGGGGTTACTACCGAGAACATCTTCCCCGTCATCAAAAAGTTTCTCTACTCAGATCATGAGATTTTCCTGCGCGAGATGGTGAGCAACGCCGTCGACGCTACGCAGAAGATGAAGACGCTGGCTGCTCAGGGCGAATACAAGGAGGAGCTGGGCGACCTGACCGTTCGTGTCAGTCTGGATGCCGACAAGGGCACCATCACCATCTCGGACCACGGCATCGGCATGACCGAGGAGGAAATCGACAAGTACATCAACCAGATTGCCTTCTCGGGCGTCACCGACTTCCTGGAGAAGTACAAGGACAACGCCAACAACATCATCGGCCACTTCGGTCTGGGCTTCTACTCTTCGTTCATGGTATCGAAGAAGGTGGAGATTATCACCAAGTCGTATAAGGACGGTTCGAAGGCTGTCAAGTGGAGCTGCGACGGCAGTCCTGCCTACGAGATTGACGATGCTGAGCGCGAGCAGCACGGTTCAGACATCATCCTCTACATCGACGACGACTGCAAGGAGTTCCTCGAGAAGGAGCGTCTGCAGCAGCTGCTGGGCAAGTACTGCAAGTTCATGGCCGTGCCCGTGGCTTTCGGCAAGAAGCAGGAGTGGTCGAGCGACGAGAAGAAGATGGTGGACACCCAGGAGGACAACATCATCAACAGCGTGGAGCCCCTGTGGACCAAGACGCCGTCGACGCTGAAGGACGAGGACTACAAGTCCTTCTACCGCACGCTCTACCCCATGAGCGACGAGCCCCTGTTCTGGATTCACCTGAACGTCGATTACCCCTTCAACCTGACGGGTATCCTCTACTTCCCCAAGATCAAGTCCAGCATCGAACTGCAGAAGAACAAGATCCAGCTCTACTGCAACCAGGTGTTCGTCACCGACCAGGTGGAGGGCATCGTCCCTGAGTTCCTGACCCTGTTGCACGGTGTCATCGACTCGCCCGACATCCCCCTGAACGTCAGCCGCAGCTATCTGCAGAGCGACCGCGAGGTGAAGAAGATCTCCACCTATATCACCAAGAAGGTGGCCGACCGCCTGAAGGCCATCTTCACCGAGAACCGCAAGGAGTTCGAGGAGAAGTGGGACGACCTGAAGCTCTTCATCAACTACGGCATCCTCTCGGAGGAAGGCTTCTACGACCGCGCCAAGGAGTTCGCACTCTTCAAGGACACTGAGGGCAAGTACTTCACCTTCGACGAGTACAAGACGCTCATCGAGGCCAGTCAGAAGGACAAGGACGACCAGCTGGTCTACCTCTATGCCACCGACAAGGACGAGCAGTACTCCTACATCAAGGCCGCCCAGGACAAAGGCTACTCGGTGCTGCTGCTCGACGGACAGCTCGACGTGCCCACCATCCAGACCCTGGAGCAGAAGTTCGAGAAGAGCCGCTTCACCCGTGTCGACAGTGACATCATCGACCGACTCATCGTCAAGAGCGACGCCCCCAAGAGCGACCTCAGCGACGACGACTCTGCCAATTTGTCACAAGTCTTCAAGTCACAGATGCCCCACCTCGACCACGCCGAGTTCATGGTTCAGGTCGACGCACTGGGTGCCGAAGCCCGTCCCGTCGTCATCACCCAGAACGAGTGGATGCGTCGTATGAAGGAGATGAGCCGCTTCCAGCCCGGCATGAACTTCTACGGACAGATGCCCGACTCGTTCAACCTCGTGCTCAACAGCGACCACCCCTTGGTCAAGCGCGTCCTCGACGACTGCAAGGCCTCTACCGACGAGGCCCTGAAGCCCATTCTCTCCGAGCTCAAGGGTCAGGAGGCCCGTCTGGCCGCCATCCAGCAGCAACAGGACAAGAAGAAGTACGACGAACTGACACAGGACGACAAGGACATGAAAGCCGAGTGCGAGAAGGCCGTCCAGGAGCAGAAGGACAAGAAATCCACTGTGCTCAGCAGTTTCGCTGCTGACAACGCCATCGTCCACCAGCTCATCGACCTCGCCCTCTTGCAGAACGGCATGCTGAAGGGTGAAGCCCTCGACCGCTTCCTCAAGCGCTCCGTCGACCTGATCAAATAACACAATGAAGCCCCGCCAACTGGCGAGGCTTCTTTCTTTTTTTATTCTAAGGAATTAAGGAACCAAGGAATGACTAGCGAAAAAATTCCTAAATTCTCACACCTAAAGGTATGAGTGTGGCGTTGCAATCCTAGATTCCTTAGACAAAAAACTTAATTCGTGTCGCCGGCGTCATCATCGTCACCGGGATCGCTACCTCCTCCGGGGTTGTCACCGCCTCCGGGGTTATCACCACCTCCCGTTCCCGGGTCAGGCGCAATCGTGCCAGTACCACTAATAAAAGATGCCATAATTAATCGTTTTTTAAAAGTTAGTAATCTTCCGCCAATTGGCGATTTTATTCTTTTCTGAAAGGAGCGTTTCCGCCAGCTGGCGATTTTATTCCTTTTTGAAAGGAGCATTTCCGCCAGCTGGCGATTTTATTCCTTTTCGAAAGGAGCGTTTCCGCCAGCTGGCGATTTTATTCCTTTTCGAAAGGAGCGTTTCCGCCAGCTGGCGATTTCATTCCTTTCTGAAAGGAGCATTTCCGCCAACCGGCGGAGGCCGTCCACTATCTTTCGGGTTCGACATGTTTATCATAGTCTCTAGATTTAAATTGTTATTGTTTTCTATACGCAAAGATACAAAAAAATCGGCTATCGCGTTCATTCGTCAGCCGATTTTATAAAATTTTAGCACAGGGCGATTAGTTCGCGTCCTTCACAAGGCGGACGGACATGCCCTGGTTTATAGAAGAAGATCCCGATGGTACGACGTTAGAAAATTATTTCAATATGGTTAATGCCCATTCCGGAATGTCGGCGGTGTACTGCTTGAAGGGCCGTCCATCGGTCATGCGGAACAGCAGGCGGGCCTCAGCGTCATCCACGGAGTTATCGTAAACATACACACGGTCGGCAATGGCCGCCACACGCTTGCAGTTGAGTATCGACTTCTGGTAGCGCGAAATGATCTTCGGTATCGGCACATCGTGACCGCCCTTCATCACTCGACGTGCAATGCGCGAGGAATTGATTGACGGGTGACTAGTTGCCACAAAGAAAATGCGAATAAAATAGCCAGCCTCATGGGCGCGGCGGATAAAGTCGACCTTGCCTTCAGAAGAGAGCACAGTCTCGAAGATCAGGCTCTGCTGGTTTCGCAAGCACTCCTCGCGCTGCTCCTCGCAGTATTGGGCGGCCTGAAGCACGGCCTCGGGCGAGTTCCAGTCGCCAAAGCGGTCCTGCGCCACCTGGTCTGGATTGATGTAGAGTGCATTCTCCAACCATTCGTGTTTGAGAATCTTCGAGGTAATCGTGGTCTTGCCAGACCCGTTGGGGCCAGCAATCACGATGAGTACGGGGCGGTGTGCAGTCTGGCTCATGGCTATCTGATGTTTGCGGCAGCCTGCCTCAGTTCTTCGAAATAGCGTTGCGTCGCCTGTGCATTCGTCTCGCGTGCCTCCTCAGCAGCCTCGCGCATCAGTTGCGAGAGCACCTCATCGGTAGGTTCCTCCATGCTGGTCAGTTTGTAAGTGTCGATGCTCATAATCTTCTAACGTTTAGTAATTATGCCACAAAGTTACATCATTTTTCTATATTCCCCACACATTCTTCGAAAAAAATTGCGGCGGGCGCAAAAAAAGGCGCAGAGCTTTCGTCGCTCTACGCCTTGTTATTCAGAATCAGCTTGCGCACGTCGTTATTGCACCGCAGTCAACGGATAGATGATATTCACGATGAAGATGTTGGCCGCAAGGATGATGATATTCATCAGCAAGCCAATGCGCATGAAGTCGCTGAAGCGGTAACCGCCAGGACCGTAGACCAGCATGTGGGTGGGCGAACCGATGGGCGTTGCGAAACTGCTGCTGACGCTGATCATCAGGGCAACAAGGAAGGGGAACGGCTCGTAGCCCAGCTCCTCGGCGGCCTCGTACATGATGGGGAAGAACATGGCGCCCGCTGCCGTGTTCGAGATGAACTCGGTGATGAAGGTGCCGACCAGGCAGATGGCCGTCATGACGATGAGCGGATTGGTGCCACAGACATCAAGGATGCCCAAGGCCAACCGTTCGGCAATGCCCGTCTTCTGAATGGCCAGCCCCAGCACCACACTGCCTGCAAAGACCATGAGGATGTCCCAGTTGACGGCGCGCATGGCCTGATTGGCGTTACAGCAACGGAAGATGAGCATGGCGGCAGCGGCGAGGAACGCAGCCTGCAGCAGGGGCATGACGCCGAGTGCCGAGAGTGCCACCATGGCAATCATGATGACCGTCGAGATGATGGTGCCACTGCCAACGTTGGGCACGTCCTCAGAGTCAAAGAAGTGCAGGTTGGGGTCTTTCTCTATTTCGCTCATATTGATATGCGGCGGGAATTCCAGCAGCAGCGTGTCGCCGGCTTTCAGCACCACATTACGGGGTACTTCCTGGATGCGGTGACCATTGCGCGAGATGGCAACGATACTGATATTCTTCTTGTGCAGGACGGGATTGTCGGCCAGCGTGGTACCAATCAGATTGCTCGAGAAGGTGATATAGGCCGTACGCAACTGTCGGTTCTTGTCAATCTCGCTCATGGAGAACACATGGTGGTCGGCAATCACCAGCCCGTGACTATTCCTCAATTCCAGAATCTCGTCAATCTGGCCGGCATATACCAAATGGTCGCCACCCATCAGGTACTCGTCCTCTCTGACAGGCATCGGGACATCGTCGAAGTGGTACAACTCAATCAGGCTACCGCCTTTGACGTGAAAAAGTCCGGCCTCGGCAAGCGTCTTGCCGATGTATGGGTTGTCGGAGGGCACACGCAACTCAACGGTATAGTCGCCCGTCGACTCGAAATCACTGTCAGGGGCCTTACGGTTGGGCAGCAGACGGCGCATGGCAATGACCGACAGCACACCGACCACCAGACAGAACAGACCCGGGATGGTGGTCGTCAGCACATTCATCGCCTCGCCGGTCTTCTCTTCGTAGAGTCCGCTGATAATCAGGTTCGGCGGGGTTCCGATGAGGGTACACACACCACCCATGCCTGAGGCATAGCTCAGCGGGATGAGCAGCTTCGAGGGGGATACGCCCAGCTTCTTCGACCACATCTTTACGATATTCACAAACATGGCCACGACGGTGGTGTTGCTCAGAAACGAGCTCAGAGCAGCTACGGGCAGCATCAGTCTGACAACGGCCTTGCCATAGGTCGTGGGCTGGCCAAGAAGATGGCGCACTATCCACTGCAGCACACCCGTGTGGGTAAGTCCCGCAACAACGACGAACAGCACACCGATGACAACCACAGAGGTGGAACTGAAGCCGGAGAAAGCCTCTTTGGCATCGAGCACGCCGGTAACATAGAGCACACCCACCGCCGACATAAAAACCAGGTCGGTGCGCAACTTGGTCATCAGCAGCGTGGTAAACATGGCCAGTACGGTGATAATCGTAATCCATGCATGGAGGTTAAACCCTATGAATAATTCTGTTTCCATCTATATTTCACTTTTATAATTAACGAACATCAGTATTCAGGTTGCGACGCAGGAAGAAAGACTTGGTGGCCAGGAAGAACAACGCAACACCGAGGGCGTTGACGAGGGCGACCGTCCAGAAAGCGGCGTTGTAGCCCAGAAACTCGGCAATGACACCGCCCACGAGAATGCCCAAGCCCATGCCGAGGTCCCACGAGATGAGGATGGTGGAGTTGGCCGTGCCGCGCTGATTGTTGGGGGCCACGCAGATGGTCATGTTCTGGAAGGCGGGCCACATGTGACCGTTGCCCAGGCCAAGGAGAATGGCACAACCGTAGTAGCCAACGAGCAGGAAGATGGAGGATGTCTGATGGAAGACGTCAGCCAGCGTGGGCAACAAGATAAAGATGGTGTAGCCGACGAGGGAGATACACATTCCTGAACCGGCATTAAACGTCAGGCGCCCCTCGCGCAAGGCCTTGCCACCCTGCAGACGACTGAGTATGAGACCTATGGAGCAGAGCATGAAGAAGGTGCCCGTGCCACCGGTAATGCCTAACTGTTCCTTGCCATAGATGGCCAGATAGTTGCTGAGCACACCAAAGCAGAAGCCAAAGGCCACCATGTTCAGTCCCAGCAGCCAGCCACGAACCAGGAAGAAGCGGTCAAGAGACATTTTGCTCTTGTTACGCTGAATCTCCTTTGCGGGCAGCGTGACAGTAGCATCGGTCAGCCACCCCAGGCAGGCCACGATGAGCGCTATCCAGAACAGCAATTCGAAGCTGTGGGTCCAGCGATAGACGAAGATGCCGATGGTGGGTGCTATGGCCATTGCCAGGTTGTTGGACATGCCGTAATAGCCGATGCCCTCGGTTCGGCGACTGGATGGCAACACGTCGATAGCCACCGTGGCGTTGGACACCGTCAGTGCGCCAAAAGGTCCACCATGCAGCGTACGCACAATGGTGAACAGCAACAGCGTGGATGCCGCCAGATAGCCGGCAAAGAAGATGGAGAACGCCGCAAAACTAATCATCAGCACCGTCTTGCGTGGGAACGAGTCAACGAAATAACCGCTGAACGGACGGAACAGCAGCGCCGTGATGGTGTAGCCCGACAACACCAGTCCGATGACGTCCTTCGTGGCACCGAAGTGTTCGCTCAGATACAGCGGCAACAAGGGTGTCAGCACGTAGAAGGCGAAGAACAGCGAGAAGTTGGCCGTCATCACCTTGCAATAGTTACGATTCCACAGTCGTTCGTTGGTCATACCCCGATGATGAATAGCAACGACTGGTAGAGCTCAGCCAGCAGCACGTAGAACAACAGGAAGGGCGCCGATTGGTGAATGCCATAGAGCACAGCGTCGTAGACATCGGCCAGCGTATTGAACGACCCTGCAATGATGCCGTAGAAAGCCCCCAAGGCAATGACACCAAAGGCAATGAAGGGTATCAGAGCATAGGAGAACGGCGATGGCCACAGACTGCCCGTAGCAGACAGCAACACGGCGTGGGGCACAGCGACCATGAGCATGATGACGCCCACGTAGACCAATAGCAAGACAAACGTCATGATGCGCGCACGACTGACGCGATAGCTCTTACCAAGCCGTAGCACACCACAGCGACGGAGCACGCCATAGGCCATTGCCAACAGCAACAGCCAGACGAGCCAGGGGGTCGCCATCGATAGTGCAAAGTGGCCAAAGAACCAGCGCAGTCCCTCGCCGGAGAGCAGCGAACGGATGCCGCTGACAGGAAAGGCGGCGCTGAGCAGCCACGACACCAGCATCAGCAACAGCTGGGCGGCGAACAGCGTAATGGCAATATGTGGGAGAAACTTTTTCAATGACGAATTACGTATTAATCCAGATCGGGTTCAAGGTTATCGATATCGAGGATGCGCAGTTCGAGGGCACGGACGACGAGGCGCGTGGCATTGACACCCTCGCCACCGGGGAACAGTTTGCGAACCAGTTCCATCTGACGCTTCTCCAGACTCTTCACACCAAACGGCATGCCGCGCAGACCTGTTATCTGCTCCTTGGTATAGCCCAGAGCCAGGTGGCGCAGGAAACGCTCGTCGTACTCGTCAATCTCGTAGTTGATGAGGGCCTCCTGACGGGCCAGCTGCGAGCTGACAGCATGCTTGAAGCGGTCGACAATCTTCTGCAGGATGGGCTCATTGAACACCAGTTGCTTGCCCTCCATGACTGCCATCACGTCGCGACGCGTCAGGAGTTCGCCACTCTTCAGGATGATGCCGTCGGCACCTGCATCGAGCACGTCAACCCACAGTTTCTCGTTGAGTATCTCGCCCGTAAAGATGAGTATCTTCACCTTCGGATAGAGTTCCTTGGTCTGACGGCAGATTTCCACACCCACCGTCGTAGATCCACCCAGTCCGAGGTCGAGCAACACGAGGTCGGGCTGCTGCTGTTTGATGAGTCGCCAGAAAGCGGTCTCGTTCTCAGCCGTTCCGATGACTTCCGCCTCAGGTATCTCGTTACGTATGATGCCTTCCGTACCTTTCAGTTCGAGGGGTACGTCCTCAACGATAATCAGTTTAAATTTTTCCATTGTGTCGGGGTAATGTGATTGTATAGTTGATAGATGATAGATTAGAGTTTAGAGTGATGCCACAACCGCGACGGGCCGTAGCTTCTCCGTGGTCACGCACTATCTGACGGGCCATCATGAAGTTAACAGCAGAGAGTTGAGCGTTGACGGTTGCGTGGAATTCCACATACTTGTCGTCCTTGACTTCGGCTGTCACCTCCTTGGCTTTCAGCAGTTCGAAGAGATAATGCAGCAGGTTCTCGTCGCCCAAGACGGCCTGTCCGTAGAGCTCCACGGGGTGTATGTGCAACTTGATGCGCTCCACCTGCGACGTAGCCTGCTGGATGAGGATGCCGTAGAGGTCGCGATAGTAGGCAGCCACCTCTGCCAGCGACTGCATATCGCCGGCATCCACCAACTGACGGATACGCGACGGGTAGTACATTGTCTCGTGCTTCAGCGTCGAAAGACAATTGTCGAGCACACTGTTGGCGACGTGCAGATTGGCGTTCTCCAGTTCGGCACGGCGCAGTTCGTCGTCGGCCATCTCGATGTTGGTCTGTTGCTGACGTTCCTGACGGAAACGCTGGTAGAGACGATGCCGGTAATAGAGCATATAGTAGGCGGGCACGATGAGCACCAGCAGGACCAACAGCAGGATGACGGCAATGCGCTTGTTCTGCTGCGACTGCTGCATGGTGCGACAATAGTCGGCCAACGTGGCATCGGCACTCAGTTCCTTGAAGAGTTGCGTGTATACCTTGTTATTATATGCATAGAGCGACCACTCGTGGAGCGCCAAGGCTGCCACTGCACTCTCGTTGCGGATGTCGAGGATAATCTGGTAGTTGGTGTCAATGCCATCGTGCAACCACTCAATCTCAGCAGGGGAGCCATCGTCGCTCTCAGCCTGCAGCAAGAGCTGACCATCGGGGTATTGTTGCTGATAGTGGGCATTCAAGCAGGCACGACACGAGTCGGCAAACTCTAAAGTACGAGCATAGGTGCCGTTGATGTTCGAGAAATAGGCCGAGTCGGCATAAATATGGGCACGGTCCAAGGCGCTCTGTGCACAAGCATCCGTATGACCCAGTCCCATGAGCCCCATGAGTCCCATAAGCCCTACCAATAACCTGACGACGCCCTTGGGCAGTCGGAAGAAAAAGCGCGAGCCCTTACCCTCCTCGCTCTCGGCCTGCAGGCTGCAGACGGAGAACAGTTGGCTGGTCTTTCGGTATTTCTCGATAATGCCCTTACAGTTCATCAGTCCGAAACCGTGTCCCTGCTGCACCTTATGGTCGAAGACGTGCGCCAGCACATCGGCACTCATGCCACGTCCCGTATCAGCCACAGACACCTCGACATAGTTCTCGTTTTCAGTTGCAGAGATATCCACATGACCACCTTCGGGCGTGAACTTACGGGCATTGTCTGCCAGCGTGTTCAGCATGAAAAGCGTCAGCACACGGTCGGCCTTAACAGAGGCTTCGGTGGGTGACACACGCAGGTCGACGCCTTTCATCTGGAACGTCTTTTTGCTACGTGCCACGATGTCGAACAGCGCCTGCAGCGGGAAACTCTCCACATGCATGCTGAGTTCGCCCTGACGCAGTTGTATCCACTGGGTCAGATGCTCGTTCTGTTCGTTGATATTGTCCGTCAGTTCACGGATATAGTCCAAACGTTCTTGGTTTTCTAGTTGTTCTATATTATCTGGATTTTCTAGAGATTCCAGATGTTTCACCTCATGGCGGATGCGGTCGATGAGTGGCAGGATACCCATGGCCAACGATATCTTGGCACGCTGTTCCAAATGGCGACGCTCGTTACGCTCTACACGCAGACGAGCCTCAGCAACCTCCTCCTGTTTCTGTTCCAGCACATCGTCTAGTTGGTGGTCATCTTGCTGGCGACGATTCAGGCGATTGAAGAGCCACAGGAAGAACAGCAACAGCAGGATGGCAATGGCAACGGCCAATATCATCCAGTTGAGTTGGGTAGCCTCACGGTCCAGAATACCTGCACGGGCTTCCAGTTCCCGATCCTGACGGGTCTGTTCCTGCAGGTCAATATAGATGTTACGGTTATAGTCACTCTGGGGTTTGTCGTCGACAGCGGAATAGGCCACCGACAGTTGTTCACGAATACTCGCCACCAGGTCGGGCGCCTGATTGATGCGCTTATCAGCCAATGCTTTGTTAAGATTGTCAAGCGCCTGATAGTCGTCACCCATGGCATGGTAGCAGGAAGCCAGCGTACGGTAGGCGCCCGCTATCTGATAGACATCGCCATAGGAAGTAAACAATTGCAAAGCCTCTTCAGCCAGCGCAATGTCGCCCGTATGGTCTGCCAGTCCCTCCAACGCCTGTGCCATGAAGTAAGGATAGTTACAACGGTCGGCAATATTCAGACAGCGCTCCAGACACTCTATCTCGTCAGCACGAATCTGTTCGGCAGAGCCTTCGGTAAGCACGCCTCCAGCACCAACGTTATAGAGGTAGTTCAGATACTGTGCCGTGTCGCGACGGGCAGCCTCTGTATCCATCGTCTGGATAGCCTCCACCGACTGGCGCTCCAGACCAACGTAATAGTAGTAGGTGGAATTGACAATAGCCATCTCCGTCTCGGCATAGTTCATGCGACGCTGCAAGCGTTCAGGCAACGCATCACGCTCCTCTTTGATGCGGAATAGATGACTTTCAGCACGTTCGCGATGTTCGTAGAAAGCACGATTGTCAGAACGACGCTGACAAAGGCGCATCAACTGCACCTCAGCAATGTAAAGTTCTATCTGGTTGTCAGTAACCGACAAAGCCTCGTTCAACTGTTGTTCGGCCTTGTCGTAGTCCATACGTACTATCGAGACGAAAGCCTTGTTGTTAAGGGCTTCTGCCCTACCCGCTGCATACCCCGCAGCAGCGTCATAGGCGCGCTGGGCAAACAGTTCGGTAGAATCGATGTGACGATAGTGATAGGCATAGGAAAGAGAATTCAGCTTGTCCACCGCCTGCCTATCTGGCGATGAACAAGCTGAGAAAATAAGTATTGCGAGCAGCGTGTTAAGCGCGAGCCTTAGCACAGTAGCCGAGTGCCTCCTTGCACTTGTCGGTGACGTACTGCCAATCGCCAGCCTTCACCTTGTCGCTGGGGAACAGCTTCGAGCCCATGCCGACACAGAATACGCCAGCCTTGAACCACTTGGTCAGGTTATCCTCCTCAGGAGCTACGCCACCAGTAACCATGATCTTTGACCAAGGCATGGGAGCCATCAGACCCTTGATGAGGTTTGGACCAACCACGTCGCCAGGGAATACCTTTGTAA
>JAEEGF010225418.1_pt1 | contig 56206 bp, 20 predicted proteins | sample 9134171 | NCBI WGS metagenome assembly JAEEGF01 (sample SAMN16246542, study PRJNA631951) | gut metagenome | biome: gut microbiome; feature: rumen; material: AP-attached | host: Bos | place: Iran: Karaj | collected 2018-10 | reverse complement strand
CTGATACGGAATGAAAACAAAGCAATCTGGCTCTCAGCGCTACCAGTATCGGTAGTACCCTTACCAAACTTGCCGAAGATCTCTTCTTTCTTTGCTGAATCCAAATACATAATTCTGTATTGTTTTTTAGTTAAACTTGTTTGTCGAGTAGCAACCTCTCTATGGCACTACCTCGCAAATGCGGGTGCAAAATTACGAAAAAAAATCAATTACCTATTATATATAGGCAATTATTTTTCAAAAAGCTGTCTTTTTTCATCTTTTCTTCTTCCGTGGGGAAGAATGAAAAGAAGCAAAAGAAGAAGGTTGCGATTAAGCGAGAGGAGAGCCAAACTTGTTTGGGCTATCCCGAGCGTGAGCAAGCTCGACCGAAGGTCAAGCCAAAAACGTCCTGAGCTCATGGGCCGCCTGGCTGGTTCTTGGAAGGCTGAAATGAACTCGCTACGCTCAGACAACATTTCAGCTATTTCTTCCAAGCCCCAACCTGGCTCTAAAGACCCATTCGTGCGGAATGTTTTTTTTCCTCCCCATCCTCACCAAGGAGGGGGGCTTCTCAACCAGTTGCGGTTTATTGGAAGATAAGCGAACATGGTGAGCTTTAGACAACCATGGCTCACCCCGAAGGGGCAAAGGCTCCGTGAGCCATACCAAAACTTTGACGGAGGCGGCATATCAGCCGTAGTCAATTAAGCCTACCCCGATGTCGGGGGAGGTTGGGAGGGGGTAGGTACCCTCCTTAGGTAAGGAGGGGCGGGTGGTTGTGAAAAATAGAAAGAAGAAATGAACAGAACTTTTGGTTCTTTTACAAAAGAAAACCCCTCCATTGGGAGGGGGTAGGGGTGGGATCACTCACCAACAATTACCTCACTGTCTTTCAGCACCTTTCCGGCATCACCGCCGCCAAAGACATTGCCCCAGATGTGGGCGCCATTCTTAATCACCACCTTAGTCCAGGCAGAGAGGCTGAACCATTCGGGATTCAGTTCCTTCTCACCACGGCTGGCACCATATACTTCGCCGCCATAGAACTTGTTGTATTTGAATCCTGGGATAAAGTCATCGGGTGTACCTATGGTTCCTGCAATCTGTACCAGGTTGGCTGACATCTTTCCTAAGCCCTCTGTGGCATCGGAATTAGGTTTGATGGGTGACATGGCAGCAAATGGAGGACATACACTGGCTACCGAACCGCCGCCATATACATTACGGTGGATGGTACCGCCATTGATGTAAACAGAGGTGGTGTGAGTAACAGAACCCGCAGAGGGGCTGTTAGCTTCTATGGCATCGCCATGTTCATCCTTTACACCTGTATCATACTTGCCGATACCGGAACCGCCTCCAAAGACGTTGCCTCGATGCAGCCACTGTAAATTGTCAAGTTCCTCGTTAAGTGTCTTGCCTATTGTGCCAAAGAGTGTTCTGTAGTCATCGGTATAGGGAACACCTATTGTACCCTTGTTCACGGTTACCTTAGTACCACGGCGTACGTGTCCGTCCTGACCGCCGCCATATACAGAACCGTAGATGGTAGGTCCGGTGCTGTTGTCACCGATGGTAATATCCGTCTCGTTTACATAGCCTAGGAACAGGTAAGGACTGTCTTCGAAGTTCATTTTGTCCAGTTCTGTAACCTCAGCTGCAGCCTGACCGCGGCAACCGCCAAAGATGTTACCCGTAGGCAGGTCATCCTTAGACATCACCTTAACGAGGGCCTTCTTCTGGTTTGCATCGGCACTTGCCAGCACGGCTCCGAATGTTGACTCTGTGTATGTGGTGTTGTCCGCATTCAGTAACTTGACGGTAGTACCGGAAGTGGGGATGAAGCCCACTGTGCCGGCAGTTATGTTGATAACGTCTTTACCGCTGTGTTGGAAGTGGTAGCCATTGCTGTTTACAGTACAGGTATCATTCCATAGGTCGTCTGTAATCTTCTCGCCATAACCACTGGGGTAGTAGTCATCTGCACCGCTGGCATAGTTACCCTTACCTACAGAGCCTAAGTTACCACCGCCGTAGATGTTACGTACGACATGTCCACCGCTCATGATAACGTTGGTGTTGCCATATACCTTACCGGCAGTCAGGTCGGGATAGTCTTTGATACCTATCTTGTACGTTCCCTTACCCTTACCGCCGCCATAGATAGCGTGACCGATTAAGCCGTTCTTGACCTCAACCTTAGTATTTTCATATACATGACCGTTTTCACCACCGCCATATACAGATCCGGCAATGGCGTTTGCGGTGTCCTTGATTCTTACAGAGAACTTCCTCTTGCCGTCTTCGATGTTCTCAACGACGGTAAGGTCTTCTGCAGTCGCAGGAGCGGCATAATTGATTGATACTTCTGTTTCCCTCACGTTTGCAAATCCTGCTATCTTGTAACGGTCGCCAGCTTCGCCTCGCGTACCGCCGAATACGTCACCGTTATCCGAACCTGTTGTACCGATACGTCCGCCAGTGATATTGATGGTAGCCTTTCCGGTAGAGCGCTCTCCGCTCAAATTCTGATACACGTATTCTATTGGCCAGCTGAGTGCAAATCCATTGGCCGGGTTTTTGTGCTCTTTGGTGAGTCCTTCATTTATTCTACCTACAGAACCCATGGAGCCTCCTCCATAGACATTCTGTGTAATATGTCCGCCGGAGATGTTAATCTCGGTGTTACCAATTACACATCCAGCCCAAGCATTATGGGTGTCATCAATACCATCATCATCAGAGTCATACATGTCCGTACCGCAGCCGGAACCATAGACATTGCCTCGAGTTGTCCATGCTTTCTCGTTAATGCTTGCGTCATCGAATTCATACCAGGGGTCATCCGCATCTGCAATGCCGATGGTTCCGCTCTTTACATTCACTGTTGCATGAGTAAATACATGACCATTCTCACCACCGCCATATACAGAACCCTTGATATGTGGGCCAGCCTCTCCTGTCTCTCCAATATTAATAACAGAACTTTCCACCCATGCCATCTTGTCGTATGGGTCTTTAAGTGCTGTATGAGTTACAGGAATTACCCATAATGTTGTGGGTTCTGGCTTCGCAATGTCACCGCGTGAAGAACCGAATACCATACCATTGTCGCGTCCGTTGATGCCGATGGTACCTCCCGTGATATTGATAGTAGCAACACCTGTGCTTTCTGTCCATTTCAAAGGAATACCCTCTGGAACTGTCTCCATGTAATAGAACTCTCCTGTATTGGTTTTTCCGTCAGAGTAGATAAATGTACCTACGGAAGCAACGGCACCGCCTCCATAGACATTATGGTAGATGTTACCGCCCGTGACATTGATTGTGGTATTTCCTTTGACAGTGCCGGATAGCGGATAGCTGGCGACACCTCTACCGCCACCATAGACGTTACCCATTGTGCTGCCGCCATACATCACGTAGCCGTCACCTTTCCTTACCTTATTCAGGCCGACTTCACCGCCGCTGATGGTTATGTTCGTATTACCTCCCACCTGTGCCAGCTTGCCACCGCCATAGACGCTTGCCTTCACCTTTCCGGCAGACATATTGATGGTGGCGTTACCGGTAACAAAACCTGCAGAATCCCGGGGAGCTACAATACCGGCATCTTTCTCGTCATCAGTCAATGCGCGATCGCTACCATATCCACCGCCAAAGATGCTTCCGAAGGTATATTGTGGTACGTTTCCTTTCTTGATTTCAGAACCTACAGAACCTCCGGTAAAGGTTATCGAGGTAGTACCCTTCACCTGGCCGAACTCTCCACCGCCATAGACACTATTCTTGACGGTACCGCCACTGACGTTTATGATTGACTTCTTGGTATGTCCCAGTTTGTTCCAAATGGGGTTGATGTTTCCATTAATCAGGGTCAGACGTCCCATACCGCCGCCAAAGATATTGCCGCCCTTCGAGTGGTAAATCTTCTTAATCGTAACTGTCTCATCGCTTTCCCTAACGGTGGTCTCGCTTTCGCCATCCGCCATCTTCTCCTTGAAGGTCAGATTTTCGAATTCGGTCTGCTTCAGGATAGTGTTTCTCAATTCCTCACTGGGATTATATATGTATTCGTAGTCATTACCAATGGTACCGCCGCTGATGTTGACTGTTACTACACCGTGAGTATCACCTGTCTGCATCTCGCCGTCACTGTCATTGATACCAACAGAACCTAATCGACCGCCGCCAAAGACACTGCCCAGCATGGTGCCGCCGCTGATATTGACATTCACATTACCACCGACGCGTCCGGCAAGTGCGTTCGTACCTCCGAAGCCACGGCCACCACCGAAGATGTTTCCATCCACGTAACTGGTACCCCATGTACCGATGAGGGGGAATTGGATATCCTTATCATCCACCGTCTTTTTCGTTCCGTTCAGGATATTCAGGTGAGTATTACCGTTTATCCAACCGTCCTCGGCTCCACCGAATACAGAACCATATACCCATGCATCTCCACCGATGGTAACATAGGCGTCTTTCTCTACATTGGTAATTCCATCCAAGAATGCACGTTCTTCACCCTTACCGCCACCGAATACGTAGCAAGTCACGGGGTGAGCGGCTATCTCATCCAGTGTACGTGGTACACCCAGTGTTCCGCCTGTCATCTTAACGTGGGTGTCACCCTTCACAGTGGTCATCTCGCAGCCGCCATACAGGCTGGTCAGGATATGACCGCCGGTAACCTCAACCCATGTGTCACCCCCCACATTTCCTGCGGTAGCTAGCCATTTGCCGGCTTCATAGGGGAAGTAGCCGGAGCCACCTCCATATACGCTACCGTTAAAGGAACGTCCGTCAGAGGCAATGTATCGGCCACCCTTAGTGGTTTTGGTGCTTTCATACTGTTCCAGTTCTCCTGTCTGGTTGGCAAACATGTCGTGAGGTGCATAGATATCGGTTGTCGTTACTTTACCGGCAGATATGGTCTTTCCATACAGCCAACTGTCGCATTCGGGCAGGGATTTAGCATATTGTGCAGTAACCAAAGCCTTATTATCAGTACTTACACCTGTTAAATCTCCATCTCCCAAGATTAAATGTCCTGCGGCCCACTCGGCATCAGTATAGCGACGGTTGACACCCTGATTTACCAAGATGGTTCCATTATCTTCGTCATCAGAAACCTTGGTCAAAAGAATATGTCCGTTACCAATCTGACAGTTGCCGCCAATCTTTACGCCGGTGTCGTGCAGTACGTGTCCGTTCTCGCCGCCGCCAAAGACAGAGCCCTTTACCCATGCCGTACCGTTGATGATTACCTCGGTGCTGTCAACAAAGGCTTTGTTAGCATCTGCAGGAAGATTGGTTCCCTGCCCGCCACCGAATACATGGCCGAAGTTGTCGGGCGCGTCATTTTCTTTGAAATTACCATCGTTATCCAGGTGGTACATTGTCATGTCGTTCGGACCAATCTCACCGTTGCTGATGGTTACATGGCATTCGCCGGTGCCCGCAGCACAACTGGAAGGTTTGCCGTCTGTGTTCGTAAAGTCACCCACATGTCCCATCTTACCTCCGCCATAGACAGACCCGGTGATAAAGGCTGCGTTGCGGGCTGGTATGGGTTTGGTATCTGTGGTTCCTGTTGTTGTTTCACCACTAATTACTTGTGTCCAATCCCATTTCAGGGTAGTCTCGTTATAGACGTATATTTTACCATCGGCATCTGATGTCTCAATCTTTCCGTTATCATTCAGCCATTCGCCAGTACCAATGTCAATATATGTGTTACCGATAATATTTGCCAAGTTACCGCCACCATAGATGGTACCAATCTTTCCAATAGCTAAGGTTGCATCACCACCAGCAACAATGCTCTCAACTTCGTATTGAGAATCTCCGGTTCCGTGTACGCCTTCCGTAAACGCTTCCTTAATGGTAGGAGTTACCCCTTCGTTATTGGCATAGTTGGCAGTTATCTTACCTTGTGTCATATTCACATTAATGTGCGGGCTGCCTATTACTAAAGCCTGGTCTCCGCCGCCATAGATAGTTCCTATCCTGGTTGCAGAGATAATATTAATTTGAGGATTGCGATGTGGTGTAGCCAATGCACCTGTATCATTGGCTTTGAGCGGTATACGGTTCTTAATGGCATTTCCCTGGTCATCTTTTAGCACAGGATCATCTACTGTAACAAGTTTGCCAGAACCGTCTCTTTGATATCCATAGACAGAGTATGGAGCATAATAACCGCCGCCATACAACTCACCGATGAAGATTGGCGTACAGCCTTTTTCCTCAATATTAATGGTGATGGCTCCATTAATGGTTCCGGCTTTGTTGTTACCACCGTATACCTTATCGTATGTTCCGTTGGTAATATTAATGGTTACATTATTATTGACATCTGCATTCTGTGAACCTCCGTAGTATGTACCGCCATCCTCCACACAGTCCAATACCACCTGGATTTCACCGTCCATCTCTGCGGTCTTGCTGCCACCATAGGTCTCATTTGTAATCAGCGGACAGGTTCCTGATTTCTGGTACTGCGACAATGCTACCGTACGGATATTTCCCTTCTCGTTACTACCTCCATAGATGGTATGGATACGTCCACCTGTAACCGTGGTGGTGGCATAGCCGGTTCCGTAAGAGTAGTTGGCTTCTCTGTCACTCTTCTCTGAGGAATTAGGCTTTGCTACTGTTTGGTATTTTGTGCCTTCACTTTCGCCATCTCCCTTAGTGCCGTCCGTGACGTGTTCCTCTGTAGCGTAGTATCCTACGTTAGCACCGGGATTCTCATACCACTTGCCATCTCTTAGCTGGTAGCTGTCCAAACCGTTGCCACCGCCAAAGAGTTCATCAATAACGAACACAGAACTTACGGTAACATTTGTGGCTGGTACTGATGCAGCATTACCACCGCCATATACTTGCTTGATGCTGGTCACGTCACAACCTTCTATGATGACGTCTGTTGTCTGGGTAGTTGCCTTATAGTCGGCATCTGTATTGTTGGCATTGGGTCCGTATGGTTTGTATATTGCCAGGTCACCGCCGCCATATACTGCCGTCACGTCATAATCAAACATCTTGTCAATCTGCTTGATAACGTTATTGGTCCTATTATTTATGGCTTTCTTGTCATCATCTGTTAATCCTGTTGATGCTTCTTTTGTTTGCATGGCAGAATAGAATGTTTCCACAGCAGTAATGGTATCGGACACAATTCTGTCACTGATATATTCATGCGGTGTGATGATATTTCCTTCACCATCCTTTTTGTAGGTTACATCAAGTATTCTTCTTAGATAAGTAACATAGCCTTCTTCCGGCGTTGTGCTTGTATTCCTCTTTGAAGAATAATCGGGAGGGGTTACCTTAGCTTTTATGTTTGCTGTATTCTTATTCTGTGTAGCATAGATATGTACCAAGGCATGTCCCTTAGGTGTACCATTGTAGTCGTTACAACCAAAGATTTTGTCCACGATACAGCCCTTTGCATTCTCTGCCACAGCCTTATTTAGTTCCACTGTAACATTGCCACCTACGTCAGCAGCTACGTTGGCAGTTCCCTTACCGCCGCCATAGACATCGTGGGCAATGGCACCGCCGGTCAGCTGAACATTGGTGTTCTGTTTTACCTGACCCATCTCACCACCGCCATATACGTTACCGGCGATTGTGACATCCTGTTCACGGTCAGAGGGATGGGGCAGTATGTTCACCTGTGTTCCTGTAGTGAGGGCAAAATAATTGGAGTTGATATCTGTATCATACATACCACGACTGGCACCATAGACGTTGCCGCCATAGTCAAAGCCATAGTCGCTGGTATTACCAATGACACCGCCAGAGATGTTGAGTGTATTCACAGAAACCTTTCCGTTGGCAGCATCTGTATACGGGCCTGCACTCATTGTCCAACCGGGAGGAAGCACACTGGCCAGTGAACCACCGCCATAGACATTGCGATGGATGGTGCCGCCCTTGATGTCAACAGTGGTGTTACGTGTTACGGAACCCGCAGAGCTACTGTAATTGATATCTTTAACTGTGACGTTTTGCCCATTATAGTTATAGGTATGTGTATCCACTGTTTCACCTTCGTCATATTCGCCATTTTTATTATTACCATCAGCAGAATCTGTGAAAGTTGTGCCGTCGCCGTCATAGTCATACTCATACTTGCCGATACCAGAACCACCACCATAGACATTACCTCGGTGCATCCACTGGGCATTGTTGATGTCTGTGGTTTTTACCAAAGCATTTGCGGCTTCTGTACTTGTATAGGGTGAACCAATCTCACCGTTGTTGATTGTTACCTTTGTATCCCTGCGCACATGTCCGTCCTGACCGCCGCCATAGACAGAACCATAGATGCGCGGGTTGGAACTCAGTGCTCCTGCTGTACCTATCGTCACCTCTGTCTCGTTCACATAGCCTACATAGAAGTCTGGGTTGGTATTTATACCATCAACTTCTGCTGTACCTTGGCCACGACAACCGCCATAGATGTTACCATAGGGCAGGTCATCCTTCAGGGTGTTTTGGGGTGTTGTTGAATCAATGTAGCCCACCTGGCCGCCAGTGACTGAAACCGTTGTTTTACCACTACCTGTAAAGTCGGTATTAGACCATAGGGCTGTCGTAATCTTTTCGCCATAGCCAGTTGTGTAATCATCAGCACCACCAGCGTAGTTGCCCTTACCTACAGAAGCCATATTACCACCACCGTAGATATTGCGTACTACATAGCCGTTTGTCATGCTGACACTGGTATTGCCATAGACCTTACCGGCTGTTATGCTATAGGCTTTACCTTCAGTATTGTCGGTACCGTCAAACTTCTTCAAATCCGCTGGATGGTATTTATCCTTACCCTTACCGCCGCCATAGATGGCATGGCCAATCAAACCATCTGTCAGCGTTACGCTGGTATTTCCTATTACGTGACCGTTCTCGCCACCACCATAGACAGAACCGGCAATGCAGTCGTTGCTACCCTTTGTACTTACATCAGTCCCAGTTTTGTAATTCTCCGGGGTTGCTGTGGGGCTTGTATAATTGATAATGACTTTCGTTTCCTTTACGTTGGCACATAGGGCCATTTCATAACGGTCGCCAGCTAAACCCTTACTGCCGCCATATATATCTCCGTTATCAGTTCTTGCAGCTTTTTTCTCAGCTTCTGTCAGTGGTGTTTTACCATCTTCCTTGTAGCCTGATCCTCTATAGTCCTTACCCGTAATACCGATACGTCCGCCGGTTACCTCCACTGTAGCTTTGCCGCCTATTGATCCACCGCCCACGGCAGGGTCATTCGGTGCTGCGGCATGATAGTGGAAATCGTAGGGCCAGCTAAGGGCAAATCCGTTCTCTGGATTATCATGCTTAGTCATATTTGTGAAGTCGCCGGAAGCATTGCTCACGAAGTCTATAAGACCTACTGATGCATATTCTCCGCCGCCGTACACATTGGTCTTCACCCATCCCCCCTGGATATTAACTTTGGTGTTTCCTGATACGCAGCCTGCCCATGCCATCGGGGTAAAGGTGTAATAGGTGTTATCGTATCCAGCCACAGCTATGGTCTGTTTTTCTGTCCTGTTGCTGCCATAGCCACCACCGAAGACATTACCGCCTACGATGCTGTTCTCAGCTATAGTCACTTCGCTTCCGTTACGTACCACACCATACTCTCCACCGCCATATACATTGCGTACGATGTTGGCTGTACCGTTGATGGTAACATTGGTCAGTTTCACTACAGCCAACTTAGGCCATAGTGGATTCAGTGTTTCTCCATCCAGTTGTGTCAGACGTCCCATACTGCCGCCAAAGACGTTACCGCTGTATTTGGCTCCATCGCCAGTGGCTCCTGAATTTCCAATGGTTCCGCCACTGATATTAATGGTGACATGACCGTATTGGTTTCCTGCAGTATCATCATTTAGCAGGCCATATTCCGGGTTAGGAGAGCCATTGGGAAGAGTAGCATCTACCATGTTGATACCTACCGATGCCAGTCGGCCGCCGCCATATACAGAGCCCAACATAGTGCCGCCAGCAATGGCTATGTTCACATTGCCGTGGATAGAACCGGCTGTCAGCGCATTACCTGTGTAGCCACGTCCACCGCCGAATACGTTACCGTCAACATAGCTGGTACCCGTTGTACCGATGCTACCGCCGTAGATTCCCAGTTTCACATTCTCCAACACGTGACCGTCCTCACCGCCACCGAATACAGAACCGTATATCTTGGCAGTGCCTCCCACATGCACTCTTGTATTCTTAACGTTGGTCCAGGTGTTGAAGAGGGTACGTGTGTCTCCCTTTCCTGCACCGAAGAGGTAACAGGTCACAGGGTGAGCAGCAATCTGGCTTAATGTACGGGGTACACCCAAGGTACCACCTCTCATGATGACAACACAAGAGTCACCCAGTACGTTGGTCATTTCGTTACCGCCATAGATGCTGGTTAGGATATGGCCGCCGGTAATGGTAACTTTTGTGTTGCCATATACCTGTCCTGCGCTATCCAACCATTTTCCTGCAGCATAGGGGAAAGCACCGCTACCGCCACCGAATACGTTACCGTAATAGGTGTGTCCGTCGGAAGCAATGGTAGCACCTCCCTTAGAGTCGTAGCTGTTTGCAAGCAGATCGTGGGGTTTATATTCCTTTGTGGTTCCTGTGTCAATTCTACCATATTCCCAATGCGGACACTCTGCCAATGCTGTTTCTGCAGTAACCGTGGCAGGTGTAGCAATGAAATCTGCTTCTGCATACGGAGCCGTCTTGCCAGCGCCACAACCAATCTGTCCGCCCTTGATGTTAACGTTAGTGTCATGTAGTATATGACCATTCTCAGCACCACCATAGACAGAACCTTTCACAAAGGCTTTGTTTCCGATGGTTACATAGGTCTTGTCAGCCCATGACTTGTATAGTACGTTCGCATCCTCAGCAATGTTATTGTTTCCTTTACTACCTCCGAAGACATGGCCCACAAAACGCTCATCCTTGAAGTCTTCCACAACACCTTTCGTGGCACTGACTTTTGTATAGCCAGTCAGGAAGTTTGCCGGCATTGAGGCTGGACCTATCTCGGCATCACCTCCGATGGTAACGACACAGGTACCGCCAGAAGTACGAGAAGTCGGCATAGCCGTGTTCAGATTGTTGTATGTACCTACAGAACCCAGATTACCACCGCCATATACGTTGCCGCCAATCTTAACACCTTCATAAGTGGCAACGCCACTGAAATCCACTGATGTGTAATCGTATTCATCCGTTGTAGAATTATAGGTCACTCCTGTAGCACAGATATTGACGGAAGAGTTACCGGTTACGTCTGCCTTGTTGCCGCCACCGAATACATTGCCGGTGATATGGGCACCAAGGACGTCTTTGTCTTCGAATACAACAGTACGATATACTTTTGTCTCGCCTTCCATATCGTACATGAGGTCGCCCTTGTAATTGTATACAGAGTCACCTTTTTCATTTACGAATGCACCGCCTGCTGACTTTCGTTTCAAAATGCCCACTGATGTTGCAGTTCCAATATTTACTGTTGCATTGCCTACGATATTACCTTCGTTACCGCCACCATAGATATTACCGATAGTTCCGATGGTATTGTCTATTTTTCCTGCATGAATATTTGGAATGGTTTCTCCGGTATAACTTGCGGGAACTGCAAATGTCTGATTGGCCAGACTTCCCTTTCTCATATTGATGTTAACCGTGGTGTTTCCTTTGACATCGGCTTTTAAGCCTCCACCATAGATATTGTCAATACGAGTTGCTGACTTGACATTTATTGTGATAGAAGCGGGGTGATTGTCAGGATACTCAGTTCCGTCTTTCTTCGTGCCGGGATAAGGAGCCTCGTTACCACCGCCCATCAGGTTTTGTATGATAATAGGTTTACATTCATCAGTCTCTTCAATGTTGACTATAATATTACCACCAATACTTCCTCGGGCATCGTTCCCGCCAAACACATTAGTGTAAACACCGCTGGTGATTGTCAAATTCACATTACCTGAAATGTGAGCATTGTAAGAACCGCCATGTACAAACTGTATGGCATCTGAAGTACCGCAACCAGACAATATCAAGTTTACGTCTCCAGCAACGTCGGCTTCATTACCGGCACCGAACAATCGGGTCAAGGTTAATCCGCACTCACCTCCAGTTCCAGAGGTGTCTGTTGTAGAAGAACCTAGAATATCGCCTTTTGCATCGCTACCGCCAAATACTTGACCAATTCTACCGCCCTTTGCAGAAATCTTTGCGTCGCCGGTAACCATAGCGCCGTCATTGGCAACCCATGTGCCAGCACTGTTCCTGACGGGCATACTACCATTACCGCCGCCAAAGGCATAACCTATATCAAAGGCTCCGAAAATAGTAACGTCAGTTGAGGGAACGGATGCCGAGTTACCGCCGCCGTAGACTTTTTCTATAGATGTATCACCACATCCGTGGATAATGACCTTTGTCTCTTTGCCTGTAGCTGGCAGGTAGTTTGCCATATTGCCGCCACCATAGACACCTTGAATCTCATAATTTCCGAGGACATGACTTCCGCCATCTACTCGTTTCGTCTTGAATATTTCTACTGTGATATTACCCTTTGGCGAACCATTGAAATTATTGGCACCAAAGATGTTTCCGGTTATGGGAATAGATGCATAGTTCTTTCCGCCAACAGTTATGTTCTGTGCAAGTTCTCGGGTAAAGGTCGCACCTGTACCTCCATTAGCGGTGATATCGGCAGTCTTATTAACATTAATGGTTATATCACCATATACATAGACTGCAGTTTCGGCATTACCCAGACCACCACCAAAGACATTACCAATCTTGCCGCCGGTCAGTTTAACCGTAGTTGTATTGCTGGCAGAAGTCTTTCCTGCAGCCCAGGCTGTATCGAATCGCCTGTAATACTCAGCTCCTGATTCTGCTTTCGAATTAGGCCCTTGTAAGATATAATTTTCGTCAACTTTCTTATAGAGTCCTGAGACGTCACTTGTGCCAACAGTTAAAGTCGCTGTGATTTTGTCATATGTTGTGACAAGATTTGTATCATTCCAGTTGTCCGTATTGGTATTTGCCAAAGCACCGCCGCCATAGACGTCGTTGATGACCTTACCTCCGCTGACATTTACTGCTACGTTGCCCTTTACAATACCAGCCTGACCGCCACCGAAGGCGCTGCCCTTGACCTCACCACCACTGATGTTCAGTGTGGTGTTCGCCACTGACGCATAATTATGATCTGTCAGACCAACCTCACCACGGGCTGCGGCATATACATTACCATTGTCACTGCCATCAACTCCAATGGTACCACCGCTGATGGTTACAGTGGTGCTTCCGTTTACTGAACCCATGGCACCGGCACCATAGACATTGTGAACCACCTGACCACCATAGATGGTAACTCTGGTATCATGGCCTACACCGCCAGACTTGAGGTTATACTTCGTGTTATTGTCATATTTATCCGTACCGCAACCTGCACCATACACGTTACCACGATATGGATAGTTATAGTCCTTACCACTGTAGGTTATATTATTCTCACCATCTCTATACTCAACATCTTCTCCTGTATTGATACCAATAGTTCCGCTGTATATTTTGACCTCGGCATCATGATAAGTGTGACCGTTCTCGCCACCGCCATAGACAGAACCTTTAATGGCTGGACCCTCAGTGGCATCGTTCTGTGTGCCAATATTCACTTCAGTATCATAAACCCATGCCAGTTTATCGTGGATTCCGTCTGGCTCGCCTACATCACCTCGTGAAGAACCGAACACCATACCGTTTTCCTTACCGGTTGTACCAATGGTACCGCCTGTGATAGATATCGTGGCCTTACCGTTGGATGTATAGCCAGTAATGACACCCGTACTTTCATTATAAGTAAAATCACCTACTGAACCGTAGGCACCGCCACCATAGATGTTATGCAGGATAGTACCGCCGCTGATGTTAATCTCTGTATCGCCCTTTACAAGACCAGCCTTGACCTTCTCGAGGTCTGTCTGACTGCCAGTGCCATCGCTACCCAGACCGCCACCATAGACGTTACCATATACGGCACCGCCTTGGTTAAGTGTACCAATAGTGCCGCCAGTCACATTAACTACAGGACTGCCCTCCATAATGGCTTGGTTACCACCGCCATATACACTCTGGCTAATGGCACCGCCATCGATATTCACCGCCACAGTGCTCTTAGGCGTACCATTTGTGTTGTTACAACCAAACACGTTGTACACATTACCGCCTTTGACGTTGACGGTAACCGGTCCATAAACGTCGGCAGCATGTGTTGCTTCACCCAGACCGCCACCATAGAGATTACCGTTGATGGTACCGCCATAGAAGTTTACGTTTGTCGTTGGCGAACCTTCACTAATTGTTGTGCCGTCAGTCGTATTTACCTTACCCTTGGCACTACCGCCATAGACATCGCCGGTTATATTGGCATAGCCTACATAGTTCGGTGACTCATTTGTTCCAATATTTGCACCGATATTCACTACTACATTGCCAGTTACTTTTGTAGTCGCACCATAACCTCCGCCAAAGATGTTACCTGCGATATTGATGCCCATATTCTGGTTCTTGGTACCAATATTCAGCGTTGCGTCACCATCCACATCTGCAGAGTAGCCGCCGCCGTAGATGCCAGCTTCTTCAAAATCGATATACTCATTTGTGGTTGGACTAATATACGTGCCATGTGATGCATCTGTATAGGTGCCCTTTGTGATATTGACACCGATATCTTCTCCCTCATTTGCCAGTGCCGTACCAACATCCACTAGGGTATTACCTGTTACCTTGGCTGCATTACCACCACCGAATACCTGACCTATCTTTCCTATGTCTTTCTGTTTCGTTCCATTGATGTATCCTTTCCAGGTGTTGACCCAAACACGTGTGTTACCAATCACTTCAGCTTGATTACCTCCGCCAAAGATTTTTCCGATGGATGTGCAGGAGAATACATATACCTCTACATCTGCTCGTATCGCGGGATCTCTTCCTGTATAAGCAGTACCTTCCGTGTTGGCTGTCCAGGTCCCTCCTGACTGGGTACATCCATAGATAGAGTAGGGCGCTTGGTTACCTCCGCCATAGAGTTCACCAATTATAAGGGGCTTACAACCATCCTCCGATACGTTTACGGTAATAGAGCCACGAATATCACCACCCGCATTGTTACCACCGAACACACGACCGAACTTGCCACTGGTTACAATCAAGGAAACGTTGCCATTAACGGTAGCCTGCTCGGCACCGCCATATACTTCTTTCACGTAATCCTCAGGCATACATTCCAGAATGATGTTTACATCACCATCCATGTCAGCATGGCTGCCAGCACCAAAGATTTTGCCTACATTCAGGTCTGTACAGTATTCGGGTTTTGTGAATATATCGGTTCTTTGCTTGGTACGGACATCAGTACCACCAACAATATCTCCCTTGGTGTTGCTGCCACCATAGACGTTGTTGATATAACCGCCCAATAGTCTGGTTACGGCTTTACCTGTTCCGTATGTTCCATTTTCATGATTGGCAGCATATGCTGTAGGATTAATGATACCTACATTGGCACCAGGGTTGTTGTCACCAGATCCGTTACCGCCACCATATACATTATTTATAATGTAGGTACCCTTGATGGTAACCTCTGTGGCTGGTACGGCAGCAGCATTACCACCACCATACACGTAGTTGATGCTGGTCTCTTCACAACCTTCAATAATCACTTCCGTGCGGGCTGCGTTAAACTTGGTAAGTTTGTCATCATAGTCCTCTGCATTTTTGTCTGGTAAGACAATCAAGGCATTCGTTGGAATATAGTCAGCTTTGTTGCCACCGCCATAGACAGCTGCCACATCGTAGGTGGTACGCTGTTCACGCGTTTTTGCCAAAGCTTCCACTGATGACTTGTCGCTATCTACCGTACGCTTTACCCAAACCTTTACATGTCCCTTAGGCGTTCCATTCAGGTTGTTGCAACCAAAGATGCTGCCAGGTATCTTGGCACCATCGAGCAGCACGTTCACATCACCGCCTACATAAGAAAGAATATCGCTTTCTGCTCCGTTTTCGCCGTTCTTTTGTCCCAGACCGCCGCCAAAGACATTACCGTTGATGGTACCCCCGTAAAGGTTCACATCTACCTTCTTTGTAGCATCAAAGACAAGTTCGCTGGCAGGTTTGCTGGTATTCACATTACCTAATGCACCACCGCCATAGATATTACCGTTGATTGTAGCTGTACCTGTATAGACGGGAGTTTCATCGTTGGACTTGGTCCCAATGTTTACTGTCACATCACCTTCTACCAGGGTGGGCTCACCAAAGCCGCCGCCAAACACTGCATCGGTGATGGGGTTGGCTACCGTACCTACTGTACCGCCGGTAATGGTTACTGTGGCATTGCCTTTCAGCACACCGTTGGCATTGCTACCGCCATAGACGGCTGTAGCTACAGAGCCGCCACTTATGGTCACCGTTGTATTTCCGAGGTTCTGGGCTGCAATGCTGCTGGGGCTGGTCTGTCCTAGACCACCGCCAAAGACGCTACCGCTGACGGTACCGCCGGAAAGGGTGACTGCTGTGGCATTCACCGTACCAAGGGCACTACCGCCATAGACGTTCTGGGAAACAGTACCGGCGCTGATGCCTACTGTCACATCTCCCGTGACTTCAGTTGTCTGACCCTTACCGCCACCATAGATATCTGTGCTGACCTTACCGCCAGTCATGGTTACTGTGGCTGTGCCAACAACGTCTGCTGTGTTACCACCACCGAAGACGTTTACAACACCGTCTGTGGCATCCGTAGCCTCAATATTCACTTGGGTAGAACCATTCACGGCCGACATGTCGCCGCCTCCAAACACACCGCCGGTTGTCTCGTTTTCCACAATACCGCTAACCTTGGTGGTTCCCTTGATGGTCAGGACGGTATGTCCCACCTGGCCTAGTGTGGTCAGATCTTGGTTCGTATAAATGTAATGATTCGTCGGATCACTGCCGGATTTGCCGTTTTCGAGAGTCTTCTCAGCTTCCGCAGCGTTCTTCCAAGTATAGGTGGTAGTTCCCGAGAATTCACCAGGCTCAAACATACCAGAGTTCCTGTTGAATTCCGGAATCTTGGTGAAACCGCCATCTCTTACTTCAAGCGACGGAAGTGTGCCGGAATAGCCGCCTCCAAAAACATTGCCGTTCACCGTACAGTTTTCAAGTACCGAGGTGGCTGTGCCGGTTACCTTACCCAAGCTACCGCCACCATAGAAGTTCTTATTGATGGTACAACCCTTCAGATTTGAGAAGACATTGTCACATTGTGCCAGTGAGAACGATGCAAACTTTACATACATACGTGCACCCGTCACACCGGTTGACCATACAAAGAACTCGTAGTCGAAGTCGGTGGCCACGCCAGGTCCTTTCTTACCATAGTCTGGATGGCTGCTGCTCGCATTAGTTGTCTCACCGTCGAAATATTTTTCTTTATCAGTGGTATAGGGATTTGAACCAAATTTGAATCCGCTTTCGTCAATATACTTTTGTCTGGAATAGGACAGACCGCCGTAACCGGCACCGAAATACTTGTCAAATACACATCCTTCGGCATTGGTGGTCACAGCCTTACCAGTTGTCATATTACCGAATTTCGGGCCACCGCAGAAAAGTGTTACATGGCTGTTGTAGATATCGGTAGTGATGGTACCCTTGATGGGACGGGCATCATTGATGCCGCCACCATAGAATGCATCGATATCTGCATTGTAGATTTGCCAATGTACATCGCCATTGATGGGTTCCTGACAGGCGCCGGCAGCTTCCACAAAATGTCCACCGCTGATGTAACACTCAGCATTATCCGTTCGTTCAGCGGCGTTGGGGTTGTAGGTTCCTGTAAGATAGAATCCCTTGAATTCACCTCCCGTCACGGAAACCGGGATATGAGGTGTGGACTGTGAACCGTCGCCATGGGTACCCACACCAAAGTTGTCAATCTTAACGTTACTACCCACATGGATATAGATGGTATTACCAGGAATAGTTGTCGCACGTGTGGATACAAACTGTTCAAATTCGCCGCCAAGGAGAATCAGAGGTGATGAAGCCTTAGTCCAGCTTTGGCTTTGATTATTCTCGTACTCCACCTGGTTGGAATACACGATACAGGTGTTCGTTACCTCGAACCATCCGCGCATCAGGAAAATGGTGAAATTCTTCAGGTTGTCTGTTCCATTGGGCTTTTGAGCTTGTGCGGTACCAGGTATGTTAATGAAGTCGAAACGGATGGGAGAAACCGACTGGCGGTTGTTATGGTGGTAAATCATGCTGTAGTCTGGTTCATTATCATGGTCCAAATCTGCAGACATGATGGTGAAAGGTTTGGTGCTGTTAGCTGGTACACCACCTTGGTGCAAATTGCCCACCAGTACTACAGCATTGTCATAGACTGTGGCGTTGCCGAGGGCTTTCAGTGCATCCGTAATATTCTTGTGGACGGTTTGTTCACTGCCATCTATGGTTATCTTCTGTGTATCATACGATTTGCCTAATTGGGATACGCTCTGTGCCGCATAACCAGTGCTATATACAACATCCAGATATTCGTCAGCCACGTAGGCAGCATTACCCCAGTAGGGCTCGATGGTGATGCTACTCACACCGTAAGGAACGTCGAAGTAGGCTCCCTGAGAGAACACTCGGCCACTGACGGAATACAGATCCTTGTTGGAACTCTTACGGTCAGCATAGTTGTGGTCAGGGAAATCCTTGACTCCTGAACTGGGGTAGTTGGAGGAAGTATAGGGGTCATCTGTCACAGCGTCAATAGCCGTTATCTTCCATCCCGTCACCACCTTGTTATGTGTGCAGTTTCCCGTTCCGACCTCATTGTAGTAGGGTAGCTGCACCTTGTCGTAGTTGAAGTTGTAGCGCTCAAAGTCCTTATCGGTACGGATGAGGGTGATAGAACTTTTCCCTGCCTTGATTGCGGCTCCTGTTGGATAGCCACTTCCTATGCTGATGTTTACTGTCAACGTACCTGTTTTCAGTCCTTCGTTCCTATGAGCCTCGGAGTAATCAGCCAGATCTCTGGCGTCATAGTTGATAATGGAAGGATACGTGTCTTGTGCTTTCAGAATGGGGTAGGGCTTGGGGGCGGCAATTTTCCTGTCTGCCGTCTCCAATACCCACTTCATCATATCTGTTGCATTGACCGTTGTACTTGTGGTAGAGGCATATTTTGCTGCTAATCGTCTGTTGCTGTTCAGCAGCTGACGGTAGAACTCAAAGCGGTTCAGATATTTGTCTTCTACTGCCAACGCACAGTTGTATTTACCTTCAGTGATATGGCTGGTAGGCAACTTAGAGTAGGCGTAGTAATTATAGGTATTCAGACCTCCTTGCAGGTTGTTGATGTTCTGTCCGCCATAGACGGGTGACTTGTTGCTACCGCCTGTGATATCACCGTAGAACATACAGTTCATTACCATGGTTTGTATGTTGGCAGCTGTAGATGCAACGTTGTTGTATCCCACAATACCGCCTACGTTAGAACCACCTGTGATATTGGCGTAGCTGAAGCAGTTGATGACGCGTGAGCTGCCGTCAAGCAATCCCACTATACCACCTACATTGCCACTTCCTCCTACAGAGCCGCTCAGCACACCCACATTGTAGATACGGCTGTCTCCTGTTGCCTCGTTGGCAATGGCACCTGCGTTTGTTCCTCCGCTAATGCTGACGCCATTCAGCATTACATTCATTACCGTACCGCCATTGATGCTGTTGAACAAAGCATGGCCCGACAGATTGCTGATGGTATGCATACCACCGTCGAAGGTTCCTGTGAACGGAATGGTAATCTCAGAACCAGCTGTAACATCTGTTTGTAGAATGTAATATTCACCAGCATATTCCTCGGTGCTGGCCATATCTATGAAATTGTCGAAGTTGTCTTGAGAAGTAATCAGATATTTGCCGTTCTCATCGGTACTCATCGGGGCAAATATCTTCTTTGATATCACATCAGAATTCGCATATCCTGTAGCCATGGCAATGGCTTTGATGGTTTGGCCAGCTGTAACAGGGATGTTGCCTTCTGAATATGGTGTACGTGTACTTGAAGATGTGGGATCGCTTCCATCTGTGGTGTAATAGATGGTAACCCCACTTGTTGGGAATGCACAAGAGATGGTTACGTTGTCACCTGTTCTGGTAAAGACAGGGTTGTCACACTTCAGGGTAACAATAAGGGAGGCGATATTAGAGTTTACCATACCGTCTTTCACGGCAATGGCTTTGATGGTCTTGCCAGAAATGTTCTCGGTCAGTGGCCCGGTATATTGGGCTGATGAAGTGGTAGGATTAGAACCGTCTGTTGTGTAATAAATGATTGTTCCTGCTGTGGCACAGGTAATGGTAATGGCATTGGAACCATTGTCCTGTATGGTAGGTGTGGCAACCTGATTGAAAGTAACAGTAGCCACCTCAGAATCTGTATATCCATCTTTTGAAGCTATGGCCTTGATGGTGGTTTGCGCATTGATTGTAAAGGGAGCGCTATAAGCTGTGCTACTGGATGTAGGTGTTGTCTCACCGTCTGTGGTATAATAGATGTTGGCATCTGCCGGAGAAGTGGTGATAGTTACTTTTCCAGTTGCACTTGAGTAAGTGATGGAAGGGGTGACACATCGCATAGGGTATGATGCCGGCTCAAATGTCCAGTGGGCAGTGTTTTCGTTCTTGCCTCTATCTTGCAATGTACCAATATGTGAATTGTTGCTCATGGATGAGGCTCCCAGAGCAGTGTATTTGTTTTGATATAAGCTTATCAGTTTCTTGGGGACAAGAGAAAATGCAGTGTATTTATCGCCTTTTTCGTTCACAACAGCGAACAAGTAACGATCTTCTTCCTCTCCTTCGCTTAAGTATGTACGTATGTCAAAGGCGTTAGCGGTACTTGTTAACGAATTTCCGTTCACTGTACTGCTGTTGAAATACATTCGTTTGCCGGTTGGGGCATTTACTACATAGTAGTATTTCAGGTTGGGAATAGTGGCATCCGATGCTGCTTCTACAAAATACCATACGCAGTTATTATTCCTGTCAGTAGAGACAGAGGCATAGTTGTTGTGTGTTGATATTACATAACTGGTATAGCTGGGGTGCCTGTTCTGGATAAAGTAATAATGCTTGTCGCCATCAATGGTTGAGTTTGTAAAGGGATGTGCCCATGTTACAGACTCTTTTGGAACAAGATTCCACTCTGAGTTAGGGTCGCCGGCTCCTGCTGTGCTTGATTTCAGTCCATTTGTATAATTAACATTGGAGCCTTTCTTGTTCACATAATGGGAACTGCTGGATTTGGGGCTGAAGAGCCATTGACCTTCAGAACCTGAGATGGAGAATTTGTAAGAATCGTCAGGTGTCGTAGTACTTTTAATGCCAATAGAGTTGTCGGCACCATTATTTCCCTTGAGGCGGAGATATTTGCCTGTGGACTTGTTGACGATATAGTAGTATTGCTTCCCTCCATCTGTGCCAGCATCCATAAAATACCACAGCATCCACTCATTGGCCATGTTAGAGGTAGATACACCTTTGTCGTTACCATCCTCCATTGGAATCATATAGAAACCTGTGGCACCCTTGGATTCAATCCAGTAGAGTGTTTCCCCGGAATGCGCTGCATGTTGTTCTGGGGTAGTAAGGGTAAAAGGATGTTGTGCCCAAGCACCACAGAAGTTACAAACCATCATCAGCATTACCAGAAGGGTGCGGAAAATGGATATACTACGGAGTTTTTGCGCGTACGTGTAGAAAATATTCATTCCCAGTGTGGGAATAATTTTTCCCCCGTGTAGGAGTAAATTGCGGTTAGTAGTGTTATAGTTTAGTATATAGTTTAGTTCTTGCCTCATGGTCAGTCTGCCCTAAAGGGCATGTTACACACTGCAAAGGTAATAAATAATGTATTAACCACAAAATATACTCAGTTTTTTTTTTTGAAATCTCCTATGCCTCACGGCAAGAAATCCCACAGATCTAAATAGATTTTTTTATCTCACGCAGATATCGCAGAAAGTTTAAACAAAAACCATAAAAACCCTTTTGCTCAGGTTGAGGCTATGCCTCTGATGTTGTGCCTATATGCTTTTCCTTGTAAGCAAGCTTCCAGATAAAAGCCTATATTCACCCCATCAATCCTTTTAGGATTTCAACCTTCCCAAAAGAAAAACCCCGCCCCTTGGGCTAAAAAACCTTATTTGTTTTCCCAAATAGTAAAATATAGTATATCAAACAATATTTGTTAGGGATAACTCGTTTTTCTCAGAAAAAGAATAATGAAAATTTCGACCGAATCAAACATTACGCCAGAAGTTCTGGCACAACTCAAATTACATGTTTATGATATAATAGGATGCTGCCTGGAGGTTCACAAGGAATTAGGCCCATGGCTAAACGAATACATATATCAGGAAGCTCTAATGATGTCATTAGAGGAGAAGCAGATACCCTTTAAGAAGGAATATTATTTTCAAGTCTCTTTTCACGGACACCCTTTGGAACATAAGCATTATATGGATTTTTTATGTAAAGGAAATGTGGCGGTGGAGTGTAAGGCTATTTCCGCCTTAAGTGTCGAACAACGCCAGCAATTATGGAATTACATGCGTTTGACTAATACCCCCATTGGTATACTATTCAATTTTGCACCTGTTAAAGACCAGTGTGAGAAATACTACTATGATGTGACGACAAAGACAATTTCCGCCTTTTAGATATCTGCCTGATACTGCGATTGATGTGAATAAAAAAACAAGAAAACCATTTTCTCTTTGAGAAAAGGTTAGTTATTGGCCGTTGGCTGTTAATCGATTAAGCCAGTAAGCTCCTAAGCCAAAATCAATTTGGCTCCCTCTCTCATGGAGAGGGCGGGGGGAGAGGCTTTTTTTCAAGCCCAAAGGGCGGGGTTTTTCTTTTTGAAAGCTTTGATATTCGTTAGAATATGTTCTGTTATTGGCAGGAAGATGGTGGAAGTTTACTTACAGCCAGATTCGTGACAATGGTAGAACTAGGGCACAAAGTGCCAAAGCTTTCAAAAAGGGTTTTCTTGGTTTTTGTTTTAATTCCGCGTTTTCTGCGCTTTCTGCGTGACCTAAAAAAGTTTACGTTTACGTTATCGTTTACGTTATTTAATGTACAGCTTCTTCTTGTTCACAATATACGTGCCAGGAGTGGTGATAGGTGTGATGACCTTCTTGCCCGGCTCAAGCGTGTAGGCTGTGAGGGTAGCACCGCTCGCATTCACAATCACGATGTTGACGTTCTCCTTCAGGTGAGAAACCGTGTAGATCTTCCTGCCCTTAGCATAGATTTCCAGACCGTTGGTATCGTTATCACCGCTCATGTCATCATCCGGATGCAGGTCGCCTATGCCGTCATTAGAGAAGTGGATAGAGCGGGTCTCGAACTTGTATTCCTTGGTCGGACTGCCAGCAACAGCGAAGTACGGACGGAACGGCTGTACTGTTGTTTCCACTGCTGTAGAAACCTTGTCATAGCTGTCACCTGTGGCTGATAGCGTGTAGGCATCGGCATTAGCAGCAATAGTCTGAGTCATGTAGCTGGGCTTGAAGCTATAGCCGTTGTAAGTTACATCTGTCAGCTCATCGTCACTGACACCAATGCTGGTATTCTTCTGTGACACGAACGAGATGGTCTGCTTGTCCAGTTTCTCTGGGTTGGGAAGTTTCGTTGTGGTAGCCTCGAACTTACCGCTCAGGTCAAACTCGTAGTAGGTCTTGCCAGGCAGACCTAACAGATATGGTGTGGCAGCAGCCAGCATAGGATAGTCATTATAATCACGGGCTTTACTATAGTAGATGCCGGGATATGTATCCTTGTGGTAATCCACTTGTCCGTGGTTGCCATTGTAGTAGTAATCCCACAGGAAGGTATTGGTTACCGCAGCATCATATTGAGCAGTCTTCTGCATGACGTTACCGTCGCTCTTGGTAGGATAGGTGAAGCGGGCTGTACGTATGGCATCCTCGCCGGATACTTCGCTGATGTCGCGGTACTGACGCAACCAGTATTCGTGTCCGATCTTGCTGCCGGTACTGTTCTTGCTGGTCTCGCTGCCATCATAGAAGTGGGTAATCTCACCCTTGTCGCTGGTGGTTACCAGTTCTGCTGTGAATGGGATGCTGATGCCCTGCCATCCTGCGCTTCGGTCAACAAACTCATTGTCCTCGGGAAGACGCTGGTAGAACATACGCTTGTTGCTGGTGAAGTCGTATGCCATAGGCGCATTGAAGTCGTTCAGGTCAACCAGCATGTGGTCCTTATATGCAGCAAAGTCATCGCCTGCCTGCTGTATCCAGTGACCGTGTATGTAGGCGGGATCTTGCCATTCTACACGGCGGTAGCCTTCATTGCTTTCAATGTTATCATAGACATACTCTGTCAGGTACTTGCTTGTTGTGGTTGTTGTAGAACCCGAATCCTTGGTGTAAACCAGCAGGTTACGTGTCAGGTTGACGTTCTTGAATCCGGTCAGACCATCATCATCCAGCAATGGCGGGAAGAACTTGGTGTCCTGATAGCCCTTCTCGTAGCCGCCTGCCACATCGCCGTTGCTGCCGCTGAAGTCTATGGCCGTCATACCCTTGTAGGCTATGGTGGTGGCATCACCGTTCTTGCTCTGTGCAAATACGGCATTCTTGTTGAAGTAGGCAGAGCCCATGGTCTTAGAGCCGTAGTAGGCGGGAGCGCGGTAAACGCGGTTGCCGTTCTCTGTATCATCTACCCTGCCGTTATTGCGGTTGATGGCGGTAGGAACGTCCTGATGTGTCAGTCCTTCTACATAGCCGTAGTTCAGTGCCTGACCAAAGAACAGGTAGTCATCCGGCCAGATGGGGAACCAGTATTTCCTGTCGTTATCCTCTGTATCAATGTAGCAGCGCTCGTCCTCAGCCAGAGTGATGCTTCCCGATGCATAGCGGAAGTCACCGTCCTCGAAGCGGTCTTCCACATACTGGATACCGTTTGAAGTGTTGTCTATATAGCCCGAAGAGCAAAGGCTTGCATTCTGAGCGTAGAATCCAGTCTGCAGATCAGACAATCCGGCTCCATTTTTCTTGTAGTAATAGTATTTGTAGCCTTCATTGACCTTCTCATCGCAGTAACGCTTGTACAGGTAGAAGTTATTCAGGTTGTAAGCCAACTCGCCATTATAGAAGGCCTTCTCCGGCATAGCCTTGGCATTACCACGGAGATGTGTTGTGGTTTTGTATGCTTTGTTTTCCGGGTAGTAGCAGTTGACAACTTGCTTACCCTTGTCGTCCTTTGGATCACCGAAGACGGCATACTTGGTACCGTCAGGTGTTCCTGTAGTCTTAATCCAACTGCTCTCAACATATCCGGTACCCTCGTTTACCACACCGGCGGTGTTGAACGATCCGGTTACACCTAAGTTATAGACGCTACCGCAAAGGTTCTCGAACAACGAGTGGTCAAGACCGCTGATGGTATGTCCGTCGCCATGCAGATCACCCTTGAAGCACTGGCTCTCGTCAACACTTGGCGTCGCCTCGTCATCTATACTACCAATAGGCGTCCAGCTACCGGTATGCTTGATATCCGTACGCAGGATGAATTGCAGGTTGGTACCAGCCTTTACACCCTTGGTGTTTGTTTCATCGGGATAATACTTGTTAGTGCCTGTGGCTGTGCTGTTGTTCAGCAGAGCATGATCTACCAGATGGGTGTTGGCACTTCCTGTAGCTGTAGTAATCTTGTTATTTGCTACTGTATAGCCATCACCTGAAGCACTAATCAGACTCAGGTCGTAGAGGTCTCTCAGGTAGTCAAGACCATCCTCTGTACCACCGGTATAGTTGTTGATATATACCTTGCTGTCACGCTTCAGGCGGGTGCGGTCATAGTCCACATGCAGGTGATACTTCTTGTCGTCCATCACCTTCTTCAGGTCGTGATAGTTGGCCACGCTTATAGGCACATGGTTAGAGTAGGTCTTACCCAGGTAAGTCTTGGCATAGTATGCCAGGTAGAATCCGTCTTGATACCAGTATAGCGAGTCTACGCTTGGTGTATATGGTACACCGTTGATATGACTCTCTGCATCCGATGGGTCTTCAAAGAGTTCCCATCCGCCACCCAGAACCTCGTAGGCACCAGGCTGTACGGTGGGCACGCGCATGGTGATGCTGGTACCGGGCAGTACGATGTTGGGCTCTCGGATATCCTCTACGGTGGGCACACCGCTCTTGAAGTTGATGTGTATGTTCACTACATGGCGCTCGCTGACAGGTGTGATGTGCAGACCAGATGCATCACTCTCCTCATAGTCGTATTTGTAGATGACGGTAATCACCTTTTCGGTAGAGAGGTCTTTGATGTTGGCATTTCTGCTTACAAACAGTGTGCTGGTCTCCATAGGTGATTCACCGTGGATGGTAAAGTTCTTCTGCTTGTTGGGCAGATTCCTATAGCTGTATGCCTCATTGTCTGCGGCACCTTGTGCTATGATGAAACCGATGGGAACCTCACCGCTTGAGATAGTCTGGTTGGCAGTGATAGAAACGGTCTCTCCATTAGAGTTCAATCCCTTGTCATTAGCCATAATGGCTTTTACGGCTTTGCCTTCACCATGTTCGTTGATGGTATATGCTTCGCGGCAATAGAAATAGGTACCCGCATTTGTGAACGTCAGAGAGGTGATGTACTTCTGCTCCTCGCTGCTTAGTTTAGAGTAGGCATCACCTTCGATGGTAGCTCCTGCGGCGTATGGTGTCTCAACATGGACGAAGCTTTCACGAACCACATAGACGGTGTGAGACCCTGAAGCTACGTCTTCTGACTTCACCGTGATGGGTGCATAGTGACGCTGCTCGTTGGGCAGCTGCTCATATACTTCGCGAGTCAGTTCATCGTCTTTCTTTACCAATTGGACACTTTTTTTCTCAAACTTTTCTTCTGTTGAATTGTAACGTGTGACTTCGATTTTCTTGCCCTCGCCCATGTCTAAGTCGGTTGCACTGTTATAAGTTGCCGTGTAGTCAATAGGTTTGGTAAGCGAGTAGTGGGCATCATTGTTATTAGCTCCTTCCAATGTGCCGGCTGCCGAGTCATACTGATACTTCTTGCCTGTTGTTCCGCCGTAAGTTGGATCAATGAGCAGGTCAAGTGCATCGTAGTTGAAGGTAAAGTTCTCACGGTCTGCTGGCGACATGGAACTGTAGGCTTCCAGGGCACGGTAGTTCTTGCTGGTCTCATAGTAGCTGCCGCCGTATAGACCATCGACGGTACAGATGTAGGCAGGTACAATCAGGTCGTTGATTTCGGCCACAGATTCCGGGTATCTGGTCTTATAGGCGTCAATGTCAGTATCCGTCAGCAAGTCGTTTACATAGATGTAATCAGTTGCGGATAGCTGGATGGTGGCGGTGCTGATATAGGCAGGTGTAGTGTATCCGCTGATTTCTGCCGATACAGGTGCGCCCGGGTAGTAGTGTGCACTTTCGGATGTGTACTCCTTGGTTAGCAGATAGGCTGGCACAAATGTAGCCTGGTCGGTGCGAGAAGTAATAGCAGTATACATCTGCTTGAGGCCTTTGACCTCTCCCTCGTCTGTGTAATCACCATCTCCATCATCATAACCTTCATATTTGTAATAGGTAGTCTGTGAGATGATGTCATTCCTGCTGTATTCCTGCTGTCCGTACAATCCTGTTTCCGTAGGATGGTAGGTGGGTCCGTTCTCGTATCCGGCTCCGCCAGTCTGGTTCTTCTCGCGTGTTGCGGAATTTACATTGGTGTACCACTGATTCCAAAGATTCGGGTTGGTAACGTTATAGGTCAGCAGATAACCTGTGTTGTGGCTCAAGTTGTTGGATGAGTGGAAGACCTCGTTAAAGGCAACCTCTACATCCTGCTCTTCGCCATTCACCAGTCGCTTGTGGGTGACATTGGTCGGAGGCAGATTATTCACGAATAGGGCATCATACTGGTTCTTCAGCAGTACGGTTCCTGCGGTATAGGCTGTTTCCCCAACCTTGCAGTCTTCAGATACAATATAGGTATCTTTCACAAACAGTTTCTTCTCAGCTGCTGGCAGTTTGTTCCACTCCCAGTAACTGATGGGGTCGTTCAGCTGATAGGTAACATCATTGATAACCAGTTTCTGCTCACCGCTGAGCGGAGTGTTGGTGTTGGCGTCGGTATAGGATGAATAGAAGGCGTAGAGGTTGGGCTGCACATCCATCAGCGTCATAGAACCGTTAGAGGCGGCATTGATGGTGATGGGCAGTTCCACAGTCTCGCTGTAGGCATTGGATGAGCCTGTGTAGGCTGAGATGTACTGGTCATAGACATAGACAGATCCGCTGACATACCAGTAGTGGGCAGGAACGAAGTTGGTACTCAGATACCTGTTGCTGATATTATAGCAGTCATCAATAATGGTCTGCGAACTGTGGATGAAGTTACCGGATGTCTCCCATTCTTTTCTGTCCGCATCGGCAGTAGCATAGTTAAAGTCCCACTTGGTGACGGCATTCTCGTTCAGGGCGGTCAACGTAGTGGTTTTGATTCCGGAGTCGCTACGTACGCCATGTTCGTTCTTGGCATAGACGAAACCACCGCCGATACCGGGCTGCACATTGATAAGGTCTAACTCAACAACACCTGTGATGGGGCCCCAAACCTTCTCGTTAAGTTTGTTGCCGGTGCTCTCCTCTGTTGTCAGCTCCAGATAGACACCGCTGGCCAATGCCACCTGGTTATGGCATGATCCGTTGTTACGCTTACGGTCGGTCTTATGAAGTTCCTTCCATCCTTCGAATGTGGTTACACCATCAGCCTTCAGGTCGTCTTCGTCTCTGTTTGTTGTACGGACGGACTGGAAGTCCACATCGCTGGTCAGGGCTCCCAAGTAGTTCACGATACTGTAAATACCAAAGTAGTTGCCGTGCATCTTGTCGTCAGCACCAGTATCGCCTGCAGTAGTATTCATCTTGTTCAGCGATACCTCACGCACACGGTTGATGGTGTAGTTGGTATAGTCCACTTCCTCTGGCACACGGTCCTGGGCACCCTTCATCACCATACGGCTACCGAAGACGCCGCAGAAGTCGGCACGCTGAATGGTGTTCATGATACGACCAGCGTATGTGGAAACCACGCCTTTTTCTGCCCAATAGGTTGAGTTAGGAATCCATTTCTTAGTGGTGTTGTTCCATTCCAAAATAGCTGTTGAGCCATCCTTCAACGATTGTCCGTTATCATCAAGGAACAGTACTGTCAATTCGTCGTAGGGCAAAGAGGAACCTACAGAATAGGTGGTATTTGCGTTGTCGGTACAGGATTTAACGCATTCGTACTTAGGTTCATAGTATGCCTGCTCGCGTCCGGGAAGCTGTCTGTATTGCTCAATGGTGAGCGGTGATATAAGATGATATTTGTCTGTACCGTAATTGGTGATGTTCAGCTCGCGGTAACCGTCAACGAAGGTCAGGTTACCATCGCCATACAGACCACCCGTATGTCCGGTACCAATGGTAATAAGGTCGCGGTTATAGACATCATGGATAGTGGCAGTGGCATTACCGAATACAGTCTTGGCATTGGCGTACATATCACTACTACCACTGGCAATATTACCTCCCGCAAATACGGCGTTATGGATGTTAATGCCTCGTTCCTTCTCTATGGTACCTACATCTACGTTGTCCCATCCGGCAGGCCAGTTGTCTCCGCTCTTGGCTTTCAGCGTATTCAGGTAATCGGTGGGTACATAGTCGCCAACCTTGTAGGTCTTACTGTCGTATTCAATATTACTGTTCTTTACCTGCAGCCAGGGTTCTACCAGCACCTTGCAGTCCTCGGTGAACTGGCGCTCAGTAGTGTATTTCTTCTGACCAGGTGTTTTCCCATAGGCGTCATCACCTTCTTTAGCAGCAGCAATTTCTTCGGCAGTATAAGTACCGTTTTCAACTTGTATTGTAGTAAAGGCACCGTTTTCATTCTTGAAATAATAGCCCTGATACAAACCGTCATATCTAACGCCGTCTTTCTTGCCAATGCACAAAGTTCCGTCCCCATTCTCGTAGGCACTATAGACGGAACCTTCGTCACCGCCACCGAAGACGTTACCGAAGTTACGGGCCATACCTTCGTCGGTACCTATCTCACCGCCATAGATGTCAACCTCGGTCTGACCGAATACAAAGCCCTTACACTTCAGGTCCAGCGTAGGCTTGATGGCCTCGTCCATATACATGGTACCGTCACCGCCCCAGCTGTCCTTACCACGACCGCCACCGAAGACATTGCGCAGAACATGTCCGTTATACATCTTCACGTGTGTCTTACCGGCCTTGTAGATGGTAGCTTCATCGTTCGGACCGTTCTTGATACCGCCGTTGGCTATTGTGGCATCAGCCTTCATGGTACCACGACCAATTGGACCAACCTCTCCTCCTCCATACAGACTACCACGGATGGTACCGCCGTACATCTCTACGTTGGCATTGTCCACATAGCTGTTTACTACATAGCCGCCACCAAACAGGTTGCCTGCCAACTCTATGGCGTTAGGCTTCTGGTCGTCCAGCTCCTCTACGTACTTATAGACAGGTGATTCTTCTGTTCCTGTATTCTTGTAGCGGTAGCCTATGTAACCGTTGTTCAGGGTAATGTTGGCAGTACCATAGACAGAACCGCCCTCACCGCCACCGTAGGCATTACGCATAATGGCGGGGATACCATCTTGGAAGGTGGTACCATTGGTCTTACCGATTGTTACATTAGCTACAGCAGGGATATCATACTCGTTAGAAGCAGAGATGTCGCCGTCATGCCTTCCTACATGTCCCAAGTAACCGCCGCCATAGACGTTACGGACCATACCGCCTTCTATAAGGACATTGGTTTCTGCTGTAAATGATTTCAGCTTGTACTTGTCATAGACATGACCTCCCTGGCCGCCGCCATAGATATCCCTCTCCACGTTACCGCCTTTCAGCTCAACGTACGTTCTTCCGCCAACGGTGGCATTGGAACCGAATCCGCCTCCGTATGCATAGCCGTTGACGTTGCTGCCTTCCATCAGATGGACGTTGGTGTTGAGATATTCTTCGGTATCTACAAAGTCCTCGTTATCTGCTACCTTCCAGATGTTATCTGTAAAGGTCATGGGGGCGGGCAGAGAGATACGGCCTGCGCCGGCTACATAAGCTCTGAATCCCTGCATGAATCCTCCGTAACCCCTCAGATTCTCCAACAATTGGTCGTTGGTGAAGTTGGCTCGGGTGAACTGGGTCTTCAGCCATTCTGCCAATGAGCCAAAGTTGAAGACGTTACCGTCACGTCCGCCTCCAAAGACCTTGTAGGCATTGGCACCCGCGTTCATGTAGATATTGGTACGGCCGCAGACGGTCTCGTCACCATAGCCGGCACCGTAGATGGTACCGTATAGGCCATTGCTCTGATAGAGTGGTGCACCGACGTTGATATAGGTATCCAGTGAGATGCGGCAGTTGCGGTTACCGCCGTAGATACCGTTATCAACTATGGCATTGGGACTCTGGTAGTCTATACAAGTGACGTAGGTGTCACAGTAACGGGCAGCTAATTTTGTGTTTGCCGTAATAGCCTCGGGCGAATAGCCTTTGCTACCGCCATACAGGGCATTGACCTTGATGGTAGATGTAGCAGGCACATTCACGCGGGTAGAGCCAATCAGACCTTCCTGGTTACTGCCGCCATAGACATTATTGAAAGTTCCGGCAAACAGGTCCACAACGGTTCTGCCGGCACCGACGGCTCTCTCCGAGCCTACACCGGCAAAGGCACCGCCGCCATAGATATCTACATTGGCAAACTGGGTGGCATCCTCGGTCTCTGTATCGTCAATCAGCACGTAGCTCTCTCCCTGCATGGCATTGTTCATGCTGAATTCATCGGGGTAGCCTTCGCTACCGCCAAAGATAATGCCCACCTTGTTCTCGGTGTTGTTCACTGGTTTGAAGTGTATAAAGGAATTGTCATCCAGATGCGGGAAGTGGAAGTCGCCCTTGGGGTCACCAACGTTCACTCCATCAGGCAGTGCTTCTCCCTCGACATAAGTGTAGTCTTTAAAGATCGGGTCAGTATAGTCATATTCACCATAGCAACCGCCAAAGATACTGTCCACACGTCCCTGTATGTAGCGCACATAGGTGGCTGCTTCCATCAGCTTGCTGTCGAAGCTGGTTCTGCCTGTTGCGCTGGAGAAGTCCTTCTTTCCCTTGACGAAGCCGCCAAAGTCATTACCGCCGTATATATTGTCACGTATCCATGGGAAGCCGTTGGCAGTAACCGTAAGCTGTTCTGTAGGTGTTCCCCCAACGTCTGTGGTGTTCCATGTGCCATAGCCGCCTATATACACCTCTGTATGACCCAGGATGTTGGCATTGCTGGCACCGCCAAAGGCATCGTAGATTCGTCCGTTGCCCAGGTTCACATAAGTATCACCGCATACATCACCCTCGTTGCCGCCGCCGTACAGGTACTCAGACTCCGGGATATCAGAGTCTGTGCCTTCTGACGAGTAGATGGTCTTCACGCCCTTCAGGTTGATGGTACAGCTGTAGTCGGCATTATAGACATATTCTCCGCTGCCGTCCTTCTTACCCACAACACCTTCCTCTCCGCCACCGAAGACCTGGAAGCAATAGCCTTTGTTCAGGTTCACTGTGGTGCTGCCCCATATCTCGGTATCCTCACCATGACCGGCACCAAAGACTGTCATGGCCAGGTCCATTACGTCATCGCGCTGACTTACATAATCTACGTTCGACTCGTCCTCACCGGTCTTGAATACCTCACTTCTGTTCAGGACGTCCTGATTGATGTTGATGACCACGTTACCGTTCACATGTCCGCTGTTGTAGCAGCCGCCATAGATGTTGCCGTCCAAAAGACGCAGATCCTTGTCGAGACTGCCCGTGGGAATGGCTTTCATGAAGTCATCCTCGTCATTGTCCCATTTGGCAGTGTTCCACTCCAGTTTTGTTCCTATATTAGTCAGCTCATAGTAGGTATCCGTAACATCACCGGCAACTTCTGTTCCGTCAGCAGTGAAGACACTGGAACGCAGGTTGGTAGTGTAGTATTTCTTTCCTTTGGTAAGGGTAGTTCCTGATGCCACTCTGGTGAAGGTGTCGTCAAGTCTCTGAGGTAACATTCTCACACCGTTGAAGTTCAGCTCCAGTCTATCCTTGATCTTACCTCCTTCTTTATAGCCGTCTTCGGCTTGTTCTTCCTTGCTGCCCAGGATACCGCCGTCATAGTAGGCGTTATAGGCTGATGCTTCTACTGAGGCATTGTTACAGCCGCCCACTACCTTGTTGTATATGTATATGGGTGCGCTGAAGTCCATTGGGTTCTTGCCTGCATAGGTCATACTGCCCACGTTGCCGCCGCAATAGAAGGAACCTATCTTTGAGGTGTAGTCTTCATATGTATAACGGTCGCCTTTGCCCTCGTCCTCAAAGACCAGCCTTGGTATGATGTTCATGGCAGCGCCTTCCATATAGGTCTTGAAGGTCTCGCTGTCCGTCAGGTCCATGGTGCTGAACTTTTTGGCACTACCGCCTTCTCCCTCTTCCGTGATGTTACTCTGGTACAGTTTCAGAACGTCTTCAGTTACCATTCCCTCACCATTGTTGCCCAGGAACACATTGTCGGCAATGACGTGGGAGCCTATCTTCAGCTCTACCAGCGGGTAGTCCTTCAGTGTACTATGGGCGTCCTCTGTCTCTAAGGTAGCACAGTTACCGCCGCAGAAGATAGAACCGCCTATGACGGTGGGATGTGCTGCATCCGTACCTCTTACCATGATGGATACCTGCTCGGCATCAGGGCGTGTAGCGTTCAGGGCATCTACAGAGGAAGCGTATCCTACAGAGGAATAACAGTAGTCGCCATACGTGGGATCATCTATGAAATTCTCGTTGTCTGTATAGGCATAGGCACCGTTGCCGCCTCCGTAGATATTGCCTCGGATACTGGTGGAAACACCTACGGCATTGCCGAAGTACACCTTACCGCGGACATCGTTACCGCCATAGACATTATTGATGTCACCTCCCTGTACCATTGTTCGGGCTGCCAGGTTACGCGGGAAGTAGTAGCCCGGGAGGTTGTCCACCTCGTTAACATCTGTGCCGTCGGGCTTTAGCGGTCTTACATCCGCCATACGGCAACCACCATAGACATTTTCTATGACAAGGGGCTTGGGATTCGTTTCCTCTGGTTTGATGTCAAGAATCAGACCGTTAGGACTGGTCATACGTCCCTGGTTACCACCGCTGTAGAGGTCGCGAATCTTTCCCTCCTGCAGGTTCCAGGTGGGCTGGATGGCCATGTCAGCCTTGTTGTTACCGCCAAAGACGCGGGCAAAGTTGAACTTCCAGTTCTCGTAGTTGTTCTGGAAGGTAGAGAGGTTAACCATTCCCAGCAGATAGGTAAGTACTTGTTGGGCGGTCATAGCGTATGAAGTTCCTGCAGATTCCCTCTCATAGGTTTCTGCCTGAGTTTGCATATCGTCGCTCTCGTCTTTGATGCTGATGGTGGTGTTCTCTGTTATGGTAGCATTGTTGCCGCCGCCATAGAGGTGGGCAATACAGCCTCCGTTAATCTCCAGGTAGGTCTTGGGGATTTCCGGTACGTTGAAGCCCGTGGTGCTGGTAGCGATGGGGGCATCGCCTGGCTCGTGGTTCCTCTCATAGATGTTATATGTGTCAGCCTCGGTATCGTGCTCGTAGTCGTAGTCGCCATTGCCGCCGCCAAACAGCTTTCCTATGATGACGGCTCTTTGCTCCGTTCCATTGTCCCTTTTGGAACGGGTGGTGCGGACAAAGGTCTTCCATGTATTGTCAATGGCGTTCTTATCCGGATTGGTCTCCTTGGTCTGATCTCCAGTCAGTATCTCTGTCAGTTCTGTAGGAACGGTGGTCTCTTCGCCAGACAGACCTATGGTTCCTGCTATATCATTACCGCCATAGACCTCAACAATAAAGATATCGCTGGTAGCTTCCTCTCCATAGATGTTCACAAAGGTTCTACCGCCTACATTGGCCATACGGGCTCCGCCAAATACCTTGTTCAGATAACCTGCCTTGACCGTAACGGTAGCATTTCCGCCTACATCAGCAGCATTACCGCCGCCATATACATTACCGCCAATTTTTATTGATGCCAGTCCCTGAGCGTGAAGACCATTGAACATTGAACATTGAACATTGAACAAGAAGAATAATAGGCATAGGCGCATAAGCCCACTAAGCTTACTAAGCCTACTAAGCCCACTAAGCTTCATCTTACCTATTATGTTCTTTATTCTTCTCATTCTTTTTTTCTAGTTCATTCTAGCCTTTCTAGTCTTTCTAGTTCCTCTAACCGCTAACCCCTAACCCCTAACCTCTAACCACTAACCTCTAACCTCTAACCTCTAACCGCTAATTTTCACTCTTCACTGAATCGTGGGATTGTCCAGGTCCGGCTCTGAGAGCACGTACAGGTACGTGGGCATTACCGTTAGCTGTAGTGTATATTGGTAGCCGCGTTGCAGCTGGTTCTTGTTGAACCGCTCCTTGGGGACTATCAGGTTCTCTGCCACACAGCCCTTACGTGTCAGGTTGTCTTTGCGGTCATAGACATCATAGGTGGTACGCAGTTTGTAACATATCTTGCCGGCTCCGCTCAAGTTGAAATACGGCACATAGGCTGTTTCTGTGGTGTAGCTGTCGGCTGGCAGTTGTACACCGTCTTCGCTCTCGAAGAGGAGTACGGGCGGCAGGTCGTCAGACGAGCCGTTGGGTGTAAAGAGGATTACATCATCGCCAAGGGGCGATTCGCCCGTGTTGTTGGCTGTCAGGTTCACCGTGAAGTTTCCCGTTTCCTTCATTGGTGTTATGTCAGTCAGGTTGTCCAACGTGTATGTGTAGCCCATCAGCTCCACCTTGCGTAGCTTTATCTTACGCAGAGTGGCATACTCAGTCCCCACTCGGAAGCTGAACTCCAACTTGGCGTACAGATGTTCGCAGAGCAGGAACAGGTAGTTATCGGCGGCTTTCAAGGTAGTGCTGAACTTACCTGGCTGCAGACCTGTTACCTCGGTCTCTGATGTTCCGTCTTTAGCTCCCACAATCACGCAGATATCCTTTGTCATCACACTCTTCATGTTGTTGAAGGTCAGCGTTGCCCCCTTTGCGTAGGTGTCGTTAGGTGTTATGCTCACGTTAGCTGCATTGTAGGGAACATAGCCATACAGATAGTAAGTATCTGCGGCGGGGGCATCCGCTCCGCTGACGTACCATTTCCCCTCTGTGGTATGGTAGTAGATGCGGCGTGGATCGCTGGTGCTTGGACTTGTGGTAAAGAAAGCGCCCACAGCTGTGGTTCCCTCCCCGGTATATAGGCTATAGCCAGTAGGAGTCGTCCACTCCGTACGGGTGAGAGAGTTGAGAGGTGACCATTGGCTGTCATAGGTCCCCCTCTCCTTGGGAGAGGGTTGGGGAGAGGCTGGTGAGGCTGTTGGAGCATCTTCCATATAGGATGGTACATATCCCACTATCTGAATGGGCGTACCCTTCTCCTCCTCAGCGCCGGGACCTTCCAGCTCAGAGGAGCAGGAGGTAATGAAAAAATGAAAGAATGAAAGAATGAAAAGCATACGGCATCCCAGGCCTATAAACCGCATACGGCTCATAAGCTGCAATACCTTGTCTATATTTTTACTTCTCATCTTCATTCTCTAATCTCTAATCCCTAATCTTTTTTTATTCTCACACAGATCCCACAGATCTCACAGATTTTTATTTAACAAAAACCGCAAAAACCTCTTTTTGTAAGCTTTGGCACTTTGTGCCTTTGTTATGCTATTGCCATGAATCTGTCTGTAAGCAAGCTTCCGCCATCTCCCTGGCAACAGCATAACATATCTTTCAGATATCAAAGCTTTCAAAAAGAAAAACCATGAAAACCTTTTGTTTATACGTAAACGTAAACGTCAACGTTAACTTCATTCCCCCTAAAGGGCGACTGGGGTCTTTAGAGTAGCCACTGAATGTGGCTGCGGCCCCACAAAGGGGAGCAAATCCCCATTTGCGACGGAGGACCCGAAGGGTTAGGGGGTCTTTTTCTAGCCCGAAGGGCGGGGTTTTTCTTTTGATCTGGCTGAAATCACATTGTGATTGATGGTGTGGCTGTGAGCTTTTATCTGTGAACTCGTTCACAAGTAAAAGAACACAGATACGGCATCAGAGGCGTAGCCTCAGCCAGAGCAAAAGGGTTTTCCTGGTTTTTGTTCAATAACTCAATGTTTATATCTGTGACTCTCCCTCCGCTGAGAGATGAGTTTTATTTCATTTTTTTGCTCTGCAAAAATTACCAATTATACAAATTATATTGCGCGGTAGTTTCTTCATCTGTCTGCCAGTTCTTGACCGCAATGTTCACATTATCCAGCTCCACGCCACCCTCGTCATTCACCTTAAATATATAGGTGTAGCGGTAGCCAGGGCTCCAAGTCATGTATTGGGCGGGCACTGTGCAGTCCTTGTCCGCACCGTTCACCGTCACCGTCAGCTTGTACGCCCCCTGGCTTGGGATGGGGAACACCGTGTACCAATATGCTGTACTGGTAGAGGGTGTGGTAAAGGCCGTCAGGTACTTGCTGTACTCCGGCGTGCTGTTCCAGGTTTCCTGTGTCCCTTTTCCTGTAATGGGGAAGGTTATGGTCACCGTTCCTGTCAGCGCTATGCGCTTTTCTGAGTCCAAGGGACGGAAGTCGGGATCGTCCAGCATAGGTGTGGGTGTGGCATCGGGGTTGGCGTATATGAATTTGAACTGCACCTCGGCAAAGGGTTTTATGAACTCCATTGTCACGGGGTGTCCAAACTGACGGGTTGGGTAGTCCCCCGCATCACCGGTACTGAACCACAGATGTGTATAGAACGGAGCATCCTCCTTATTGGTGGCATCTGCCGTGCAGGTGTATTCGTAACGCTCCGTGCCCTCTGTGATATGTTCCCATGTGCCGGGTGTGGCACTCATCTCTGCAGAACCGAAGAAGCGGTAAGCCTTGGCAGCAAAGTCCCAGTATTTGGGTGTCTGGTCGGGGTAGGTCATCAGGATATAATCCCAGTCGTTACTGTTGGTAGTGGTAGTGTTAGCCGTATTTGTAACCCACTGCACGTGGTACTGGTCCATCACCGTCTGCGTACTGCCGTAACCGTTGACATTGTCAACGCTCATGCTCTTGTAGGCCCATACCCTGAAGGCTTTTGTGTAGTCCTCCAGTGGAGTGTTAGCACGTGTTACCTCCTCCTCTGTCAGCTTTCCGTTAAAGGCAATAGCGGTAACCTTCTTCTCTTCTGTGCTGGGTTTTTCCAGCTCAGAAGAGCAGGAGGTTAGAGTGAAGAGCGAAGAGTGAAGAGTGAAGAATACAAAGCCTACCCCCATCCCCTCCCAAAGGGAAGGGAGCCGTAAGCTCTTCAGTATGGTCTTTGTTCTTCTCATTTTCTTTTTTCTTTTGGGCGGCCTTTTTCAGCCTTTCGTTATATCGTTATTACGTTATATCGTTATTGCGGTTATGGCCGCCCCCCAATTCTTCACTCTTCACTCTTCATTCTTCATTCTTCATTTTCTACGCGCGCGCCCGCGCTGTTGTTGTAGTTGTTTTTTTCTTTTATTTTCTTTATTTCTTTTGGTTCTTTTCTTTTTTCTTTGTTTTTCTTGTTTTTCGTTCTTCTTTTTTCTTTTCTTTCCTCAGGTGTACCTCTAGGTTACCTCTAGGTTACCTCTAGGTTACCTCTAGGTTACCTATAGGTTGTTTATCTAGCTCTTTTCTGTGTTTTTTCTTCCTTTCTTCCTTTTTTTCCCGTAGTGTGCGGAAACTTTTTCTGTAGTGTGCGGAAACTTTTTCCGTCCCGCACGGACTTTTTTTTCTCATCCTCGCCCGCCAAGGCTTTCGCCTCAGCGGGCTTGGGAGAGTATTTGAGGTCAAGATGCAGCTACGACCTTGATGATCTTGTAGTACTTCTTGTTGCTGTCAGCAGTGTCAATGAACTCAAAGACATAGGTGCCTGCTGATGTTGGTGTGAACATTGCACCATTGACAGTGATGTCAACTCCTGTGGGTGAGTCTGCTTTATCTATCTTAGTGGTGGCTGTGAGAGTCGGTACACCGATAGTTGTGACTTTCAGGTCTTTCATGCCTACACCGGTTACTGTCCAAGTGTCGTTCGTTGAATCTGTATTAGTATCAGTTGGTGTACCATTAGCCAGTGCATTAGCTACACTTGCTTCAGTAATCTCCTGAGTAGCGCCGCTACCTGTAGTATTGGTTACAAGATATAGGTTAGCATTTGTACCTACAGTCAATGTCTGTACAGTACCAGACTTGTCTACCGTAACATATATATTACTGCTTGTTGGATATTCAGCCTTTGCTGCTACAGTAGGATTAACACCCTTAGCATAAGTTGTGATGCTTGGTGTCTCAACAGTAGTAATAGTCTCTTGATTACCAGCCTCGTCTTCAACTACAACTGCATCGAAGGTGATGGGGTATAGACCGTAGTTGTCAGTAATCTTAAACAGGTAGGTGTATGCATAGTTTGACTGCCACTTTGCATATGCAGCAGGAACTTTGGCTGTAGCATCTGTAATGTCGATTGTCTCGCCAGAGCCATCAGTAGAAGTTAACCTATAGCTGATGGTCAGCGTGAGGTCGGTAGTGTTTGATGGGTTTGGCAGAATCTTGGTGTAGTTGCCACCATTCTCCCAAGTGCGAGCATCGGAGGATGTGCCAAGCGTAGTCCCAAAGAAACTTGCAGCAGTCGTTGACAGATAGTTCTGAGTGTTAGAGGCAGTTACTGCCACCTTGGCCTTATTCTGATTGGCAGCAACTACTGAACCATCATCATAGGTCACAGTGAAGGAAGTGCTGGCTCCTGGAACAAGGACTGCTCCTGAGCAATCTACACCGAAGTTGCCAGCTGCATTTGTTGTGTGTGATGTACTACTGTATTTTACATCAGTGATTTTTACGCTGTAACCTGGGATTGTCTCATAGAATCCGAAACGGACTTGTGACATGAGGCTGCGGAAGTTGAGAGTTACGGGAATGGATTTTGTTGATTCACCAGCCTCCACCAAAGTGCGGTCTGCAAAGTAAATTTTGTCAGCACTAGCACCTTCTTTTACCGCTACTGTATAACCTTTGTCATAAACAGTGGAACCAGAAACATTCTTTGTTACAGTTACCTTATCACCAGAGATATCTGCAGGCAGAGCTGAGATGGCTGTGAAGGTGTATTTGTTATTGGTGAGGTCCCAATACTTGATGGTTTGCTCTGTAACATGTGTCGGTGCTGCAGATGCAACAACCTTTGTGTTGGCATAAGGTGTCTGACCTACATACTCCCAATCAGAAGAGTTTGACTCTGATGTTTGGGCTGAGTTAGCGCCATAATTTACCACATAGTTGATGAACACAGGGGTTCCTGCTGATCCACTTTCAGCAGATGCACTTTTTTCACCCCATACAATGAACTGATTGTTCAGGGTGGCAGCAGAAGTCGCATGGTCCTGAGCACGGCTCAAAGATGGCGTATTCATATTGAAGCTAATCGCTCCTGTGCCTGCGCCATCTACTGGTTCCCCCATATAGGTGTTATCAGAGCAAGCAGCTAATGCTATGATTGCTGTTGCCAAGAAAAGTTTGTTTTTCACGTTCTTCATAATTGTAAGTTTTAGTTGTTATTATTATTGTTTAGTTTTCTCTTTTTGTGAGCACGTAGCTCCGAGCCATTTTACCGTGCTCGTTTTTGTTTGTTGTTTGTTTCCTACCGAGGAGTCGAACCTCGGTAGGTATTTAGAGAGGATTATTGAACTTTGATTACCTTTACATCATAGACACCGGGAGTGCCGGCAGCGGTCTGGAGATACAAGTTAGCCTTGTTCTCGTTGAAAGCTGCTTCATTTGGAACAGTAACAGTAAAGTATGCACCACTACCGCTTAGCATATAGTAAACATTGCTGGAGTTGTATGTACCGCTTGTTTGAACTGTGTATGTTGGAGCTACGTATGCAGTCGTTGTGTAAACGTATGCATAATATGTGGCGGCAGCAGAGGGCGTAAAGCTAACATTGCTGATAGCAGGAGTGGTACCGTCAACCAGAGGAACTGTAGTTCCTAATGTTGTTGACTCAGCTGTTAATGTAATACCCATTGGCGAACCTGTCAACTGAGCAAGTACCTCTGCCTCTGTAGCAGCCTTGCTCATCTTATAAATCTGGGCCTGACCAGCTGCGTTGCCAAGACCTGTAGGAGTGATGACAGCACCTGTTGAGGTATTTGAAATAGAAACATAGATAGGCTTACTTGCTGTATATTCATTCACAATAGCACCATCAGCATAAGTTGTGATGCTGTTAGAAGATACAGAAGTGATGGCCTGCTGGAGTTCCTCTGTTACGTCAACCACGATAGCGTCGAAGGTAATAGGCTTCAAACCTTCAGGATCTGTAGGATCGCCATTAACATCAACTGTACCAGTGGTACCATTGCTCTTGTCACTAATCTTAAAGATGTATGTGTAAGCAAAGTTACTCTTCCACTGAACATACTGAGCGGGCACAACAGCGCGTGCACCACGAACGTGAATAACATCACCTGTACCGTCATCAGGAGTCAATGTAAAGTCAAGCTTCAGAAGCAACGGGTTGCTGTTACCCTCGAAGGGGAACACTGGAGTGTAAGCACCGCCACCAGCACCATCAGTCCATGTGGGAGCGGATGAGGTTGTGGCCAAAGTTGTATTGATTAGACCAGTGCCATCACCCAACTTCAAAGACCAGTCGTATCCTGCAGTAGGATTTGTTACCTTCGGACGATTGATTACCTCTGTAGCTGTTGTTGCTGGATAATAAGTAACATTCAAAGTTTGGTCAACACCAGTCTTTACGTTCTGCAAAGAAGCATAGAAGCCATCGGTCTTGGCAACATTCATAGCAGCAAAAGAGGTAACTGGAGCTGTAGGAGTTGGTGTTGCATTTGGATCTGCATCCGCATCAATGTAGAACTTGTCAATCTTAACAGAGTAGCCTGGAACTGTTTCATAAAAACCTACACGCACCTTAGCACCGATGTTACGGAAAGTGAAATCCACAGTCTTGTCGTAATTAGTCTTTGCAACAGGAACACGATCAGAGAAGTACAGATTGTTCAAAGTAGCACCCGTCTTAACTGTAACTGAGTATCCCTTGTTGTAGAGAGATGTAGCATCGGAGGTAACCTTATTAACAACAACCTTGTCATTAGTGGCATCTTGAGGATAGCTGATATCAGAACTTGAGAATGCATAGAAGGTATAACCTTCTGCTGCGCTATAGTCCCAATACTTGATAGCCTGAGAGGTTGGTGTAGCATCATATGCCTGCAATCCTACATAATCCCAATCGCTGGAATTAGAAGCGGTGGTACCGGCAGTACCTGTTGTCCATTCAACTTGGAAGTTGTTAAATACAACAACATCTTTGGCAGCCGTATTATCTTCTGCTGCAATAGGATTACCTACATTGTGCTTTGTACCATAAACTACGAACTTGTTGCCCAATTTAGTAGCTGCACCTGCACCATAAAGATCAGCACGTGTCATGGCAGGAGCAAGACCACCGAAGGCAATGACTCCGTTTGTGGATGGCTTCTCTGTCCCGGGGCTATTGCCTACGAGTTCATCATTTGTACAGCTGGCGAGCGCTACGCTGGCAGCAGCTGCGAGGATAAAATAAAACTTTTTCATGATCATAAAAATGGTTTTAGTTTGTTGTTATTTGTTTTTGTTTAGTTTTTTTTTTAGTCTCACTGTTTCTAGAGTCTAAGGTCTAGTTTTTCTTCTGTTTCTTTTGTTTCTGTTTCTTGTTATGTTTGTTTAATTTAGTTTGTTTATATTTTGTTTAATTCATTCTCTATTTTTTAATCTCACGCAGAATAATTATGTCCTATGCCTTACGGCAAGAAATCTCACAGATCCAAATAGAATTTTTATCCACGCGTTTGTTTTAAGGGCTGTTAGGTATTACTTTGTAATCCCTTGCGTGTTGTGCTTTATGCTTGTACTTATAAAAGCCAGCTTTTAACGTCCAATCCTAAATCCCATCGCCAGTCATTGTCATGACTTCGCCATCCCTTAAAACCAAATCCATCCCCACAGTTATCTATTCACTAATAGATTTTAATTCAATAACATGTGATTATCAGAATCTGAGCGTAGCGATTTCTATTTGATTGTGTTTGATGCAACCCCATTATGGATGGGGTGATGGTTTATTTGCTGAATGGGCGTTAAAAGCTTGTTTTTATAAGCCCATATAGGAAATAAGACATCAATGGCTCTCAGAAAAGAGAGACTTTGCATCCAACTCAATCATAAAATCTCTTTAGATCTGTGGGATCTGTGTGACATTATTTCAATTCTTAATTTCTTCCTCCCCCGCTGGGGATTTCGCTAACCGCTAACCTCTAACCGCTAACCACTGCCGCCCCTGCGGGGCGCGCGGTTACATATCAAACTCCCAGGTGCCGCCATCCTCGAAATCCTTGACCACCGCATTGAAGCCGCTGCCTCCTGAGCGCTTGGGGATGGGGATGGTGTCAACGTCCAACTCTACCGTTATTACGCCACCCTTGTAGCGCTGGCGCACTTGATCCGTGACGTTGAAGACGAAGGTGCTGTCCATACCATTATTGAACTGCATGGTTACGTCCAGGTAGTGGCTGTACTTATCTGTCAGCTCCTCGGCACGCGACACGCGGTTACCAGCCTGATTGCAGAGCCCGAAGCTGAGCAGGCGTCCACCTATGATATCCACACGCTCAATTGAAGGGTCTGCACTGGCGCCTGGGTTGGCACCTGTCTGTGGGTCATAGGGTATGAGGGGCATATCCTTCTTCATACGGGTGTTGAAGTAGATGGTTATGGGATCCTCGCCTGCCACGCCTGTGTTCAGGGTGGTGGTACGTGCCATGCCCGACAGGTTGGCGTTACCGTCAACGGAGGTGATGCGCCCCTTGTTGTTATGTAGTATGACCTGCGTCAGATATATATAGGTAATAGGTTGCATGGTCATGTTCAGTTTCTTGATGTAGATGTCACGTTCCTTGTCGTACTCGAAGCCTTCCAGGCTCTTGTTGATCTCTATGCCACGGTCATAGGCGGCGAAGAGTGCCTCGGGGGCCCAGAACGAGGTGGTGTACCTGGGGGCGTTGTAGCGCGACGGGTACATAGAGGGGTTGGTATAGGCGGTGACGGTATCCAGAGAGCTGGTCTCGTCGAAGTGAAGGCTCTGCACACCATCCAGCGTATGAACCTCGTTCCAGATGAGGAGGTCCCAGTAACCCCAGTCGAAGCGGCCCTGGAAGTGGGGCTCGTACAGGGTGTGGCTGAGCACCTGGGTGTGGGGGGCAAGGGGTGTTTCGCCGGTATAGTAGCGACGCAGGTTGAAGACCTTAGGCTCTGTGTAGCCAATGTCGCCAAAGATTTCCTTGTCCTGAGTATCCCATCCGTAGCTCCATTCTGCCTTCCAGTCGTAGGTGATGTTGTATCCAATCTCGTAGTTCCAGATAACCTCCAGGTCCAGATCCACAATGGGTATATCAAAGTCCGTCTCAGCAGAATCATACAGATGCAGCTCAGGCAGGCGAACGCAAGAGGTGAAGATAAAGACCCACCCTAACCCTCCCATTAGGGAGGGAACTAAGATGTCCCGTATTATGGTCTTTATTCCTTTCATTTCTGTTTTCTTTCTGGTTCTGCTAGTTTCACTAGCCTTTCTAGCCCGGCTAGCCCGGCTAGTCTATCTAGGATTCTTCATTCTTCATTCTTCACTCTTCACTCTTCACTTTTTCGTGGTTCCGAAAACTGACGCCCTTTTTCTTCCACCTCAGGTAGAGGAGGTCATAGCCTAGGGTGATGCCCACGCGGGTGGGGCCCAGCCAGCTGAAGCGGTACTGACGGCGCTTGAAGTCCTGAGGCTTGCCTGTCCACTTATAGTAGTAGAGGTGATCCTGATAGTTGGGGTTCACAGGATTCTCGAACTGGAAGGGGTCGTAGCCGCCGTATAGGAAGCCGGCCTGGAGGCTGAACTCCAGTCGCCAGTGGCTCTTCTTGCCAAGTGGCATTACATAACCGGCACCTAAGCCGGCACCCAAGGCCTCTCCCTTCCAACCACGATCCTTATCGAAGCAGATACAGAACATGGTGGCATGGGCATAGCCCTGTACGTACCAGCCACGGAAGGCAATGCCCTCGCCTGGCTCACGCAGTCTGACATCGCCGGAGCGGAAGTAGTAACGTGCCTCTGCCTGGTAGTTGCGCACCTCAAAGTATTTGTGACCCCAGTAATCTCTCCACCAGGGGAAGTCGATAGAGGCACCGTAGGTAAAGTGCCCGTGCAAAGGGAATACCTCAACGGCTACGTTGGGGATGGGGCACCAGCGGTTATACCCACTGGGCATATATACGCCGTACAGCAGCATATTGGTCTTAACTGCCAGCACCTCTCTGCGAGGGATGCGCAGCAGCGATGGCTGCTGCACCGGAGTTTCTGGAGTTTCAGGAATCTCTGCCTCTTCCGGAATTATCTCCCCTTCCCTTTGGGAGGGGCTAGGGGTAGGCCTCTCAAACACCAGCACCACGCGGGCGGCGCGGAGCTCGGCAAAGTATTCTTTCTGCAGGTGACGCCAGAGTATTCCGCCCTGCAGTTGCTGTAGCTTGCGCTTCAGGATGGTGTACTCATAGCGGGGCAGGTGCTGGTCGCAGAGGCTGCGTACGATACCTAAGGCAGGATCGCCAGCACGCTGCATCATCACCAGCAACAGGCGGTAGTCCTCAGTGACTACCTCGGTAGAGAGGCTCTGCTCGTCTACGGGTACGCTCAAGTGTGCGCGTAAAAAAAGAGACAGCGTCTCCGTACGACGACGACCCAGCATACGGTTGTTGGGTACAGAGCCTTCGGGAGAAGCCGCTCCACGCACGATAAGACGACGCAGACGCAGGGAATCCTTGTTGATGCGTGGGATAATCTCCTTTTCCAACAACTGCAAGAGCGAGTCGTTGGTAAAGGTGTCATAGGTGTTGACTTTGAAGACCACCTTGCCGGCTTTGTCCAGGAACTCCTGGTCAGAGAGACGTATCAGAGCGGCATCCTCCTGCGCATCAATGAAGCGTATGAAGGGGTAGTGACCGTAGAAGGTGCTGTCAATCTGCGAGGTGGGGTAGCGGGGAGTTGCTGACGAAGCCAAAAGCGGTTGCACAAAAAGCAGGCATACAACAACTATAAGCTCCGTCAGCAAGGCTGGGGAACCAATAGTAAGACGGTGCTTCCTAACATATGTCAGTCGCTTTTTGTTTGTCATGATAGCCTTAGTTTAGTCAGTTTGGCTTAGTTTAACTTAGTATAGTTTAGCTTCTGTCTTTATTAGCTATGACAAAGGTAAGTCTTTTTTTTATAATAACAATGTACGCAAGCAAAAAAAATGCAAAAAATGTGTGAATTTGTTGAATTTTGTTAAAAATAGGGGGGTAATTGGGTTAGTAGTTTATGAGCTTAATAGCTTAGTTGCTTAATAGCTTAGTGGTTTAATAGCTTATTAGCTTAATGGCTTTAATGGGGTAGGGACTGGCAAATTATTCCCACGTTGGGAATGAAATATTCCCACACTGGGAACAAAATATTCCCACCTTGGGAATAAATGATAAGCAATTTGATTACGTCAACGTCAACCGTTTGTTGGCTTATGAGCTTAGTTGCTTAATAGTATTCTCGCTAACCGCTAACCACTTTTATTCTCACACAGATTCCTCTGATTTTAAACAAAAACATAAAAAACCATCCCCTAAGGGGATAAGGTTAGCGGTTAAGGGTTAGCGGTTAGCGAAAAAACAATGTTCAATGCTCAATATTCAATGTTCAATGCTCAACTCTCCAAAGTACTGGGGACAATGGAAGTCGGGGGTGGGGGTGCCTATGGGGTTCCAGCTGATGAAGTGGGGAACGGGCAGCTTGTCGCCACACTTGTAGACATTACCCCTAAGTGTGAGGCCGTCCAGACTGGTGATATTGTGACGGAAGAACACACTATAGGGGATACGCAATGCCAGTTCCCATGCTGTGGGCTGCTCCTTGGTGTCGAATGGAGTGCGTCCCAGCGTAGTCCAACGGTCTATCTGTTTGGTGACCTCGGAAGCTGCCAACTGGCGGTTGTTGCGACCTTCTCCTACACCTACCAAAAGCGTGCCGGCACAGTTGCACTCAATGTTATAATAGAGTCCGTCACCCGCAGGGCTGATGAAGAACTCAGCACAGGAATCCTCCCATACATTGTCGTTATCTTTCTGAGCAACAGCTCTGATGCTCTGCTCCTCTACACGGTAGTGAATCAAGAAGGCATCATCAGTGTGGGCAATGCCAAACTCCATCTTGGGGCAATAGGGAAACTCCTTGGGCCAGTTGACGTTCTCTACCTTGTTGTAAACAATTTTGTTCTCTTTCAGTACAGCAGGAATCTCCTTTGCTGTAACATCAGCCACGCTGATCTTTTTGATGTTCAATTTATTCATACTCTTATATTAATTCATAATTCATAATTTTGTGTTTAATTTTCACAAAAACCTCAAAAACCCTTTTTGCAAGCTTTGGCACTTTGTGCTTTTGTTCTGCCATTGTCATGAATCTGGCTGTAAGCAAGCTTCCGCCATCTCCCTGCCAATATCATAACATATCCTATCAGATATCAAAGCTTTCAAAAAGAAAAACCCCGCTTCGCTTGAAAACCATCCCCTAAGGGGATAAGGTTAAGGGTTGAACTTCGTTCGAGCCTGCTCACGCTCGGAAGAACTGATGCAAGCATCGTTCTTCTCTCGCTCAATCGCAGCCTTAGCGAAAAACTAAGGTCTATTCCCTATTTCCTATTCTCTAATCCCTAATCCTTTTCCCTTGGGAAAAAGTTTTTTAGCGAAGCGGGGTTTTGCTTTTGTTCTGGTTGAAATCACATTGTGATTGATGATATGACTGTGGACTTTTATCTGGGAACTTGTTCACAAGGAAAAGTAAACAGTCATGACATCAGAGGCATAGCCTCCAACCAGAGCAAAAGGGTTTTCTGGGTTTTCTTTGAAAACACTTTCTGCGAATATCTGCGCTTTGACCTATGGTCATCCTCCTCCTTACAAGGCATAGCCCAAACAAGCTTGGTCTCTGCTCTTGCTTCGTTCGTCGGTTCTGCGTGAGATTAAGATCTGTGAGATCTGTGTGACAATATTTCAATAAATCAATTTCTTCTCTCCCCCTCGGGGGGAGTTGGAGAGGGGTTATCTTACCACAAACCGGTGTGACAGTTCTCGGGAGTCACCGGCATAGAAGTCGATGGTGACGTGCTTCTTGCCGACATTCAGTTTGTAGGACCCCTGCGATGTAGAGTTGGTGTGCTGACGGATACCTGGGCGATATTCGTCAAAGAGCGCACGCTCATCCTTCAGATCTTCTCCCTTCAGCCTTCTGTTCTCGCGTAACATGCCATAATTCTCGGCACCTTCAGAGCGGACCTCGTATTTCTTCTGCTTCTCTGAGGTCCAGACGCTGCTCATAGTCATCTGGGTGATGCGCCCGCCATCTCCGTGCCAGTCCATAAAGTCGGTGGTATGGATATGTCCGCACAACACTATGGCATTGCGCTTGGCAAAGGCTTGGCGGAAGTGACGACGTGCCTCGGTCTCAGCCGCTGAAGCACCACCGTGGAATATCCAGCGACAACTTGAGATGTCTGCCGGGAAGACGGGACCGTGTGTCATGATAAAGGTGTGGCGTGCCCCTTTCGTCTCATTCAGCAGGCGCTCTATCTCAGCGTCGTCTGGGTTGTTGAAATCTATGGCAATATAGGCGTCGTCTCCAATGTTGAAACCAAATGTAGTCTTAGTGATGGATTTCTTCAACTCTTCCGACATACGCATGGGCATATACTGGTGATAAGTTTCCTTGGCATCAATGCCGCGTATATCATGGTTACCCACAACAGTTACAAAAGGCAATCCCTTGAACTCGCCCTTTATGCGTTCCAGTGCATCGGAGAGCATCTTCTTGTGCGTTCCGGCGTTGTCGCAATCGCCCTGGATGAGGTCGCCCATCTGCAGCACCATCTTGGTGTTGTCTTCTACCAATAGACTGGCACGTTGTAACAGCCTGGGGCAGCGGTCTTTCCACATCTCTCCGTTACGGGCAAACTCGGCCACACGGGCCTTGCTGATCTTCTCTGCCTCTTTTTTCAGATAATCGGCATGGTACACGGAGGGCGGGTCAACGTCGAAATGCGTGTCACCCAAAAGGATGACGGAATACTCCTTGTCCCCTTTCCCCTTTGCCCAGATTGGTAGCGGGAAGGAGCTGAGGCCAAGGCCCACGATTCCTGTTGCCGAGAGTGTCAGAAAGTCTCTTCTGTTCATGTTTTTCTGTTTCGGTTAGCGGTTAGTGAAATTCTCCACTCTTCATTCTTCACTTTCAAGGCCAAAGTTATGCATTTTAAATGAAAACACAAACAAACAGGCCAATTATTTGTCCATCTAACCTAAAACCACTAATTTTGTGGAGAAAAAATTGAAATGATGAGAAGTAAGCGTTATAAAGTACAGAAAGAATCTGTTGATAAGGTTTGCGAACAGATAGCAATGACCTACGGCATGAGTGATAGTCTGGTAAACAGTGGACTTCTCACGCAGGTTAGCAGTTTGAGTATCCAAGACAAGCAGTGTCTCCTACGCTACATATCAGAAGAAGTTGAGATGGAGAGGCAGGAAGAGGATGAGTGGGACCTTCAGGATACCAGTAACCTGGAGCCTTATACTCTTGAGGAACTTCATTCTCGTATTAACGAATCGCACCAACAGTATCTTCGTGGGGAGTACCAAACCGAAGCAGAAGTGCGTGAAGAACTGAAGAAGGAATTCCAATGGCTACAGTAGTATGGACTGGCAAGGCAAAAAATGCCCGTAGAAAGCTTTATATAGAAGGAGTTGTTAATTATGGCATCGCAACCGCAATAAAGATTGTTCATAGAACTGAATCAATAGCAGGGGAACTGGAATGTTTCCCGGAATCGGGATACCAAGAGCCCCTGCTTGCAGGGCAAGTCTGTGAATATCGCGCCCGTCACATCAACAAAAGATTCAAGATAATATACTGGTTCAATAAGAAAGACGATATTGTTGTTGTTGAAGATATCTGGGATACGCATCGTGCGCCCTGGAATTTGGTGAAAAGATTGAACATTGAACATTGAAAAATTTATCGTTTACGTTAACGTTATCATTTATAAGTATTACTGAAGTTTAGGAAGTAAAAGAGGAAGTTAAAATGGAAGTTAAAGGGGAATTTAAAATGGACAATACCATAAAGGCAGACAGCACCCAAAGCTATCGTCCAGCCAGCTTGCAGGCTTAACTCCCTGCGCAAAGCGCATAACTCCCTATTTTACTTCATTTTATGACTCCCGAAACTTAAATAAATATTATATTATGAAAAAGATTCTCAGTTTTATGTTGTTTCTGGCCATTGCCCTGACCTCTCAGGCTGGCAGAATAAAAACCGACACAGTATACAGCAAAGTGTTGGGCGAGAAAGTGGTGTATAACATCTATCTCCCCAACGGGTTTGAGCATAGCACCAAACAGTATCCCGTAGTGTATCTGTTGCATGGCCTGACCGACGACTACCGTGCCTGGCGCGACAGAGGCCGTATGCAGGACGTGGCAGATGAGCTGATAGAGTCAGGTGATGCCTGCGAGATGATTATTGTTATGCCTAATGCTGGCGGTCCGGATACACATAACACCTGGAATGGTTACTTCAATATGCCTGGATGGAATTATGAGGACTTTTTCTTCCAGGAATTCATTCCCGCAGTAGAGAAGAAATACCGGGGTGTAGGCGACAAGGGACACCGTGCCGTTATGGGCCTTTCTATGGGCGGTGGCGGTAGTACCGTATATTGCCAGCGTCACCCCGATATGTTCAGCAGCTGCTATGCTATGAGTGCCTGGCTCGACAACCAGGATGACAACGTAGGTCCTGGTCAGGAAAAGGATAAGCGCTACTATGTCTGCGAGGCAGTAAAGCAGCATTCTGCCTTGCGTTTTATTGAGCAGGCTAATGAAGAGACCAAGAAGCAACTGCGTACGGTAAAGTGGTTCTTTGACTGTGGCGACGATGACTTCCTGTTTGACCTGACCGTCCGTCTTCACCAATTGATGCGTGACGCCCGCATCAAAGATGAATTGCGTGTCCGCAATGGCGTTCACAACTGGGAATATTGGCATGAATCACTAAGGATGGCATTGCCCTTCGCCTCCAGGAATTTTGAAAAGTAGCCCCTGCCCCTATGGGGCGGTTAGTGGTTAGCGGTTAGTGAAAAAGTGAAGAGTGAAGAGTGAAGAATCCTAGTTAGAACCAGTTGGAACTAGTGAAACTAGCAGAACTAGAAAGAAAAAAGAAATGAAAAGAATAAACACCATACTAAAGAACGCCATTGTCCCCTCCCTGGCTGGAGGGTTAGGGTGGGTCTTCCTCCTTGCCTCTTGTGGCAACAAGGCCAGCTCTCTGGCTGATGTGGCAGAGGAGGACTCTCTGTTCATTGATACCGTTGCTACATTAGATGAGGAACTAGCGCCTGATACCCTGGCGGTGGATTCCCTAGTGGAGGATAGCTTGTAGGGTTTCTAGGTTCTCCTAGGCAATCCTGGGCAATCCTAGGTTTTCCTGGGCAATCCTAGGTTTTCCTGGGCAATTCTAGGTGGCTCTACTTTTGCACTTTCTGTTGCTTTTGTGCAAAAACAAATGCTAAAGATTGTTAAAGTAAGATGTTTTACAACATTTTTCGGGCTTTTTTGTGCGCGTGCGAATGTATTATGGGAAATTCTTTATATCTTTGCACCCCGATTGGCACAAAGTGTCCGGTCCTGATAAATTTTTGACTATAATACATAATATATAATAATAAAACAAAAACAAAATGCCTACAATTCAACAATTGGTAAGAAAAGGCCGCGTGGTATTGGAGGACAAGAGCAAGAGCCCCGCTTTGGACAGCTGTCCTCAGCGTCGTGGTGTATGTGTTCGTGTCTACACCACTACCCCCAAGAAGCCTAATTCAGCGATGCGTAAGGTCGCTCGTGTTCGTTTGACCAACTCTAATGAGGTCAACAGTTACATCCCCGGAGAGGGTCACAACCTGCAGGAGCACAGCATTGTGCTGGTTCGTGGCGGTCGTGTAAAGGACCTTCCCGGTGTACGTTATCACATCGTTCGCGGTACATTGGATACTGCCGGTGTTGCTAACAGGACTCAGCGTCGTAGTAAGTACGGTGCTAAGCGTCCTAAGGATGCTAAGAAGTAAAATAGGCTAAAGTGTAGAGTTGAGAGTGTAGGGTTGAGAGTCAGTTGAAAAAGTGGATAGTTACAAGTGTGTAGTGATAAACTGCTTAAACTCTAAACTCAAAAACTGCCTCTAAACTCTAAACACTAAACTCTAAACTAAAGTCTAAAAGTAACTAACCCGTTTTGGCTTGTAAACACTAAGGTTGAGTAAATCCCTCGGAGGAGGGGTTGAAGAACGCAGAGTAATGCAGCCCTAACACAAAACAAACAAAACAATGCGTAAAGCAAAACCAAAAAAACGTATCATCCTTCCGGATCCCGTATTCGGTGATGTGAAGGTGTCTAAGTTCGTAAATCACTTGATGTACGACGGTAAGAAGACTATTTCTTACGAGATTTTCTACAATGCCCTTGAGATTGTAAAGACCAAGATGGCCAGTGAGGAGAAAGATGCTCTGACTATCTGGAAAGAGGCTCTGGACAAGATTACTCCCCAGGTGGAGGTTAAGAGCCGCCGTATCGGTGGTGCTACCTTCCAGGTTCCTACAGAAATCCGTCCCGACCGTAAGGAGAGCGTTTCTATGAAGAATATGATTGCCTTTGCTCGTAAGCGTGGTGGTAAGACCATGGCTGATAAGTTGGCAGCTGAGATTATGGATGCCTACAACGAGCAGGGTGGCGCATTCAAGCGTAAGGAGGATATGCACCGCATGGCTGAGGCTAACCGTGCATTCGCACACTTCCGCTTCTAATCTTAAAAGGTTTATTTCAAGATAACAGACAATGGCAAAACAAGATCTTCACTTGACCCGTAACTTTGGTATTATGGCTCACATCGATGCCGGTAAGACCACTACTTCAGAGCGTATTCTGTTCTACACGGGTAAGACTCATAAGATTGGTGAGGTGCACGAAGGTGCTGCTACCATGGACTGGATGGAGCAGGAGCAGGAGCGTGGTATTACTATCACATCTGCTGCTACTACTGCCTACTGGAACTACAATGGCAATAAGTACAAGTTCAACTTGATCGATACTCCGGGACACGTTGACTTCACTGCTGAGGTGGAGCGTTCTCTGCGTGTATTGGACGGCGCTGTTGCCGCTTACTGTGCGGTAGGTGGCGTGGAGCCTCAGTCTGAGACTGTATGGCGTCAGGCCGACAAGTACAATGTTCCCCGTATGGGTTACGTTAATAAGATGGACCGTTCCGGTGCCGACTTCTTCGAGGTTGTACGCCAGATGAAGGAGGTGCTGGGTGCTACTCCCGCCGTCCTGGCTGTGCCTATCGGCGCTGAGGAGAACTTTAAGGGTATCGTTGACCTGCTGAAGATGAAGGCTATCCTGTGGCATGATGAGACCATGGGTGCTGAATATGACGTTGAGGAGATTCCCGCTGATATGGTAGATGAGTGCAACGAGTGGCGTAACAAGCTGGTTGAGCAGGCTGCCGAGCAGGATGAGGCCTTGATGGAGAAGTTCTTCGAGGATCCCGATAGCATTACCGAGGAGGAGATTATCGCTGCTATCCGTAAGGGTACGCTGAACCTGACGCTGACTCCTATGACTTGCGGTTCTTCATTCAAGAACAAGGGTGTACAGACATTGCTTGACTATGTATGTATGTTCCTGCCCTCTCCTCTGGATACTCCCGTTATCAAGGGTACTAACCCTGAGACTGGTGAGGAGGAGGATCGTACTCCCAGCGAGGATGATCATACTGCCGCACTGGCATTCAAGATTGCAACTGACCCCTATGTAGGCCGTCTGACTTTCTTCCGTGTATATTCCGGTAAGATTGAGGCTGGTTCATACGTTTACAATGTTCGTTCCGGTAAGAAGGAGCGTGTAAGCCGTATCTTCCAGATGCACTCTAACCACCAGAATCCTGTTGAGGTTATCAGTGCCGGTGATATCGGTGCAGGTGTAGGTTTCAAGGATATCCGTACCGGTGATACACTGGTTGATGATGAGGATCATCCCCTGCAGTTGGAGTCTATGGACTTCCCCGATCCCGTTATCGGTATCGCTGTAGAGCCCAAGACTCAGAAGGACCTGGATAAGCTGTCTAACGGTTTGGCTAAGCTGGCTGAGGAGGATCCTACCTTCACTGTAAGAACTGATGAGCAGAGCGGTCAGACTGTGATCAGCGGTATGGGTGAGCTCCACTTGGATATCATCATTGACCGTCTGAAGCGTGAGTTCAAGGTTGAGTGTAACCAGGGTAAGCCCCAGGTTAACTATAAGGAGGCTATTACTACTACTGTTAACCACCGTGAGGTTTACAAGAAGCAGTCTGGTGGTCGTGGTAAGTTTGCTGACATCATCGTTAACGTTGGTCCTGTTGATGAGGATTACAAGGAGGGTGGCCTGCAGTTTATCAACAGTGTGACTGGCGGTAACATTCCTAAGGAGTTCATTCCTTCTGTTCAGAAGGGCTTTGAGGCTGCTATGAAGAATGGTGTGCTGGGTGGCTTCCCCATGGATAGCCTGAAGGTTGAGCTGCAGGATGGTAGCTTCCACCCTGTTGACTCTGACCAGTTGTCATTCGAACTGGCTGCTCAGATGGCTTACAAGGCTTGCTGTGCTAAGGCTAAGCCTGTGCTGATGGAGCCTATCATGCGTCTGGAGGTTGTTACTCCTGAGGAGAATATGGGTGATGTAATCGGTGACTTGAACAAGCGTCGTGGTCAGGTTGAGGGTATGGATACTACACGTTCCGGTGCCCGCCTGGTTAAGGCTATGGTTCCCCTGGCTGAGATGTTCGGTTATGTTACTGCTTTGCGTACCATTACTTCCGGTCGTGCTACAAGTTCTATGACTTATGATCACCATGCTCCTGTAAGCTCTGGTATTGCCAAGGCTGTTCTGGAGGAGATCAAGGGTCGCGTTGACCTTGTATAATCTTTGTTCCCGCCGAGCAAATGACTCTTTGGCGGGAACATTCAAACAATAAATTATAAACTTAAAACCGTAATTTGAAATTATGAGTCAGAAAATCAGAATTAAGCTGAAGTCTTACGATCACAACTTGGTTGATAAGTCTGCTGAGAAGATTGTTAAGACTGTGAAGGTTACAGGTGCTATCGTTAGCGGTCCTATACCCCTTCCCACACGTAAGAGAATCTTTACTGTTAACCGCTCTACTTTCGTTAACAAGAAGAGTCGTGAGCAGTTTGAGTTGAGTTCTTATAAGCGTCTCATTGATATCTACAGTTCTACTGAGAAGACTGTTGATGCGCTGATGAAGCTGGAACTCCCCAGTGGTGTTGAGGTTGAGATTAAGGTGTAATCTATCAATTTCTCTTATATATTGCTGCGCCCAGGAAAATCTCTTCCTGGGCGCAGTTGTTTGTGTTTAATCATAAATAATGTTAAAAATGTTTGCGTGTATAAATAAAAATATCTAACTTTGCAGTCGCAAAAGGCAAAGTTGCGCTGGTTTCGACTATTCAACTTGCTGAAATGGAAAGCTTTAGCTCCTCGAAAGAGGGGACTTAAGGGTTGCCATTATGCGCGTGTAAAATTAAAAGTAGTTATATATACATTATTTATTATTAATTAGAAATGCCAGGATTAATTGGAAAGAAAATCGGAATGACTTCCGTGTTCAGTGCCGAGGGTAAGAATGTACCATGCACTGTTATCGAATTGGGTCCTTGTGTTGTTACTCAGATCA
>JAEEGF012270248.1_pt1 | contig 56243 bp, 43 predicted proteins | sample 9134171 | NCBI WGS metagenome assembly JAEEGF01 (sample SAMN16246542, study PRJNA631951) | gut metagenome | biome: gut microbiome; feature: rumen; material: AP-attached | host: Bos | place: Iran: Karaj | collected 2018-10 | reverse complement strand
GCATTTACCTCTGTCAATGTCAGTGCTCTCTCGCTTCCTGTCAGCGGGTCTTCAGCTTTTCCAGTCTGATGTTCTTGCGGGCTTCGATGCTTTCGTTGATTTCCGTAACCTCGCGGCGCAAATTGTCCGGCAGCGTGCCGGGATCATACTCCGTGCTTTCCAGCACTCTTTTCAGGGTTCTCAGAATAAGTTCCGAAATGGTGTAGGAACTTTTGACAGAACCCGGAACCCCTGTGGTGTTAAGCTCCTGACCTGCTATTTCCAATACGGGAATATGCCAGGCAATGCCGTTATAAACACTGGCAGTCTTAGCGGAAATCACATTACTGGTATACACCGGAACATTGATGTTATAGTCCCTTAAAATCCGGGCCAGGTTCGGGAGATCCCGGTTTATCCCGGCAAAAACAATCGCTCCCAGATCCGGGTTCTGCAAATAGGTATCCATAAGCACGCTGGGGGTCTCATTCAGAGGAAAAAGATAATTTACCCGGTAAATGCCCAGAAAAGACTTCCCCTTGAACCGGGATTCGATATCCGTGCAAAAGAGATCGCCGTAGGAATCCCGATCCGGACAGATAAAAAGAATGCTTTTTATGTCCTTGCCGGCGATGTCGTTAAATACCACGTCCGTGAAATGACGGAGCTCCGGATAAAAGCCGACAAAGTTGTCATTATCCAGCGGCGGAAGACCGTTGATCTTTTCCGCGGCGGGAGAGATATAGGGGACGGACTTTTCGTGGGTGATGGCTCTCCCGGAGATGAGATGCCTGGTATCAAAGGGGCCGATGCACACCGCAGTGTCAAACGGCGCGCAAACCTCCTCCAGATAGGCATAGTAGGAAACAGTGCTGCGTACCTGCCCCTCCTTTCTGAGCATTATTTTGCGGCCCATGATGCCCCCGGCGGCGTTGATTCTTTCCGCCGCCTTTTCGAGATCGTTTACCGCCTGAACCGAAGTCGGGGACTCGTTATTGTAGGGAACTCCGATAATAAAGTGTTCGGCAGCCTCCACCCGGGCCTTCCTGGCAACGCGGTACTCCTCCTGAAAATCACGGTTTATCAGGGTGTATTCCGAAAATGCAAAAAGAGCCCATAACAGCACTACCAGCGAGGTGTAAACAACCGGAAGCATATACGGTATTTTCATGATGGTTCCTCCCTGTTTTTCCCCAATGCCAGCATCCGGAAGAACTTGCTTCTCCCCATAAGCTCCCGGTAAGTTCCGGCATCCTGAATGCCGCCCCGGTCAAGAATATAAATCCTGTCGGCATTAATCACCGTGCTCATGCGGTGGGTGGTAACAATTCTGGTAATATGCATGCGGGAAATATTGCTGAGAATCCGATCCTGAGAAATGGTATCCAGAGCCGAGGTGGCCTCGTCCAGTATCAGCACCCGGGGATTAGTTACCAGAGCCCGGGCGATGAGCAGCTTCTGCATCTGACCTCCGGAAATGCGATCCCGTGAAATGGCGGTATGGATTCCCATCGGCCAGGATCTCACCTCAGCAGCAAGGGAGGCCAGCTCCAGAGCCTTCCAGGCTTCCTCTTCCCCGGCGGCAGTGCCGATCACGATATTATCCAGAATGGTGCCCGCAAAGACCGTGCTGTCCAGCATGGCCGTGCCCACCTGCCGTCTCAGGAAGTGCAGATTAAGGGCCCCCTGTCCGAGCCCGCTCCAGAAAATCTGTCCGCTTTCCAGTCCCAGTTCTCCCAAAAGGAGCCGTATCAGCGTGGTTTTGCCGGATCCCGATGGCCCTACAATGGCCACAAACTGCCCCGGAGCAATATCCATGGAAACGTTCTTAAATACGTACTCCTCCTGCCCCTGATAACGGAAGGAAATATTCTTGACCTCCACATGACCGTCAAGAATCCGCACGATCTTGCCGGCCTGAGAATTACCGTCATCCTCCTGAAGCTCATTCCGGCCGTCCTGCTTCCGGGATCTCCAGCGCACGGCATGAACCGACAGATTCACCACGGCCGTTACCAGAAAAAATCCGGCTATAAGCACCGCCAGATTTTCAGAAAGCGCGGTCTTTTCAAAAAAAGACATAATAATGAGCAGAGCCGTCAGCGACAGCACCGGAAAAATAGCCACACAATAACGGTACAAGGCGGTGCGAATGCGCATGCTGCTCTCCGCCTCCATACCGGGAACAAAAGACTTCAAAAACTTCCGGGCTGCATTGTTTTCAGCATTGCAGGCTCTCACGTGCACAATGCCCTGAGCAGTCTCCCGGATGATCCTGCGGTAGGTTTCCCGGTGCTTTTGCGCCTCCCGGGCCTTCACAATAGCCAAAAACGTTACTAGACAGGCCCCTGCCCCGAAAAGGCCTGCCAGAAGCAGGCTGGCAGCCCCCGCCGCCGGACCTCCGATAGCAAAAAGCGGAATCAGCGCCGCCAGAATCACGCTGGAATGCAAAAAAAACGCAAAAAACGAATCATAGTTTCTGGAAGCTCCGGATAACGGACGGAGGATGCTGCGCATCAGTTCTCCCCGGCTGAACTTGCGGATGCGGTCAGGCTGGGAGAGAAAGAAATTATCCATTATCCGGAAGCACTGCCTCTCGGTATTTCTGACGGAAACCGCATCCAGCAGCATGCGGGGAACCATTTCAAAACCGCCCCAGACCAGAATCAGCAAAGCAAGAAACATAAAGCACCGGAAAATCTCATCCTCTTCGCCGAAGGGCAGAATCCCAGATACGAAATAATCCGCAAAAAAGGGCGTAATGCCGTAAATTAACAGGGAGGAGATGAGAAACAAAAGAAAAATGATCCGGTAGCCGGATCTCTTCCGAAATATCATTTTCAGGGAATTGTCCGTCTCGGGCTCCCGAAACAGGAATTCGTAGGCCTCGTTCTCCACGGGGAGAATAGCGTTCTTTTTGAAAAACTCCCGGGTGCCGCCCTTCAGGGAGGAACTGAGACAGTTATGCCCCCCCGATAATGACAGTATCATGGGAATCCGCTTCCGGCTGTCATCGGTTTGGCGGAACACCAGATACCGGTTATCCGCTCTGATAACATTTCCGGAAAGCCGGAGCCGGCGGATCCGGAAGCCGTTGATTTCCGCAAAGGCCTTAAGCTTTTCTTCCAGAGACATCACCGGGATGTCAAAAACCGACCAGCCGTCATGGATCTCCAGCCCGCGCCACTCGGCAATTTCCCGGACTATTCCCAGAAGCGCATTTTTATTGGGAACCGAGCCGCGGCGGGAAACAGCGCTCTCCTCCGGTTCACCGATCCCGGCTGGCTCTCCCAGGAGCGCATTAATGTCATAAGCAATAAGATTCCGGTTCTGCCGCCTGAGATTCCGGTCAAAGCTTTCCCGTTCTCCTACCAGGGCATATACCATTTCCGGAAGATTTTTCAGGGTGATGATGCGGGGACTTTCCGGATACTCCCGATAGAGAGCCCGGATAAGGGAGGTCTCAAAGACGCTGTCCTGAACCTCTTCAGCATACAGCAAAATGTCGAGATCGGTTTCCGCCACCACAAAAAGGCTGAATACATCGTCAAATTCGCACCTTTTAAGAGTATCCCCCTCTCCCATGGATCCAATGCGAAAGGCTGCGTTCCCGATATAGTTGCAGAAAACGCTCAGGGAGCCCCGGAGGATCCTGAATCCGTTTCTGAAATACTGACTGTCCTCGGAAAAACGGCTGCCCTCTCCGATATGAACCTTTTGATCAGTCATGGCTCCTCCCGGGGTTTTCCGACATCACCATGGACTTAAAAAGCCCGTCCGCCCTGATAAGATCATCCCAGGTTCCCCGTTCCCGGACTTCTCCCCCTTCCATGACGATTATTTCATCGGCATAACGCACCGGAGCCAGACGGTGGGTAACGGTTATCAGTCCGGCATTCCGCCGGCGGACCGCCTTGTAGATATTCTGTTCCATGACGGTATCCAGAGCTCCGGTAACCTCGTCAAGTATCAGAATCGGAGTTCTGCGATAGAAGGCCCGGGCCAGAGAAAGCCGATGCCGCTGCCCTTCTGAAAGATAGTCATCATTCCCGGTGATGCGGCAGGCGTTTCCCACCCCCCGTTCAATAAACTCCGCATCCAGCCCTACGTCACGGAGCGCGCGCCAGTAATCGTAAACGTTCACCAGAGGATCAAACATAGTTATGTTTTCTTCCAGAGTGCCGGTAAAGATCTGACTTTCCTGAGCGGTATACCCCACATGAGCATAGAAGGACTCTGCCGTGATTTCAGACAGAGGATAGCGGCCCAGAAGAACCTTGCCCCCGGTCGGGGCCAGGAGGCCGGCGGCGATTCTGGCCACGGTGCTTTTTCCGGAACCGCTGGCTCCCACTATGGCCACCACCCGGCCCGGCGCCGCTTTAAGAGAAAAATTCCTGATGGCAAAGCCGCCGTCCTGATAGGAGAAGGAGACATTATCCAGCGAGAGCTCGGCATTGGGCCCCAGAAACGGTTCTCCGGCGCTGTCAGAAGCTGCTGCTAACGGCACAGCAGATCCCGGCTCAGGCCTTTTTCCGCCGGAAACCGGAGCGGCTTCAGCCGGCGGGCCTTCCCGGAAGCAGCCGGGATCCCGGATCTTTTCCAGATCGGCAATGTTCATTTCCTCCGGAGACAGGGAATCAAACTTAAGATTCATGGCAATGACTTCCCGGAAGGCAATGGAAATCGCCAGCATGAGGAACACAAATTCCGTAAGATCCCCGATGGAAATCTCTCCGGAAACCACTCTGAAGGAACCAATGCCGATAATGACCACATTGCCCAGCACCACCCCGGCCTGCGACATGCTCCGGAACAGCGAATTCCGGAGCCGGATATTCTCCAGAGACCAGGTAAGCCGGAGCATTTCCTCTGACCACTGGTCAAAAAGCGCATCCTCCCGTCCCAGAAGCTTCAGATCCCGGTAGATATCCAGTCCCTGATACACCGCATCGAAGCAATGATCTCTCCTGGCCTGATAAATCTTTTCCTGACGAATGCGGGTTTCCCAGAGAATGCGAATCAGAATGCCCTCAAGAACAATAAACACCAGAATATAGCTGGTCATCTCCCGGTTAACCAAAAACATCACTCCGATAAGAAGAGTCAGAGCGGAAACCACGGTAACGGGAGCGGTCATTCTGACAAAGGTTTCCCTGGTCAGCCTGATATGAGCCAGAACCTTGCCCTGAATGCTGCCGGGAGTGCGGTGCCGGAAGTACATCAGGGGCTGCCGAAACAGATCCCGCATGGCCTTATAGCTTTTTTTAACGGTTACCCGCCGGAGCAGATCTGCGGAAAAGCAGTTATAAACAGCCAGAACCGCCAGCTGGGCAATAATGACCGCCCCGAAGGAAACTGCCGCGCCGGAGATCCAGTTGTCGCTGCCCAGAAGAACATTGTCCGCCCAGAGCTTGATAAACGAAGGAAACAGCGAGACCGTCAGAATAAAAAGAAAGAGGCTCCAGAAAATCAGAAGGAGCTCCTTGTGAAAATCCCCGAAAAGACTGCGAAAACGGGCAAAATCGCCGGATTGCCTCCGGGAGAAATAACGCAGCATTTTTTTGCGCCAGCCGGCATTATCAGCCTCGCCGGAAAACTCCAGCACCACTCCGGAATAGCTCTGCTCCATCTCATCCAGGAGCACCGTGCGCTCTCCTTCCGCAGGGTCGTTAAGATAAAATTTCCGGCCGTCCCGGCTCACTCCGTTGAAAACAAGATAATGCTGCTTCTGCCAGAAAAGAATCACCGGATGACGCAGGGTTCTGAGATAGGCAATGTCGGCCCTGAGCCCCCGGGCCTTGAGACCGCATTCCCGGGCCACGGCCAGAAGAACGGAGGCTCTGATGCCGTCCCGCCCGGTATGGCAGCGATCCCTGAGACTGTCCAGATTTTCGGAAATGCCGTACCAGCCCAGAATCATAGCCAGCGATGCGACACCGCATTCCTGGGCCTCCATCTGGAGAATAACGGGAGTGTTAAAACAGCGCGCGCCGAACATGGAAGGCTCCTCAGCGCAATCCCAGAATACTGGCCAGCCGGGGCAGAAGGTATGCTATAGGCGGTTTGTATTCCACATTTACCGTAACCTCCCCCATCACGCCGTTTACAATTTTGTCCTGAAACTCCTGCCCGGAGGTCCAGGAATAGCCGCTGGAACTGGAACGGTCGGGAATCAGCTGAATCACGGCGCGGTACATGGCCCGGCCCTTGGAAAGCTCCCGGCCCAGGGATTCGTTGGAAAGCTCCTGCACAATCGCCTCCTGATTCACCGGGGAGCCGCTGATCTCCCGGACGACGCCCCGGATATAGCCGTATCTGGAGGGCGGAGCCTCCCGGGGCGAAAAGAAAGCGCTCATGCCCACCCGGATCCTTTTGGAGTTTTCCGCGCTGAACACCGCCAAAAGATAAATGCCTTCATCAGGGGAGGAGGCCACGATAGCCACCGGATCTCCCGATTTCACGTAGGTGCCCTCGTCCTGAAAAATTTCTATCACCCGGCCGGTGAGCGGGCTTCTGAGCCAGTACCTGCTGTAGTAAAGACGGATATCGCCGGGATCATCGCCGCTGTTATTATCATGCCGGAGGGCAAATTTCTGATAATCGGCGGAATTGTGGATAATGCCAATAACCTCATCCTGACTGATAAGAGCTCCGGTTTTGGCATTCATATTGGTAATGATGCCGTCACCCTGGGCATAAACGGTTCTGATGCCGCCGCTGAGCAGGGTGATGCCCTCTCCTTTGACTCTTTCCGTAATGCGGGCGGAGCAGCTCCAGACCACCCCCAGAATAAAAACCAGAGTGACGAAAAAAAGAACAAAAAAAGCGGAAACAGAAGAGCTCCGCCATTTTAAAATACCCACAGAATCCCGGGAAGATGATCTCACGATTAGCTCCAGAATTTAAGCGTCAAAGACGATGCCCGTCAGAAATCCCCCTGATCCCGGAGATACTGCAGCTTTTCCGCCAGAAAAAGCTTCGCCCGGTGAATGCGCACCTTGACCAGAGATTCGGATATGCCCAGCATTTCGGCAATATCCTTTATGGGCATTTCACCGACATTATACAACGTATAGCAGGTTCTGAGATCCTTGTTCAGACTGTCCAGAGCCTTGTTAATGCAGCTTCTGAGATACTGGATGTCCTCAGGACTGTTCTCCTGGTTATCCTCCACCGCCGGCACCACCGAATCCTCGTACTCTTCTACCAGCACCTCTTTGCGGTATTTTCTGAAATTATCGATCTTAATATTCTTGGCGATCCGAAACACCAGTCCCGATATGCTGTCCTCGGCTGTCAGCTTATCACGATGCTGCCAGACTCTGATAAATGATTCCTGAACTATGTCGCAGGCCTGCTCATAAGGCGTACCGTCGGACACAAGGTAATTGGTAAGTCTGGGAGCGATTTCCTGATAGTACGCCTGCATCTCTTTTTCGTTAATCATTTCAAATACAGCACTCCGCAAAATACACTGCCATGGTAATTATGCACACCTTTGCCCTAAAAAAAAAGATCATTCGTCCCGTCATGCTGTTTTACCCCGTTATAATCACGATTTCCGGGATTCTCAGACCGGAACGCCCCTTCCGGAAACGCGCAGAATTTTCAGAAACAAGGCATCCCGGAATGCCACTTCGTTCGCATTTCCTTTCAAAAAACAAAGTTAAGCATCAAAGTGCAATCCGTCCGGCAAAATTCGCTCCCGGCCTCGGCTATACTCTAATAAGCGCAGGTTCTCAAAATCATTTCGATGACACGACTGGGAGAATATTATGCTGTTAACCACTCTGGAACGTACAAAGCAGGTATCCAAGGGAAATCTTCAGTGGATAAACGACATGATCCAGGTACGCGAGACTTTGATTGTGGATTATTTCAAAATCCTGAACATCCCGGACGAGCTTGACGGAAAAATCCTTTCCCGGGAGGAGGCCGGAAAACAGCTTAACGAATTCTGCCAGGCCCTGGTGGACTATCTGACCCGCGGGCACTTTGTCATCTACCCGAAAATTCTCACCATCATGGAGCACGTTTCCAACCGCCGGCTGACCATTGCCAGAAGACTGGTGCCCCGCATCGAGGACAACACGGAACAGCTGCTGCAGTTCAACGATATGTATTCCGAGGGACTTAACGACAAAAACGTCCCCCTGATCCGGCAGGCTCTCACCCGCATCGGAGAACTGATGGAGGTTCGGTTCAAGCATGAGGATCGCATGGTGGTGGCTCTCCAGATCATGGACAATACCATGTCCGAGGCGGCCGCGTCCCCCGAGATCCGGGAAAAGAGGCAGTTCTCCCGGGTGGCCTACAAATCCCCGGGCATGCTGACCCTGAAAAACGGCCGGCAGCACGAAATCACCGTCAAGGATATCTCCATCAAAAGCGCCCTTATTGAGGTTCACGATGCCGCCGCAGTGAAGAAGGGGGACGAGGGCACGCTGGACATCGCCATCAGCCCTGAGATCACCATTACCTTCGATGTCAGGGTGGCCCGGGTGGACGGTTCCTCCGTGGGGGTGGTGTGCACCAGCATCGACATTGACAGCATGACCGAGCTCCGGCGCATTGTGGAGTTCAACTGCAACGGCAGCGAGGATCTCCTGCAAAGGGATCTGGAGCATCTTTTCAGCTAACGGTATCCCTGACATTCATCCTGAGAAAGTCCCGGCTTCCGGCTCTCCGGAACGCGGGGACAGAGCTGCTCCTGCAAAGCTCCCCACTCCCCCTCAGATCACTCAGATCAGACTCATTACCTCTGACAGGCTGGATACCGGATAAACCGTCATGCCCGGAATTTTCTTCCGGGGCGCATTGTCCTTGGGCACTATAGCCTGTTTAAAGCCATGCTTGTAGGCCTCGGTGAGCCTGTCAGCGCCGTTCTGCACCGGCCGGATTTCCCCCGAAAGTCCGATTTCCCCGAAGATCACCATATCCCGCGGCAGCGCCCGGGAGTTGTAGCTGGACAAAAGCGCCGCCACCAGCGGGAGATCCGAGCTGGTTTCCTCCACCTTAACGCCGCCCACCACGTTAACAAACACGTCCTGATCTCCCATGGACACGCCGCCATGCCGGTGCAGCACCGCCAGAAGCATGGCCAGACGGTTGGCCTCGGTGCCAATGGTGAGCCTGCGGGGATTGCCGTACTGAGTGCTGTCCACCAGCGCCTGAAGCTCCACCAGGAGAGGCCGGGATCCCTCCCATATCACCATGACCGCGGATCCCGGACTTACGACCTCCGTCCGATTGAGAAAAATGGCCGAAGGGTTGTCTATTTCCCGGAGGCCCTTGTCCACCATGGCAAAAACCCCGATCTCGTTAACGGCTCCGAAACGGTTTTTCTGACAGCGCAGGGTGCGGAAGCGGGAATCCCGATCCCCTTCCAGCAAAAGGGAACAGTCTACGCAGTGCTCCAGGATCTTGGGACCGGCCAGGGATCCCTCCTTGGTAACGTGCCCGATCATGAATACGGAGATATTTTTCCTTTTGGCAAACTGCGTCAGGGCGGCGGCGCTCTCCCGCACCTGCGAAACACTGCCGGGAGCGGAGGAAATGCCGTCCATATACATCACCTGAATGGAATCGATAATCAGAACCTGCGGCTCTTCCTTCTCGCACAGAAAGATTATCCTGTCCACCCCGGTTTCCGTGGCAATACGCACTTTGGCAGTATTAAGCCCCAGTCGCCCTGCTCTCAGCGCCACCTGCTGCAGGGATTCCTCTCCGGTAACGTAAAGCACCTTCACGTTTGCGGCCAGAAAACTCACCATCTGCAGGAGCAGGGTAGACTTTCCGGCTCCCGGGTTGCCTCCGATAAGCACCACTGATCCGGGCACAATGCCGCCGCCCAGTACCCGATCCAGTTCTCCGAAGCCGGAATGAATCCTGGGGATCTGCGTCAGCGGCACCGACCCCAGATCCACCGCTCCGGATTCCTGAGCCCCGGCAAAGCCGGCAAAGCGTCCGCCGCGGGAAGCTGATCCCTGCGCTGCTTTTACCTGAAGAGGACGATTCCCCGAAGGGGCCAAAGTCTCCTCTATGGTATTCCACTCGCCGCATTCCGGACAGCGGCCCTGCCATTTGGGAAACTCGGCTCCGCAGGCCGAACAAACATAAACAGATGAACTTTTAGCCATGACTGCCCTCAGTCTTCTATTGCGGAGCTGTCTGTCCGCAGTTAACGCGCCATTTAGCTAATCATGCTTCCGGGGCATGAGATCGATCACCGCGATTTCTCCCCGGGGCGTCCCCAGACGGCAGAAAAAACCGCCCCAGAGAAAGGTGCCGCTGGAGACAATAAGCCGGCTGTCTCCCTGAGCATAATACCCGGCTACATACCCCCCGTTCAGCGCGCTGATAACCCGATCCAATCCGGCAATATGCCCGCCGTGAGTATGTCCGGCCAGGGTGAGAGCCACCCCCATGGGAGCCACCCGGTTAAATTCCGCCGGACGATGACTCATAAGCACCACCGGCATTTCCGGCGGAATTCCCTTAAGAGCTTTTTCCGGGTTCGGCCCTTCATAATTCTTATCCTTCACCCGGAGAGCCTGACGGTCGCTGATGCCTGCCACATAAAGCGCAGTCTTTCCGTCTATAACTATGGGAACATGCTCGTTTTCCAGAATGGTAATGCCCAGATCCCGCCAGACCGGATCCCATTCCTCGGGATAGGAATAGTATTCATGATTGCCATGCACGGCATAAACGCCGTAGTTAGCCTTCAGGTTTTTAAAATAGACGGTCTCCTCCCGGGACTTTTCCGGGCGGCCGTCAATCATGTCGCCGGTAATCAATATGAGATCCGGCTCCGTCTGATTCACCATTTCCATGGCCTTTCGGGCCATTTCCGGTCCCACGCTGGTGCCGAAATGGGTATCCGAAATATGCGCGATTCTGACAAACCCCCGGGAGGTTTGCGGATATCTGTCATCAAACAGAGTGTACTTATGGATTTCCGGCAAAGCTCCGGCATTCATGCGGCCGATCATAGCCAGAACTGCCGCTGCCAGCGTAATTACCAGATACTGCCAGCGGAAGCCTGGCATCCTGGCAGCCTGTTCCCGGTGCAGGAACTTCCAGATGAACCGGCCCGCATGAATCCACAGAGCCAGAAACAGGGAGATAATCACCGTTATATTCAGGGTGCTCATCCAGGTCACCACCTCATAGGAGGCTTCCGGGGCCACTATGTTAGATCCTCCGGACAGATTGGAAATCAGATCCTTGAAGGAACCGCAGAAGTAAACAAAAAGAAGCAGAAGCGCCCACTTCCGTCTGAGACCGAGAGGCTTTACCAGCAAAAACCAGCTAAGAATCAGAAGACACAGCGGATAGACAATAAAAAACATGATGAGCATCAATAATCACCAGGAAATGACAGGCAGAAAGATCAGGGGGGCAGTATAGCAAAAATCATAATTCCGGCAAAAAAATCCCGCCGGGAGAAGATTGTCTCGCCTGCGGGACTGTCATTAAATAAAACTTCCGCTAAAAGCTCCGGGTACAGGTAATGGAACTGCCCTGTATCTGCATGACATAGCCGTTACCGGTAAACTGTATCATATTGGTACCGGAGACACCCACGGTCTGCTGATTCGGGGACTGCTGCACCGTGTAATTAAACTGACTGCCGTTAATGGTAAAGCTGCCCGCCTCGATAAGCGTCTTCGGCATACTTCCCTGAGCCATGTATACCCGATATGCATTACCGGCAAATTCATGGTAGATCTGCATCTGCGGGTTATTGGGAATCTGACAGACATAGGTGCCGTTAAGTCCCTGCTGCTGCGTCGGACCGATAACCGGAACCTGCGTAGCCGGCATGCCGCCTCCGGCCACCCGCTGGAAGGGCATGTTCTGACCGTTGATATTAATATAAAGCATATTGCCGTTAAGGGAGAACATAAGCTGATTGGCCCCGGTGGCGCAGTTCCGATCACCGCACATAATCAGGGTATTCCCCTGAATGCCGTAGAAAAAGTTCATCTGCTGCCCGTTGGCAATAAGAGCGCCGCTGCCGTCCGGGTTAAAAATAAACTCCATGGACTGCCCGCCAGCATAAGCGCCCCACTTGCCCAGAATGCTGTTCTGAGGCATGGGCTGGGGAACCGGCTGCGTTACCGGAGGCTGGGGCTGGGGCTGCGGATTTGACGGAATGTATATGCCGGTTCCGGTATCTACCGCAGTGCCGCCGGTCTGAACCCCCGAGCCGGGAGCCTGAGTTCCCGGAGTCTGGGCTCCGGTTCCGGTACCGGGAGCGGGGAAAAACGGAGGAAAATCATCAGCCGGAGAAGCTGCCGAAAGCATCAGCAGCACGGCCGGTACAAGCTTAATTAATCTATGCATATGCAAAATTCCCAAAGAAACGCAAATTCCGTCTGTAAAAAAAATCCGGCCCGGCTCAGCCGCCAAAGCCCGGCTGTCCCTGCTGGGGCAGCGGCCCCTGGTACTTGACCAGGTTGTAGGCCACATCGTTTATGGTAATGGTAAGGACATTATTCTGTATTACGCAGGGAATGGTGTACTGCTGTCCCTGCATATCGGTAATAACGAGAGCGTTATTCTGAATCACATAGGTAAAGCCCATAATCTGACCGGCATAGCCCAGAGATCCTATAGACTGTTCTCCCAGCATCAGCACCATGGGGATATTGGGATTCTGGGAGATCCAGAAGCCGTACATGGATGAATTGATCCCCGAAAGCATCCTGCCAATGTCTGAAGACCCGCGGTTTTCCAGTTTTTTAAGAGGGGACGCTCCCGCATTAAGACCTCCGGCAATGCCCCGTTCCAGACTGTTAATGCCCCGGCCGGCTTCAATGCCGGAATAGCCTGAGGAACCGGAGGGCTGAGCCATGCTCATAATGACATCATTAACGCCGGCAAAGGCGGTCAATGTTAAGAAAGAGGCTGCAAAAGCCAGCGAACGCAGTATGTATCTTTTCATAAAAAAATCTCAAATGCCAAACAAATCAGAAAGCAAATCCCCCTTGCCGATGAAGCGGTGCGGATAACATCCTCCATGCTTCTTCATCGATGCGGGTCGTTTAATTAACCTTCCTGGCGCAGTGAAGTTCGGTGTCCGTTGTCCGCATTAAAAAGCCATCGGAGGTCACTGCAAGGTAGTTAACGCCGGTCTGTCCCACCATTGTCGCCACCGGATGCTGCAGCACGGTGTAAATAAACTGCTCTCCCTCAATCCGGTAGCTTCCGTATTCCATAAAGGTGTCCCTGAGCTTGGTTCCGGGCACAGTAACGTAAACCGCGTAATTGGCCGGAGTGAAATCATAAACAAATGAAGTGCGGGGCATAGAAGGAGAGGAGCACTGATATTTTCCGGAAAGCTGCAATGCCGGTGCCTGAGGCTGCGGAACAGGCTGAGGCTGCGGAACAGGCTGAGGCTGCGGATTAGGCTGGAGGCCTGGCTGCTGCTTCATCCTGTGTAAGGTGACTACCCCCATGTCTCCCGTTTTAAGCTGCAAAATATCCTGTCCCGCGGCAAACTCAAAGCTGACGGAAGAGGTGCCGTCATTAATGGTGATGACATTCCCGGAAAGGACATAGCTAAAATTGCCCTGGGAACCGTTTATCTGCATGAACCCCCTGCCATCGGGAGCAAAATAAAAAATCAGCGCGGCACCGTTCGTGGCTGTTCCCTGCCAGTAGCCCTGCAAGGCTGCCTGAGCAGCGGGATTTACCGGGGCCGGAGCCTGCTGATTTCCGGGTGCCGGTGTCCCGAACGGATTAAACGGGGGAAGGGTATCGGCGCTGACGCCCTGGCACAGGACGAACAGCGCAGTTCCGGCTAGATAGCCTGTCAGTCTGTTGTTTTTCATCAGGAATTTCCAAAGTCCCGGCATTACGGGAATTATTTTCAAAAATAAATAAAAAGCGACTTAATATTAAATCACCATCTTAAACATTATTCGCAAATGCCTGCGGCTTAAATCACATTGCTTCAAAATCATTTGCGGTAAATTACGCATCCCCGGAAAGGCATCAGCATTTTCAGCAATTTTAGGAGATTATGTCACTGTTTTTTGTGATCTGTCCCGTTTTTTACACGTTAATAATTTGATATATTTTACAATAATTAATAATTAACATTTCCCCGCTTTAATATTTAAAATTTCGTTATAATTTCAAGGGTTCACCGGAAAAGGCCGCTTACCCGATTCCCGCTCAGGGAATCCCGGTAATTTTAAGCTTTCCTGCCGGCGCTGTCCCCCTTTTCTTCCTGAATATGTGAGGCATCATGTCTGAAATTCGCAGTTTTATCAAAGGCTCCCCCGCGCTGTGCCTTTCCCTGCTCTGTCTCGGCTTTACCATAACCGCCTGCGACAGCGGCTCCCCCGCAGGAGATGATGCGACAGCCTCTCGGAGTCCTGCCGCCCTCCGGGAACAGGCGCTCCCGGAGGGGTACCGTCTGGATCCCTTTGCCCCTCGCCGTCATTCTCGCTCTGACTCTCATGCCTCCCCTTACTCCGGATCTCCGGAAAATCCGCTTCCCGGAAAAAGCGCCCTGTCAGACCTGCCTCCCGCAAATCCGGAAGCGGCAGTGTCCCCTGTTCTCTCCCGCGCGCCGGAATATTCCCGAGGCCCTGAAGCCGCCCCGGGTCAGGATCAGCAGCATGATAAAAAGGCCTGGACAATCATGGTGTATATGTCCGGCGACAACAATCTGGAAGCCCTTGCCCACATGGATATGCTGGAAATGGAAAAGGCCCTGCCGGAAGACGCGGAAATCATTGTGCTTATGGATCGCAGTCCGGAGTTTTTTGACGGCTTCGGCAATGAAAAAGGCGCCCGGATCTACAGAATACGCCGCTCTGCCGCCTCTTATGACATGGGAAAGTTTTATGATTCCTTTAATATGAGCCTGCTCCCGCCCCGGCTAAGCTCGGAAGTAATAAAGGATCTGGGCAGCATCAACATGTCGGATCCCCGGAACCTCGAAAGCTTTATCAGATTTGCCGCCGAGAACTACCCCGCCGAAAGGTATGCCCTGATCGGCTGGGATCACGGCAACGGCTGGTTCGGCCTTTTGGGTGATGACGAAAACGGGGACTACATGACGGTTCATGAATACACGGAAGCCGCCGCCCGGGCCGCTCAGGTTCTCCCGAAAAAGAAATTTGACCTCGTGATGTACGACATGTGCCTTATGGGCCAGCTGGATGTTCTTTATGAAACCCGTAAAATCACTGATTTCATGGTGGCTAGCGCTCCGTCCATTCCGTCCTACGCCTCTGACTATATTGCCATTCTGCCGCTCTTCACCCGGGAGATGCCGGTGGAAGCTCTGGGAAAAGAAATCGTCAGAAGAAACATTGCCTTCTTTAACAGGCACAATGCCGTAAGCGATCTCGCTTCCTTCAGCTTCTATGATCTCAGACACATGGACGACGTTACCGAAAGTCTCGGGGATCTCGTCTCCGCTCTCCGCCGGGAGCTCCCCGCTAACGCCGTCTCTCTCATGCGGAACACCGTTGACGCCCTCCATTATGAAAGCTCCGGCTTCGATGAAGCCGAACAGGGACTGGAAAGCCCGTCGGCGGTGGATATTTTTGACTGGCTGGACATTCTGGAAAAAAGCCATAGCTCGCTTCGGGAAGAAATCACCGAACTCCGGGAAGCTCTTAACAGCCTCGTCATTCATACGGAAAACACCCGGGGCTATGATTATGCCCATGGACTTTCCGTCTATCTCCCTCTGACCAAAAGAAACATGGCCGCCCGGGACAATGTAATTCCCGCAGTCTGGGGGCCAAAACGCGAAAGAAACTACCCCGCCACCGAATTTGCCATAAAGTCCGGCCTTAAGGACTACCTCGCGGATCTCTATGCCCGGCAGCAGGACATGAAAATAGCAGCGCCTCAAATATCCCCTCCGGAAATCGGCAGAATCAAGTCCTCTCCCGGCAAAAAGGAGCTCGTTCCCGAAAAGGTAATCACCCCGCTGAGCCAGTACTCCATGGGCTTCGATGTCACCGGGGAACAGATCCTCTGGCTCAGGTTTTTGCAGCTGGTTTCCGATCCGGCTCAGCCTGACCGGAAATATATAAGCTTCGAGCAGAACATTCTGGATCTTAAGAACCATACTCCGGAAAGCATCAACGATCCCCGGAAATACCTGCCGAAATTCCGGGACGGCGCCACCTCCTTCATAAGAGAGATTCCGGGACAGGCCTATGAGCTTAACGACGGCGTGAACTCGGTAAAGGTCACCGTGGATCACACCAGTCTTAATCAGGATGAAATCAGAATATACGGACTCTACCGGGATCAGTGCACCGGGGGAGAAATCCCGGTTATGGTAATATTTGACAGCAACCGGAAGGTCTACGCCCAAATCGCAGACAGCAAGGGGAGCAGGCTCACCCCATGCTCCCCGGATGCCGTATTTAAACCGTATTTAAGCTACCTTGACGCTGCCGGTAAAATGCAGCCTGAGGTATCCGGTTCCGTGAAGCTGGGCATGACCAAGCTGATTCTCGCCAATCTTCCCGATAATGTCCGGGTGAGCTACGTGCTGACCTCGGCAAACATCTCGGGAGCCCTGGGCCAGGCCCAGACCTCCGGCGATCATGTTATCAGAAACAATCCTGAACAGATCCGGCTTATGAATAACGCCAAGGCCGGACTTCAGGAGATCTTTGACAGCTATGCGGTGGGATATTTTGCTTCAAATATGGAAAGCGATCTGGATCTCCTGCCCACCAGAGGGATTCTGAGCTTCCGGAAGGACGGCATCAAAGCCAAGGGATTTTCCTGGCCCTCATGGAACACCTCCGCCGGCGATCAGGGCGTTATGTTCGTAACAGGCAATCTGAACGCCCCGCTGGCTCCGGCCCTGCTGGAAACCTATGATGCCAGCGGCCGCACGGACAATGTCTTCCGGAATGCCTCGTCCTTTCAGCTCTTTATGGATCGCGATGACAGCGGCCGGAAAATTTTCTACCTTATCGCCCAGGGCACCGGAGACCGCTTTGCTCTCTTCCCGCTCCGGGACATTAATGAGGACAGTCTCCAAGGAGCCTGGATCGCCGAAAACCAGTTCTGGTCCTTTGACAGCGGCCGGATTACCTTCAAATACAGCGGTACCCGGATTCCTGCCAACGTCGGCGTCCATAAGGGAACCTATGCTCTCAAAAATAACGAGCTAACGGTTTCGGGACTTCCGGAAGACAAGTACTACATTATCGTGGATCGGCTCCATGAAAAGCTTTATATCATGTCAGCGGGCAAGGTGCACTCTATTCTGGATCGGGCTGTCTCGGACGGCAGCATGACTCTGCGGGAATTCCGGGAGCAGGCTTTGGGCCGCTGGCAGTACCGGAACGCCGCCGGCAAGGTAACAGCGCTTGAAATCACCCCTGCCGGCCGGCCGGGACTCCTCCGCTTCCGCTTCACTGACGACGGCAGAACCTCGGAAGCTGTAGGATCTCCGGAATCCGCAAGAATCCTGCTAAGCTTCGACAACGGAGCCCGGATGAAGGCCGACTTCAAATACGAAAAGGGAGCCTCCGGCGACATCCTGACTCTCAGTTTTGAAAACGGCGGTTCCTACGTATTTACCCGTAATTAACCCCGGCGAGCGGCTCTGAAGGCTCGGGAAATTCGGTAAACAGCACAGAATAAAGAGGCATCCATGCTTATTAACATCTTCTCCGGAATGATTTCTTTCCCAAAGCGTCTTTCCGGCATTATCCTCCTGTCCGGCTTTATTTTTACAGCGTTCTGGAGTCCCGCGGCAACCCTGGCGGACTCCCCCTCCGGAAAACAGACTCCGGAAAAGGAATGGACGCTGATGGTCTACATTGCCGGAGATAACAATCTGGAAGAAGCAGTGGTTATGGATCTTCTGGAAATGGAACAGGGCAAGAATGACAATACCGAAATTCTGGTTTTTATCGACCGCAGCAAGGGCTATTATCAGGACTGGCAGAACTGGCACGGGGCCCGGCTCTACCGGGTCAGGAAAAATCCCGCTCTGGACATGGCCGCTTATTATGAAAACAGAGTCCCCCTGCCCGCAGTTTCTTCGGAAATGCTGCAGGATCTGGGAGAACTGGATTCCGGAAATCCCAAGGTGGCGGAGGAGTTCCTCAAATATGCCGCCGTCAACTTCCCGGCTAAAAGATATGCCTTTATTGCCTGGGATCACGGCGGCGGCTGGCCGCTCCTGCTGCAGGACGAGGGCTCCGGCAGCTTCATGTCTTCAGGATCCTTTGCGGAAGCCCTCCGCCGGGGCATTAAGACACTCCCCTCAGGGAAGCTGGATCTCCTCATAATGGACATGTGTCTAATGGGACAGCTGGACGCCCTGTACAATTTCCGGGATATTGCGGAATACACCGTAGCCAGCGCCCAGATCGTGCCGGGACTGGGAATGGATTACGCCGGCTTTCTGAAACACTTCCGCCCCGGGGTCTCCACCAGAAAAACCGGCGAGGGCATTGTGAACGCCAGCATCGAGTTCTATAACCGCTATCCTAAGGAAGCCACGTTTTCACTCTACGACATGTCCAAAGCAGAGCCCCTCACCGCAGTTCTGAAACCCCTGACCGCAGAGCTAAAGCGGGACAGTTCCCGGGATACCTACCGGCAGACCCGCAGCATCACTGACAGCTTTCATTACGGCCAGAAGAAAATCTACAACGACTTTGAGGATCAGAAAAATACCATGTCATCCATCGATCTTGATGACTGGCTGAATCATCTTCTGATTGCAAACCCTGCCTACCGGAACAGCATCACGGACATCAAGGCTAAAATCCGGGATTTTATGGTTTACACTAAAAACAGCGACACCTATAAGTTTACCAAGGGCCTGGCGCTGTATGCTCCCGTTTCCCGCGGCTCTGTTTTTCCAAACTATGACAAAAACCCCTTTTCGGAAAAATCCGGCTTCGGGGAATATTTTGCGGAGCTCTATAAAAATCAGGAGCTTCACGGCCGGACAGATCCGTTTTTCTCGGATATTGAAATCGGCATTCCCGAAATCCGGCCGGGAGAAGATCCTGCCAATCCGGCCAGCTTTGATCTCCGTTCCGTTAACAGCATAACTCCTCTGACACAGACCGCTCTCCGGTTTGCGGTAAACGGAGAAAACATTCTCTGGAGCACGCTGGCAGAAGCGGTGAAGTATCAGGATCGGCCGGATCGCATCTACATCAATCACAAGCAGCTTCTGGTAGATCTTGCCAAACAGGATCGTCTGGACGCCTCTCTGATCCAGAACAATCTCAGCGATATTCTCCCGGATTATGCCGATGGCAAAACTGTATTTCTCCGGGAATTCACCGGCCAGATATATCAGGTAACCAACGGAACGGACATTTTCGACATCACGGTGGATCACACCAACACCGAATTCGACACCATTACAACTACCGGCTGGTACTACAATCCGGCCCTGGGCCAGGAGGTGCGGGTTAATGCGTTATTCGACACCAAAACCCTGCTTTTAAGCGGTCTCTATCACTATGATCTCGGGAAGGAAATCGTGGTGAGACCGGGAGGATATTTCCGTCCGGAAACCGATTATCTTACTAAAAGCAACGGACAGCTGGCTGCCGGCACGGAAACTCAGCCCCGCATCAGCTTTAACAGCAATGACGAGCTCTTTCTCGCCCTTTCCAATATTCCCGACGGCGCCAGAATTGCCTATATCCTCCGCACTGAAACCATGGGAGGCAAATCTGCCACCGAAGCTACCGACTTCCTGCCGGTAACTAACAGCCCCGAACAGCAGGAGCTCATTGCCGCCACCGGCAGGAATCTTGCCGCGCTTCGGGGCCGCTACACCATCGGCTATTACGCCAGGACGGCGCGGGACGGTCTTAATCTTTTGCCCACCTTTGACACCATTTCATTTGATTTCGATGACTCCCAAAGGCCCCGGCAGATCTCCTGGGCCACCCGGGACAAAAAGGGCATCGGTCTTCTTAACTATCTCCTGAAGCCTCAGGGACTGACGCCGCCGGAGCTTATCCTCTACCGGGAGCCTGATGCGAGACGCAAGCTGGAAACTCTGGCCTCCTATGAGGTATTTATCGATTCCCAGGGGCAGGATCGGGTTATCTACCTTATTGAACTGGGGGCCGGCACTCGCATCGCCCTCTATCCTCTGGACGGCATCACCGCCGGAGACTTTGAGGGCGAGTGGCGAGGAGATACCCAGACCTGGATTTTCAAGGACAATAAGGTAACCATGATCTATAACGGAGAACATGGAAAAAAAGGCACCTATACCGGAACCTATGATATCCATGACAGCTTTATCCGCCTTAATTGGAATCATCCCTTTAAGGATTTTGCCTTCATCATTGACAAAAATCAGGATCGCATCATTCTGAAGCCCCATGAAAAGCTGCTTTTCGGGGGCGAAAAGATTATCCCTGGCACGAAGGAAACCGCCTCCGAACTGGGCAAAAAGCTCTCCGGCGCCTGGGTAATGACCGGAAGCGGCTTCAATACCGGTCTCGAGATCTCCGGGATTCCGGGCCGGAAATACCTGAGACTCCGGTTTTCCGGAAACGGCGCCGTGTCCGAAGCTGTGGGGGCCATTACGGGCTCAAAGCTTCTTCTGACCTTCTCCGACGGCCGGAAAATGGATCCGGAATACTCCATTGCCGGCGCCGAGCTTCTCCTTAAGCTGTCTAACGGTCAGGAATACCGCTTTACCCGTTCTGCCGGAAAGTAGCCGGCTGTTTTCCCGGGGAACCCCGGGAAAATCCGGGAGCTTCGCAAGGCTCCGGAAAAGCCGCCTCCCGGCTGCGGCCCCGGTTAAAAGATCCCCGGAAGATCAGCAAAATAATAAAATCTGTGATAAAATCGGCACAATTTTAAAATTGTTTTTTATCTGACTTAGAAAGGAATTCAGGGGTCATTTGCAGAACGTCCGGAGCGGATACAAGCTCCGGAAAATCGCCGTTTATCAGAAAAAGTTCCGGCCCGGTTTCCGCGCTGCCCTTTTGAGAAACCCAAGATGCTAAAAGATACCATTATTGCCAAACTGGATACTATTGCCGAACGCTACGAGGAGGTGCAGGGCCTCCTGTCCCAGCCTGAGGTGGTGGGAGATCAGGAAAAGTTCCGGACTCTCAGCAAGGAATACGCCGATCTGGAAAGCATGGTCAAGGTATTCCGGGAATATCAGACCGCCGTTCAGGATGCCCGGGCCATCCAGGAAATGCTGGAAAGCCCGGATGAGGAAATGCGTCTCATGGCTGAGGAAGAAGCTCCCCTGAATGCCGAAAAGATCGCTCAGACTGAAAAGAACATTCAGATCATGCTGCTTCCCCGGGATCCCAAGGATGACAGCAATGCCTTTCTGGAAATCCGGGCCGGCACCGGCGGCGATGAAGCCGCCCTCTTTGCCGGAGATCTCTTCCGGCTCTATTCCAAATATGCCGAGAAAAAAGGCTGGTCGGTGGAAATCATGAGCGAATCCCCGGGAGAAATGGGGGGCTACAAGGAGATAATCTGCAAGGTAAACGGCGAAGGCGTTTACGGCATTATGAAGTTCGAATCCGGCGGGCACCGGGTGCAGCGGGTTCCGGTAACGGAAACCCAGGGCCGGGTGCATACCTCCGCCTGCACCGTCATGGTATTCCCGGAGGTGCCGGAATCCGAGGCTCCCAAAATCGATCCCAAGGATATCCGCATTGATATCTTCCGATCCTCCGGCGCCGGCGGGCAGCACATCAACAAAACCGACTCCGCCATCAGAATTACTCACTTCCCCTCCGGCATTGTCGTGGAATGTCAGGATGAACGCTCCCAGCACCGGAACAAGGAAAAGGCCTTTGCCGTGCTGGCAGCCCGGCTGGCCAGACTGGAGGAAGAAAAGAGAGCCCAGGAAAAATCCGAGGAACGGCAGAGCATTCTGAGCTCGGGGGAGCGTTCGGATCGCATCCGCACCTACAACTACCCTCAGGGCCGGGTCAGCGACCACCGCATCAATCTGACCCTTTACCGTCTTGACGAAATCATGAACGGGGATCTGGACGCTCTGGTGCTGCCGGTTATTGAGGAGCATCAGGCAGCGCAGCTGGCTGAACTGGCCCGGGCCGGCTAAAACGAGACCGGAACAAGAAGGGGCGGAATAAGACCATACAGGCTGAACAAGCAGAAATGAGGCAGGCGCTATGCAAGCAGGCGAAATTTATCGCGAATCAGAAAAGATTCTGAGATCCTTTACCAATTCCCGGGAAGTATCCTCAATTGAGGCCTACTGTCTGGTATCCCATGTGCTTAACCGGGAGAAGTCGTACCTGCTGACCCACCCCGAGGAAGAAATCTCTCCGGACAATGTGGAACTGATCCGGGAAATGACCAGAAAGCGTCTCACCGGAGTGCCCATCGCCTATATTGTCGGCTGGAGAGAATTCTGGTCTCTCAGGCTCAAGATTACCCCGGACACCCTGATTCCCCGTCCGGATACGGAAACCGTGGTGGATCAGGCCCTCATCAGAGCCAGTCTCCTTAAGGCCAAAAATCCCGGCCGCACCCTCCGGATTCTGGACATGGGCACCGGCAGCGGAGCCATTGCCCTGGCGCTCAAAAAGGAGCTCCCGGACGCCGAAGTGGATGCCATTGACTACTCTGATGCGGCTCTCCGGGTAGCGCAGGAGAATTCGGATGCTCTGGGCCTCCCGGTGCACTTCTGGAACAGCAACTGGTTCAAGAACATCAAAGCCGGACACCAGTATGATATTATAGTGTCCAATCCCCCCTACATAGCTCAGGACGACCCCCATCTCACCAAGGGAGACCTGCGCTTTGAACCGAAAACCGCTCTCGTGGCGCCCATGGTAGGACTTTACGACATTATCACCATTCTGCATCAGGCCGCCAGCTATATGCGTCCTGACAGCTGGATCATTATTGAGCACGGTTTTCAGCAGGGGCCGGATGTGCGAAATTTGTTTCGGGATGCCTGCTTCAGCTCCGTGGATACCATCCGGGATCTGGGAAATAATGAAAGAGTGACCGTAGGTGCTTTATCTTCAACAGAGGATCAATAGTATGAATAACACAGTTAAAATCGTAAAAATCGGGGATATCGAGGTTGCCAACGATAAGCCCTTTGTGCTCTTCGGGGGCATCAACGTGCTGGAGTCCGAGGAACTGGCTCTTAAAGCCGCCGAGCACTATGTCCGGGTTACCGAGGAGCTTCATATCCCCTATGTCTTCAAAGCCAGCTGGGACAAGGCCAACCGTTCCTCCATTCACTCCTTCCGGGGCCCCGGGCTGGAACAGGGCATCAGAATTTTTGAAAAGCTGAAAAAGGAGTTCGGCGTAAAAATAATCACCGATGTCCATGAGGAGGATCAGGTAGCGCCCCTGGCAGAGGTGACCGATGTGCTGCAGCTTCCGGCTTTTCTGGCCCGGCAGACCAATCTGGTCAAGGCCATTGCCTCCGCAGGAAAGCCCGTGAATGTTAAAAAGCCGCAGTTTCTGAGCCCGGCTCAGGTGGGCAACATTGTGGAAAAGTTCGCCGAATGCGGCAATGATCAGGTGATGCTCTGCGAACGCGGTTCCTCCTTCGGCTATGACAATCTGGTAGTGGACATGCTGGGCTTTGGCGTGATGAAGGAGGCCTCAGGCGGCGCTCCCGTGATTTTTGATGTCACCCACTCCCTGCAGTGCCGGGATCCCAATGCGGCAGCCTCCGGCGGCAGAAGAAAGCAGGAAGCCGAGATGGCCCGCGCCGGCATGGCCGTGGGCATTGCGGGACTCTTCCTGGAGGCTCATCCCAACCCCGATGATGCCAAGTGCGACGGGCCCAGCGCTCTCCCGCTGGCGCTCTTAAAGCCGTTCCTGACCCAGATCAAGGCCATTGACGATTTGGTAAAGAGCATGCCGGCATTGGAAATCTGCTGATATTTTTTATGTTACTGCGGTCTGCGGCTCCGGCCTCAGACCTTTTTTTATAACTAGAAAGGACAATCAAGGATCTTAACTCCATGGCTTCTCAGGAATTTCTGGACGAAATCAACCGGCGGCGCACCTTTGCGATTATTTCGCACCCGGACGCCGGTAAAACCACCATTACCGAAAAGCTGCTTTTGTACGGCCGCGCCATTCAGAAGGCCGGCACCGTCAAGGGCCGCGGCGGCAATGGCAGCTTTGCCAAGTCAGACTGGATGGAAATGGAAAAGGAACGCGGCATTTCCGTTACCACCTCAGTGATGCAGTTCCCCTACAACGGCTGTCTCATTAACCTTCTGGACACTCCGGGCCATGAAGACTTTTCCGAAGACACCTACAGAGTGCTGACGGCGGTGGATTCCTGTCTTATGGTTATTGACGCGGCCAAGGGCGTGGAGGACAGAACCCGCAAGCTCATGGAGGTAACCCGGCTCCGGGACACCCCCATTCTCACCTTCATGAACAAGCTGGATCGGGAAACCCGGGATCCTCTGGAGCTTATGGACGAGGTGGAAAAGGAGCTGGCCATTATGTGCGCTCCCATTACCTGGCCCATTGGCTGCGGCAAGAGCTTCAAGGGCATCTACCACCTTTACCGTGACGAAATCTACCTCTACGAATCCGGACACGGTTCTGAAATTCAGGAAAAGCGGGTCATCAGGGGCCTTGATAATCCGGATCTCGAAAACGCCATCGGCGGAGACCTGACAGAGGAGCTCCGGGAGGAAATCGAAATCGTCAAGGCTGCTTCCAATGAATTCAGTCTGGAGGATTTCCTGAAGGCGGATCTCACTCCGGTATTCTTCGGCACCGCTCTGGGCAATTTCGGGGTGGATCACATGCTGGACGGCCTTACCGAATGGGCTCCCGCTCCCGGATCCCGTCATGCCGAAAGCCGGGACGTGGCCCCCGCCGAGGATAAGCTCACCGGCTTTGTCTTCAAGATCCAGGCCAATATGGATCCCAAGCACCGGGATCGCATAGCCTTCCTGAGACTGGTTTCCGGGCAGTATCAAAAGGGCATGAAGCTCCACCATGTCCGCATTGCCAAGGATGTGAACATTTCCGATGCGGTAACCTTTATGGCCGGAGATCGGGAACAGGCGGAAACCGCCTATGCCGGAGACATTATCGGACTCCATAACCACGGCACCATCCAGATCGGCGACACCTTCACTCAGGGGGAGGATCTCCGCTTTACGGGCATTCCGAACTTCGCTCCGGAGCTTTTTAAAAGGATCCGGCTCCGGGATCCCCTGAAACAGAAGGCGTTGCTCAAGGGACTCATTCAGCTCTCGGAGGAAGGAGCGGTGCAGGTATTCCGCCCCATTATCAACAACGATCTCATTGTGGGAGCCGTGGGCACCCTGCAGTTTGACGTTGTGGTCTCCCGTCTTAAAAACGAGTACAACGTGGAAGCCATCTATGAGCCTGTTACCGTAAGCACGGCCCGCTGGATCGAAAGCGACAATCCCAAGGCCATTGCCGAGATCAAAAACCACGTGCCTCAGAACATAGCTCTGGACGGGGCGGACAACCTGACCTACATTGCCCCTAATATGGTGAATCTCAATCTCACCATGGAGCGCTACCCTGACATACGGTTCAGCAAAACCCGGGAGCATTGATTTCCCGCAGCCTCTCCCGCAGAGGTCTGGGAATTAACACGGGAGTCTCCTCATGAACGATATTGATTGCCCGCTGGCAGATACCCACTGCCATCTGGATCTCATGCCGGAGGAGACTCTTTCCTTTTTATCATCCGATGCTCTCTCAGGTTATCCCGCCCCTTCTTCCGCGCTCACCCCCTCTCCTTCCCTGTTAAAAGCCCCGGAGACTCCGGCGCGCCTCATATTTGTTCCCGGAGTGACCGGCGCAGCTGTTTTCCGGCACGCTAATCAGTCATCCCGTATGTCGGCCGGGCTTCCGGATAATGCTTTACCAGAACAATGGCGGATTTATCAGATGACGGGAGTTCATCCCGGTTATCTCACGGACTTTAACGAGCAGGATTTCCGGAGCAGAACTGCCGTTCTCCGTCCCTTTATGATCGGGGAAATCGGTCTTGACAGGCGGTATGAAGACCGGTTTTCAGCTGATTTTCAGGAAATGTGCTTGCGGATTCAGCTGGCCGCTGCCCGGGATTACGGGATTCCGGTGTCTCTCCACGTGGTGGGCCGGCATGGCGCGGCTCTCCGCATTCTCCGGGAATTCCCCGGTCTTAGGGGCATTTTGCACGGCTTTACCGGAAGCAAGGATCTGGCTCTGGAGTATCTCAGATCCGGCTTTCTTCTGGGGATCGGCCCCTTAATCCTGAATCCGGAGGCCCGGAAGCTGAACTCTGCCTTAGCCGCTCTGGCTCCGGAAAATCTCGTAACCGAAACGGATGCCCCTTTCATGAGCTATTACGATAACGGCATCAGAAAAGCTGCAACTCCGAAAATCCTCCCCCTGATTGTCAGAAAAATCAGCGAGCTTCAGGGCCGGAGCTTTGAAGATACCGCGGCTGTCGTCTTTCGGAACGCTCTTTCCCTGATCCCGCAGATTCCCGAAGCATAGCGTCCTCCGGCTTTCAAAGCCTGGCGCCGGAGTTCATCTCCGGTTCAGCCCCGGGTTTTTCCTTTTCCTGTCCTGATGGAGTATAATCAGCGGAGTTTTTTCTCATGTTGTCAGGTAAAGCCATGTCCTTTATTAACAATCCCGAAGCGCCGCTTCTTAACGCCGGTCTCCCGGAAAATGAACTTTTTGTCATTAAGGATCAGGATCTCCTTAAGGTATCCCCGGCAGACTTTTCCGGAGGCTATATCGGAATAGTCAGCGACAGCATTCTGACGCAGGATCTTCTTGATGTGGCCGGTATCGCCGCCGGGTTCGGGGTTACCGCAGCATTTCAGGCGCCCTGCGAGCTTTTCGGGCATCAGGTCTGCATGGCCCGCACCGACAAATTCAGCCCGGAGCTTAATCAGGAGCTCAAAAAGCTTTCCGGAAAAAGGGACGCGGTTCATGTCAGGGACTTTCCTAAGCTTACGGCTCCGGGCGTGATCCTGCTGGATATGGACTCCACCTGCATCCAGTGCGAATGCATTGATGAAATTGCCAAGGCCTGGGGGGTAGGCACGCAAATTTCAGAAATCACCAGCCAGGCAATGCACGGCCTTCTGGACTTCAAGCAGAGCCTCAGAAAAAGAGTGGGACTCCTCAAGGGAGCACCGGCTCAGATCCTCTGGGATCTCCGGGATCGGCTTCCCATTATGCCGGGCTTTCCGGAACTGATTCATCTTTTGCAGTTTCACGGCTGGAAAACCGCCATTGCCTCCGGAGGCTTCATGACGTTTGTAAACAGACTGAAGGAAGAATTCGGCTTAACCCTGGTGCGGGCTAACACCTTCAGGATCGTGGACGGTCACCTTACCGGGGAACTGGAGGGAGATATTGTGGATTCCAGCGTTAAGGTGACCACCCTGAACGAGCTTCTGGATCGCTATGGCATCCCCCCGGCGCAGTCCATTGCCATCGGAGACGGCGCCAATGACCTCCCCATGATAAACGCCGCCGGCATCGGCTTTGCCATTCATGCCAAACCCATAGTGCGGGAAAAGGCTCCGGCCACCATCAATAACTTCGGACTGGATGCGGCAGCCTGCCTGCTGAAGGGAGCCGAGCTCATTGACCGGATAAAGTAAAGCGCCTGCCCCGAAGGCGGCAGGATCGATGAGGCCGGAGCTCTCCTGAGTCTCCGGCCTTTTTTCCTGAGACCTTCCCGGCCTCCGGAATCACATCCCCCTTACGTATTCTGCCGGGCCAGACTGATGCCCGCATCCGGGATTTCGGGAATCTCCCCCAGAACCACCGGAATCCCCAGCTTGACCATCACCGATTCGGTAATGTCAATAACGTCGCCTATTCCCATAATGTTCCAGATGTTGCTGTCCAGAGTCTTGAACTTATGAGGAGCATAACGCCGGATATAATCCAGCTCCTGCTTGATTTCCGATACCTCCGGTCTCCCGTTGGCCGTCACATATACCGCATACGCTCCGAAATACCCCTGCGCCAGGCCTCTTTCAATAAAGGAACGCTGATCATCAGGAGACATAAAGGAATCCTCCACCTGCGGCACGTAGGTGATCTTGTCTTCCCAGACCTCCCGGCGCACGTATATCGTATACTGCTTTTGGATCTCATGGGCCTTGATCTTTTCAATATCGCTGAGAATGTGTCCCCGGAGCACCTGATTTGAAAACAGGGGATAAACATTGGCCTGCTTCGGTTCCGTCTCCTGGATATGGAAAAGACGGCGCGCCCGGGAGCTGTTGGCGCTGTCGCAGACATATCCCAGGCGCGATGCCTTGGAACGCATGAATATGATCGGAGTGGAAAACAGATGGGAAACGGTAATCGAACGAAGAGCCTTGGAGGTTTCGCTCATCTGGGAAAGATTTTTGGCCGGCTCCAGCACGTGCTGATTGGCATTTATGAGTTCGTCGAAGAAAAGCACCACGGCGGAATGCAATCCATGCAGCTGCAGATGCATGATGGTATGCGCTGAATTGATAAACACCACCTCATAGGGCACATGCATCAAAGATACGGTCTTTTTCAGCTTCTGGAACTGGGGCATGGAAATATAGACCACATCGCCGTTGAAGCACTTCACCGGACTTGAGAACTCCACCTGAAGACCATGGTTGGAAATATCCCGGGTCCAGCCGGCGATTTCCGGAAAGCTGTCTCCGGCGGCCAGGATCTCCGTCCGGTAGAGATACCGCTGCTCCTTGCGGGGGGTGATGTACTGAAGATACTCCAGCTTCACCGGCTGAATGTTGTCGGTATCATGGGTAAAGATCTGCAGGCGGTTTACGGACTGGCTGCTGGTGAAGCTGTCGTAAACAGCGGCATCTCCGGGGGTGTTTATTCTGGTAAGAAGGCCGATATAGGTAAGCTCGGCAAGATTATTATAGATGGTCTGCGCTTCCTTCTCGTCGCCGCAGGCTCCGGCCAGCCCGTGGAGCGTCTTGTCATCAAGCTTGACCGCGCTGATTTCAAAACGGAACACTCTGAAGGTAGCGCGGTTTTTTGAGACCGCAAAAAACGTGTCAGTAAGCCCCGACTCCTGAAGCTCGTCCATGGTGGCGCTGAGAAAAAAAACATGGCCATCCATAGTATGCTTAAAGGCATAAATATAGGTGTATTGCCGGCCCTCGGGCTTTTTAAGAAGCTTCGCCATGCGCTCCCGGGTAAACAGAGTGCCCATTTTGTCATCCGCTTTTTCATCACGCCAGTAATCCAGCTGCTCATGGTTATGGTCGCTTTTAAGAGCATAGGCCAGCCGGAGCTCCTCCCGGCCGGCAAAGAACATGGGAATGCCGATGATCTTGGGCAGATACTGATACTCTATGGCTTTGATATTGAGAATGTAAGCCATGTAGTCTATGTCTATGCGGTAGCGGTACTTGTTGGCATTCTGAAAGCCCAGAATAAAGCGTTCCAGATCCTTATTGTCGGAGAGACATCTGGTTTTAAGCCAGCAGCGGACGTCCCTTTTTTCCACCCCCAGGGTTTCGTATGGCACCCCGGTGAGAATTCTGGCGGCCCCCGGATAAAGCTCTATGAGCTTGGTGAAGGTGATTCTGATTTTTTCCCGCTGGGTAAACTCATAGTCGCAGGGAAGGAGCACCTTGATGCCGCTGCAGGAAAGGTCAGAGGTTTTGGCATTGACAAGACGCCCGTCGGGAAAAGCTACCACAATGGCTGAGGAATAATACATTCTTTCATCGCGGCGATGGGCATAGCTGGCAAAGCGAATCTCATCCAGGTTAAATCTGGCGGGGCTGTTGGGATCATGGTTCAGCCCGCTTTCCTGGCGGCGAATCTTCTTCCTTTCATTATGGCTGCGCATTACCTCCTCGTAAACGCCCTTGGTATAAACGCCGCCATAGCAGGCTGCCAGACTGCGGAACTCTTCGATGTCTTCCTTCTGCAAAAAGTGCGAGGTGCCGCTGAAGGTAAAGATCTCGCAATCGCCGTCATTTCTGAAGTCCATAACCCTGAGGCACGGGGCGCAAAGCCGCCTTAATTCCATCTTCAGGAGAAAATCCGCATTTCCCCCGGCTTCGCTGACAATTTCCGCAAAAACTTCCTTGAAAGCGGGCGTATTCAAGTAGGGGATAAGCTCCCGGGCCCTGTTTCTGACATTGTCCATACAACCAAATAATCCAAACCTGTCATATCGCTGCAAAATTCCTCTGATTCTACCCCAAGAACCGGGTTTTATTAATCCTGCGCTCCTGAAAATATGAGGCTACTCCTGCAAACACGATTCCCCCTCTCACGAGATCTCCCCCGCGCGCTCCGCGGGCCGCAGGCGGAAGAGATCAGATGCGGCAGCGGAACCTGTTTTTTTTGCTTTCAGATCCCCCGGAGATTCCGGTTTTTGGATAAAATGAACGAGGAGCCGCGGAATATATCCCGCTTGCCTGGAGAAATCCCTCATGACTGAAAACAACATCAAGACCCCGCCCCGGGAAGAAGACCAGAATTCCGCAGCCGGTCAGCTTACCGCGCGGGTTCATTCCATAGAAACCGGCGGCGCCGTGGACGGCCCCGGCATCCGGTATCTGATATTCTTTCAGGGCTGCAATTTCAAATGCATCTACTGCCACAACAGAGATACCTGGGACATGGAAGGCGGCACGGTCTATACCGTGGAAGCGCTGATGAAGGAAATCATTACCTATGCCCCCTTCTTCAATGCCAGCGGCGGCGGAGTCACCTGCACCGGCGGGGAGGCCTCCCTGCAGGCAAAATTCATCGCCGAGCTGTTCCGGGAGGTGCATGCCGCCGGTTTTAACACCTGTCTGGACACCAACGGATATTTTCATTACACCAGAGATCAGGTGAACCTTATCAATGAAACGGACACCTTCCTTTTGGACATCAAGGCCATGGATCCTCTGAAGCATAAGGAGCTCACCGGCTTTGACAACGAAAGAGTTCTGACATTTGCCCGGTATCTCCGGGATCATGGCAAAAAAATGTGGATAAGGCAGGTAATTATCCCCTCCTATACCGATGATGACGAAAACGCGCATGCCCTGGGGAAATTCATCGTATCCCTGGGCGATGCCGTGGAGCGTGTTGAGCTTCTGGCCTACCACGAACTGGGCAAGCATAAATGGAAATTCTTTAACGAGCCCTATAAGCTGGAAAACATCAGCCCCCCGAAAAAGGAGGTCATGGATCATCTTCGGGGGATTCTCCGGGAATACTTCAAAGAAACGTACTGATTCCGGCTCAGATCCCGTCCGTGAGAGCCCGGGGATCCGCTCCCTCCCGATCCAGAGCCTTGCGGAGCGCCCGGGCCAGAGTCAGCATGTCCGGATTCAGCGCCGGGGTATCCCCGGTCTCCCCGCAGATCCTGCCGTACCAGGATATTTCCTGCGGCGTCAGCCTTCTCAGAGATCTTTGTCCCAGCTTCCAGATGCCCCAGACCGGAGCCAGAAAAGCCAGCATCAGCATGAATACCGCCGATGGCCAAATATATGACGGAATCTCAACGCCGGAAAACCGCCAGAAGCAGAAGTACCACACCGCAAAAAAGCACAGCATAGGGGGCATCCATCTCCCGGCATACACCACCATGGAGGCAATAAAGCCCTCGCGGTACACGGCATTCAGTGTTTTGATATTCCGGGGCCAGATCTTTGCCATTTCCTGACCGCGGCTCATTATTTCCGCCAAAAACGATCTCCGTATTATGAAAGCGGCGTCCGGTTCGCATTCGGATGCCGGAATGGGAAAATAAAGGCATCGCCTTCATATCTTACTCTAAAAAGAGACTTCCGGCCGGTTTTTTGGAGAGAAAACACGCAACGGCCCTCCTTCCCGGCATCCTCAGGCACTTCCGCATCCGATTCCGCTAAAGCTCTCCGTTTGCCCAAGACGGGCGTCATGATCCCGCCGGCCCGGAAAAGTGCAACCGGCTCTTATTTTTCATCATCAGAAAATTGCCGCCCTCACTGTTATGGGCTATACTCTCTAACTAAGCTCTAAACTCACGGTGAGCAGTTTAAAAGCCTTATTCTATAAAGCTCTGCACCCATTTGATATGCAGGAAGGACATCCTGTTTTCACCGTACAGGGAAATTCTTCTGACTTTGCTGAAAGCAGCCTGAAGTCAATACCGCAACGTATCTGTTCCATATCGCTTATTCACAAGAGGAAATGTCTGTGGCACGTACAATAATGCTCTATCCGGTCAACAGCGAGGCCGGTGCAACTTCCATAAGTCTGGGTCTTATCAAGGCAATGCAGGATGCCGGCGCAAAGGCAACGTTCATGAAGCCGGTTGCCCAGCCGAAAACTTCAGACGTGGGTTCCGAAGCCAGCACGGCGGCAATCAGAACCAGCACCGGACAGAACCTTCCGGAACCGATTCGGGCTTCCTGCATGGAAAGCATGATCTCCGATAACAAGGAGGATGTTCTTCTTGAGGAGATTATCGGAAACTTTGAAGCCCACAAGACCGCTTCCCAGGCAGACGTCATTCTCGTGGAAGGACTGGCCCCCCAGGAGAGACATCCCTACGCAGTTTCCCTGAATGCCAAAATCGCCAGCGGCATTGATGCCGACATCATTCTTCTGGCCAGACCTCAGGGAGACGTTGAACACCTGAAAAACACCATAAAGACAGCCCTCAACAGCCTTTCAGATGTTCAGAGATCCCGGGTTCTGGGAGTTATTTTCAACAAGATCACGTCAGACTCCGACATTAAGGGACTGGAGCTTACCGGAATTACCAAAGCTCTGGCCGCCATCCCTCTTAACCGCAAGCTCAATGTAACCCGTCCCAGCGATCTCGCAAAATACCTGAGCGCGCACTTCCTTAATGTCAAGATCCTGAACTCCGGAGACATCAGAAACAGAAGACTTTCCGATGCCGTATTCTGCGACTGCACCGCCGAAAACGCCGCGAAGCTGCTCACCGAGGATGCTCTGGTGGTGGTATCCAGCGACCGCTGCGACATTATCAAAGAAGTGGAAAAAGAGGCCTCTCAGGGAACCAAGCTGGGAGCTCTTATCATTACCGGCATGGCACCTCTGTCCGCCGAGGCCGAGGCTTCTCTGGCCAATATCTACAGCACCGGTCTTACCGTTATCCGCACGGAAAACCAGGCCTGGCAGACCGCCATCGACCTTAAGGATCTCAATAACGAAATCGGCATCCCCGCTGATGACGAAGACAGGGTGCACGCCATTTCCGACTTTATCGGCAGCTGCTTCAGCAAGGATCTTATCAGCGATCTCATCAAGGAAAGCGCCCATGAAAGGCTCCTGAGCCCGGCAGCCTTCCGCTACAAGCTTACCGAAACCGCCAAGTCCGATAAAAAGAGAATTGTACTTCCTGAGGGCTCGGAACCTCGCACGGTGAAGGCCGCCGCTATCTGCGCCGAAAGAGGCATTGCCACTCCGGTGCTTCTGGGCAATCCAGAAGAGATCAAGAAGGTTGCCGCCGAAAACGGCGTTGATCTGGGCAGCGTTGAAATCATTGATGCCGAAGCTGTACGCGGCAAATACGTGGATCGCCTGGTAGAACTCAGAAAGGCCAAGGGCATGACTCCGGAAAAGGCTCAGGAAGAGCTTAAGGACAACGTCATGCTGGGCACCATGATGATCGACAACAACGAAGCCGACGGTCTGGTATCCGGAGCTGTTCACACCACGGCCAACACCATTCGTCCGGCCTTCCAGATCATCAAAACCGCCCCGGGCGCTCAGCAGGTTTCCTCTGTTTTCTTCATGCTGCTGCCGGATCAGGTGCTGGTTTACGGCGACTGCGCCGTTAACCCCAACCCCGCTGCCGAAGAGCTGGCCGGCATCGCCATTCAGTCTGCCGACACCGCCAAAGCCTTTGGCATCGAACCCCGGGTGGCCATGATATCCTACTCCACCGGCGCTTCCGGGAAGGGACCTGATGTGGATCTGGTGAAGACCGCCACTGAAGCCGTAAAGGCCCAGCGTCCTGACATTCTTGTGGATGGCCCTCTGCAGTACGATGCCGCCTGCGATATGAGCGTAGCCCGCTCCAAGGCTCCGGATTCCAAGGTTGCCGGCCGGGCCAATGTCTTCATTTTCCCGGATCTGAGCTGCGGAAATCCCCTCTACAAGGCGGTGCAGCGCACGGCCAAGCTGATTTCCATCGGCCCCATGCTGCAGGGACTGAGACGTCCGGTTAACGATCTCTCCCGCGGCGCCCTGGTGGATGACATTGTTTACACCATTGCCATCACAGCTATTCAGGCGCAGCAGCAGAAGGCCTGACAGCGAGACTGAGACCTGACAGGCGTTTCAGATGAAATGAGGGCGGCATCAGAAAGTGCCGCCCTTTTTTGCAATCAGCTCAGAAGGAAAAAAATGCATATCCTTATTACCGGCGGCACCGGATTTATCGGCAGGAACGTTATGACAGACTTCCTGAAAAGGGGCTCTGAAACCAGCTTTGCCGCCCTCGTCCATCCCGGCGGAAGCATCCCCGCGAAGCACGGCAGTTTTCCTCCGGAAAAAGTGACATACCTGAGAGATCTCCGGGAAATAAAAAACCGTCCTGATGTCCTTATCCATCTTGCCGGATCTCCGGTGTTTCGGATGCGGCCCTTTTTTGAAAACATTGGAGAGATCCGGGAATCCCGGGGGACTTATACCAAAAAACTGTTACGCGGACTTGCAGGCATGGGCCTGCTTCCCGATACCATTATCATGGCAGGAAGCACCGGATTTTATCCCCCGTCCCGGATCCCGGCACCGGAAAACGCCCCTCCGGGGCCGACCTTTCCAGCCCTGCTGGCGCAGGAATGGGAAAATGCCGCCTCGGAAACTCTGGGGGAGCTTGTAAGGGATGGCATTATCCCAAGGCTGCCCCGGCTTATAACCCTCAGGTTCAGTACGGTTATGGGCCGGGACGGCGGCTTTTTAAAGCCGTTTATGCTGATGAAACGCGCGCCGGCGCTGATTCCGGGGGCCGGAGATTACTGGATATCATGGATCAGTATCCAGGACACCGCGGAAATAATCTGGAAAATGATACAGGAATGGCCGAACTTTGCGGGAGCAGTTAACCTGGCTGTGCCAAAGCCTCTCAGCGTTAACGAAATCTGCCGGGAGATCGCCAGAATAAATCGGGGCATCTTCACTTTTCATATTCCCGCCGGACTCATCAGGCTTCTGAAGCCAAAAACCGCGGATTTTATCCTGCTCTCCAATACCGCCCGGCCAGAGGTTCTCACTGATAAACTGGGCTATCGTTTTTTATGGGAGGACTTCGGCGTATTTCTTAACAGCCTGTGAAAGCCGGTTCAGATCCTGTCCGCCGCAATAACCTCGGCCCGGTTTCCGGAAACCCGCCATCTGACATTGCGGTCGTAAAGCTGCACTCCGTAAATGCGGTCATCATCGGGGATGCCGTGGCGGTAGGCGGGACGGGGATCCTGAGCCAGCACCTCCGCAATCAGCTCCCGAAACTCCGGAATTCCTGATGCCTCAATAGCCCGCTCCGCCTCCGGCATAAACACCACCTCCATATTCAGCGGCGGCTCCTCGGCAAATCCGGAAACCGCATCCGGCACGCTGTCCGTAAATCTGATATAAGGCTTAATATCCAGCACCGGAGTGCCGGTCACCAGATCCGCACCGGAAATAGAGAGATAGAACCCCTGACTGTCCTCCCCTGTTTCCCGGAGCTTAACCAGAGAAAGGCCGATTCTGTTGGGGCGAAAGGGAGATCTGGAAGCAAAAACTCCCACAGTTCTGTTGCCCCCCAGCCGAGGCGGCCGCACCCGGGGCTGAAAGCCCTGAGATTCGGGAATTCTGTCAAAATTGAAAAGCACCCAGAGATGGCTGAAGCCCTCAATGCCGGTAAAGGCATCAGCCACATTGTAGGGCGGATGGAAACGGATCCGAAAAATACCGTGCCGCACCAGAGCGCTTTGTCTGGGAACCGCAAACTTCTCGGCAAAGGGGGATTCCACCCACCCCACAGGAGCAACGCTGAGCATCATGCCAGATCAGTCTTCCTTGATGTAAAGGGCCCGGGCGTAGCAGGAAACGCTGGTAAGGCATACCGGAGTATCTTCGAGAGCAACGCATGAGGTGTAAACAATGCCGTTGGCCTTCCGCATATGAGCCTTTTCCCGGGCGTCTATGCGGGCATCTCTTTCATTGGCTTCCGGTTCATCCGAGGAGGTCTGGCAGGATATGCCCTCCACAGTGCCCAGACTCTCATAGTTAAGATCCCGGAGCTCGCTGTTTTTGTAGACCTTCATATTGGCCTTGGCAAAATAATCCTCGATATTGTCCGGATTAAGATTGGTTTCAAAGGAAAAATAACTGCAGCCCGATACTGCAAATAAAGCCAAAATCAAAAAACCGCATAGCGTCCTCATCTCAATTCCCCGTCTCAATCACCTGATTGTTCAAAACCGCGATATTTTACAGCATTTTTCATGAAGGTTAGCTTAATGGTTCAGGGTAAAGTTTGTCATACTGCATGAGGGGATTCCGGAACCATGATGACCTGATCAGGGCAACAATACCCAAGACTTCATGCAGAATGACAGATGCCGGTTCATCGTTGATGTCGGCTATGATACAGCTTTGAAGATTATGTTCAGAAATACCCTGATTGATTTGATGGCAAGACCGTCTGAGCTTGCCAGAAGACTTGGTGTCAGCAATCAGCGGCTTAACAACATCCTGAGCATCAGAAAAACTGCCGGGCTTAATGCTCCGGCAGACTTGCTTTAACTCTCTGGAAAGCCGCTAACCATTACTCAGCGATTACAGCACTTCGTTTTTTACAGCGGCGATAATTTCAGCGTTGTTTTTCTGTGTTTTCGGGTCTGCTTCAAGATCGGAAATATTCCACCAGCGGCACTTGTTGCCGTTAATTTCAAATTCTTCCGTATCCGGCAGCTTGTCTGTCATAATTCTGAAAAAGCGATGATAGTAAACCTTATCCACCTTGTCTGATACGGAATATTTGTGAGTATACTGCCTGAGTCTCAGGCTGCATTCGCTGTCTTCAGGAATGCCGAAGGTAACCTGAAGATATTCCTGAACCAAATCAGTTTCCCTTTTGTCCGAACGGCTGCCTTCTTCCGAAGATGAAGCCTTCTTGTAAGGCAACAGCCACATATCCCAGTGCCGATCATACACGGTAAGTATCTTCCGGTTTTGCGGATGCTGAATAACCATCAGATTGAAGGGATGTTCATTACGGCTGATGCCTTTAATATCATCAAAAAGCTGTTCGTGACTGTATTTGTTTTTCATTCCGCTGATTATGGCCGACGCAGTCACAAAAAACCAAAAAACTCCGGCTAAAACAACCAGCGCAAACAGCAGCCCGTGCATAACATTTCCGGCATCAAACCACTGCACGCATGAATAACCAATGGAAAGCAAAGCTATAAGATCGGCAACTATCTGTTTCAAGGAGAGGGAATGAACTATGCTGTCCCTTTTTCTTTCAAGCAGCAATCGCAAATCCTTTTTATCAATTTGTACGCAGTCGTTCATTTTGTTTGTCTTCAGGAATACACTTGGACGGTGGCTTGCTCATGACAGCGATGATCGAAGCTTCGTTGCAGAGGAACAGGCACGACTGAGATCAGTTTACCTGTCAGATAGTGGTAAAGGCAAATAATTCCAGCCATCCAGAATTTACGACAGGTTCATTCAACTGTTCGGAATTGCATCCAAAACGGAGGTGAAAAATGAAAGATCGAACACACTTTCGGATGTAAATTTGGATGCAGAACGGCCTTAAGTCAAGGATTTGGGGAGATTGAAAAAGGACGGTGGAGCGAGAGACGGGAATCGAACCCGCGTATAAAGCTTGGGAAGCTTTCATTCTGCCATTGAATTACTCTCGCAAAAGACGGGCGTATCTTACTTTATCGGCCGGAAGAGCGCAAGAACTTTTTAATATTTTTGCGCAGCTTTCCGGGAGAGTCAGGGAGCGGCCCTGAGATTCCGTCTTTAAAGAACCCCCTGTCAGGTGCTAAAATGCGCTTTGTCAATCGTCGTGATTCATTCACATCCCCATACTTTATTCATTACGGAAATTTTAGAAATGGAAGTTAGAACCCGTTTTGCTCCGAGTCCCACTGGATATCTCCACGTCGGCGGAGCCAGAACCGCCCTTTACTCCTGGCTGTACGCTCATCATCACCACGGTAAATTCGTGCTGCGCATTGAAGATACCGATCGTGAACGTTCCACCCAGCCGGCTATTGATGCCATTATAGAATCCATGAAATGGACGGGACTGACATGGGATGAAGGCCCTTTCTATCAAACCAAGCGCTTTGATCGCTACAATGAGGTAATTGACCAGCTCCTTGAGCAGGGCCTGGCCTACAAGTGCTACTGCACCAAGGAACGTCTGGATAAAGTCCGGGAGGAACAGCTTTCCAAGAACGAGAAGCCCCGGTACGACGGTCACTGCCGCGAGGATCATGCCGAACATTCGCCCGATGAACCATACTGCATTCGCTTTAAGAATCCCCGGGAAGGCAAGGTGAAATTCCACGATCTTATCCGCGGGGACATCGAATTTGACAATGCGGAACTGGATGATCTGGTTATCCGCCGCACTGACGGCACTCCCACCTACAATTTCTGCGTGGTAATCGATGACTGGGACATGAAAATCACTCATGTTATCCGCGGCGAGGATCACATTAACAATACTCCCCGCCAGATCAACATTTATAAGGCTCTGGGGGCTCAGGTGCCTGAATTTGCCCATGTTTCCATGATTCTGGGGGATGACGGAGCCAAGCTGTCAAAAAGACACGGAGCCGTCAGCGTCATGCAGTACCGGGATGACGGCTTTATGCCCGAGGCTCTTATCAACTATCTGGTACGGCTGGGCTGGGGACATGGCGATCAGGAAATCTTCTCTTTGGAGGAGATGATTAATCTTTTCGCTTTGGAAAACGTCTCCAAAAGCGCTTCGGCTTTCAGCTCCGACAAGCTTAAATGGATGAACCAGCACTACATCAAGACTCTGCCTCCGGAAAGAGTGGCCGAGGAGCTGGTGTGGCAGATGAACAATCTGGGCATCGATTACAGCAAGGGACCTGAACTCACTGCCATCGTAAAGGCTCAGGCAGAAAGATGCAAAACCCTTAAGGAAATGGCTGAAAATTCCGTCTATTTCTATCAGGACTACACCGAATACGAACCCAAGGCTGCGAAAAAGTGGTTCAAGGAAAACAGCGCCGAAGCTCTGGAACGTTCTCTGGCCAAGCTTGAAGCCGTCAGCGACTGGCAGGCTGAAAAGATCGAGGAGGCCTTCAAAACCGTAGCCACCGACATGAATGTGGGGCTGGGCAAGGTCGGAATGCCTCTCAGACTGGCGGTAACCGGCCGCGGCGTATCTCCGGAAATGGGCATTACCATGGAGCTGGTGGGCCGCGAAAAGACCTTTGAACGCATCAGAAAAACCATCGACTATCTCCGTAACAGCTTCGGAAAGGAATAATTTCCGAGAACTGCCGGATTAAAGACAAAACTTAAGCTGAGGGAAGCTGCATAATTGCGGTTTCCCTTTTTAATCCGGGCTTTTTCATCAGGCAGCGTTTTATCATAAGGATTCCGCTCCCGCTGTTCTTCCGGTTCCTCCCCGGTCTTTACCCGGAGCTTATGCCATGCCCCGGTTCTGAACTCCCCTAATGCTTCACGGCGGGGAGAATGCAAAAAAGCCCGTCGGATATTCACAAACCATTGCAAAATCCGTTTTTTTTGGTTGTCAGATGGTTACTTTCTGACCTAAAAACCGGCAATTACCCCGCTTCCGGAAATTTTTAAAAATTTTATGCAAAAAATATTTGACACCCTTAAGGAGATCCAGTACCATTTGCGGCGTTGAGGGGTTATAGCTCAGTTGGGAGAGCGCTTGCATGGCATGCAAGAGGTCCGCGGTTCGATCCCGCGTAGCTCCACCACAAACCCTGTTCTTTGGTTTGTGATTCTAGAACTTCTTTTCTTATCCGCTTCTTTAAATTATTCCAGATTTACCTTTTAGTCAAAGCTGCTTTCTATGTGCTTATTGTCTTTGTGTTTTTCGGTTTCCCCGACTCTGGTTCCGCAAAATGCGTCTTGCCCAATCTCGCAAACTCAAAAAAATTTGACACCTTTCCCCGTATCAGGTATCATTTGCGGCGTTTGGGGTTATAGCTCAGCTGGGAGAGCGCTTGCATGGCATGCAAGAGGTCCGCGGTTCGATCCCGCGTAGCTCCACCATAAAATCAATTCTGGTTCGTTCCCTTCTTTCTTCAGTTTTCCCTGAGATTCTGACTTGTCAGTTTTCCTTATGCTCCGGACTTTTTAGATCTCATTTTTCCCGGATTCCCGAAGATACGTTTTTTCAGACAATGACAATCTGTCAGAATTAGACACAATCGGTCGAATTGCATGTAATCCGCCTGAGTCGTGTGCCGGCACTCAATAATAATGAAATTTTTCGATAATCGCAGTACGCCATATAATCCACTTTGGATATAATAACCGCTGTTTAACAGATTGACGTTACGAGGATATTATGCATCTCAAATTCATTGCCGCTCTGCTGTTCAGTTCTGCAGCTTCCTGTGCCCTCGGAGATAACCTTCTTGATATATACAATCTGGCCCAGCAAAAGGATCCGACCGTCCTGCAGACTAAGGCGGAAAGAGATTCTGCTTATGCTGCCATAAATGAAGTGGATGCTGCAAACCTGCCCCAGATTAATCTCTCTGGAAATGCTTCCTACACCAAAACAAACAATAATGACCTCAACACTTCCTTTACGGCCGGCGGTTCCCTGTCTCTCCAGCAGGCCATTTGGAGACACTCAAATTTTATTTCCAGCAGCATTGCTCAGAAGACTGCCACCCAGATGGATCTGCTGTACAATGATGCTAAGCAGTATCTCATTCTGCGAGTTGCCGTGGCCTATTTTGGTGTTCTTAATGCTATGGACAGCTTGGAATATGCCAAAGCAAACCAGACGGCTCTGAAAAGACAGCTTGATGAATCAAACCAGAGATTCAAGGTCGGTCTCATTGCCAACACCGATGTTCAGGAAGCGCAGGCTACCTATGACCAGTCCGTTGCTGAAGTCATAGTGGCTGAAAATAATGTGGCTAACAGCATCGAGGATTTGAGACAGATAACCGGCACCTACCACAAGGAGCTGGCAAAGCTTGATGTCAGCAGATTCTCTACTCCGGGAGTAAAGAGCAATGCAGAATTCTGGCTTAAAACCGCAGAAGAGAACAACATGAGCCTGCAGTCTAAAATGGTTTCCAAGGAAATCTGCAAGGAAAGAATAGCCAGAGCCCAGACCGGACACGAACCTACTTTGGATCTCGTAGGTTCTCTTAGTTCCCAGTATACCAATTACAAGGCCGATTATATGTCTGCTCAGGACGGCACGCTTAATTCCGCAAGAATAGGCGTCCAGTTCAATATGCCTCTGTATTCAGGAGGCGCGGTAACCAGCCAGGTGGAGCAGGCCAAGGCCGATTACATAGCAGCCTCCGAGGACCTGGAAAAAACTCACCGCAGCGTCCAGAACAGCATCTATAATCAGTACAACAATATCAATGCTGCCATCGGCACTGTCAAAGCCTATCAGCAGGGCGTAATATCCGCTGAAAGCGCGCTTAAAGCTACCGAAGCTGGATATCAGGTGGGTACCCGTACCATTACGGACGTGCTTGATGCCACCAAAAATCTCTACAGCGCCAAGAGCAATCTGGCTAATGCCCGCTATAACTACATCACCAGCTGGGTGAAGCTGAGATATACCTCCGGACTGCTGTCAGAAGAGGATATAAATCTCATAAACTCAGGGTTAATGCGCTGATATGCGCTTTAACCGCTCCCCGGCGCAAAGTCGGAGATGAGCGGAGATTCCGGGAGATGGTTCCGGCAGACCATGCAGGGTTTGCCGGTTTTTGTTCAGAAATACGCAAATGATGAAAAATTTTCTTTTTTTTCTGCTGATACCGCATCCATATCCCGCTACTTCACAAAATTCACTCAAAAAATTCCCGCAATGGCCGTATAGCCATTAATATATACACAGCTTCTATAGGAGGATAATAGCCATGGGATTGTTTGATAGGCTCAAAGGCGTAATCGGCGGCGGCAGCAGCGAAGAGAAGGGTCTCATTAAGGTTACCGAGGAAGACCACAAGAATGCCATTATCAAGGAACGCTCTGACCTGTGCAAAAAGATTTCCGATATTCCCGATGACGAAATCGTAAAACGTGACGGCAAAATTGACATCAACTTCAAGGGCTGGCAGATTTGCAATGTTGAAGAGCGCCAGAACAAGGATGATCGCCGGCTGGGCTATCTTAAGCTTTTTAAAACCAAAAACGACAAGTTCGTCTGTCAGCGCATGACCATGATCGACAGCGAGGAAAAGCATTACTACGCCGCAACGGTGGAGGATTTTCCGGCCATCCGAAACTTCTTCGGGGAGGATCGTCTGGCTCTGGCCCTCTATGATATGCTGGATCGGGTTTCCAAGTCTTGGTAATTCAGCCTGACTGCCATAATTCAAAAGCTCCCGCAGGATTACCTGCGGGAGCTTCGTTTTTGCGTCTGCTATTCTGTAACTGCCTTTCTGTTTTCCGGAGCCTCCGTTCTCTGCTTCGGAAGCAAAAGCTCTCCCATTAACGGGAGAGCCTGGAAAAACTCAGGACTTATTCAGTATTTTATCGATGATGGCAGTAGTGGAGCACCCCGGCTTAAAGGGCAGAATCCTGACCTCGCCGCCATTGGCAATAACCTCGGCCCCGCCGGCCACCTCCTCCGGGCGATAATCTCCGCCCTTGACCAGGATATCCGGAAGCACCTCGCTGATAAGCTCCCGGGGGGTATCCTCGCCAAATGGCACTACCCAGTCCACGGACTCCAGCGCTGCCAGCACCTCCATTCTGTTCTGGAGGTTATTTATGGGACGGGAGGGCCCCTTAAGCCGGGCTACTGATTCATCGGTGTTCACCGCCACAATAAGACGATCCCCCAGTTTTCTGGCCTCCCGGAGATAAGCCACATGACCGGCATGCAGGATATCAAAGCAGCCATTGGTCATAACCACCTTTTCGCCATGAGCCCGGGCCAGCCCAGCAAGCTCCAGAAGCCGTTCCTTAGTCACCAGCCCGTCCGGCTGCTCGGAGGGCTCGCAAAGCGCGGTTTTAAGCTCTGCCACACTCACCGTGGAGGTGCCGATCTTGCCTACCACCACTCCGGCAGCCTTATTGGCCAGAGCGCAGGCTTCGGGCAGGGAGGAGCCGGCTGCAAGGCAGGCAGCCACCGTGGCGATCACCGTATCGCCGGCACCGGTAACGTCGTAAACCTCCTTCGCCGCCGTGGGAATGGTAAGAGGGTCAGCATCCCGGCGGATCAGCGTCATGCCCTTTTCCGATCTGGTGATAAGGAGAGCTCCCAGATCATACTTATTCACCATCTTAAGGCCTTTTTCATAAAGATCCTGCTCGCTTTCGGCATGTCCGGCCACCGCCTCGAACTCCTTGGTATTCGGGGTTATCAGATAGGCGCCGCGGTATCTCTCAAAATCAGTGCCCTTGGGGTCTATTAAAATCTTCGTCCCGGCTCTTTTGGCGATTTCAATCATCTTCCCCACCGACTCAAGAGCGCCCTTGTCGTAATCAGAAAAAATCACCACCTTATGCCGGTAAATTTCATCCCGTACCCGGGAAAGAATCGGGGCCTGATCAGTTCCCTGAAACCCCTTCTCAAAATCCAGCCGCAGAAGCTGCTGCCCCACGCTGAGCACCCGCATCTTGGTGATGGTGGGAAGATTATTGGAGACTACAAACGAAGTCCGCACATGGGAGTGCTCCATGCGGTTTTTCAGAAGCCTGCCGTTCTCATCGTTGCCGACAAAGCCCACCAGAGTGCAGCCCGCCCCCAGAGAAGAAATATTAAGAGCCACATTAGCCGCCCCTCCGGGACGATCCTCTCTGTCCACGATGCGGACTACCGGAACCGGAGCCTCCGGAGAAATCCTGGTGGCCGGCCCCTTCCAGTACCGGTCAACCATAACGTCACCAACAACCAAAACAGAGGCTTTGCTAAAAAGAGGCAGCTTTAACTCACTCATATAAATAACCCGTTATCAAGCTCAATGAATAATTCCGCTCCGGAACCGCTCTTCTGCATTATAGCCGAAAACGTTTTTGTATCTTTTACATCCATAGCACTTTCACAACTGAAACCGCGCCGGGAGTTTTGAAACTGTCATGAAAACGGCAACTGAGGCAGCAAACACCGGCTTTTACAAAAAGCCCCCTCCCTGCGAAACTGCGGTTTCCCGGCATTTTTCTGTAACAACCTTGTAATCATCACGTAATCATGAGCCCCGGCTTCTGATTTCACGGCAAGTATCATATAATCCTGTCATAAACTGTAACCTTCGGTGATAACGACAGTTTTGAATCCGTAGGTGTTTTAACCGCAAAATACACCTCAGAAATTCAGCAAAAGGTCTTCTTTATCAGGTAACAAACAAATGGCTAATAACAACTCCAAAACAGTATTTTTAGTATGCTTTATGGCAGCGCTGGCCGGCCTGCTGTTTGGCATAGACATCGGCGTCATTGCCCAGGCCAAGGATTTCATCAAGCAGGATCTCGGTTGCAGCGACAGCGTCATCTCATGGGTGGTGGGCTCCATGATGGGCGGGGCTACCGCAGGCGCCCTGATATCGGGAGAACTTACCAAAAAGCTCGGCAGAAAAATTTCGCTTATTATCAGCGCCTCATGCTTTGTTCTGGGGGCTCTCGGTTGCGCCCTGGCCTGGAACGGAACGATCCTCATAATTGCCAGAATCATTGTGGGAATCTCCATCGGAATAGCCTCCTTCACTGCTCCGCTCTACCTCTCGGAGGTTGCTCCCAAATCAATCCGCGGCACCATGATCACCATGTATCAGCTGCTTATCACCATCGGCATTCTGACCTCCTTTGTAGTAAACACCCTGATTCGGAATAACACCTTCACCGGAGCCGAAGGGCAAATCGCCGCCAATTTTCAGATAGCGGATATTTCCCTGAGCTGGAGAGCCATGCTGGGAATCACCGTGATTCCGTCTCTGATTTTCCTGGCCGGAGTCTTCTTTCTTCCCAGATCTCCCCGCTGGCTGATTTCAGTGGGTAAAACCGAAGAGGCCAAAAACGTCCTTCTGAAGATCCGCTCTTCCGCTGATGAAGCCGCCAGCGAAGCCCAGGAAATAATAAACACCGTATCCGCCCATACCGGAAACAGCGGCTTTGCCATGTTCCGGGAAAAGCCCAATTTCAGAAAAACTGTCTTCCTGGGCATTACTCTGCAGCTTATGCAGCAGCTGTGCGGCATCAACATCATTATGTATTTCGGACCGGAACTCATCAAGGCAGCCGGCTATACCTCCGAATTCGCCGCCAATGTCGGCACCATTGCCATCGGTCTTACCAATGTGCTGGCAACCTTCATTGCCATCGCCTATATCGACAAGTGGGGCCGGAAACCGATTCTCATAGCCGGCTATTCCATTATGGCCGCAGCCATGACCGGAGTTGCCGCATTCATGCATTTCAATTACAGCATGGCAGCCATCATTTCAGTGCTGGTGTTCATCATTGCCTTCGCCTTCTCCGCCGGTCCTGTGGTATGGGTTCTCTGTTCCGAGATCCAGCCTCTTAAGGGGAGAGATTTCGGCATTACCTGTTCCACCGGGGCCAACTGGCTCTCCAATATGGCCATAGCCGCCACCTTCCTGCCCCTCCTGTCTCTCCTGGGAGCCGATATCACCATGCTCCTTTACGCCGCATGCTCAATTCTGGCCATATTCCTTATCATCATGTATGTGCCGGAAACCAAAGGCGTGTCTCTGGAACACCTGGAGAAGAATCTGATGGACGGGGTTAAGCTGCGGGATATTGGCAAATAATCGGCAATAAAGCTGCCGGACTTCCATGTAAAAGGGCTTCCCCCATCGGAGAAGCCCTTTCTTCATCTCGCTGTCCAGGCAGTGTCAGTGCCGGAGATCCTCGGGGATCGGCAGATCTTTGGCCAGATCCCGGGGCCGCTGCCCCTTCCCCTTCTTAAAGTTCTGCATCTGATAAACATAGGCCAGCACCTGAGCCACTGCCGCAAAAAGCCCCCGGGGGATCTCCTCGTCAAATTCAGTAGTATAGTAGAGAGAACGAGCCAGGGGAGGAGCCGGCACAATCATCACCTGGTGTTCCCGGGCGATCTCCTTTATCTTTTCGGCAACTTCATCCACGCCTTTGGCTACCAGCACCGGAGCAGTGGTTCCCTCCCGGTCATACTTCAAAGCCACGGCGTAGTGCGTAGGATTGGTAACCACCACATCGGCCTCCGGCACCTTCTGCATCATCTTGCGGTTGATGATCTGAAACATCATCTGCCGCAGGTGGGCCTTGACCTCGGGATTGCCTTCCTGATTCTTGAATTCCTCCTTAACCTCCTGCTTGGTCATGCGCAGCTCTTCCTTATGATGCCATAGCTGATAAGGAGCATCCAAAAGAGCTATGGGAATCATGGCGCAGACAATAAACAGCATGGTCCAGAACATGAGATTCACCGCCTCCCGCACAGCGTAGGAAATCTCCATGGTGGAAAAATTCAGGATGAGCTCCAGGCGGCCGTGAATCAGGAAAAAGCAGAAGGAGGAAATCAGAAGGATTTTAAGAATCGATTTAACAAGTTCGATGACGCTGTTGGAACTGAATACTCTTTTAATGCCGTTGGCCGGATTGAGCTTATTGAATTTCGGGGCCATGGCCTCGCTGGAAAAGTTCACCCCGCCCACAATAATGCTGCCGATAAGAGCGCAGACAAAAACCACGGCAAACATGGCAATAATAGGCAGAGCCAGCGAGGAGACGTTTTCCAGCAGGGTCTTTTCCATCACGGTAACGTCAAAAAGATCGGCCTTTTTCAGGACAAAGCAGCGGTGAATGACATCCAGAAGCGCGCGGTACAGCATTCCCGAAATTAACCACAGTCCGGTCACTCCGGATAGCAGCACAAAAAAAGTTCCCATCTCCCGGGAACGGGCGATCTGCCCCTTTTTGCGGGATTCCTCAATTCGTCGTTCGGTGGGTTGTTCGGTTTTTTCCTGCCCGTCGGCCTCAGCCATATTGCCTCCTCAGCTAATCGCTGATGTCTGCCAGATTTCCCTTAACCTCCAGCCATTCCCGGCGATCCTGAGCTCTGTCCTTGGAAAGAAGCTTGTCCATAAGCGCCCTGACCTCTTCCAGATTGTCATCGCTGAGAGTCAGCTGCACCAGGCGTCTGGTAGCCGGATCCATGGTGGTTTCCTTCAGCTGATCCTCGTTCATTTCGCCCAGGCCCTTAAACCGGGTCACCTCAATACGCCCTTTTTTCTTTTTCTCCAGCTTAGCCAGCATATTGTCCCTTTCCTGATCATCCAGGGCGTAAAACTTTTCATTGCCGGCATCAATGCGGTACAGGGGCGGCATCGCCACGTAAAGATGCCCCGCCTCCACCGCCTTCCGAAAATGCTTCATAAAGAGAGCGCAGATCAGAGTGCCGATATGAAGTCCGTCAGAATCCGCATCCGCCAGAATGCAGATCTTGTTATACCTGAGTCCGGACAGGTCATCGCTGCCGGGATCCAGTCCCACGGCCACCGAAATGTCCTGAATGGCCTGAGAACCGAAAATATCATCGCTTTCCTTCTCCCAGGTATTCAGAATTTTGCCCCTGAGGGGCAGCACCGCCTGATACTCCCGATCCCTGGCTGAGCTTGCGGATCCCCCGGCGGAATCCCCCTCCACCAGAAAGAGCTCGCTCCGGGAGGGATCTGCGGTAATGCAGTCCTTAAGCTTGCCGGGAAGGGCCGGCCCTGAAACCGCCCGTTTTCTGGTAACGGAGCGGGAGGTCTTCTGCCGCTGCTGCGCCGATTTTATGCACAAATCGCTGATGGCCCGGGCTTCCTCGGTGTTGGCATTAAGCCACAGAGAAAAGCTGTCCCTGACCACATTGCTCACCAGCTGAGCGCAGTCCCGGGAGGTCAGGCGTTCCTTGGTCTGTCCGGAAAACTGCGGCTCCTGAATTTTTACAGACAGCACATAGGAACAGTGATTCCAGACATCGTCCGGAGTCAGACTGAGTCCCCGGGGCAGGAGATTCTGAATATTGCAGAAGTCCCTGATGGCATCGGTAAAGGCCTGTCTCATGCCATTGACATGAGTGCCCCCCAGCGGGGTGGGAATAAGGTTCACATAGGATTCCGACACCGAGTCATTGCCGTCATCGCACCAGACCGCCGCCCAGGACACTTCGGAATCCGGATTTGTTGCTGCTGATGCATATGGCGTGCCGGGAACTGTTTCCCGATCGCGCATTTCATTCGCGAGATAACTGGACAGATCGCCCTTAAAGGACCATTGCTCCTTTTCCCCGGTGATTTCGTTCTTAAAAACAATGGTGAGACCGGGACAGAGCACGGCTTTGGCCTTGAGCATGGCCTTCAGGGAATGGCAGCTGAAATGAGCGCTGTCAAAATATTTCGGATCCGGCCAGAAGCGAATGAAGGTTCCGGTATTGCGCTGGCCCACGGTGCCCTCGGTGTGCAGATCCTGAGTTTTGTCGCCGTTCTGATACTCAATGGCATAAACAAGACCGTCCCGCCGCACCTCGGCCCGCAGCCTTTTGGAAAGAGCGTTCACCACGCTTACCCCCACGCCGTGAAGTCCGCCGGAAAAGGTATAGTTCTTATTGGAGAATTTGCCGCCTGCATGGAGTCTTCCCAGAATAAGCTCAATGCCCGGGACATTTTCCTGCGTATTGAGATCCACCGGCATGCCCCGTCCGTTATCTGACACTGACAGAGATTCGTCAGCATAAAGAACAACCTCGATTTTGTCGGCATATCCGGCCAGCGCTTCGTCTACGCTGTTATCAATAACCTCCATCCCCAGATGATTCGGTCTCGAGGTGTCCGTATACATGCCGGCTCTCCTCTTTACCGGCTCCAGCCCCTCCAGAACCTCAATGGAGTCTCCGTTATAAACATTGTTATCCTGAACCATGCCAACACCAGTGAAATACAAAAAATAAAACAAAAATGCCAAAAAGATGCCGATACCCAAAGCACCGGCAACCTTAATGGCATTATATCATCCCGCGGCAAGCGCCATTACGGGGCAGCGCAGCGGCAAACAGCGGAAAAGCCCGCCTGTTACTCCTTTTTAAGCAGAAAGCTGATAATTTCGGGCAGGCAGGCGGCGAATGACGGGAAGCGATGGTTTCCGCCGTCCTCAATATGCACCAGCGCGGCATTGCCCAGATACGCAGCGCTTTCCGCCGCATTCAGAACCTCATCGCCCCGGCAGAGATAGAGAGCAAGCTTTTCCGGCCGCGGCTCAGCCAGCTCTCCCAGCTTCTTAACCGTCTCGATGTATTCCTCTGTAACCTCAAACTTCACCCCGGTGTAGGGATTTACGTGCGGCCCCAGCATAGCCGGCATCAGCTTCCAGGGAAAAACGCAGGGATTAATGAGAGCGGCTCTGACATTATACTTGCGGGACATGCAGATGGAGTAAAAACCGCCCATGGAGCTCCCTATGAGAGCCACCCGGCGATCCTCGGCAATAAGCCGGCCAACCAGAGCGTCTACCGCATCATAGGCCTCCCTGGGGGTATTGGGGAAATTCTCGGTGAAGAAATCCGCCCCGGGGCAGTTTTCCTGAAGATATTTTTCAGTAAGGACGGCCTTTTCAGACTTGGCTCCGGACAAAAAACCGTGAATGTATACAACTGTATCTTTGGACATATGCCACCTCAGTAAGAATAAGCGCCGGTCAGGACTTAAGCTCAGTAGCCGCCGACTGTGAAATCAGGAAGAAACTCTCCGCCGGCGAGCCTGTGAACAGTCGTTGAAATGCCGCCGTCCGGGGTAAACTTCAGATACCGCCACCCCGGCCCCAGAGCATCCAGTGTAAACCTGTCGCACAGCGGCGCGAACTGAATGCTGGTGGAGGGGGACGAAATATAGCGCACGCCGTTTTGAATAAAATCATGCTCCTGATGCACATGACCGCATAGCACCAGACGCACCCGGGGATAGCGGGAAACCAGACTGATTAGATCATCCCGGTTCTTCAGAACATGAGCATCCAGCCAGAGACACTTCACCTCAAAGGGATTATGGTGCAGGCATACCGCCGTATACAGATCCGGATGCTCCTCAAGACAGCCCTCCAGATAGGCCAGCTGCTCCGGCAGTATCCAGCCCATGGGGTTGTTGTATACCTGAGTATTCAGAAGCACAAACTGCCACTTCCCGATAATGATGTTCCGGGCGGCGCTGATTCCCAGTCCGGCCATTTCCCGGTACATCAGGGGGCCGTCATCATGATTTCCCGGCAAAAAAAACACCGGCTCGGAAAACGCCCTCATAATATCCCGGAATGCAACGTAGGACTCCAGCGTATAGTCCTGAGAAAGATCTCCGGTGGTAACAACAAAATCAAAGGGAATCCCCTGGTCCTTTACCGCCGCCACCACCGCCTGCAGGCTTTTCCGGGTATCTATTCCGACAAGAGTGCTCCCCGGCTTCCCAAAAAGATGGGTATCCGTAATCTGCAAAACTGAAAAAGCCCCATCCTCGCGATCAGGCTTCAGGAAAACTCTGTCTTGATCAAACTGCTGCATTTTTATAATTAAAAAAAATCCTCTGTCTGACTTTGCCAGGTTGACTTTGCCTGGCAGGGCCGTCATACGATTATTTACAGAACAAAACAATTCTGCCGATTTTAATTTATTGCGCCAAAGGCAAGTGCCGTCTATCCCACAAATTCAGGAATTGCCGGCGGCAAAACATGAGAATCGTGACCCGGACACTGTTTTATCCCGCAAACTCATCTCCTGAAAAGATCGCAGATCTCCTTTTTGTGGAGAGCCAGATACTGAAGCCCCGCAATGGCAATGGAATTGCGTATTCTTCCGGAATCCACCAGCGCCAGAGCATCCTGGAGCGGCACGGAGAGAACGCGGATATCCTCGGATTCGGACAGAAGACCGTGGCAGCCCTTGGCTCCGGAGGAGTCCACCAGTCCCGCATAAAGATAAATCTTCTCCGTGGAACCCCCGGGAGAGGTGAGAAAATCCAGGGCATGACAGACCTTCATAAGAGAAAGTCCGGTTTCCTCCTGCATTTCCCGGATCACGGTGTTTTCCGGAGTTTCACCGGGATCCACAATGCCCGCAGGAAGCTCCAGAAGCCAGGGGGATTCCGTGTCCCGTGCCGCCCCCAGCCGGAACTGCTCAATGAGCACCACGGCATCCCGTTCCGGATCGTAGGGAATAACCGCCGCCGCATCCCCTCTTTCAAAAATTTCCCGGGTGATCACGGCGCTTTCAGAGCCGTCAAATCTGCGGTATCTGGTCTTATAGACATCGATGGCAAAATACCCCTGAAACGCTCTCTTCTTCTCCAGCACCTCAAAATCCTTCTTCTGGAAGGAAGGCTCATACTGCTTTAAATCACTCATAAAGACTCCTTGCGGCTGAGGAAACCCGGCCTGAAAGCCCCGGAGGCTCTTTCAGGCTTTCCTGCGTAAACTCCCGGTGATTATAGCACAGCCGCCTTTATTTGGGCCCGGAACAAGCCTGCCCCCTCAGAAAATGCAGATCCAGCTTAAGCCGACCGAAACTGTTATCCAAGTATCAATTTTTTATTTTGTTACGCAGTTTTTATTTGCATAATGAATATTTTATTATATAATAGCATAAAACTTGGAGGTAAATATGAACGCCACTGAACTTAAGCAGCATATGGAGATCATCAGGGAGCTTCTGACTCTTGAGCATTTCGAGAATCTGACTCTGAACACGGTATGTTCCGGGGGAGAGTTTGCTTATGACGTCTGGACCGAGTTTAAAGAAACGGGCGTACCAGCAATCAATGTGACGGTAACCCGGATTCCCCACTGCGGGCCCAAGGAGCAGATTCTGGATCTTGAGCTCACCCCCGACGACTTTCTGACGAGAAAGTTTTTCCCGAAGGATGACAGTGATTTCCGGAGCTGATACGGACTGAAAGCGGCAGAGCCGGAGGCGCGCCGTTTTCCCCGGCTTCTGCCGCAATCCTCAGCCTCTCTTAACCTGCATAAATACGGAGAACAGCCATGTCCCCTGAAGAAATTAAAAAGCATCTTGCTGTAATCAACACCCTCATTGCGGATCCGAACTTTGAAACTGCGTTTCTGGACACCTTTGAAGACGGGCTGGAATACAGCTATCGCGTGGAGTACGACTGCATGGAAGGCAGCATTAAAGCCGGCGTGAATCTTCGAAACGGCAAATCCTCCGAGACGATTATGACCTTGGACATCACCCCGGCTGCAAGCATTAAGAGGCGCTTTGAAAAGCTGCTTTTCCCGGAATAACCGCTCATTTCAAAAACTGCTCCCCGGGAAATCATATCCCGGGTCTCCCGGGATATGTTAAGATCTTCCCCGAACCTGCGGCCAGTGACAAGTGTTCCCGCAGGAAGCAAAAGCGGTTTCCGTCCGGAGAGCTTGCTCCGGAATTCTCATGACAATTCAGGACTTTTCTGCTCAAATGAATTCAGTACTGTTAAAAAACGCCACTATTATCAATGAGGGAGCCACCTTCAAGGGGGATCTCCTGATCCGGGACGGCCGCATCGCCCGCATTGCCAGCTCTGTTTCCGGGGATCAGGCCTCCGAAATCATCGAATGCGAAAACAAGATCGTCATTCCCGGCTGCATTGATGATCAGGTGCATTTCCGGGAACCCGGCAGCACCTGGAAGGCCGATATGGCCTCGGAAGCCCGGGCGGCAGTTCTGGGCGGGGTCACCTCCTTCATGGATATGCCCAACAATACTCCTCCGGCCACCACCTCCCGGGATATCGCCGTCAAAAAGGATATCGCCAGAAGATCCTCCGTGGCCAACTTCGGCTTCTACCTGGGCGCCACTCCCGACAATCTGGAGGAAATCAAATCCCTGGATCCCCGGGAGGTCTGCGGCGTCAAGGTGTTCATGGGATCCTCCACCGGCACCCTGCTGGTAGACCGGGAGGATTCCTTGCGCAATATTTTCAGGGCGGCCGAGGTACCGGTGGCCACCCACTGCGAGGACAATGAAATCATCAGCAAAAACACCGCTCTCTTCCGGGAAAAATACGGCGAAGACGGCATGGATGCCTCCATGCATCCCCTGATCCGGAGCCGGGAGGCCTGCCTGAAATCCACCTCTCTGGCGGTAGCTCTGGCCAAAGAAACCGGAGCCCGGCTGCATGTGCTTCATCTCTCCACGGCCGAGGAGCTCAGTCTCTTTGAGCCCTGGGCTCCCCTGCCGGTATCTCAGAGACAGATTACCTGCGAGGTCTGCGTCCACCATCTGTTTTTCAATGACACCTGGTACGGCGCTCTGGGCAACCGTCTGAAATGCAACCCCGCCGTGAAAACCGAAAAGGATCGGCAGGCTCTGGTGACGGCAACCCGCACCGGACTGATAACCTGCATCGCCACGGATCATGCCCCGCACACCGCGGAGGAAAAAAACGCCCCCTACAGCAAGGCTCCGGGCGGTCTTCCCCTGATACAGTTCGCTCTCCCCGCCCTTCTGGAGCTGGTTAAGCGCAACGAGCTCTCTCTTGAGGATGTGGTCGCCGGCTACTGCCACAATCCGGCCATCCGCTTCAATATCTCCAAGCGGGGCTTTATCAGGGAAGGCTACTGGGCGGATCTCGCGGTCATCGATCCCGAAAAGCCTCAAAGGGTTACTCCCAGCGTCATTGCCTCTAAATGCGGCTGGTCGCCGTTTACGGGCCTGACCTTTTCAAATTCCATTATTCATACCTTCGTTAACGGCAATCAGGTGGTGCATAACGGAGTTCTGGCAAACAAGAACTGCTTCGGCACCGCTCTCCGCTTTGACAGGTAGCAGGATGAGACCGGGTTTTTGAGCGGTTTCGGAGATCCGGTTTCCTGAAACCTGCCTTCCTCCTCTGAAAAACCGCTGAAAATCCCCGGTTCAGGATCAGTTTTTTTAATCAATGCAAATTATTTGTATGAGTTCTGTTAACGTTTTGAAATGCAGAAGTGATTTCTGTTAAAATAGGATCGGGGATTAGGGCGAATGTCGGACAGAATGACAGCTTCGCCTTTGATTTTCGGTCTCTTAGGAATTTATTTCATCATGACAGCACCAACAGTTTTAATAGTAGACGATGAACCTGTAGCCTGCAAGGTAGCGACTTCTATTTTTCAGGCCGAAGGCTATGAAACCCTCGTAGCCGGCGACGGTGATCAGATGAATAAGATTCTCCGGCAGAATCAGGTGGATCTCATCCTGCTGGACATCAACCTTCCTGGTAAAAACGGTCTTATTCTGGCCCGGGAGCTCCGGGAGAAAAGAGACATCGCCCTGATTTTTGTCACCGGCCGGGACAATGAAATCGACCGGATTCTGGGACTGGAAATCGGAGCTGACGACTACGTTACCAAGCCCTTCAACCCCCGGGAGCTCACCATTCGCGCCCGGAACCTTATTAATCGCACCAGAAACAAGCAGCCGGCGGCCGCCCAGCCCGCCGAGCAGAATACCTTCGTGCCTACTCCCAATGCCCGCTATGCCTTTTCCGGATGGAATCTGGACGCTAACAGCCATGAGCTTCTTTCTCCCTCCGGACAGGTAGCCCGGCTCCCTAAAGCCGAGTTCCGCATGCTGCAGTACTTCTGCGAACATGCCAAGCTTCTGGTTACCAGATCCGATCTGATGCTGTTTATGATGGGACGGGAGCTTAAGGAGCACGACCGCACAGTGGATGTCACCATAAGAAAGCTCAGAAAGCACCTTGAGGAGGGCGAAGCCTTCAACTTTATCGAAACCATTCACGGCGAAGGCTACCGCTTCGGGGTGGATGTGGAATTCTAGTTCTCACCTGAAAGCAAGACAAAACGCTCCGGCGTGAACAAAGCAGAAAATGGAAAAGGCAGGAGCTCCTGCCTTTTTTGCTGCTTTCCGGAAAACTCCGCCGCGCCGCCCTGCTTCGCGTATTAAGGCCTGACAGGTCTCAGGCTTCCTCCCCGAGGGATTCCCGTCATTCCGGGAAAGACTTCAGATACTGCCCCAGCGTCGCTTCATCCTGAACCACCAGTTCGTTAAAGGCGGCAATCTCCGGGTCAAAGGGGTACTTCTCCCGCTTTTCCAGAAGACTGAGCTCCATCTCCTTGGCTTTGACGGCCAGCCGGGACAGCCCTATGGAGCTGGCCGCGCCCTTGATCTTGTGAAGCTCCCTGCCGGCTTCCTCATACTCCCCCTTTCTGAAGTATGTCCGGCAGCTTGCAATATATTCCGACACCTGCGTTCTGAACAGCCCCAGGGCGGCGGTAAAAGGCTCCGCTCCCGTAATGCCCACGGTTTCGTCAATGTATTTTTTGTTGATGTTGTCAATGCTGCTGTTAATATCATCAATGTTGGTCATATTCAGTTACTCTTATTCATCAGTTACTCTTATTCATCAGTTACTCTTTGCATTTTCACGAAATTCGGTAATAGCCTCCGCCAGCCGTGAAGCCGATAACGGCTTGGACAGGACTCCGGCAATGCCGTGGCCGGCATAAATCTCCGGATCCCGCATGACATTCGCCGTCAGAGCCAGCATAGGCACCCCGCTCTTGAAATCTTCCCGGAGATGATCTGCCACATCCAGCCCGGACATATCCGGAAGCTGCATGTCCAAAAGCACCAGATCCGGAGTCTCGCTCTTAAAAAGCTCCAGAGCCTCCGCGCCGGTTTTTGCGGCCCGAACCCGGTTGCCCAGCTTTTCCAGCATGGTCTTGCAGACCAGAATATTAAGATCCACATCCTCCACCAAAAGTATGTTCAGGGATTTCAGCACCTTGCGCGCGTCCGACTCCGGCTTTGGTTCCGGATCCCGCTTCCGGATCTCGCAGTTAAAGGAAACTGTAAATGTGGTACCCCGGCCCGGCTGGCTGTCCAGCTGAATGGAGCCCCCCAGAGCGCGGGTAAGCTCCCGGGTCACATAAAGGCCAATTCCGGTACCGGTGGACTGTTTGGTGCCCGGCACCTGATAATAAAGTCCGAAGATCTTCTCCTGCTCCTCCGGGGCTATGCCGATGCCGGTATCTGCGATTTCAAAGGATACGGAAAAGGTGCCGTCAGGGTTGCTTTTCTGGGAAACCGCAATGGCAATGCCTCCTTCTCTGGT
>JAEEGF010129129.1_pt1 | contig 56258 bp, 36 predicted proteins | sample 9134171 | NCBI WGS metagenome assembly JAEEGF01 (sample SAMN16246542, study PRJNA631951) | gut metagenome | biome: gut microbiome; feature: rumen; material: AP-attached | host: Bos | place: Iran: Karaj | collected 2018-10 | reverse complement strand
TAAATGTACCACCTCGAATAGTAAAAATATTCGAAGTAGCAGTGTTTCTTACAACAGCGCTATTGCCAGTGCCGGTAAATGATCCGGATTCAATGGTCAGATCTCCATTCGAACAGATGACCACCCCGGAAGTCTTGAAGGATACGTCACTGATATGTGTCTTGCTGCCTGCTGCACTCCATACACACCGGCGATAGTCTGTGGAGTCAACGGCTGGACAAGTATTAATATATGATCCACCCTTTATTTCCATCTCTCCATAGTTTGAAAATACAGCATGGTTACCTATTGTGGTTACATGAGAATTCTCTGTTCCATTTACGGTGAGGTTGCCATAGTTGTAGAAACCTGTTAACACGTCAATGGAATGATTACCGATGTTCAGTATGATTGTTTTCCCAGCCGGAATGGTGAACGAATCCTGCTGTACGTCGGCCAGCAAGTTGATGGTAGTGGGTGTCTCGTCAATAGAAGACTCGCAGATAGCAGCTGTCAAGGTTGGATAGGGCTGACCGTTTCTCTCTACAACAAAGTCCGTATCACTTGATGGCATGGGTAAAGTATTAAGATAGGCAATGTGTTCACTATTATAAAACCTGCTGCCAGGTGTCAATGCATCGAGAGTGAAGAATCCGTTATAATCTCCTGCCCAGCCCCAGTTGACAGAGAAGTAATCATTGTCTGTATAGCCATCGAGTAGGAAGCAATGACCTCCACCTTCTGTGTTATCAGCAGAATAGATAATGGGGCGACTTTTGTCAAGTTCTTCACGCATCATCTCGTCCCATTCGTAGGCCGAATATAAATCTTTTATTCTGGCTGTTCCTGGATAATAATCGAAATTGGAAAAGAGCTCACCGCGGCCCTCCCATCCGCCGGTAGCATTACTTGTATAGTTAACTTGTAGGGCGGCACCGATGTCGGCCACCAATCTTGCAACGTTGTTGGCTTGGGTCGTGTTGTATTGACCACTGATATATTCCATGGGCATGTTATCCCAGTCATAGGTATGTTCAAGATTTCTTGAGGCTACAGATATTCCTTCCGAATCAGTAACATACGCTTGGGTCTTTCCCCTACCAGCCCGCGGATATTGGTAGTATTTCATCAGTATGGCATAAGCCATGGGTACGCAGCCAGCAACACTTCTTACACCCTGATCGTATGGACATTGGTTGTTGAATGGTGCATCTTGTCCCCATTTTGCTGTTTGGAGCTTAACAACAATATTACCCATACTGGATGCCCTCCATTGTTCTGCAACATCGGCAGACTGTTGGATACCGTTCTCCTGTGCCTGTCTTATTTGATTGCCTATACTTGTCAGCCACTGTTCCATAGGAATGGGCAGTTCACCGTCGGGTGTAATTTCTGCATCTGTCGAGTAACCCAGAACAGGCCGGGCAATATCATCGGCGGAAATAATGACAAACCCCTTTCCGTCATTACCTGTAAAAATATAATACAGAGACTGGTCGGATGTTGCTGCCTTAATTTGATGCTTTCTCGTGAGTTTTTTCCCTTGAACATGGATGAGACGTTCTGCAATCATAGCAGCTTGGTTTTCTGTTACAACTTTCGCCTGAACCGTGACGGAACATAACAATACCACCAACATGGCAAGAATTGTGGATTGAATTGTTGAACTGTTCTTTTTCATACATCTGGAAATTATTAGTGAATTTAACTTTCGGGAGTTATAAGATGGAGTTAAATAGGGAGTTACGCCAGCGTCGTTGGCTGGAAGTTATGCGCTTTGCGCAGGACGATAGTTTTGGATACTGCATACATCATTTAATTTTTTAACCTTTTAACCTTTTAATGTTTGAATCTTACATCGGTATTGATACTTCAGTTAGTGAAAAATATTCAAATCAGTGCCTCCCATTCCTCTTCGGCTTTCTTGAGTTGGTCCTTTAGGCGACCGTACTTCTCGTAGAGCGACACATCCTGACTGCCTTCCGGAGTAGAAAGTTGCTCTTCCAGAATCTTAACGGCGGCCTCCAGTTGAACTACCTTCTCCTCGGCCTCCTGCATCGCTTTCTCCTGTTTTTTCTTCAGTCGGGCAGCCGCTTTTTGCTGTTCGTATGTCAAGGCCGATTCCTTCTGTGTTCCTGCCAACTCCTCTGTTGTAACATTATTCTTTTGCTGAGAAATATTCGAAGTATTCAATTCAGAAAGCTCCGTTATCTGTTTGGTTTTCAAGAAGTCATAGATACCGCCCAGATGCTCACGTACCTTGCCGTCGCCAAACTCATAGACCTTCTCCACCAAGCCGTCCAAGAACTCACGGTCGTGACTGACCAGAATCACCGTCCCCTCAAAATCGCGTATAGCCTCCTTCAGCACATCTTTGCTGCGCATATCCAAATGGTTGGTGGGCTCATCCAGTATCAGGCAGTTCACAGGTTCCAGCAGCAGTTTGATCATTGCCAGGCGGGTGCGCTCGCCTCCGGAGAGGAACTTCACCTTCTTCTCACTGGCCTCACCGCCGAACATGAAGGCACCCAGGATGTCACGTATCTTCAGACGCATATCACCCTTTGCCACGCGGTCAATGGTGTCGAACACGGTTATCTCGCCGTCCAGAAGCTGGGCCTGGTTCTGCGCGAAATAGCCAATCTGCACGTTATGGCCCACGGTCAGTTTGCCGTCAAAGGGAATCTGCCCCATGATGCACTTCACCAGCGTTGTCTTACCTTCACCGTTACGTCCTACAAAGGCTACTTTCTCACCCCTCTTGATGGTCAGGTTCACTCCGCTGAACACCAGATGTTCCTCATACTGCTTGGCCACATCCTCACAGATAACGGGATAGTCACCGCTGCGCACCGAGCATTTGAACTTCAGCCTCAAGGCTGAGGTATCCACCTCATCCACCTCAATGGGCACAATCTTCTCCAGTTGCTTAATACGGCTCTGCACCTGAATAGCCTTCGTAGCCTGATAGCGGAAACGCTCTATAAAGGCCTTGATATCCTCAATCTCCTTCTGCTGGTTCTCATAGGCCCGTAACTGCTGTTCACGCCTCTCGGCACGGAGCGTCACATACTCATCGTATTTTACCTTATAGTCATACACCTGGCCGCAGCTAATCTCCAGAGTGCGGTTCGTGACGTTGTTAATAAAGGCCCTGTCATGACTTACCAGCACCACGGCTCCCGCCCTCGTACTCAGGAACTGCTCCAGCCATTGGATACTCTCAATGTCCAGGTGGTTGGTCGGCTCGTCCAGTAACAGTACGTCAGGATGCTGCAGCAGCAGCTTCGCCAATTCTATACGCATACGCCAACCGCCTGAGAACTCACTCGTCGGGCGGTCAAAATCCTCGCGCCGGAAACCCAGGCCCTGCAGCGTACGCTCCAACTCGGCATGATAGTTCATACCGCCCATCAGCTGAAAGTGCTCGTTCAGGTGCGTAAAACATTCCACCAGGTGCATATACTCTGCGCTCTCGTAATCCGTACGCTCTGCCATCAGATTGTTCAGGCGCGTGATTTCGGCCTGCATCTCATGAATATGGGCAAAAGCTTTCTCTGTCTCCTCCCTGACAGTACATTCGTCTGAAAGTACCATCACCTGAGGCAGATAGGCTATAGTAGTATCGCGTGGAATGGAGACCACTCCGTCGGAAGGTTCCTGCAGTCCGGCTATAATCTTCAGCATTGTACTCTTACCCGCTCCGTTCTTACCCACCAGGGCAATACGGTCTCTGTCATTGATGACATAGCTCACATTCCTGAACAGGGGGCGGGCACTGAATTCAACGCACAAATTATCTATTGATATCATTTAAAAAATCCGCTTTTGACCGCAAAGTTACAAAAAAACTGACTTTTTCCCGTGATATTTTATAAAATATAAACAATGTAATCCGATTTTTCATTATCTTTGCCTTGGAAAAAGGTACATAAAGTGCCTGTAAGCCCAACAGAAGAAGCAAACCACAAACATAATAACAACAACATGAGACTAAAGTATTATCTGCTTGGCATGACCGTAATGGGAATGCTTACAGCATGTTCAGGAGAGAAGAAAGAAAGTGCTGACAACGGTGTAAAGGACTCAACCGAGAAGAAGGTAGAGGCTGACCAGCCTACTGGTGACGTTTTCATTTACAACGGAGAGCACAGGCGTAACAACACCCAGCCGGACAAAGCCAAGGTTCTTATCAGCAAGACGCTGGCCAGCATCAACACCAACGAGTTTGCGGGCAATACCACCATGGAGGAAATCTGGATTGGCGAACAGGTACAGCACATCGCCAACGGCGCTTTCGAGAATTGTACTAACCTGAAGAAGATTCACTTGGCAGGTCCCCTGCCCGTAATCAATGACGGTGCCTTCACCGGCTGTACCTCACTGAAGGAACTGAAGGGCGACGTATATACCATAGGTATTGACGGCTTTAAAGGCTGTACCTCACTGCAGAGTGTTATCCTGGGCGAGCACGCTTACTGGATTCGCGTAGGAGCCTTCTTCGGCTGCAAGAACCTGAAGAAACTCATCCTGGCCGACACCATGAGCAAACTGGAGGACGGCGCCTTCGAAGGCTGCACCTCAATGGAGGAGCTCAGTATCCCCAATGACTTTAAGAACCGTATGTTCGGTATGTTCTCCAACCCTGAGAAGCTCCGCAAGGTGTATCTTCTCACCACCGAGTTCTACCCCATGCCTAAGAACTGCCAGCCCAACAAGCAGTGCACCCTCTATGTGCCCGACGCTTTCGTAGAGCAGTTCAAGGCCGATGCAGAGTGGAGCCAGTTCGGCAGCATCGAGCCTACAAGCAAGAGCGCCTATTATACCGCTGAAGGATTCTTAAAGTAAAGAAAGGACTTTATAAGGCCCCCGCTTGGGGGCCTTTTTCAGTTTAAAGGGTAGAGTGGAACATAGCGGATTTGAATCGGCATGGCGTATGAAGGAGTTTACGGATAAAAAGAAAACTCCTTTCTGGAAGATTTCCAGAGAAGGAGATTTCTGTTTCCTGCCGTAAAGGGGCCGTTAGAAAGGAAGGTCCTCGCCTTCGGCCTGAGGAGCAAAGGGAGCGGCTTCGGCTGCGGGAGCAGCTGCGGGAGCCTGTGTGGGAACAGGAGCGCCGCCGAAGGGTGCTGTGTCAGGAGCAACGGGAGCGGCTGCAACGGGAGCGGCCTGTACGTTACGGTCAACGCGGAATGCACGTACCGTGTTAAACCAGCGGCCCTGATACTCACGGGCATCAATGTCAAATGACACAGTCATTATCTCACCCATCTGAATATTGAACTGCTGCATACGGTCTGTACCGAACACCTCGAAGAAAAGCTTACGGGGATACTGGTCCATGGTCTCCAATACATACTGACCGCAAATCCATTCATTACCTGTTCTGCTGGATGTACCCTTGCGTGGCTCGAGTACAGCAATAATTTTACCTGTTATTTCCATTATTTATATTGTATTATTTGAAATCGTGGCACAAAGGTATGAAAAAATAACTTACTGCCGTTTTTTTCGGCATGTTTTTTTTGATGAACGAAAAAAAAAGACTAATTTTGTACCATAATAAATAACACTTTAACAATATGGAATTCAAAGTATCAAGTTCAGCTCTTTACAGCCGCCTGACCGCGGCCAGCAAAGTTATGGGGTCAAAGAACTCCATGCCCATCCTTGACTGCATCCTTTTTGATGTGAAGGACGGCAATATCACAATCACCGCTTCAGACAGCGAGAAGTATTATATCACGACCGTTCCTACTATTGAGCAGAGCGGTGAGGCGCGTTTCTGCATTCCGGCCAAGACGATGATAGATTCTATCAAGGAACTGGCTGAACAGCCCCTGAATATCAGCTTCAATGCCGATACAATGGAGATTAAGGGCGTTCATAGCAGCGGTTCATTCAGCGTAATAGCCCAGGATGCCGCTCCCTACCCCATGGCCAAGATGGTCAGTGACAACGCTACCCGTCTGACAATGCCTGCCGAGGTGTTGCTGAACGGCATCAACCGTTGTCTCTTTGCCACTGCCAATGATGAGATCAGACTGGTGATGAACGGTATCTATGTGGATATCAACCCTGACTATATTATCTTTGCAGGCACGGACGGCCGCAAACTGGTACGTAACACCAACCACACAATCAAGAGCGGCATCACTGCAGGCTTTATTCTGCCCAAGAAGGTATGCGCCATCCTGAAGACTGTCCTGAACAAGGATGAGGAGCAGATAGAAGTCCTCTTTGATACGGACAAGGCTACCATCAAGTCTGAGGATATGACGATGCACTTCCGCCTGATAGAGGGCCGTTACCCCAACTACAATGCCGTTATTCCCCAGAGTAATCCCTTCAAGGCTACAGTTGACCGCATGGCTCTGGTCAGCGCACTGAAGCGTGTATCCGTATTCTGCAACCAGAGTAGCGGCCTGGTTAAGGTGGAACTGAGCAACAACAGCATGAAGCTGACCGGCCAGGACAATGAGTACGCTACCAGTGCCGAAGAGTTCCTGGTATGTGACTACACATCCGGCAGCATCAGCATAGGATTCAGCTGCCAGTTCCTGTTGGAGATAGCAAACATCATGGAGAGCGACACCATCTCACTGGAGGTGGCCGATCCCAGCCGTCCCGGTATCATCCGTCCCGCTGAGGACAACGCCGAGGATGAGGTTCTGATGTTGCTGATGCCTATGCGCGTGGAGGATTAAGTGAAACCGAAAGGACACAGAGCGGCATGAAACTGAACCTAAAGAATCCGATTATATTCTTCGACCTGGAGACAACGGGTCTGGACGTCACAAAGGACCGTGTGGTGGAACTTTGCTACATCCGCATAGAGCCTAACGGAAACGAGGAGGCCAAAAGCATGCGCATCAACCCCGAGCGGCACATCTCCGAAGAGGCCAGCAAGGTGCACGGCATCTATGACGAGGATGTTAAGGACTGTCCCACCTTCAAGCAGATTGCCCGGACACTGTGGCAGACGTTTGAGGGATGTGACCTGGCAGGCTTCAACAGCAACAAGTTCGACATACCGATGCTGGTGGAGGAATTCATGCGCGCCGGGGTGGATATAGATTTGAGCAGACGCAAGCTGGTGGATGTACAGAACATCTATCACAAACTGGAGCGCCGCACGTTGATTGCCGCCTACAAATACTACTGCGGAAAGGACCTGGAGAATGCCCACAGCGCATTGGCTGATACTCAGGCTACGTATGAGGTGCTGCAGGCTCAGCTGGACAAGTACCCGAATGAGCTGAAAAACGACATTCAGTTCCTGGCCGATTACTCCAAAATGAGCAACAACATAGACTTTGCCGGCAGGTTTGTCTATGACGATAACGGGGTGGAAACGGTCAACTTCGGCAAATACAAGGGCAAGCCTGTTCAGGAGGTGCTGCAGAAGGACCCCGGCTACTACGGCTGGATTATGCAGAGCGACTTCACGATGAACACAAAACAGGTATTAACCAAACTGAGATTCAAATATGCTGCAGGGTAAGAAAATTGTACTGGGCATAACCGGAAGCATTGCTGCCTACAAGGCCTGCTACCTGATCAGGGGACTGATAAAGCAGGGTGCCGAGGTGCAAGTGGTCATCACCCCTGCCGGAAAGGAATTCATTACACCGCTGACCCTGAGTACACTGACGGGGAAACCTGTGGTAAGTGAATTCTTTGACCGCCGGGACGGCTCGTGGCATTCACACGTTCAGTTAGGTTTGTGGGCAGATGCCATGATTATAGCGCCGGCCACAGCCAGCACCATCGGCAAGATGGCCAACGGCATTGCCGACAATATGCTGATAACAACCTATCTGAGCATGAAGGCTCCCGTATTCGTGGCACCGGCTATGGACCTGGATATGTATGCCCACCCCAGCACGCAGAAGAATCTGGATACCCTGCGTTCCTACGGCAACCGTATCATTGAACCTGCTACCGGATTCCTGGCCAGCAAGCTGGAAGGTAAGGGCCGGATGGAGGAACCTGAGAATATCATAGCGGAACTGGACCGCTTCTTCGAAGAGAAGACCGACCTTAAAGGCCGGAAAATCCTGATTACCGCAGGCCCTACTTACGAGAAGCTGGACCCTGTACGCTTCATCGGTAACTACAGCAGCGGAAAAATGGGCATCGCCCTGGCCGAGGAATGCGCTCTCAGAGGCGCTCAGGTGGAGCTGGTATGCGGACCGGTAAGCATCCCTACTACACATCCCGGTATTCACCGGACGGATGTGGAGAGTGCGGCCCAGATGTATCAGACGGCCACAACCCTGTTCCCGGAGGCCGATGCTGCCATACTGTGTGCTGCCGTGGCGGACTTTACGCCTGCTGCCGTAGCTGAGAACAAGATCAAGCGCGAGGGGAACCGCCTGACGTTGGAACTGGAACCCACACAGGACATTGCCAAGGCATTGGGACAGATGAAGAAAGAGGGCCAGGTTATGATAGGATTCGCCCTTGAGACAAATGACGAGGAGAACCACGCCAAAGAGAAACTGCGGAAAAAGAACCTGGACTTCATTGTCCTGAACAGCCTGCAGGACAAGGGCGCGGGATTCCGGCATAATACCAATAAGGTTACCTTCATTGACCAGGAAGGTGAAACACGTTTCCCCCTGAAGTCCAAGAAGGAAGTGGCACGGGATATTGTAAACAAACTGGTAACTATCATAAAATGAAAAGACTGACCCTCCTGTTCATTTTCATAGCCACAGCTTTTGCCGGCGCCCATTTGAACGCTCAGGAGCTGAATGCCAAGGTGAATATCAACTACCAACAGTTGGAGAACACCAAGACGGATATCTTTCCTAAACTGCAGAAGACTATCGAGGAATTCCTGAACAACCACAAATGGACCGAGATCGCTTTCCGCGAGAACGAGCGGATACAATGCACCTTCAACCTTACCGTCAACGAATACAATATTGGCGAGAACACCTTCAAGTGCACGCTGCTCATGTCCAGTAACCGTCCCGTTTTCAACAGCAACTATAACACGGTTTGCTATAGCGTGAACGACAGGGAATTCGTGTTCCGATTCTCGGAGTTCGACCAGCTGGAATATCAGGAGAACCAGATTGACAACAACCTGGTGGCACTGCTGGCCTATTATGCCTATATGATAATAGGGATGGACCTGGATACCATGACGCCCAAGGGCGGAACAGTCTGCTTCCAGACGGCTGAGAACATTGTCTCTGCCGGCCAGAACCTGGACTATCCGGGATGGAAGGCGTTCAGCGACAACGGCAACCGGTTCGGACTGCTGAACGACTATCTGGACGGTTCCATGGAGTCCCTGCGTGAATTTCAGTACATCTACCACCGCAAAGGGTTGGACCAGATGGCCGAGAACCCCGATACAGCCCGTGCGGTCATTACAGAGGGGTTGGACCTGCTGCTTCAGGCTCACAAGGGCAAAAACATGAACAAGATTGCTCAGCTATTTACCGAATACAAGCGTAACGAGCTGGTGAACATCTATTCCGGAAAGGGTACCAGCGAAGAAAAGAACAAAGCCTACGAAATACTTTTTGCCATAGATGCCTCACAAGACCAGGAGTGGCAGAAAATAAAGAAGTAAGACTTACATGTTAAGACATCTTTATATCAGAAACTTTGCCTTGATCAGGGAGCTTGACATTGACTTTCAGTCAGGTTTCTCAGTCATTACCGGCGAAACAGGAGCCGGAAAATCCATCATGTTAGGTGCCATTGGCTACCTGCTGGGACAGCGGGCAGACACGCGGAGCATTCTGCCCGGAGCAGAGAAATGCACCATCGAGGCAACCTTCGGCATTGAAGGGTATAACCTGGAAGGAATGTTCCGTGAATATGACGTGGACTATGATGGAGATGAGTGTATCATCCGGCGCGAGTTTACGGCCAGCGGAAAGAGCCGGGCCTTTGTGAATGACAGTCCCGCCAACCTGACTTTCCTGAAGGAACTGGGCTACCAGCTGATAGATATACACTCACAGCACCAGAACCTGCTGATTGCCAAGGAGGACTTTCAGCTGCACATCCTGGACGTAATGGCCCAGAACAGCCGGCAGTTGGAGGAATACCGCGCCTGCTTCAATGCCTACAGGAAGGCGCAGCAGGAACTCAGGGAAGCACGCGAGATTCTGGACCGCTCAAAAGCCGAGGAGGATTACCTGCGTTTTCAGTTGGAACAGTTGGAGGAACTGAATCCCAAGGCCGGCGAGGACGAGGAGTTGGAGGAGGAACAGAACCAGCTGAGCCATGCCGAGGAAATCAAGAGTACACTCTACAAGGCGGACTCACTCTTCAGTAACGATGAGGAACCTGGCGGCGTAATTGAACAGTTGAAACACATCAGCCAAGCCATACAGTCCCTCATTCGTGTCTATCCTGTGGTAGAGGAATATGCCGAACGCATTGACAGTGCTCTGATTGAACTGAAGGACATCAGTGCGGAGCTGAATGACTTGGCCGAAAGAATTGAATACAATCCGGGCCGGCTGGAGCAAATCAACAACCGGCTGGACAGCATATATACTTTGGAGAAGAAACATGAAGTTAAGTCGGCAGCCGAGCTGGAAGCCTTCATGACGTCACTTAGGCAGAAACTGGACGTAATAAGCAATGGTGAAGACCGGATTGACCAGTTGGAAAAGGAAGTTCAGGAGAAACTGACACAGGCTACCCGTCTGGCCGAGGCACTGACAAGGACCCGAAAGCAGGCCGCCCGTGAGGTGGAGGCCAGCATCGGACGTATGCTTACCCAGTTGGACATTCCGAATAACAGATTCGAGGTTAGATTCGATGCCAGCAGTCAGCTGAACGAAAACGGAGCCGACCAGGTAATCTACTACTTCTCGGCTAACAGGAACATGACCCTCAGGCCGATATCCGAGGTGGCCAGCGGAGGTGAGATTGCCCGCCTTATGCTTGCCCTGAAAGCTATCACAAGCCAGAAAGAGAACCTGCCCACCATTATCTTTGACGAGATAGATACGGGTGTAAGCGGCAAGGTTGCTTCCTCTATGGCTGCCTTGATGAAGGAGATGACAGCCGGGAGCCGGCACCAGGTGATAGCCATCACTCACCTGCCTCAGATCGCATCCTGCGGCACCACTCACTACTGGGTATATAAGGAAGACACGGAGGAACAGACTTTCAGCCATATCAGGAAACTGTCTGCCGGGGAAAGAGTCACCGAGATTGCCCATATGCTCAGCGGTAATGAAATCACAGATGCCGCCATTCTGAATGCCAAACAATTACTCAAACAATGAAGAAAATACTGATTTTACTCATCTATACATTATATATTATACCCTGCCTGGCCCAGTCCCCCAAGTGGCTGAAAAAAGTCAGGGGAGCACAGGTAGCCATCATGGTTTATAACCGTAACGGAGAGATGACCGAAACACAAGGTGTATTCTCGGATGAGAATGGAACCGTCCTGACGGAATATGATGCGTTCAAACATGCCACCCGTGCCGTAGTTACAGATGCCTCCGGCAAGGAATATCCCGTCAGGGAAATTCTGGGTGCCAACGCTATGTACAACGTGGTCAAGTTACAGGTAACTTCAGACAATGGCAAGATTACCAGTTTGCGTCAGGCAGCAGCACCCGGCTCAGCCCAGCGAACGGTCTACATCCTGCCCTATGCCAAGGCCGGAAAAAACGCGCTCTGCACAGAAGAGACCATTGCGAAGGTGGATACTTTCAAAGGCGAATACAGCTACTACACCATCGGCAACCCTAAGAACGAGCGCCTCAGAAACAGCGCTGTCCTGAACGAAGATGGCGAGATGATTGGTCTGATGCAGCTGGCTTCCAAGGAAGAAGGAAATGCCTATGTAATAGACAGCCGCTTCATCAATAGTCTGAAGATAAAACCCATGGATGCCGGCAACAGCGACCTCAAGGCCATCTACATCCCCAAGGCATTGCCTGAGACGGAAGAGGATGCCCTCACCTACCTGTACCTGCTGGACAGAAAGGACAGCAGTTCCTATATGGCCTGTATAGACAACTTTATACAACGCTATCCCCGGAACAGTTCGGGCAGGGTACTGAAGGCAGAATACCTGATTGAAGCCGGCAACTATCAGGAGGCTGACCGCATTTACACCGATGCTGTCGGCACAGAGGGCATCCATCAGGACGAAATCTTCTTCTCCAAGTCCAGGGCCATCTACGCTCTGAACCTGAACAAGTCATACACGCAGTACAATGACTGGGATATGCAAAAGGCACTCACAGAGATACAGAACGCCTATCATTCTAACCCGTTACCCATCTATACACAACAGGAGGCCAACTGTCTGTTCGTTCTGAAACGCTATGACGAGGCTCGTGAGAAATTCATCTCCCTTGCCCAAACCAACCTGCGCTCGGCAGACAATTTCCTCAGTGCAGCCCAGTGCAACATCGTTCAGAACAAGGAAGAGGGCGTATTGGAGTTGTTGGACAGTGCTATGGCCTTCTACAGCACTCCTTATCCTGCCGCTGCCGCAAATGTCATCCTCATCAGGGCAAACGAACTGGCCAAGGTTGGCAGAAACAAGGAAGCCGTCCTCGGTATGAATGACTATGAGCGCCTTTCTGGCGGCAACCTGAATGCCAACTTCTATTACAAAAGGGAACAATTGGCCATCAAGGCCCGGATGTATCCGCAGGCGCTTGCTGACATCGAGAAGAGCATTATGTTAGAACCACGTGAGCCCCTGTATTATGCCGAGGCTGCTGCCCTCAATTACAGATTAGGCCAGACGGATGTCGCCATTGAATATGCCAGAAAAGCCATAGAGGCAGACCCGGCCTTCCCGGACCCCTACCGTATCATGGGTGTCTGCTACAACCAGAAGGGAAACAAGGCAGAAGCCCGCAAATACCTTCAGAAAGCCATTGACCTGGGTGACACGCTCGCCTCAGGTATCATCAACGAGATAAAGTGAAAGAGACCGTAAAGAAATACATACAGGCCAACCGGATTCTCAGCCCAGACGGGCCGGTACTGGTGGGAGTAAGCGGAGGAGCGGATTCTGTTGCACTGCTGATTGTCCTGCAGGAACTCGGATATCCGATACAGGCCCTGCACTGTAACTTCAGTCTCAGAGGCCAGGAATCAGACCGTGACGAGCAGTTCGTCACTGAACTGTGCCGGAAACGGGACATCCCCCTGACTGTTCAGCACTTCAATACCCGTGAATATGCCGCCGCTAACAACGTGAGCATAGAAATGGCAGCAAGGGAACAGCGCTATGACTGGTTCCGTCAGATGATGGAGGCTACCGGAGCCCAATGCATCGCCGTAGCCCACCACCGGAACGACCAGGCGGAGACATTGCTGCTGAACCTCATAAGGGGAACCGGAATCAGAGGGCTGGCAGGGATGTATCCCCTGAGCCATAATATAGCTCGTCCCCTGCTCTGCGTCAGCCGGGAAGAAATCCTCTCTTACCTAAGCAGCATCGGACAGGAGTACATAACAGACAGTACAAATCAGGAACGGGAAGCTGTCAGAAACAGAATACGCCTGGATATACTGCCCTTGCTGGCCGAAATCAATCCGAATATCATTCAGACACTCTCTGACACGTGCAGAATTATCAGTGCCAGCATTCCCTTCTATCAGAAAGGGGTAACAGAGGAACTTCATCAGATGACCATAGGGGACAATACCCTTGACACTACAGCACTGACCGGAAGTGGCAAAGCCGACGTCCTCATCCACGAGTGGCTTAGAGGAAAAGGATTCAATCCTTCCCAGCAGCAGGAGATGGCCAATTCCCTGACAGGCTGCCCCGGGCGCATTTGGGAAAACACAACACATAGAGTGTTGAAAGACCGGAACCGCCTGATTCTGCAGCAGAAAGACCAGCTGCCCCAGCTACCGCAGATTATACAGGAAAACGTTGATAAGATTACCGTAACCGGGCCTGGAATCGCCTATTTTGACCAGGACAAACTCACCGCCCCCATCACCTATCGCACACCACGTGAAGGTGACTGGTTTATCCCCTTCGGAATGAAAGGAAAAAAGCTGATAAGTGACTATCTTACAGACGTTAAGGCCACTCGGTTTGAAAAAGAGAATCAACTCCTGGCCCTCTGCGGTGAAGATATTATATGGGTAGTAGGACGAAGGTCCGATAACAGGTACCGGGTAAATCAGAATACAAAGCGGATTATCAGGTTGGAAATAAAAGAGAAAAATTAAAAGTCATTAAAACAATAAAGATATGAGCATGATTAAATGTCCTGAATGTGGAGAGAAAGTATCAACAATGGCAGGTACATGTCCACATTGCGGAATCAATATTGCAGACAATCTGAGGCAATGCCCCAGCTGTAGCGAATATTGTCTTCTGACACAAGACACGTGTCCTCACTGCGGCGCTCCGTTGCCCGCTGAGGCGGCCGAGGAAAATGTGCCGGAGGAACAGACTGTTCAGGAAACACCGCAGGAGAAACAGCCTGCCGGGCAGAAGAAAAAGAATAAGTCTCTCATCTTCTCCGTTTCACTTGTCTTCATCATCGTAATCATTGTCTGCGGTGTGTATTATCTGGACTATAAGAACAATGCGGAACGCGAAGAACGCGAGTATAACATGCTGGAGAACACCTCTAACCCCGAGTACTACAACGACTTCCTTGCTAAATATCCCAAGAGCATACATTATCAGGAAGTAAAGGACCGCCTGAATGTGCTGCTGGACGAGACCGAGGAATGGAATACGATGCTGCAGAACATCAGTCGTGACGGGATTCAGAAATTCATGAGCGACCATCCCTATTCCAGAAGACTGCACGAATGCGAGGACATGATAGACTCCATCGACTGGAACGAGGCCAGGTCCAAGAATACCGAGGAAGCCATTGTACTCTATCTGAATGACCATCCCAACGGCAAGTACGCCGAGGAAGCATCGGAGCGCAAGAACGAGCTGAGCCTGATGAAGATTACAGCTCAGGACAAGGCTTTCATAACTGGTGCCCTGGAGAACTTCTTCACCGTAGCCATGAGCAAGCAGGATGTTGCCCTTATTTCAGAATTCATCCCTGAGAAGATGGAGAACTTCTGCGGCACACAGGATGCTACTCCCGAGCAGATCATATCCTTTGCCAAGAATAAGATGGCAGCAGATGTCATGGGACTCCACTACACCATCGAGAATGACATGGATGTACGCAAACAGACGCTCTCAGACGGCACAACCGGCTTTGCCGCAACCTTTACCCTGCAGGAAATCATCTCGCGTTCAGATACCAACCAGCCAGGCACCAAGTCCTATCAGGTAACAGCCCTGCTGAATGCTGAGCATAAGATCTGCAGAATGGCAATCCGATAAAGCCGCTAAATGAAAAATAATAAAAAAACAACATAACAAAATGAAAAGAATTAGCCTATTACTCCTCACATTCTTTGCCTTGTGGCAAATGACATTATTGGCAGAGCCCGTTATCAAACCCGTATCCGGTGTATATGCCGGCGGACATATCCGAAGGGGCAGGCCCGGGACCATAGAAAAGTTGCGCAAGTCAGGATTTACCTACATCCTGCTGTTTAACGTTCACGTTGAAGCAGACGGCACACTGATTACTGACGGAGAAACCATCTGCAAGAACGGAGAATATGTATTCGGCAACACCCAGCCCTACTATCAGGAGGATATCAAGGCACTGAAGACGGCTCCCACCAGTATTCAGCGTGTGGAGATTGTAATAGGCGGCTGGGGCAATGACTCGTACAATCATATAAAGGACCTGATCAACCAGAATGGAACCGGTTCTAATACCATGCTGTACAAGAACTTCAAGGCACTGAAAGAGGCTGTGCCTGAGATAGATGCCGTGAATAATGATGACGAGAACTGCTATGACGCTGAAACCGCAGCCAAGTTCCATATCATGATGTATAACCTTGGGTACAAGACTACACTGGCACCATACACCTACAAGTCGTTCTGGCAAGACCTTTGCAACAAGATACGTGCCAGCAAGCCCAATGCGGTGGACCGCGTTATGGTGCAGTGCTATGACGGCGGTGCCGGCAACCTGAATCAGGTGGGCACTTGGACTTTCACCGGTGTAACAGAACGTCACGCCGGACTGCTGGATTACTCTAACGACTGGGATGTGGACAGGAATGTGGCACAGTTCCAGAAGTGGGCCGATGATGGCGTAGCTACAGGCGGATTCGTATGGCTGTTCAATGACGGCTATGACGAAAGCTGGGATATGAACGGATGGGCTTCCGGCATGAACCGCATTTACAAGGCGGTACAGGTACCCGAGGAGGAAGCCATGGTAGAGGTATTCAGTACAAGGAACTATGAAGGATACAGCGTAAAACTGCCCGTGGGTAAGTTCAGTGTAGGCGAACTGGCCATGTATGGTATCAGGAAAAATGACATTGAGTCTATAAAAATACTGAAGGAAGGCGCCTCGGCCCGGATGTATACTTCGGAAAACAACACCTTATCCAATACTTTGTGTAAGACTGACAGAAAGCAATTAATCTCCAGCTACCTGAACAAGGTGAACTCCATTACGGTAGAATATACCGAGCCCGAACCGTCCGCCGCTCCCGAGATTTCATACCAGAATGGTAAGCTGTACTTTACCAGTGCCACGCCGAAGGCTGTATGTACCTATACGATTACACCGATTGAGGCACAAACAGGCACGGATTCTGTTACCCTGGATGCCAGATACACCATCACCGCCACAGCCAAGGCTACTGGCTACGGTACCAGTCCGGTTACCACGGCCACACTGATCCTGAACCTGGCGGACCATACACAGGATGTGGAGGACGGCGTGTTCCGTGTATTTGCCACACCGGTACTGGTCTTTGCCACTGAAAACGGCGTTGTAAAGGTGAAGGGACTGACGGAGAACGAGGACATAACGGTAAGCAGTGTTGACGGCAGACTGTTAGGCAGAGGAAAAGCCTTTAACGGCGAGGCATCGGTTCAGACAAGTGCCGTACCAGGTACCACCATTGTGCTTACGGCAGGTAAAAGAAGTGTGAAAGTAATTTTATAATTCATCATTTAAGCCTTTAGGGCTAACGGGGACGGGGACAGTCAATGTTCAGGAATGGTAAGCTGATAGCGCTGGTGCTGTATGGTATAATCAATCTGCTGTACATTGCCAAGTATGGCGCACGTGTTATGCCAACCGGATGGTGGATGAGCATATACATTATATATATAGTGCTTATATGGGTGCTGTACAATTATCGGGAAAGTATCCTGGAACATCTGAACCGAAAAACAGGATTTGCCCTGACGGCCGTTGGCATAGCAGCCCTTGCGGCCCTGCAGGTGCAGATTGATCCGATGAGCCTGCAGGTGGACAGATGGTCGGCCATACATAACTTTCTGGAGCATCTGCTGCACGGCGAATATCCTTACGCCGCCCAGACACATTTAGGGGGATACGGGTCACCGTTCCCTGTGTGGCAATTACTGCACCTGCCCTTCTACCTGGCAGGAAACGTGGGGCTCTCCTTTATCGCATGTCTGTTATTGTTCATGGATGCCATGCGCAGACTGTCTGGCTGGCAGACATCCGAAATAGCGTTAGCACTGCTGTTCCTGTCACCGGCATATATCTATGAGGTATGTGTGAGAAGCGATCTGGCCTCAAACTTCCTGCTCAGTGCAGCCATCATCATGTACCTGCATCAGTATCACGTAACATTCAGCAGAAACTGGCTTCTTCTGGCCATCCTAAGCGGACTGATGATGAGTACCCGCCTGAGTGCTGTGATACCAATGGCGATTTACTATTGCATGGACTTCTGCCGGGGAAACATCAAACAGCAGGCCGGTTTCATGGCAATAACGGCATGTACCTTTGTGCTGACCTTTCTGCCATTTGCATTGTGGGACGGAAATATGCTGCTTTTCCACGAATACAACCCATTTATCCTGCAGACAAGGCAGGGCAATCTGACGGACCTGCCGCTGCTGTTAGCCGCAGGCCTGGGGGCATCCGTATGGTGGAAGGGCTGCTGGCACCGGTACCTGTTATCGGCAGCCGGTTATCTGCTGATACTGGTGGGGGTAACGTTCATCCACAACATGTGTACGGACGGAAGCTGGAATCAGTTATTCGGTTCACAATATGACATTACTTACTTTAACATGGCACTCCCCTTTGTAGTCGCATTATTGGCAACCGGGGAGGAGGAAGCGATGCATTAGCGGTCCGTTTCCCTTACGTCATATTGTCTCTGTAGTTTCAGCAGCTCACGGTGCAGACGTTTCTGCAGTTTCTCCCTACCCTTCTGGCCATATATGTTGTGCATTTCATGAGGGTCGGCATTGAGGTCGTACATTTCCCATTGGTCGATGGCATCCGCAGGTTCTTCCCCTTCACTGGGATAGAAATGGATAAGTTTATAACCGTCAGCGGTACGCACGCCATAGTGCCGGCGGACGCTATGCTCTGCCGGATATTCGTAATAATGATAGTACAGACTCTGACGCCAGTTCTTAGGATGCTGCCCTTGTAAGAGGGGAAGCAGGCTTACCCCCTGCATATCATCTGGGACAGGAATTCCTGCCAAATCGAGAAACGTGGGGGCGTAATCTATATTCTGCACCATTTCGGTAATGATTCCCTTGGCAAGGGGGCCCTCATAACTGGCCGGCATGCGCATAACAAGGGGTGTGGAGAAACTCTCTTCATACATGAAGCGTTTGTCAAACCATCCGTGCTCGCCCATATAGAAGCCCTGGTCACTGGTATAGACAACAAGGGTATTCTCTGAAAGCCCCGTCTTATCCAGATAGTCAAGCAGTCGGCCTACGTTATCATCAAAGGTCTTCAGCACTTTGGCATAATCACGCATGAAACGCTGGTATTTGTATTCCTTCAGCGCCTGTCCGCTGAGATTCCGCTGACGGAAATCTACAGCCAGGGAATCATAGAACATATCATACACAGCCCTCTCCCTGCTGTTCAGTCTGCCAATATATCCAAGGTATGCACCGGTCAGACGGGTAGGATGCAAGGGATCATACACCTTACAGTCATAATCCATTGTCATATCCACATCAGAGGCAATATCCATCTCCTGACGCTGAGCAGCAAGGCGGCCGGCCCAGTCGTCGTTGAAATTCTCTGGCAGAGGGAAGGTTACATTCTCATACTCATGCAGGTATTTCAGTTCGGGCAGCCAGTCACGGTGGCAGGCTTTCTCATGCAGGAACAGAGCAAAGGGTTTACCGCTCTGCTGCTGATAGGAAAGCCAGCTGATAGCCTTGTCCGTAAGAATATTGGTCAGGTATCCTTCCTCGCGATGGGAATTGCCGTCCATGGTGATGAAGGTGGGATTGTAGTATTCGCCCTGACCGGGTATAATCTCAAAGTGGTCAAAGCCTGTAGGGGTACTGACCAGATGCCATTTACCTATCAGGCAGGTGCTGTAACCTGCCTGCTGTAAGAGTTTGGGCATGGTCTGCTGACTGCCGTCAAAGACTCCGTGTTCATTATTGGTAAAGCCGTTCTTATGACTGTGCTTGCCTGTTATCATACAGGCCCGGCTGGGTCCGGACAGGGAGTTGGCGACAAAGCTGTTCACAAAGCGTACGCCATCCTGTGCTATACGGTCCAGGTTCGGAGTCTGAACGTAAGTGTTATCATAACAGGACATCATCTGAGCCGTATGGTCATCAGTCATAATATACAGAATATTAGGACGCTGCTGGGCATGAGAGATGAACGGGAGTAAGAGGGAAAGAAACAGTCCCCCACTAACCCCACCGATGGGAGGAATGATTTCATGTTTCATGGTTTGATTCTATTTTTCTGGCCGCCCGCCTTAATTATAAATTGAAAAAATAACGAACTATTGAATTAACGGTAAAAGGAACGGTGCTGTAGCTCCCTTACCGCTGCGGGCAAGGTCTTCAGGGGTTCCGGAAAAGAGAAGCTGACCACCGTCCCGCCCGCCTTCCGGTCCCATATCTATCAGCCAGTCGGCACACTTGATTACATCCAGATTGTGCTCGATTACGAGGACAGTATTGCCTTTTTCAACCAGGCGGTTGAGCACAGAAAGCAAGACGCGGATATCCTCGAAATGCAATCCGGTGGTAGGTTCGTCCAGGATATAGAATGTCTTGCCGGTATCCCGTTTACTGAGCTCGGTAGCCAGTTTGACACGCTGGCTCTCGCCACCGGAGAGTGTAGTGCTGGGCTGACCTAACTTGATATAGCCCAAGCCTACATCCTGCAATACTTTTATCTTGCTGAGAATGGTGGGTACGTTCTCAAAGAATTCCACAGCCATATTGATAGTCATATCCAGAATATCGGCTATACTCTTGCCCCGATACCTGACTTCAAGGGTTTCGCGATTATATCGTTTACCGCGACATTCCTCGCAGGGTACGAGAACATCGGGCAGGAAATTCATCTCAATGGTCTTATAGCCGTTTCCGCTACATGCCTCACACCTGCCGCCCTTCACATTGAAGGAGAAACGGCCCGGCTTGTAGCCGCGGATACGGGCTTCGGGCAGTTCCACGAAGAGGTTACGGATATCATTGAAGACGCCGGTATAGGTAGCGGGATTGGAACGGGGAGTACGGCCTAAAGGACTCTGGTCAACATCCACTACCTTATCTATATACTGCAGTCCCTCAATCCTGTCGTATGGAAGGGGATCACGCAGGGAACGGTAGAAATGCTTGCTCAGGATGGGATGCAGGGTATCATTGATAAGTGAACTCTTGCCGCTGCCGCTAACTCCTGTTACGCATATCAGCTTGCCCAGAGGGAAAGTCACATCCACGTTCTTCAGGTTATTACCATGTGCCCCGTAAAGGACAAGGGACTTGCCGTTGCCAGTCCGGCGGGCGGAAGGTACCGTAATACTGAGTTCTCCGTTCAGGTATTGGCTGGTAAGGGTATGCTGCTTCAGCATATCGGTGTATTTGCCCTGGAAAACAACCTCACCTCCCTTACGGCCCGCCTTAGGGCCGATATCGACAATATAGTCGGCATTCTCCATCATCTCCTGATCATGCTCCACTACAATGACAGAGTTTCCGGTATCACGCAGTTTCTTCAGTGAGTCAATTAGTTTGATGTTGTCTTTCTGATGCAGGCCTATGCTAGGCTCGTCCAGGATATAGAGTACGTTCACCAGCTGGCTGCCTATCTGTGTAGCCAGACGGATACGCTGGCTCTCTCCGCCGGAAAGACTAACGGAGGTACGGTTGAGGGAAAGATAGTCCAGTCCCACATCCAGCAGGAAGCGCAGACGGGTGCGGATCTCCTTCAGAATTTCAGATGCAATCTTACGCTGCTGTACGGAGAGTTTGTCATCCAGATGGGAAATCCAGTCATACAGTTCCTGCAAATCCATCTGACACAGCTCAGCTATATTCTTGCCGGCTATGCGGAAATGCAGGGACTCGCGGTTGAGGCGCTGGCCCTTACACTCAGGGCATTCAGCTGTGCAGCTGAACTGTTCAGCCCACTTCTGGGCACTGGCAGACATCTCGGCATCCTGCATCTGGCTGACAAACTTGCCCAAGCCGTCATAGTCAGTATACAGGTCATTGGTGGTCCGGGCAACATCCGAGGGTATCCTAAGCCGTTCGGAACTGCCGTTGAGAATCTCCTGCAGCGCTTCGCGCGGAACTTGTGAGAGCGGTGTCTCAAGGGTACAGTCGTAAGTCTTGAGCAGGGCCTCAATCTGCCAGAATATCATAGCGGAACGGGCCTTGCCAAGGGGAGCGATTCCGCCTTGCTTCACAGACAGAGTTTTATCCGGGAAGACCTTATCCTCATCAATAAGACTGACATACCCCAATCCCTTACATCGGGGGCAGGCACCCTGAGGACTGTTAAACGAGAAGTCATGCGGCGCCGGTTCCTTATATGAGATACCGGTGGTGGGACACATAAGCCGCTTGCTGTAATATCTGACCTGCTCGGTCTCCATATCATAAACCAGCATCAGACCCTCGCCCTGTTTCATGGCAGTGGCGACGCTCTGTACCAGACGCTTGTCATCCTTGTCCTGCACTTTCAGGCGGTCAATCACTACCTCTATGTCATGGTTCCTGTAACGGTCCAGTTTCATGCCGGGCAGGATCTCCTGTATCTGTCCGTCCACACGGACATACAGGTAGCCTTTCTTCTGTATGCTTTCGAACAAGTCCTGATAATGCCCCTTACGGTTCTTTACCAGAGGGGCAAGAATACAGATTTTCCGGTCATGATAATCCTTCAGGATAAGGCCGATAATCTGTTCCTCGGTATAACGTACCATCTTCTCGCCCGTAGCATAGGAATAAGCTTCTGCGGCACGGGCATAAAGAAGGCGGAAAAAGTCATAAATCTCGGTGGTGGTACCTACGGTACTGCGGGGATTCTTATTAGTGGTCTTCTGGTCAATACTGATAACCGGGCTCAGACCGGTTATCTTATCAACATCAGGACGCTGAAGATTACCCAGGAAGTTACGGGCGTAGGCACTGAAGGTCTCGATATAGCGGCGCTGTCCCTCGGCAAAGATAGTGTCAAATGCCAGGGAGGACTTGCCGCTGCCGCTAAGGCCCGTTATAACCGTCAGGCTGTTCCTGGGGATGGTTACATCTATATTCTTAAGGTTGTGGACACGGGCACCCCACACAGAAATCTTACTGTCACTCATTGCCGGTATCTGTATTGCCATCCTGCCTGTAACCGGAGATAACGGATATCGTCTTCTTGAAGCTGAAACTCTTGCCATCCGCACCCTTGGCGCTTACTACCAGAAAGTAAACACCGTCCTTTACCGGCTTTCCTTTGTAATGTCCGTCCCAGGAACCTTCAACATTGTCCCAGGAATAGATTTTTGTACCCCAGCGATTGAAAACGGCTGCATGGAAATCCACGATACTCTGGTATCCGTCTTTGGGTTTAAGTTCGTCATTCCATCCGTCACCGTTAGGCGAAATGGCATTGGGGAAATCCAGTATGCTGGTGCTGATGGAGAAGATAATGGACTGCGGGTCCTCACCTTCCTCGGGAAATTCGTAATAAACACTTCCGTCCGCATTGTAAAAGGTCACATACAACTGGGCTGTAAAGGAACCGCTTTCAGTAAAAGTATGCTGGGTATCCTCCTCCGAACGGTAGATCAGGATCTCAGAGGGGTCCTCATTGTTCCAGATCTTCCATTCATATCGGGGTATTCCATACCCTTCCAACCCTGAAGGATTGGCTTTGAACTGAACAGTCAGAGGAGCACTCTGGGGCTTGGCCGGATCAACTGCGGTGGTATCAACAGAGCCGTCTTTATTAGTAATAATAAAGAACGCCTGCGGACTAACCTTGGGGCCAGTCTGTGCAAGAACACAGAAAGGGCATATCAGCAACAGAAATGTTATAAAACGGGTCATAGTTGTAATTATTTCTGCAAAATTACGATTTTTATTTGGATGAAAGACATTTTTATATCCCAAAAAGTCTAAAATGGACGGAAAAAGTGTTATCTTTGCGCTTATGAAAAGGCTCATAGTCATATTACTGATGTGCGTTCCGCTCATGGCGAGTGCACAGAATACCATGTCGGTGCTGAACCGCCTGCATCAGGTAAACAAGGGAGAGACACTCAGCGCAATAGCCAGCCAGTACAATGTTACCGAACAGGACCTGCTCTCGGCCAATCCCGAGATTGGCAAGAAGAAGAAACTCAGGAAAGGAACCTACCTGACAATACCTCTCCCGCCGACACCACCTCAAGGCAAGACAATCGTGAGGGAGGAAGCAGCCAAGCCGTCAGAATCAACCCTGAGAATAGGTATCATCCTACCTTTTGTAGAGAAAAGTGAAAGAGCCGGAAAGATGGTAGAATTCTACCAGGGATTCCTGATGGCTGCGGACAGTGCCAGGAAGGAAGGCCTGAATATGGAAATCCACGCCTACAGCAGCGGACATACCGAAGCTGATATCATGCAGGTACTCGGAAAACCGGCACTGGCCCGGCTGGATATCCTGTTCGGCCCCGTTGACGAACAGCAGCTGCCGGCAACGGTTAACTTCTGCAAACTGCATAACATACGGCTGGTACTACCCTTTAATAACAGCCTGAGTACCACAGGCAATCCCCACCTGTACCTGGCCAGCCCCGACAACACCGTCACCGTTTCCGAGGCAGCCAACCTGATTACCAAAGCCTATGCCGACAAGAATTATATTATCCTGAAGACAGACAAAGGAGACAACAAAGGCTCACTCTTCACAGGCACACTGACTGACATACTAAGCCGGAAAGGGAACAACGTACATATTGTGAATATCAACAGCGATGACTATACATACGAGACTGCCATGAACCGGCTCAAGGACAATGTCATCGTTCCGGACAATACCGGCATAAAGACGCTGAACATCCTCATCTCCAAACTGTATGCCTTCAGAGAGAAGCATCCCGAATACAACATTTCCCTGTTGGGCTATCCTGAATGGCAGACATATACCGCTACACTGCTAAACAGCTTCTTTACATTTGACACATATATCTACAGCCCGTACTACTACAACCCACTGGCAGCCGGTACAAGGGATTTTGAACATACATTCATAAAGAATTTCGGCAGGCCTGTAGCCATGAACTATCCCAGGTATGCCATGATGGGATTTGACCTGGCCCTGTACTTCCTGCATGAATTGAGGGCAGGAGGCTCCCCGGGAAACAGGCAGCAAATGCCCTACCAGAATATGTACAGGTTTGTACAGGATTCTGACAACAGCGGATATGCCAACAGATTCATGCAACTGATACACTACACCAAGACAAAAAAAACAGAACTGATCAGATGAAAAGATTTGCCCTGCTTACATTATTATATATACTGTTTTCCGGAAATATACTGGCTCAGGTAGGAGACCATCGCAGAGATCTGGCCATAGGTATAAACGGCGGCTATGCCCTGAACCAGGTAAGTTTCAGCCCACATGTAAACCAGAAAATGCATGGCGGCATCACCATGGGTCTGACAACGAGATACACATGCGAGAAATACTTCAGCATGATATGTGCCATACAGGGTGAACTGAACTTCGCCCAGTTAGGCTGGACCGAGGATATCACAACCAGCACCGATACCTATAAGCGTGACATCAGCTACCTGCAGATGCCAATCCTGGTGAACTTAGGCTTCGGCAAGGAAAGAGGAGGTGTAAAGGGTTATATCATTGCAGGCCCTCACCTGGGATTCTGTATCGGTGACAAAGCAGAAAAAGGAGGAGAATGGAGCGACTATACCCTGTCCTTACGTAACCGTACAGAGCAATATGACAAGGAGATAGAACAGAAATTCGACTATGGAATAACCCTTGGCCTGGGTATGGATGTCAGCACGAAAAGCGGACATCACTTTACGCTGGAGGGAAGATACGGACTGAGCCTGAGCAACATCTTCAACAGTACAAAACAAGATACCTTCAGCCGCAGTGCCAATAATGTCATTACGGTGAAGGTAGCCTATTTATTTGATATTCTTAAGACGCGTCATTAACGCAGACGGTCCAGGGAGCGGACCAGCCTTTCATCCTTGAGTATGCCGCGGAATGCCAGATATAGCAATATCAGGCTGACAAGCGGCAAAGAAGCCCATGCCGTAACCCTGAAGGATGCTACCGTCTGGAATGTATCCGGTAAGTACCATACAAAAAAGGCATATACAGGATACCATCCTGCCAGCAGAATCATGCAGAAACTGCAGACACGCATCTGAAGGGCCCTGTACTTGAACACGAAGATATTCAGGAACGAAAGGGTTGACTCAATGAGCAGAATAACAAAGAGTGCCCATGAACCGCCCTGGGCCGACAGCACATAACGGCCGTTATCAGTAAGATACCGGCAGCCCAGATTGTACAACTTTCCTACCAGCTCTCCGTCTTCGGAAAAAAAATACCCTATACAACTGGACATACAGACAACCGTCAGAACGGTTGCTATAAGCAGGTATAGGGACTGAATACGCTGAATCATTATTTCTGAGGAGTAACGACTTCCTTACTGGGGTTTCTATAATAAACCTTACCCTCAATAAACTCCTGTGTTGCCATAAGAGTGGGCTTGGGAAGTTTCTCATAGAAACGGCTGATCTCAATCTGCTCACGGTTCTCGAACACCTCGTCCAGGTTGTCCTGAGAGCTTGCAAACTCCTGTAATTTCTTGCTCAGTTCGTTCTTGATATCAGCAGCAATCTGATTGGAACGCTTCGCAATAATAGCAACGCTTTCATAAATATTTCCTGTTTCCTCGCACAATTCCATAACATTGCGGTTTACTGTGTTGGTGGGAGCAGTTGATTTTTTGTAATCCATCATATCTTTTATTGTTTGTATATTATTTTGTCTTCTTAATCTTGGTCAGGTCCTCATCCTCCTCCATGAAGCCCTTCTTGGCTATTACACGCTCGGCATAGTTGAAGATGGACTTAGCCTCCTTCAGATGCTGGCTCTCGGGGAACTCGTTCATGAAGGCATAATACTCATCAATCGTATCACGGAAACGTTCCACACGTTTCTCAATTATGCTGTGACGGGCCAGGTGGTATTTGGACCTTAGCACCATAATAGAGAGCTCTTCCTTACGTTCAGGTGAGGCATAGGGATAATCCTTAAGCGCATTCTGGGCAGTAACGATACAGGCCTCGTAGTTATTATCGTCGTATGACATGCAGTTACCGGTGTAAGTACCCAGGTCATAGTACAGTTTGGCCGCCAGGTATTCCTTTTCCACCAGTTTGTCCTGCAGGTTGAAAATCATATCCTGGGTATGGGACTTCAGCCTGGTATCAGGGTATAATTCCAGGAAATCCGAGAACTCGGTAAGGGCATTCATCGTAGAGCTCTGATCAAGCCTGGTATCGCCCACGCTATTGTAATTGGACATCGCACAGAAGAATCTGCTTAATTCCACATACGTTCCCTTAGGATAGCTCTGATAATATTTCTTGAAGAAATCCCTGGCAGACTCGTAATCGCCGGAGCGGTAATTACTCATGCCTAACAGGAAAAGGCACTCGTCGCCGTATTGCGTTCCTCTCAGGACAGACAGAACCTGCATGAGAACCTCAGAAGCCTTCCGGTAGCTGCCATCTGCGTAATAACCCTTTGCGGCCTCGTACTTATACTCGTAATCAGCAGTCTTGATGACCGAATTATAATCACCGCAACCCGTCAGAAACGGCAAGACGAACAACAATATGAGACTGTATCTATGCATGTATATACTTTTACGGGGTGCAAAGGTAACACATTTTTCCGAGAAAAATACCAAACTGATTCCAATAAATATTGGATAATTGATTTTTTTAACACAAATTCGCTTTCATTCGCAGCATTTCATCCCTCAACAGCGCAGCCTCCACAAAGTCAAGCCGCTTGGCCGCTTCATGCATCTTCTTCTCAATACTCCTGATACGGGCCTCCTGCTGCTCCTTCGTCATCAGGGACAGATCCTGCTCGGCAATCTGCGGCATACGTACTTCAGGTTCCACATAGGCCCTGCTCTCAGACTGCTGCTGAGCCTGTACCAGATTATCCATTGTACGGTCTTTCTTAATCTGCCGGGGAGTAATGTGATGAGCCTCGTTATAGCGCATCTGTATTTCCCTGCGGCGATTGGTCTCATCAATAGTCTTCTGCATGCTTTCGGTAATGGTATCGCCATACATGATAGCCATACCGTTCAGGTTACGGGCAGCACGGCCCACAGTCTGCGTAAGACTTCTGTGACTTCGGAGGAATCCCTCCTTGTCAGCATCCAGGATAGCCACCAGGCTTACCTCCGGAAGATCAAGACCCTCACGCAGCAGATTCACACCCACCAGCACATCATATTGCCCTTCCCTCAGATTATTCAGAATCTGCACACGCTCAAGGGTATCCACATCACTGTGAATATAAGCCGTACGGATTCCGTTACGGAGCAGGTATTCTGCCAGTTCCTCTGCCATCCTTTTGGTTAAAGTTGTTACCAATGTGCGTTCGTCCCGTTCTATACGCTGCTGGATTTCCTCCATCAGATCATCCACCTGATTCCCGGTAGGACGTACCTCAATAACAGGGTCCAACAGACCCGTGGGACGGATAAGCTGCTCCACCACAACACCCTCGCTCTGCGCTAACTCATAATCTGCCGGTGTGGCACTGACATAGATCACCTGATGTGTCAGCTCGCAGAATTCCTCAAATTTAAGGGGCCTGTTATCCTTTGCGGCAGGCAGGCGGAAACCGTACTCCACAAGATTACGCTTCCTGGCCTGATCACCGCCATACATAGCGCCAATCTGAGGAACGGATACATGGCTTTCATCAATTACCATCAGATAGTCTTCCGGAAAGAAGTCAAGCAGACAGTACGGACGGGTACCCGGCTCCCTGCCGTCAAAATACCGGCTATAGTTCTCAATTCCAGAACAGTGTCCCAATTCGCGAATCATCTCCACATCATAAGTCACCCGCTCATGCAAGCGTTTGGCCTCCAGCGTCTTACCCACTTCCTCAAAGTAGGCCACCTGGTCCCGAAGATCGTCCTCAATCTTACGGATGGCCTGCTCCTGCATATCGTGGCTGGTCATAAAGAGATTTGCCGGATATACTTTGTACTCATCATAGGAGGAGATGCGTACCATGCTGACGGGATCTATCTCTTCCAGGCTCTCTATCTCATCATCCCAGAATGTGACACGCAACAGAAAATCACTATAGGCTAGCGCAATATCCACCGTATCACCTTTCACACGGACCTGGCCGCGGTTCAATGTCAAATCATTTCTCACATAAAGGCTATCCATGAGCCTGCGCAGGAAATCGTTCCGGTCCAACTTCTGCCCTACCCTCAGGCTTATCACATTCTCATAGAAGGCCGAGGGGTTTCCCATACCGTAGATACAGGACACACTGCTCACCACAATCACATCCTTTCTGCCTGAAAGAAGAGCGCTGGTGGCGGCCAGCCTTAACTTATCAATCTCCTCATTTATAGCCAGATCCTTCTCAATATAGGTATCAGTACTGGGGATGTACGCTTCGGGCTGGTAATAGTCATAATAGCTGACGTAGTACTCTACGGCATTGTTGGGAAAGAACTGCTTCATCTCACCATACAGCTGCGCGGCAAGCGTCTTGTTATGACTCAGGATAAGCGTAGGTTTTCCTATGTTAGCGATAACATTGGCTATTGTAAATGTTTTTCCGCTACCGGTAACACCCAGCAGCGTCTGGGCAGGAATCCCCTGCCTCACCCCGTCCGAGAGCTGGCGTATCGCCTCAGGCTGATCCCCCGTAGGTATGTATTTTGATGTCAGTTGAAACTCTTTCATAATGTTAATAGAATACAAAATTACACATAAAATTCATAAAACAAATACATAATTCATAATTAATATATAAATTTGAGGGCTAAAATTCAAAATCCGTTATTAATTAACACACAAAAACAGATGAACATCAAGATTCTAAGCATCTTTTTTGCTGCAACACTGTTGACAACACCTGTTATAGCAAAGGAGAAAAAAGAGAAGGCCAAGACAGAACAGGCCGCAAAAACCCCTAAGCAGAAGAAAGTCAAGAACCCCAACGGATTCAGCAACAACAGGCTTTACACCCTGACGTGCAGAAGAGGACAGTTGGTATTGAACGAAAACGGTACAGGACTGACCTCCGGAATCAAACGCGCCAACGCTCCGAAGGAAGACAGACAGTTTGCCATCATCACCCTGAACGGCAAACAATACCTTTACAGCCCCAAGGCTAAGAAGTACCTGTCGGATAGCGGCAGCCTGGTCAGCCATATAGGAACGCCTTTCGTCTTTGACAAGAAACAGTCCGACGGCAAATACAAATACATGATGTATGCCGACAAAAACGGCTCAAAGATATATCTGAACATGAACGATGCCGGCGAAATCGTAATCAACAGCTGGGACACGGCCGACAATGGCAACCGCTTCCTGGTAGCATCCGTAGGAAAATTCGACCCCGCTGAAGCGCTGAAGACCGCTCAGATACAGACACCGGCAGCCAATAAGAACCTGCAACGCAACGGACTATTCCGGGTAAGCAAGGCTGATAACGAATGGTATTTTGAGATTCCAGACAGCCTGATCGGGCGCGAGTTCCTGACCACCACACGCTACACCTCTACCCCCGCAAGCATAGGCAAGTTCGGCGGAGAACAGGTGAACCAGCAGACCGTTTACTTCCAGGTAGCACCGGATGACGGACTTCTCCTGCGCGCCAAACTCCTTATTAATGTAGCGGACACCACCCAGAATATCAACCGCGCCATAACCGTCAGCAACGAGAATCCCATCATCGGCGCCTTCAAGATAGAAAGCCATACGGGCGGCTATTACAAGATTAAGGTAGGAGGATTCTTCAACCAGGACAACCCCGCACTGGGCCTGCCCCGTTACGTAAAGGAACAGTTCTCGCTGCAAAATCAGGAAATCGGCTACGTTGAAGACATTAAGACCTTCCCCCTGAATACCGAGGTCAGACTGGTAAAGACCTTCATCGGAAGCAACAACAGCAGGGTTCCGGCAGTCAGAAAAACCGGCAAGGCGACCTTCGGGCTGAACATCAGCTTCGTGCTGCTGCCCGAGAAACCCATGATGCGCCGTTACTTCGATCCCCGTGTAGGTTTCTTCACAGATGACTACACCAGCTATACCGACGACCAGCAGCGCGTTGAGGAGAAGCGCTTCATCACACGATGGCGTCTGGAACCCAAGCCCGAGGATGTAGAGAAGATGAGAAACGGCGAACTGGTGGAGCCCGTTAAGCCCATCATCTATTACATAGACCCCGCCACCCCCAAACAATGGCGGAAGTACCTCATTCAGGGTGTCAATGACTGGCAGGTCGCCTTTGAGAAAGCAGGCTTCAAGAACGCCATCAGAGCCGAGGAATGGCCCGAGAACGACTCCACCATGAGTATGGAGGATGCCCGCTACAGCTGCATACGCTATCTGGCAAGCCCCATTGAGAACGCATACGGCCCCAATGTCCATGACCCCCGTACCGGTGAGATCCTGGAGAGCCACATCTGCTGGTACCACAACGTCATGTCACTGGTACATGACTGGTACATGATTCAGGCAAGCTCCATTGACGAGGCAGCCCAGAAGATGAATTATGACGAAGAGCTGATGGGACAGCTCATCCGCTTTGTCAGCTCACACGAGGTAGGCCACACACTGGGTCTGCGCCACAACTTCGGCAGCTCCAGCACCGTACCCGTTGACAGCCTGCGTAACAAAGCATGGGTCGAGGAACACGGACACACCCCCAGTATCATGGACTATGCGCGTTTCAACTACGTAGCCCAGCCCGGGGACGGCATCTCACACGCCGGCATCTTCCCCCGCATCGGCGACTATGACAAGTGGGCCATCACATGGGGATACAAGCCCATGCTGGATGCACAGGACGAGTTGCAGGACCACCAGATGCTGGAGCCCATGGTATTGGAATCACTGAAGAACCGGCGCCTCTGGTGGGGTGACGGCGAAGGCGAGTACCGTGACCCCAGACGTCAGACCGAGGACCTGGGTGACGACCCCGTAAAGGCCAGCTATTACGGCATACTTAACCTGAAGCGCCTGGCAGACAACCTGCGCCGCTACACCCTGGATGACGAAAAGGACATCTATGACGAGCACCTCTCAACCATGTATAACCATATCACCACACAGCTGATGAGATACAGCGGACATGTAATCCGTAATATCGGCGGATACCTGATTGAGGACAAGACACAGGGAATGGGCGGTGACATATACGAACCCCAGCCCCTGAAGAAGCAGAAGGACGCCCTGAAGTTCATAGACGAGCAGTTCCTGCACGAACCCGTATGGCTGCGCCAGGTATCCTACGCCAAGCGCCTGACAGCAGACCCGCAGGATCTCACCACCCGAATCGGCTCATACGTTGTAAGCAGTCTGGTAAGCCAGATTTACTCACTGAACGAACTGTACACACCACAGCAGTACATGAGTGATCTGAACAAGCTCATCTTCACCGAGCTGGACAACAACAGAAAAGTCACCCCCTACCGGATGAGACTGCAGAACACAATGCTGTCATATCTGGAACGCTATTTCAATGACAGCGACCAGCAGGTACGCGCAGCCATCCTGAGCACCCTGCAGCAGATACAGAAGAAGGCCAAGGCAGCCTCAACCGCTGCTCCCGATGCCGAAAGCCGGGTACACTGGGCCAACATCTATGACAAGACCGGACGCATCCTTACCTGGGATTAAACAGACATAGCGTCCCCCATACTGACAATACGGCCTGACTACGGGATTATCACTCCCCGGTCAGGCCGTAATTATTTCCTCACGCGGCAGTAAATTCTGCCAGGCGTGGCAGTAAAGAACCCGTCAGAACGCAACCTCGTCAATGCGGTCCTGAATCCTCTCCTTCCTGCGGGTACGCGGACTCTCCTCCGGATTCGTATAATAACCCTTCTGTCCCGGCATACCGTCCACAAACTCACGGATTGACTTGGAACTCTTTGTCTGCTCCTGCCACAACTGCTCATAATCATGCACATAATCCGCACGGGGGACAACATTGGTGTCAAATTCCAGTTCCACACAAGTGGAATCCTTGAAATTACCGTAGCAATAGACAAAGTGATCCACATATCCCGTATTCTTGATAGTATTGAAGGTAAGATGAACAATCCCCACCTTATGCGGCAGAATCACAATGGGAAGCTCCTCACGCGGAACAATACATCCGCAAGTAGTCTGCAGCTCCTGAATAAAGAGCGGATTATCCGAGATATTCTCAATCTCATAAGACAGCTCCATCATCTCACCCTGAATAACAGGATAATAGTGCCGTATAGGGTCAACAACTATTACAGATGCCGGCTTCAGATGCTTCTCACAGGAAACCAAACATACAGCCGCCACACCAAGGAGCAGAACCTTGTGAAGCAGAAAACCTATAAACCTATTCTCACGTACCTTCATTATCATATTGATTACCAGACCTCTCAGAATCCTTCCACCTCGTCCAGCGCCATCGTACGGTCCTCCTGGTCACGGAAGACCGTCAGCACCAGTCTGCCCTTGCAATCAGCCGGAACCTCAAACTCAGCTTCGGCACGCTGAAGACGGGAAGAGACCGGTTTGGGAATCACCGCCCCCAACTCATGCCCGCCGGCAGACAGCGTAACACGCAACGGTAGAGATATATGAAAGATATTGTTCTTAGTCATATTAACACGCAGACGTCTCAGCCCCTGAATACGGGGAATGGCAATGCGCAGGGACGGCGTAGCGGAAGACAGCATCTGACCGCAGTGGTAACACGAGGGCAGCCCCAGCAAACCGTCCGTCAGAATCGAGATGTCATTATAATCCTCGTCCAGCGCCGTCAGCGGCTCCAGGCTGACACCCTTCAGCAGATTCCGCCCCTCCGTATCCGCAGCCCTCCGCAGCATATAGCGGTAGTCATCCACATAACTCTCAATAGTACCGCCCGCCTCGCTGTACGACAGGATATCCAGGTCCGCCAGGCTCAGCAAATCATCCAGCAAAGGCTCACACCCCCGGGTATCCCCCGCCATACGCTTCAGCTCCAGACGGGTAAAAGCCAGCGCCCGGCAGATCTTCCCCACCCGTTTCTTCTCCTTCCCCTTCAATTCGGGAAGCAGAGACAACAGCCTGTCATGGAAGGCAATAAAATCCTGTTCAGGCAGATACGTCCTCGTAGCAACCGGCATACCCTCATACAGAGCCAGGGACTTACCGGACTGACTGACCATATCCTCCTGCCTGATGATGAAATCGCTTATCACATCACCTGTTACCGGATACCTTTCATGACAGAACTCCCTGAGCAAGGGACGCCATTCCGTATCCGGGTCAGAAAGCAGCAAAGCCAGGATATGCGCCTTCAGCCTGTAGAACGTACTGTACTCATGGCCGCTTCCGTTCATAAAAACACCCTTCACACCAGCCTCGGCATACAGGCGCAGACGGTGCTGAAAGATATCAAAGACCGGGAACGGCGTAAAGTAATCGTCAAAGTTATTGATATAGTCCCACACATAAACCCTGTCCGTATATTCGGACCACTGACGGATCAGACTCATAAACTCATCTTCCTCTGGTGTATGGCAAGGACTCAGCGGAAAACGCATGGCACTTACCAGCACACCCGCATTATCAGGCAGATGCCTGGCAGGCAAGCTGCACGTAGTCTTGTAATACGAGGTAAAGAATATATGTTTGGGGAACTCAGAAGTCAGGCGGTCAAGCATATAATAGACAGCCCCCGAGGCATCAGACTCCGTATTACCGCACTCCACACATTTCCCGCACTGGCACACCACATTGTTATCGTTAGGCAGAATGGCAAAGCGCATCGTCTTTTTGCCGGAATAATTCCTCCGGATGAACTCGCGGATATAGCTGAACAGCACATCCGACGTAAAACAGAACTGATCCCTGTTCACACCCCCGGCAGACCGGGCATATACATCCGACGAAGGTTTCTCAGGCAGCACAGCAGAAAGGTTATGCCCCCAGATGCCCCAGTCATTATCCAGATTGTTCAACTTCAGGGGAACATACTCCCCTGACTTCAGTTCAGGCAGATGTACCTCACGGTATTCAAACGGGGACGATGCCGTAGGCTGCTTCGTATGAATGCACCCCGTCAGCAACAGAGCCGGTAACAGCATCATCCATATCATGCGGCAGCTGTTCTTTCCGGAATTAGATTTTTCAAGTTTCATGGTTATCAGAAAGCTAAATGAAATTGTAAGGCTATGGAATATATATTACGGTATGAGTCCGCCAGCGTACCGTCAGCCTGACGGTGAGGATTGAAGCAGGTATTCCAGCTGCCCGCAAGGCCCAGACACAGATGGCGGGTACACAGGTACTGAACATCAAAGCCCACCATGGCATTCGTATGCGACACACCCTGTAGAGCCGTCTGCTCAAAGAAAGTCAGCTCAGGGAACGAACCGAAGCCCGTCACCAGGGAAACGCTGCTGATATTATCATTATTGACAAAAAGCTTACCCTTCAGTCCCACATTATAATAGATACTGCCGGACATAAGCGTCACGTCCGTATTAGCCGTCAGCTTCACCCTCTCCCATGATTTCTCAACCGAGGGAGTGATAATGAACAGACTGTACTCACCCCTGGCAGCCGAAACATAGTTCTCATCCCCAATGTACAGGTATGAGGGCGGCGTCCTGCGGAAACCCAGACGCAGCGAAGGCGTCCATCCGCGCGGCGCAGCGTAGGAAAGGGACACATTGGCGCCAAACTTATTGAAATAGCGCGTAGAATAGGAACCATTCAGCATACCGCTCCACCTGGAATTAAAAGTATGCTCCCACTGGGCCATAAACTCCAGGCCGGAGCCGCCTGACTCATCAGTCCCGTCAGCATGATAGCCGTCAATACCCTTATAGCTGATCTGACCGGTGTAGGTATTACGCGGCGTAACACGCGAATAAGAGACCGAGGCAAGGGAATACATATGCGCTATGGTGGACAGCCCCTCATTCCGGGAATCATAGAAAGCACTGGTGTAAGTGGCATCCACCCTGTTCTTACAGCCCCTGTAACCCAGGTAGCGCATGTGGCGGACATAGTCCCCCTGCTCCGCATTGCTGGGCTCATAATAACGCATCTGGTACGCATAAGCCTGGGCAAACTGCTTCATATACTCATAGGCAACACCCTTGTCATACAGCAGGTCACGGTTGCTCGCATCATGTACCAGGGCCGAATCTATCACCTGCATAGCCACCTCAGGCATCCTGTCCTTCAGCAACTGGCTGGCCCACTCATGGCTGATGCCGGAGTAAGTGGCAATAAGCTGGGGCGATACCAGGTCACCGGCATCGTTGTACGGATGCAGCAGCGCCAGCGCCTCCTGCACCTTCCCCTGCTGCTGCAGGGCAACAGCCTGCTTCACCACAAAGTAAGGGTTACCGGGGTAAGTGTCGTAACCCATGGCAGCCGCCTCATAGAAGAGCTCATCCTTCCTAAGCGTCTGACTCATATTGATAAGGCAGCGCAGCGCCACATCGCTTGACGGAAAAATCTCCAGCAAATCCTGCGCCGCATTCAGCGCCTCCTCATACCGTTCCTCCTCAACCAGGAATTTCAGACGGTTAGCCGCGAAATCCTCGTATGCCGACGCGAAACGGCGCTGGTTCTCAGGGCTGCGCTCCGAGGCCTCCACATACAGCCGGTGCGCCTCCTCCAGCTTCTTCAGATGCCCCAGCACAATAATCTGCTTGGACACAACCGTCGGCCAGGACTCAACCGTATCAGGCAACAGCTCCAGCACACGGTTCAGATGCATGTACGCATCATTCCACTGCTCACCGGCAACATCATATTCAGCAAGTTGCATCATCATATCCGTATAGGCTTCAGTAAGCTTGGCATCCTGAGGGTTAGCCTCATAGAGTTCAGTCAGAACACGCAGGCAGCGCTTCTCATTACCCGCCTTCTTCTCCAGGTCATACAGCCTCATCAGCAGCGCCGGAGTACGGCCGTCCCGCTTCATCGCCTCCTCAATGTAGAACCTGGCATCATCATAGTACCCGCGGGTCAGGGACGTATTAATCAGGTAAGTAAGGGCATCACGGTCATGCGTAGCCATATACAGCCTGCCGTTCGCCTCATACGGATCATGCATACGGGCATCAGCAGCCACCTCCTGCAACAGATTATTGTACACATTGCCGTTCAGGTGCCTGCTCTTCGCAAAAGCCAGGGCCTGCGTATAGAGTCCCAGGTCAGACATAATACCAATCACCTTATTGGTAAGTTCCGGATCATTCGGGAAATGCACCAGCCCCCGGTTAGCCGCACCGATAGCCTTCTCAAACTCACCCATCTTAATATACGTACCCACCAGCTCAATATAGTATTCACGCATCATGGGATCCTGGTCAATCCACTGCTCCAGGTTATCGGCAGCCTCCCTCAGGGAACTCTTCTTCAGCAGCCTGTTCCAGTTGTCAAAGTTATGCCTCCTCACATCAGCCAGCACCACCGAGTCATTCGGGTAAATGTGATGCAGACGCTTCAGCGCCGCATCAGCCTCCACATCATTCTTCAGAATCCGGTAGAAGGAAATCTTCCTGCGCCACAGGTCCCTGTCATAAGGCTGAAACTCCAGCAGCTCATTGACAAAGCAGATAGCGCTGGAATAATGCTGAAGCTTATCCTCCACATCCACCAGCAGACGCTTCGCCTTAAAGTGCATATCGTTAATCTGCGTAGCCTTCACCAGATTGTACCGCGCCTGCTCCATATCACCTATGATAAAGTAATAGCGTCCGTTCAGATACAGCAGGTCCGGATCCTCAGGGTACAGTTTCAGGCCCGCATCTATCTCACGCTTAGCCGTATTCCATGCGTTGGAACTCACATAACCCTCGGCACGGTGAACATAGTACCGGGGAGTATGTATCACATCCTGGGCCGAAACCGCAGGGAAGCACAGGAAAAGCGCCGTCAGCAGAATAAGGAAGTATTTTACACTCATGATTTTTTCTTTTTGACACCCTGACGCTGAATAGGCTTCCATACGGCAGTCTGATTACTGATAAAGCGCCAGTAGCCCACAATGGAGCAGTAGGTAATAATCGGATGATACAGGAAAGGCTCCAGCACAGTCACCATCAGCAGCTTCAGGTAACTCACCTTCGTATTATGCCAGTTCACAGCCTTGGCCGAATAGTCAAAGAACAGCACAAAGAAAGCCATGAATATGGAGAACACATAAATCATCCCGAACAGGATAATAGCCGTATCCCAGTTAACACCGCCTATCAGAATCAGCCACACCATAAAGAAGAAGCCCGTCATCTCCAGAACCGGAGCTATGAACTCAAAGATAAAGATGTAAGGCAGCGTAAAGGCACCGATAGGCCCGTAGTGCGGATTAAAGAACAGCTTACGGTGATTGGAGATAATCTCAAACAGACCGCGGGCCCATCTTACACGCTGACGGTAGATGGACTTCACCGTACCCGGACCCTCCGTCCAGCAGCAGATCTTAGGCACCTGAGCCAGACGGAACTCCTGCCCCGTATTCCTCATATAGGTAACCATACGCAACAGCATATCCACATCCTCCGCCATACTGGTAGGGTCATAACCGCCGGACTTCACCGCAACGTCCGTGTCAAACAGACCGAAACCGCCCGAGATATTCGGCAGCGCGTTAATGCTGGACCACCCCAGCTTACTGATCAGGAAGGAGCGCAGATACTCCATCTGCTGGAACATCGGAATCAGCGTATCCGGCACAGCAGCCTCCACCACCCTGCCGTCCTCCACAATACAGCCGTTACTCATCAGCATCGTAGCACTTACGCCAATCATAGGCCTGTGACTGTTCACCACCAGCCACATCATACGGTACAGCGCCATAGGCTCAATGATACAGTCCACATCCGTACACACAAAGTACTTGTTACTGCACACATTGATACCCGCATTGGAACCGTCAGCCTTCTTACCGCCGTGCTCCTTGTCCACAACCACCAGCTTACTGTACTTCTCCTCCGTGGATTTCAGCACCCGCTTGATAGGCTTGGACTGCACCCTCATGGCAATATCGTAGGGAACCTCCACCAGCTTGAACTCATTGATCAGCAGTTCCATCGTACGGTCCGTACTGGCATCGTTCACAATAATAATCTCATAGTCAGGATAATCTATATGCATCAGCGAATACACATTATCCAGGATCGTCACCTCCTCATTGAAAGCCGGCGCAATGATGGAAACCGCCGGTGTCAGCGGAGAGCCCTGCAGGAAATACTTGATCGTCTCATCATCCGGGATATTGATACCCAGCCGCGTCTGCGCCTTATGGCTCATGATAACCAGATACATGTAACTGGCCATCAGCAGCATCGTATATCCGAAGATCAGATAACAGAAGATGTAATATATGATAATCCACATAAGCCTCTCTCCTACACTTTAAGCGTTATAAACCGTCTCCACTGACGGATGATAAGCCTGTTCCTTATCCAGGCCAATCTTCTCAATCGTAATCGGGTTGTTGAAGAAATCAAAGAACTTCCTGTCCTCCTCCCTGGCATCCCGTTCCAGTTCCAGGAACTTCGTACGCCCCAGGTCCCCGTAATTGTACATACACCTGAGCGCCTCAAACCGCACATGCGGATTAGTCGTATTCGTATAACCCTCCAGCAGCGCATCCAGGCCGTTACCCGTAGCAAAGCGGGTCAGCGCATGCATAATCGCCACCTTCGTATCATCCGGCTGAGTCAGCAGCGCATCTATCAGCAGCGGCTCACTCTCAGTATAATGCAGGTAACCCCACGTACGGGAAATCTCCTCAATCAGCTTCTTCCTACGCGTCTGATTCTTATACAGATCCGTCAGCTCCGAACAGTACTCCAGCTCATCAAACCTTCTCATCAGCCTCACAAACATACACTGCGAACGCTCATTCTTCTGCAGGTTCGCCCAGCGCGCCAGGTTAGGAAGCTTACGCCCCGCACGCCTGCGGCGCTGCAGCGAGTAAGCCAGCTCTATCTCATCCTTGATACAGCAATGCTTGTCAAAGAAGTCCGTCTCAAAGTAATCCAGGTCACTGTCCGAGCTCAGCATGATATTAGAGTACATCGCCAGGCGCTGCACACGCAGGTACTTCGAACTCAGCAGCTTATTGATCACCCAGGGGCTCACAGGCAGCTTAAAGGTACGTATCTTACTCATCGCCTCCACCTTATGCTTCATGCTTCTCAGGCTCACCTCCTTCTCCAGGAACTCAGGGATCCCGAACAGATACAGCAGCGTAGTGATATTCTCCCGGTTGGCATAGTCCGAACGCTCCGTAATAAAGCGCATATAGAACATGTGCACAAACGTCTTCTTCTCCAGGCTGTTCTTCAGAATCTCCTTCCCTATAGCCTCCTTCTCAATCCCGAATACAGTAGCAATCTCCTGTTTCGTCATCAGCTTCTGCGCATCAGCCGAAAGCATAAAATCCATACCCTTCCCGTACTTCTCCTCCAAACGGTTCTGCACCTTAGCATTCTTCTTATTCTTACGGGAAAGGTAAAGCAGCGCAAAACTCATCACAATAATAAGGACAATACACACCACCGTAACCGATACAGCCACCTTAATCTCAGGCGGATAATCGGCAAAGATACCTATAGCATACTCCAGATAATAAGTGCTATAGGCTACAATCAGGTTAAAGTAGTATTTTAATATCGAGACAGTCCTCACTTACTGCACATTTGCGTCCAGTCCGGCCCGTCATACAGGCCAGGCAGCTATTAATAATTGCAAAAGTACACAAAACATCCCATACCGCAAAGGAATGGACTGCCTTTTTTACATTATATTACAAATATCGGATTCCCAAGCTCCCCTAAAGGGGGAGGGCATCACCAGATATCCTCCGGCTCCTCCGGATTGTCATAAACCTCCTTGGCAACATATTCAAAGTAATCCATGAAGAACTCCTTGTTCTCATCATCCAGCACAGACTTAAAGCGGATGTAATAGTTACGGAAGGGTAACAGATAGGTACTCACCATGATACGGCGCGTCATCACATGCTGCGTACGCACCGTCATGTTACCGCCCAGCTGCGTAGTCCATGAGTTAGGAGCCTTCATAAAGCCCTTCGTACGCATACGCTTCGTCACATTGTCATCATGCTCCACATCACCGTTATCATCCTCCCATCCCACATTCGAGTCCATGGTCAGGTTACCGGCACGCTTCTCCCGTCCGCCCAGACGCAAGTCCATGGGAATACCCGCGGCAGGCATCATATTACGGTCCGAACCGAAGTAAACCTGCGCCATCGAGCGCACGCGGGAACCCGTAGCCACACCGAAGCGGATCTCATATTGTCCGGCACGCGTCACCGGCGGAAGCCTCATCGTAAAGTCATAGCAGCCAATGATATTATACTCATCACCCTGCAGATTGTAGAAACCGCCGCACAGATAACCCTGCAGATAATAGAAGCGCGTACCCTCCAGCAGCTCAATACTCTCAATATAAGGATAATTTGTAGGAATAGCACGCGAGTTCGAGGCACCCGTAGCATAGTAGGCGCGGTTACCGCGGATACCATTGTTCATCAGCTCAGGCATCAGGCAGCCCGCATCAATACGGATACGCTGATTAGACATCTGGTTGCACACATTCTCCGAACAGACCAGCAGATGGTCAATCGGGAACACAATACCGTTAGCCACACTGCTGCCGTCCGTACCCGCCTCAGTATAAGTCAGCACACGCACACCCTCATTCTCATCCGGCCGCGTACTGCTGCCGCTCAGCATGGGGAACAGGCCGCTCTCATGATAGTCATTCACATCCTGGTGCGAAGGGCTGAACTGCCCGCGTCCGTTTCTCAGAACCGGGAACCTGTTCAGGAAAATACCGTTACTCTCACGGCTCTCATACGTCTTCAGCAGACGCGGAATACCCATCGTCTGATAATAATCCATCACCGGGATAGTCGGCATCTTGGAATTCGTATAGTTGAAGCCCAGCTCATTGTAATGAATCACCAGCTTCTCCCTGCCCAGGCGCTGGTTCAGCAGATGATACGTAACAAACTGGTTCAGCACATTCATCTCATTCGTATAGTCATCATCATACAGCGTCCCCTCCATGTGGTTATACAGCCCGGACTCGCGCAGATAGTCACACACATCCTTCACACTGATGTCAGCAGCCGCCTTACCCAGCAGCTCCTCCCACACACGGTCCGGCTCCACAAACAGCGTATAGCCATAGTACCGGTGCGCCGGAATCGTACCCGGGCTGGACGTGTCAAACGACGTATGCGGCGGCAAATCCTGCACACCACCCGTCAGATACAGCATCTCCCACGTATCATCACGGAAGGCATTCAGCGTATCCACCAGCCCGCAGGCAATCACCAGCCGGGACATCACACTGTAACCGCTCTCCGGATGGCGGGACCACAGCTGCAGGAAATCACCCAACCTGTCATTGCTGGGAGCAATCACAGCCTCCACCTGGTGAATAAAACCGTTCGTAGAGATAATACCCCTGTTCGTCATTGACACAGGAACATTACCGTTAATGATAATACTGTCAGACCCACTGTAGAAAACACGCAGCTTACGGTCATTCATATTCGTCAGGCCGAACTCATGCTCATTGTCAGGGAAGTCAGGCACATCATAAGCCACCATGTCACCGCCGTCAATGATACTGTTATACACAATCACCCGCTCAATACTGTCCAGATCATGCTGGCTCTGGAAACCGTCCCATGAAGCCTCAGTGATAAACCCCTTCTGGCACAGCGTATCCAGGTAAGCCTGAATCGCATCATTCGTAGGCGCAAACACCGTATAATGCCCACGGGCGGAAAGCAGCTGGTTCATTGTCGTCTTGGATACAGGACTCACAGGCACACTCCCCAACAGCCGCACATACTCACTGTAATACTCCTTCCCCTCCAGGTACTGCATAATAGTCTTATCGGTAAAAACATACCGGGCAGAGGTGTCCACATACTCAGAACAACCCGCATATAAAAGAGCCGCCAAGGCCAGATAGAAAAGACGCTTCATATATTAGATAATATAGAATAGATATTAAGATTATTAACTTTCAGCGGCAAATATACGAATAAGAAAACAAAGAAACAAAATAAAACCGCTTTTAATTCATCTAAGTTTCAGAAGTTGTGATTCTATTTTAGGAGCAAGGGGCAAGAAACGGGGAGAAAAAGAAAAAGACGAGCCTCACGGCTAGTCTTTCCTATACTAAACTAAACTAAGTTAAAGGTAGTAACACTTTCTCTACCTACAAGCTGCATGACCATAGTGCTTCTCAGCATGAGGACTGCAAATATGTTTCATTCTATTATTCCTTTTTCGGAAAAAACATCTCACGTTTTTCCGAATGCAAAATTACAGTGTTTGAATCAAAGCATAATAATTTATTGGAAAGGAAAATTTGACAAAAAGTCGGAAAAATCTTTGTACCCATCAAAATTATTATCTACCTTTGCCGCGCAGATAGTAAGAAAATGAAGCAGAACACAATCTCCATGAGACTGATTGCCGAGCAAGCTGAGAAGCATGGCCTGGCAGTATTTGACATTACACGCATGCCCGTGTATGACGAGCCCATTGTATTACCATACGTCACAATAGCCCTTGTCAACAGCGGCTATATCCAAATGGAATATGACTTTGACCCCATCAGACTTGAGAGGCATGACTTCACCCTGCTCAGTCCCGATCATATACTGAAGGCAATAGAAACCAGCGAAGACTTCCATGTCACCATACTCTTCATGTCCCACCGCTTCTACGCCTATCTGGCCGAAATGTACCCTGACAACTACAAGTACGTCCACTACTACCAGAACTCCTTCCACTATAACGAGCTGCAATATGACGGCATAAAAGCCTGCATGCAAGTCATGAAGAAGCTCTGCACCGTCAACCACCAATTCCGGGACAAACTGCTGTCTTCGCAGCTGGACATCATGGCCCACCTGACTGAAATCTACTGCACCGAAAACGGCTTTGAGCCAAAGGAGAAGAACAGCGTACAGCAACTGATACTCCGTTTCCATACAGCCGTAGCCGAAAACTATCACAGGCATCGCGACGTAAAGTTCTATGCCGACCTCCTCTGCCTCTCCCCCAAATACTTCGGCACCATTGTCCGTCAGACATTGGGATACAGCGCAGGCGAGTTGATAGCACGCTATGTAATGGTCCAGGCCAAGCACCTGCTGCAGCATCACCGCAAGATGACCATTCAGCAAATCAGTGACCGCCTCGGCTTCCCGGACCAGACCGCCTTCGCCCGCTACTTCAAAAGCCACACCGGCCAGACACCCCAGGAATTCCGCGCATAACCCCACCCCACCATATCCGATACCCTATATTATATATATAAGGTATAGAAACGGGGAATAATCAGAAACAAGCCAAAAAAATATACTCATTTAATTATGAGTCGTAATACTCAATCTTCAGCTCATCACTCACAATGTAATCTTCATGATTATCATCATAGAGATAGACAATGCGTAGGTCGCGGTATTGTATCGGAACCTTGAGCGTATCCAGCAAGTGCCAACGGGGACGACCGAAGTCATATGAGAATCTGTCCAATATCAGGCGATTGCTCACCCAGTCAAACTGGTAGTACCCGCCACCGATGCACTCATCATCCCCTATCAGCAACTCCTTATGCTGATTAACCATACCCAAACGGAGAAAACCGTCCATTGTGATAATAAATTTGGGAAGAGTCATACCTTATTTGTTAGAATTAACACTATCCAACGAATCAGAAGGACAATAAGGAGCCTGATAACGAGATGCCGGGATATTGCCCTAAGACGCGTAAGAGAAACTTACTGAAATAACATAGATAGTATAATTATGACGATAATTATGATAATGCAACCACTACATGAAGGGCCACCTGAGGAACCTCCTCCACTATGATACACAGAGTCAAATATAACAAAATCTAAAGGATCATCCATAATTCATATACAAGTTTGCTATTATATGGTTAGCCAATTAGAACACTTTATCGGTAGCAAAGATACGAATATTCTGCGATAAAAATTTCTTCGGAAAACAGAAAATCTCCTTATTGTCAGAAACAAGCAAAAAAAAAATTCAGGCTTCAAACTATCGGGATTAAACATGCGTGTGCAGGGCGGGCCGGACTGAAGAGAGAAGACCCTCCCCGGCCTTTGCCCTCCGTCGTGAGTAGGAACTCCCCTTCGGGCCACCGTCAGAATCATAGATACTTCCCCTCATCAGGCACAGAAAGACATTCAGTCTTTCCTCCGAGGGCCTTCTTCGCCCCTTTGTGGGGCCGAAAGCACATTCTTGCGCTCCAGTTGGTGCTCAGGCGCAGGCGGAACAGTGCTTTCTCTAAAGACCCCAGTCGCCCGAGGGGAAGGAATAGAAATGGAAGATATTTGACATATTGAAAAACAAACTAGCCAATAAGATGGATGATGTATGATGGCTGAGAGCCTTATGGAACCACAGAGCTACGGATCTACGCAACTATGGAACTCCTGAACCCCTAGAACTCTAGAACCCCTACGCTCCCCTTTAGGGGGCTCGGGGGCCTTCAACTACCCAGCCCCTTGCCCCTTAAACTTCTTAAACCAGTAAACGGTAAACAATTAAACAGTAAACGGTAAACCATAAACAGTAAACCATAAACAGTAAACCATAAACAGTAAACCGTAAACCAGTAAACCGTAAACGGTAAACTCAAATTCGGGATTTTGGGGGATTTCCACAAGAAAAACTTCTGTTTTCTTTGTGCGAATTATATAAATCATTAAATTTGCGCACAGCCATACAAAAATCGACGTTTTCTAGATACTAAACGAAAGTAAGCCATAAATAAGATATTTCATGAAACAACTATTCTTGACACTTGCCCTTGTACTTCTCCCAGCAATAGCAGGAGCGGAGAGAGTGGACAGCGATGAAGCACTACAGATAGCAGAGCGCTTTTTTGCTCAGCAATCATCATCAGCAGAGTCATCATCTGTTCATCGTGCCGCAAAAGCAGATGCAATAAGCGTTGCTTATACCTCGTTTCAAAAGAGCGGTGAAGTTGCACTATATGTGATTAATCGTGGTGGCGATAGTGGATTTGTTCTCGTCTCAGCTGATGGCGACACAGATCACCCCGTGCTTGGTTGGAGCGACAATGGTGCCTTTGATTATGACAAGGCTCCCGTCCAGCTCAAGGAAATGCTGGAGGCGTATTCTCATCCCAATAAAAATCGTGAGACGGACGCAGAATTCTCTGCTGATGGCCTTGTAGAACTTTCAGATGGACGTATGGCATACCAAATTGATGATGGTCAATACCAGAGAATGATAGGTATTCCTATAAAGTCTATGAAACGTTCCTCGCAGCGCAGGATAGAGACGGTTCCAAACATCGTAGTGCAACCTTTAGTAAAAGTCCGGTGGACTCAAGGGGGCTGGTATTCGTTGTACATAGACCCCTATTATGAAGCATCTGGCGACAAGGTTGCAGGATGTGTGCCTACTGCTATGGCACAGATTATGAAGTATTGGGAATTTCCTGCTCGTGGTAGAGGCTTTCATATGCATAACTTTGTAGATGCCCCAGCTGATATTGACCTTGCACAATTGGTGATTTCCGGTCAGGAAGATGAAGTGGAACGTATTCTTGCGCAATATGCACGACAGTACAATGTAAATTATGGAGAGTCGGTTTATAAATGGAAAGAGATGGGTGGTGCCTATCCTACGACCGAGGCCGAGGCCGAGAACGTTTCCAAGCTGATATTTGACTGTCATTCATTATGCGAGCCTGCTAAGTTGCCTAAAAATCGTGGTACAGGATGTTCTCTTGGTTCTGCTGCCAGTGCCATGGTTCGCTATTTTGGTTACGACTCAGACATGCAGTACATTGAGTGTAAAGGTAACGAGGATAAGATGTGTCAGGAACTTGATGAAGGCCGGCCCATCCTGATGGAAGGCTTCCCTTCAAGGGGGGCTCTGAACGACGATGGTCATGCTTTTGTCTGTGATGGTTATGCGGAAGACGGCTATTTCCATTTCAATTTCGGATGGGGCGGTGACGGAGACGGTTTTTATCTCCTGAGCAAAGTAAATCCCGTAACATCAGACTTTAGTATGAATCAGTATGCTTTTATAGGTATCCAACCGTCATTGGCAGCTGTTGAAAAAGACCAGACTTTCATCAATGTCACTTCCGAAGGAGTAGGAGTTGTTGTGGGAGGTTATGGTGATTTGATAGTACCTGCAACAGTGGAGGTTGACGGGAAGACCTACCCCGTTATGAAGGTTGATTCACACACCTCCTCTGTACCAACTTCAAACTTTGATACATGGTTTAAACAATACATCAATGAGTTTATAACACGTGTTACGCTGCCTGAAAGTGTGACGGAAATAGGTGCCGGTGCATTTTTTTCCCCTTATCTTACTGAGGTCAACTTGCCCGCCAATATCCGCAAGATTGGCGCCAACGCATTCCCGAATATATATAAACGTATTAAGAAAGTGACCATTCCAAGCATCGAAGCATGGCTCAATATTGATTTTGAACCTAATACGTTGGAAGATGGCTTTAAACAATACATGTCTAACCCCATTTGGAGTTCGGATAATAAATCTGAGACGCGTCTTTACATTGGTGACGAGGAAGCTACCAACATCTTTATTCCTGCCAGCATCAAGGAGGTCAGGCCCTATGCGTTTTGTGGCTATCAGTTTTTGAACTCCGTTTATATGGAGGAAGGTGTTGAAAAGATTGGTGCCAGTGCTTTTGAGCGTGTGCCATTGACGGATTTCAACATACCCTCTACAATCAAGGAGATTGGTGCAAAGGCCTTCTACGATCACCAGGCTTCTATCGTTTCGATTCCTGCTAATCTGATACGGGTAGGCAGTGAGGCGTTGATGGGTGATAAGATAGCAGAGTATATTGTGGATGAGAAGAATCCCAAGTACAGCACCTATCAGGGGATTCTATATGATAAGTCACGTCGCACCCTTGTTCATTGTCCCAACTATCACCCAGGATTCCAGTACGACAAAGAACGTGATGCAGTGGGTGTGCCCTCGTCGGTTACAACTATTCGTGCCCATTCCTTTGGTAATAAGTTAAGAAAACTGACATTGCCGCCATCTGTCAGGAATATTGAGGACGAGGCTTTCGTTTATACCTACAATCTCAGAGACCTTTATTTATATACCCAAGAGCCGTTACCAGTTACATGGTCGATGTTCCATTTGAATGCTTATAAGATGAATGTCCACGTGCCTATCGGGGCGGGAGAAGCCTACAGGTCTGCGGCAGTTTGGAAAGACATGAATATTGTTGAGGACCAGGCTGCGGGAAGCCTGCCGCCTGAGCATTACGATTATGTCAGCGACTATAATGCCATTCAGATAACGGATTATATGCCTGCAGACGGTTTTAGCTACATGCCTCAGTATTATCTTTTCGATTCACATCCTGTAATCACCTATTCAGGTACATCTATGCTCATTACATCGGCAACAAGTCGTTACCTATTTGAGAAAGACCATTACCAAGAAATGTATTTCACTCACTATGATGACCCTGACGGCATAGATGATACAAAGACTAGCGAAGCCGGTGTTGTTTTCCGTACTGTTGGCAATCGACTTATTATCAATGGACTTGATGCCCATACGCAGGTTCTGCTTTATAATGTTGAAGGTCAGCAACTTGTTTCTGCTAGGGCTTCGGCTCAGGGGCATGCCAGTATCTCCATTCCTACAGCAGACATCGTTGTTGTTAAGGCGGGTAATTATTCATTTAAGATTCACACCAAAAAATAAATTGTATGAAGAAGGTGTTTTTCCTCATTGTGCAGCTACTGATTGTCTGTGGTAGTGCCAATGCCCAATATATGCTAAAAGTGCAGTTGAAAGACGGAACGCACGATTTGTTTCAGGTAGATTGTACCGAGAAAGTATCCTGGGAGAAGGACTTCCTCGATCCGGACAAGATATTAATGATGGTAGATGGCCGAAAGGTAGGGTTCTCGAATACTTGGAGTTTAGGTTATTACACCGACATGATAGAGGAGATGTCCATTGTAGGAACAGACCCTGTTGCACCAGCTACTGAGCAGAGTACATTTGTGCTTGATGAAGAGACTTCATCTGTCAATATGGTCAACTATAGCATCTTGTTTGGTCCTAGTGCTATCAATGGGAAGAAAACACTGACGGTCAATCGTATAGACAATGCCAAAGAACCCGATGGATTAGAGGGCGGAGTGAGCTATATGGCGGCCTACGACTTTGACATGGAAGGCATACACGACCTTGACGGAGTAGTGGAAATCCGCTTCCCCGCAAACAGCCCATGCTTTGCAGCTTATCTTAATAAAGAGACGGGAGAATGGGAGCCCATACTCCACTTTTACGACTACGAAACGCGCGAAATGGTGATCATCAGCGACCACCTGTCCACTTATTGTATTTTCGATGTGGAGTGGGAACACAAACGCAGGGCCAAGTTGATTTATTGGGGATTTGACCCCACCCAACCAGTGGAAATATATAAGGTGGCTCAGACGTTTGCCAAGGTGGCACAGGCCGATAATTATGTCTATGCAGCCATTGATGCCTATGCCAGTAAAGAATTTACTATAGCCAACTTTGGGCTGGGAGTAGCGCCGGATGCACTTAAACTACTGGGATGTGAGCCCAAGCTGTTTAACAAATTCTGCGACATATGCGGCAAGATGGGTCAGGTGTGGTCTGTTGTTCAGTTTGCCAATTTACTGCGTACGGGCGAGACTCATGAAATAACGACGAGTGCGCTTAGGCTGATATACGATTTGGCAATAAAGCCTGCCATGGAAAAAAAGATGGGAGGATATAAATGTATTTTTACGGCTACCACAACAGCTTTAGCTCTTCTGGACTTTGAACTCCACTATTTCAAGGATGAAGTTAATAATACCGTTACGACCCTGTATTCCAATGCTTATCAACAATATTTTAGACGTGATAGCGGATATCCCAGAATTGGCGGTTATGGTTACCGCTCAGCAACAGAATGGTTCAATCTCATTAGCCCTTTATTCCTAGACCCAGAACTTAGTCAAGATGAAATAATGAGCAAGATTGATGAGATGGTAAAAGAATACGTCAATCAGCCGTGGAGAGATACCGATGGCTTCAACGAGGCTTTGTCGGACTGCAGAGGCTCATGGCCTTTCTGGGTGGAAATAAGAGATAAGGGTAAAAAGGAGATAACCGACAACCATCGCAAGGAACTTTATTCGGGAACTCTGAAGAGTGTCATCACCAACATCAACCGCAAATATTGGTTCAAGGCAAACGAAGAGTTGGACAAAGTTTATGAAGAATATGCCAAGATGATGAATAAGACGGTGGGGCTCAGATTCAAGGATTCGGCATTAGACGAGAATGGAAAGAGTAAATTTGCGGGCTGTAGAGTCAAGTTCTCCGAGATGCCCAAAGCCATCCTTGATCCGGAAGATTGGGAGTGTGTCATCAAGGAAGATGGTACGGGGCTCATTCAATTCCGTTTATACCCCTATTGCGTTGAAGGGTTCAAGCCGGAACTGGTTGTTTTGGATGAGAATGGCGCGGTTATTGGAAATATCACTATTACAGAGATTAAAGATCGCGACAAGTACTACGAATCCATCTTTGACCTTTCCGATGATAAGGTGTTAGTCCTTGAAGATATATGGAACATCAAAGTGGATCCTGTGTTGGCTGATTGTGAAACGCAAACCCCAGACGGAGGAATTGCCAAATGGGGACCTATTGTCTATTCTGACAGCGAGGGTATTGAAGATAAGGTGCATGGTATTGTTCCTGGCGACTTTTATGGTATATACAATGGTATAACGGACGCATTTGAAGACCGCACGCTGACCCTTGACCCCGAAGGGAACTTTTCCATCCAGAACGAGGGTCTCAACTTGACAGGTCATTTCAACTCTCGTACTGGTTACGGGACGGGGAAATTCACGCTCAAGGCAAGTTCTTCAGGAAGTGACTATGTGACGGAGAAAGAAGCCTTTGAAGATTGGTGCCGCTGGAGCTTGTGGGTTATTCAAGGTAAACCCGATACAGTTGTGTACCAAGGTGGAGCATATACATACGAAGCAACACTTGGAAATGCTTTGAAACATTATGACGCGAATTTCTCTGTCGAAGGAACTGTTGATATTTGTTACTCAGACATTACGGAATGCTATTCATTCCATTTTGATGGTATTGGTAGTTTTAATTACAGTGGAGAGTACTATTTCGGACCCGTAGATGCAGCTTGGTGGCGAGAAGCAGACGGGAACTGGAGATTAGAAATAGGCAATAGAAACATGACTCTTGAAGGAATACATATTCACGATGGTACTGTCATTTTCAGTCCCACGCTGATTTTTGAATAAGGTGTTGCTTTCCCTGGAATGTTATGCTGAAGGGGGGATGCAGCCAGTTTAACCTGACTGCAATCCCTTCAGTTTCATAACGCATACTCTGCTGCACGCAAAACTTACCATGGCATCTTGAGTTATTGCGGTAACAGAGAGCGTTTGAAATTTAAAAATCAATGCAAAGATATTGATTTTATACTTCCCAAAGATAGGCTTGAGTGCTGATTTCCAAAAAATATACGCTATCAAAATTATTATAGCATTGGAAATCAATTATTTGGATTCTTAGGTTTGGTTGTTTAATAAACGCTAAATATTGGTGTGAAATAAAAAAAATACTTTATCTTTGCGACATGAAGTGATGATAATTGCCAATAACCAATCAGAAGGAACAATGAAGGTATTATTATTAAACGGTAGTGCGAATAAGGGCGGTAACACTTTTAGGGCTCTGTCAGAGGTTGCCGCTCAGCTGGAGAGGAATGGTATAGAGTATGAGATGATGCAGATAGGGAATAAGCCTGTAAGGGGCTGCATTGCCTGCGGCCAGTGTAAGATGAAACAGCTGGGGCGCTGTGCCTTTGATGATGATATATGTAACCGGTTTGTGGAGAAGATTAACGTGGCTGATGCGCTGGTGGTGGGTTCGCCGGTATATTACGGCCAGCCTAACGGTGCTGTGCTGTCGGTACTTCAGCGGGCTTTCTTTGCGGGTGCCGATGTGCAGAACAAGCCGGCTGCGTCTGTGGCTGTGTGCCGCAGGGGCGGTGCTACGGCTGCCTTCCAGACGATGAATATGATATTTGAGATGTCTAACATGCCGGTGGTGGCTTCACAGTACTGGAACATTGTGTATGGTATGAATCCGGGCGAGGCTGCCCTGGATACGGAGGGTTTGCAGACGATGCGTACGCTGGCGGATAATATGGCGTGGCTGCTGAAGAAGATTCACGCTGGTGACAGCACGGACTATCCTGAACGTGAGGAGTGGCAGGGGATGAATTTTATCAGGTGAAGCTCCGCTTCCGAACATAAATGACTTTTTAAAAAAAAAGATATCAGATGAAAAACAAACATTATTTTTCTGTTTATGCCCTGGCCTTTACGGTTATGGCGGGGACAAGTATGTTTACGGGGTGCTCTAAGGATGATACGGGATCTGAGGACGCTGCCAAGGAGGAGAGGACGACGTTACAGCAGCGCATAGCTGAGGGCCTGAAGGTGACAGCGGAGAGGCTGAACCTGGGTTCATGGGACTTGGCCAATACGCTGAACCGGGACTTTAATTCGTATGTGCTGACGAATCCTGCCTTTTCCGAGACGATGGCTGAGCTGCTGCAGCAGCAGATTGAGGCTAACGTGGAGACTGCTGGTGCGGCGGCTGCTGAACAGGACTTCCAGAACCAGAGTGTGGTGGACCTGAGCGGGCTGAAATGCCGCCTTACGCTGAAGGAGGATAAGAGCGGATTTGACATTACGCCGGCTGACTGCTTTGAGCTGGTTCAGACGGTGGATGGTGTGACTACGAAGCTGGCGGTTATGATGAGCGGTGAGGGTAACAAGGTGCTGTCTGAGCGTCTGTCAGATACGGAGAAGGGCCTGGCTGTTATCCTGCTGGTTCCTGCCAAGATGGAATTTGCCGTCACTACTACGGCGCAGACGGGTGTGGAGCATGAGGTGTTCCGGGGTGAGCTGGACAATGATATCCGGCAGGCCGGTGAGCTGATGGATATGACGAAGGATGAATGGAATGTGAAGGGTTATATAGCCTCATCCGTTACGGCTGCCGGCGGTAAGGAGAACAGGGGGCGTATGGACTTTAATATGGCTAAGAATCCTGAGACGAAGAAGTTCACGAATAAGTTTACGGTGGTGCAGAATGAGCGCAGGATTATTGAGGTGGACGCTGAGAGTACGCATCAGGGTAACCTGCTGGCACTGCTGAGGCTTTTGCCGGAGCTGATGAAGGCGGGGCCTGCTCCTACGAAGCTGCCGGAGATTCCGCTGCTGGATATTCTGGTGTTTTCTGTCTCCGGCAACAGTATGGACCGGCTGAAGGTGACGCTGCTGGATGATATTACGGCTAACTTTACCGTGAGTGATGTGGGTGAGGCTGCGGATGTTATGCGCCAGTTGGGTGAGGCCCGGCGCACCAATGCGGGCCTGGAGGAGATGGATGCCCTTACGCAGGAGCTGAACGGGCTGATTACGGCGTCGCTGGAGGTGAAGGGCCAGGAGAAGCCGATTCCGATGAAGCTGATTACGGTTCCCTTTGGCACGGGCTATGTTACCGTTCCGGCGGTGAAGTTTGCGGATGAGGAGGAATATACGCCTATGACGCAGCTGCTGGATGCCCAGTCTCTGATTTACATTATCAATATCATTGGCAACATAATAAAGTAGAAGTTAAAGGAGGGAGTTAAAAATGGAAGTTAACTCGCTACGCTCGTGGAAGTTAAAAGGACAATACCGAACAGGTGCAGAACTATCCTCTTGCTCCTTGCTAAGTTGACAGTTGACAGTTGACAGTTGATAGTTGACAGTTTGCCAACCTCTAACCCCTAACCTCTAACCCCTAACCTCTAACCCCTAACCTCTAACCTCTAACTTGAGGAAGGGGAACTTCCGAAAGTTGAATTAATATCCCAATTCCCTGACGATGCTGGAGATGCGCTCCATGGTGGTGAGGCGTGTGGGTACAAGGGGAAGGCGCAGAACGTTCTCAATCATTCCCATCTCATGCAGCATGGCTTTGACGCCTGCGGGGTTGCCGTCCACGAAGAGGAGCTTGAAGAGCTCGGTGAACTTATGATGGATGGTCAGGGAGGTGTTGTACTCGCCCTTGAGGGCCAGACGTACCATACGGCTGAACTCGGCGGGGAGGGCGTTGCCGATGACGCTGATGACACCTACGGCTCCCAAGGTGATGAGGGGGAAGGTGATGCCGTCATCGCCGCTGATGACATCAAAGTTGGCGGGCTTGTTCTTGATAATATCATCCATCTGGGAGATATTGCCGCTGGCCTCCTTGATGGCTACGATGTTGTCGAATTCACGGGCCAGACGCAGGGTGGTCTCGGCGGTCATGTTGACGCCGGTACGGCCGGGTACATTATATAATACTACGGGCACGGGGCTGGCCTTGGCGATGGCGGCGTAGTGCTGGTAGAGTCCTTCCTGCGAGGGTTTGTTGTAGTAGGGGCATACGCTCAGGATGCCGTCAATGCCCCGCCAGTCAGAGGTCTGCAGGTCATGGACGACGGCTGCGGTGTTATTGCCGCCGCATCCCATGAGCAGGGGAACACGGCCGGCTACCCGTTCTACCAGATGCTGCTTAAGCATGGCTTTCTCATCAGCGCTCAACGTGGGGGTCTCGGCTGTTGTACCCATGATGCAGAGAAAGTCGGCACCACCCTTAATCTGGTACTCGACAAGGCGGTCAAGCGACGCCAGATCTATACTGCCGTCCTTACAGAAGGGAGTGATCAGCGCTATGCCTAAGCCGCGGAATTTATTATTTGCCATATGGTTATTATCCTTAAAAGTGCTGCAAAAGTAATACTTTTTAAACATTTTACCAAAAATGAGACGGGCAAATTCTTGTCCCCTTACGATTTTATATCTAATTTTGTGAGTGAATAAGGATTTTAACGCTATGACTGAGCAAGAACAGATACTGAAACTGAGAGAGGAGCTGCACCGGCACAATTACAATTACTATGTGCTGAACATGCCTACCATAGGGGACCGGGACTTTGACATGATGATGCATGAACTGCAGGATCTGGAGAAGCGGCACCCTGAGATGGCGGACCCTAACAGTCCTACCCAGCGTGTGGGAAGCGACCTGAACAATGAGTTTGCGACGGTGCTGCACAAACGGCCTATGCTGAGCCTGGCCAACACGTATAACCGGCAGGAGGTGAGTGACTTCTACCAGCGTGTGAGCGACGGGTTGCAGGGGGCTCCGTTTCAGATATGCTGTGAGCTGAAATTTGACGGCCTGAGCATCAGTCTGCATTATGAGAAGGGGAAACTGGTGCGGGCGGTGACGCGCGGTGACGGTACGCAGGGTGATGATGTGACGCAGAATGTGCGTACCATACGTACCATTCCCCTGCAGTTGCCTGAGGGCAGCGGCTACCCGGAAGAGTTTGAGATTCGGGGCGAGGTGCTGATGCCGTGGACCAGCTTTGAGCGGCTGAATGAGCAGCGGGCCCTGAATGAGGAGCAGCTGTTTGCGAATCCCAGGAATGCGGCATCGGGGACGCTGAAGAGCAAGAACTCCAGCACGGTGGCGGAGCGCGGCCTGGATGCCTACCTATATTATTTATTAGGTGATAACATCCCGGGGGACGGTCATTACCAGAATATGGAGGCGGCCCGGAAATGGGGCTTCCAGGTGAGCAATGCCATGAAGCTGGCTGACAGCCTGCAGGATATATATGACTATATTGAATACTGGGATACGGAGCGTAAGAATCTGCCTGTGGCTACGGACGGCATTGTGCTGAAGGTGAATTCGCTGGCGCAGCAGCGCAGCCTGGGTATGACGGCTAAGAGCCCCCGATGGGCGATTGCGTATAAGTTCCAGGCGGAGCAGGCTGAGACGATACTGAGGCAGGTGGTGTTCCAGGTGGGCCGTACGGGTGCCATAACGCCGGTGGCGAACATGGACCCTGTTCAACTGTCAGGCACGCAGGTGCGCAGAGCTACCCTGCATAATGCGGATGTGATGGCGCAGCTGGACTTGCATGTGGGAGACCACATTCTGGTGGAGAAGGGCGGCGAGATTATCCCCAAGGTGGTGGGTAAGGCGTGTCCTACGGAACCGGGCTGCCCTAAGATTGAGTTCCCTACCCTATGTCCGGCCTGCGGCTCCAGACTGATACGCTATGAGGGCGAGGCGGCTCATTACTGTCCGAACGAGACGGGATGTCCGCCGCTGATTCTGGGTAAGATTGAGCACTTTATATCACGCAAGGCTATGAACATTATGTCACTGGGCCCTGAGATTGCGGAGTCTTACTACAGGCAGGGGCTGATTCATGATGCAGCTGACTTGTATGCCCTGCGCGCTGACCAGCTGCTGAATGCGGACGGGAGTAATAAGGTGAGTGTGAACAACATCCTTACCAGCATTGAGGAGAGTAAGAAGGTCCCCTTTGAGAGGGTGCTCTTTGCCATAGGCATCCGCTTTGTGGGAGAGATTGCGGCCAAGAGTCTGGCTCGCTACTTCGGAAGTAT